>JADMIO010007455.1_pt1 | contig 12274 bp, 8 predicted proteins | sample 8958161 | NCBI WGS metagenome assembly JADMIO01 (sample SAMN16585339, study PRJNA669376) | soil metagenome | isolation source: Crop rotation soil | place: USA: Cullars Rotation, Alabama | collected 2011 | reverse complement strand
GGGAAAAGAAGACTCGCCCCGCTCCACCGCAAGGTGGAGTGGGGGAAAAGAAGACACGCCCCGCTCCACCGCAAGGTGGAGCGGGGGAACAGAAAACACGCCCAGCTCCACCGCTAGGTGGAGCTGGGGAAAAGAAGGCCTCTCCCAATCCACCGCAAAGCGGTGGATTGGGTTTGAGTGCAAATTCCTTCGTGACGACAGATGGGTCTGGCAATTTGACGACTGCAACCATCACGAATGTTAATGGCTGTCAATTAAGTATTGCACCTGGTGGAACATCCATTACCGCGAGCATGACACAAGACTTGACAACCAGCGGCTACTTGGACATTGATCTCATTGATGTCAATGAATTGGCTGCCACAACCCAAGTGCGTGTGGATTCTGGCTCCGACTACCTTAGCGCATATATTGCGTCGGCAGGGAAACCAACCTTGTTGATGTCCACAGGGACGCAGCAGTACGATACAAAGTCCAGCGACGGGACATTTAGCTGGATAGACAATAAAGCCAATACCGTGCTCCAAGCGGATAAGGATGGTGCGTATCGAACAGGAACGATTACCAACAAGACGGTCCAATCCAATGGAACAACGACCGATACATCCGTCACAAGTGCATCATTTTCCCATCGGTTCTTGACGGGTGCCTGTGAAGAAGTGTTTCGTGCCAATTGTTCCACGACTGGTCCCTTTTCGGGAAGTACAAGTCTGACACAAAATAATGGATTGAATGGCTCGCATAACGAATTGTATGTCAGTTCGGGTGCCGATGGTGCTTGGTTTGAAACGGCGCTCGGGACACAGGCTGCTGGGGTGTACAAGATCACATATGGCATGAGCACATGGAACAATCGTGGTAAATTCAATCTCAGTGTCAAGCACTCGGGATCTTCGTCCTATACAACCGTACGTTCGGCATACGATTTGTACACGACGACATCCAATTGGATTCTGGAACGATTTGAAGACTACATCACGACCACTTCTTCCAATCCAATCACTATTCGCTGGACCGCCAATGGCAAGAATGGTTCTTCCAGCAATTATTACACACCACTTGCCTACTGCTCTATTCACGCTTTCCGCTAACACCAGGATTTCCCGCTAACGCGGGAAATCCTGCAGCCCACTTGTATACGTTACTATTACAGGCTTTCCGCTAGCGCGGAAAGCCTGCAGCGTACCGTTACAGCAAATTACAGTAACTCATACAAGTGCGCGACAGGATTTCCGCGCTAGCGGAAATCCTGAATTCTGATTGTAGTAATTTTTTTCATTGCGTGTTTTCATAATTGGAAACGAGATGAGTTCGCGCAACGCGCGAACTCATGGAAAAGAAATATTTGAAACGTACGCCTGTGGAACAGGCACTCAAAGTTCCGAAACTGTTTGTCGGCAGTGTGGAACGCATCAAACAAAAGACCTACGTGTTTGATGAAGACAAGAAATGTATGGTCAAGGAACAAGTGGAATTTGTGCCTGCAGCCTTGAAAATCTTTGATGAAGTGCTCGTCAATGCCGTCGACAATATGCAACAGAATGATGCCAAGCATCAAATGACGAAATTGCAAGTCAAGATTGACAAGGCACAGGGCAAGATTGAAGTCTTCAACAATGGTCAAGGCATTGAAGTCCGTAAACACGAGGATGAAGACATTCAGATTCCACAATTGATATTCGGTGAAATGATGACGAGTGCGAATTACAACAAACGTCTCAAGACCGTCGGTGGATTGCATGGATACGGTGCCAAATTGACCAACATTTACAGTACCAAGTTCCAAATTGCACTTGTCGATGCCGAACGTCAATTGTCGTACACACAAGTGTGGCATGACAACATGTCACGCTGTGATGCACCGAAAATCCAAACAGAAACAAAGAAGAAAAGCAACTCGACCCGGGTGACATTCTGGCCCGACTGGAAACGTTTCGAGGGGATGAAGGGGATGGAAGACGGGTTGTACAAACTCATGGTCAAACGTGTCTACGACATGCAAGGAACTTGCAACAACAAAGCGTTGAAAATCCGTCTCAATGGCAAAAAGTTGTTGGTCAAACCAGGGTTTGTCCACTACGTTCAATTGTATCCTGGCGTTAGCAAAGACAATGGTTTGTTGCTTGCCAATTGTGGTGAACGGTGGCAAATTGCGATTCAACCGCATGCCAGTGACAAGTTTGAACACACGAGTTTTGTCAATCGGGTATGGACTGCACAAGGCGGAACACATGTCCAGTCGGTCTGCACGGAATTGGCCAAACAGTTGATTGCCAAGGAACGCAAACAAAAAGATGCAGCCGTACAAATCAAGCCGGACCATATCAAGAAGCAGATGCATCTGTTTCTGAATTGTTTGATCGAGGATCCCGAATTCGATTCACAGACCAAAGAACACATGGTCGTGTCGAGCACCAAGTTCGGATCCAAACCGGATTTAACAGCTTTGGTTGACAAGATCCGGAAATCCAGCTGTCCGATCATGGAACGTGCACGCACCGCTGCACGTCAAGCTGCCGAAAAAACATTGAGTAAAACCGATGGCAAAAAAACAAGTGCAGGACGGTTGACAGGCATTAGTAAATTGGAAGATGCGAATTGGGCCGGGACCAAACGCTCTTCGGAATGTACCTTGATTTTGACTGAAGGTGATTCCGCCAAAACCCTGGTTGTCGCTGGCCTCAGTGTTGTTGGACGTGACAAGTTTGGTGTATTCCCACTCAAGGGTAAATTATTGAATGTCCGTGATGCGACACTCAGCAAAGTGCAGAACAATGAAGAAATGACCGCTCTGAAACGCATCTTGGGATTGAAACAAGGCAAAACCTACACGGACGTCAAAGAATTGCGCTACGGACATGTAATGATTTTCGCAGATGCAGATGATGATGGATCACACATCAAGGGGCTGGTGATGAACATGTTTGCGCATTTCTGGCCATCTTTATTAAAAATACGTGGATTTCTAAGCCAATTCATTACGCCCCTCGTCAAGGTCTTTCACCGTTCCGCACGTACTCAACAACGTGTACCAGAAGAACGCTGCTTTTATAGTCTGTATGAGTTCAAGCAGTTTCAACAAGAACATCCTGAATTGCTGGAGGGCAAGAAAATCAAATATTACAAGGGCTTGGGAACCAGTACTCCCGAGGAAGCCAAGGAATACTTTGCCGACTTTGAGCGTCACAAGATTGACTTTTTCTGGAAAGACGGTGCCGAAGAAGCAGAAGCGTTTGAATTGGCGTTTGGCAAGAAGCAGGCCCAAGCGCGCAAGACCTGGCAACTTGACTATCTTGCTGCTGCGGCTCTGCCGCAGCAGCAGTCCCAACATCAACCCATGCAGGTTGTTGGTTCTGCGGCAGGGCCGCAGAACCAACGCATGGGATATAAGGAATTTGTCGATCAAGACTTGATTCAATTCTCGTTGGCATCCAATTTTCGTGCCATACCATCGGTGATGGATGGATTGAAACCCTCGCAACGCAAAGTTTTGCATGCCAGTTTCCATCGCAATCTCACACAAGAAATCAAAGTGGCCCAACTCGCAGGTTACGTGTCGGAATTTGCACATTACCACCACGGGGAAAAATCATTGAACGATACTATCATTAACCTGGCACAAAATTATGTTGGGTCTGGGAACAATATCAACTTGCTTGTCCCCAGTGGTATGTTTGGCAGTCGTCATTTGCAAGGGGATGATGCAGCCAGCCCACGCTATATCTTTACATTGCTCGATCCCATTGCACGTTCCATCTTTATCAAACACGATGATGTGTTGCTGCATCCCGTGGAAGATGATGGTGTGCAAGTGGAGCCGGAATGGTATGTACCGATTTTACCCATGGTCCTGATCAATGCTTGTAATGGGATTGGTACTGGATGGCGTTGTACCGTTCCTCCGTACAATCCGCGTGATGTGTTAGCCAATCTGCGTCGTTGGATCAAGAAGGAATCTATGGTGCCTATGCACCCATGGTACCGCGGATGGAAAGGTCAAATGGAAGAAACAAAAGAAAACAAGTACATTTGCCGCGGAATTGTCAACAAGATCGATCCGGAGCATGTCGAGATTACTGAATTGCCCATGGACAAGTCAACACAATCCATGAAGGAGCACTTGGAGAGTTTGTTGGAATCGAAACAGATTCGTCACTTTACTGAACATCATACGGATGTCTCCGTCCGTTTTCTTATCCAGCTGGTTTCCGCTGCGTCTGCAGCGGAAACCATGGAGTTGTTCAAGTTAAAGAGCACGATCAATTTGAACAATATGGTCTTGTTTGACCCCAAGGGAAAAATCAAGAAATACGACTCGGTCCTGGACATTGTGCAAGAATTTGCCACTGTACGTCTCGACTTTTATGACCGGCGGCGTCAAGCCTTGATCCGCGAAGCAGAAGAAGAAGCGACACGTTTGGTCAATCAAGTGCGCTTTGTGACGGAAATCATTCACAAGCGTCTGGATTTGCACAATCAATCACGGGCGTGGATCTTGCAGAAATTGAAGCAAGATGGATATTTATCTTTGGCAGCTAACGCTGCCAAAGATGATGACAAGGATTCCGCGACCGCGGAATCCTTGGGATACGAGTACTTGATGCGCATGTCCCAGTGGACGTTTTCAACGGAGAAAGTCGAGGCATTGCGTTCCCAGTACGAGCATCAATTACAGATTGTCGACAAGTTCAAGAAGACCACGCCCCAGCAAATGTGGCTGGATGATCTCGATCAGTTTGAAAAGGCACTCACCACGTTTGAGCAGCAATACTCTGCCGCCATGCAAACGGCCGTGGCAACAAACAAAAAGAAGAAGCGCGGGATTGCTGCCTTGGCATCAATCCCGCAACAGCGACCTTAACTATCATTTTTTCCGACTCTTTCGTCTTTGCACTCTTTACCCAACACACAAGTCTCGTTGCACGTGGAGAAAACCCCAGATTTAGACGCAACAGGCTTTTCGCGCACGCAAAAAGCCTGGAATGGAGACGAAACTGGAACCAGTTGACCAACTGGTTGAATTGCATAAACAAGACGCCAAACGGCTCAAATTGGTTTTACAAGCAACATCAACGTGTGTGTCTCCAGGTGATGACAACAAGTTGTTTTGGTGTCACAATTTCAACGAATTATCTGGATTGACGCAACACTTTATTGCATTTGAAGACGATGGCGATGGTCTGATTGATTGTTTCAAGCATCCGAGCATGATCATCTGGCACGACATGATTCGAGATCTAAAAAAGAGATGGGACGCTGCCAAATGTACACCTCAGTTTACAATTCAAGAAAGTCGTTGTCCTTTCTATACGATCGAACAGATCAAACATTTCATTGCTGCCTTGTTCCATTCCAAATTGACGATCAAGGATCCATCCAAATTGTTTGATCATTACATCCCCTGCCGTCGACTCTACAACATGTTGGTACCCAGGGATTCCGCTACCGCGGAATCCCTGTAGTACACTTGTATGGTGATTGTAATTGAGCTGTAATTGCGTGCTAGCGGAAATCCTGCTGGTACTACCATCATTTTTTTCCGACTCTTTCGCTTTAACTTGTAACATCCAATTACCGTCACTCATATCAGTGTGCTGCAGAATTTCCGCGGTAGCGGAAATTCTGAAATGTGGAGAATCACACGGTTGACAATCGTGTGCAGTTGCATCATCCACATCATCATCATCGGACTCAAACTTCTCGCGATCATTGCACAATTGATCGTTCCGGAAACAGCCCATGACTTGTTCATTCACGCTCTACTCGTCCAGATCGGATTTATCATAGCCTACATGCTGGTCTGCCTCGCATTACAATATTGTCCTGGACTTTTGAAGCTCAAGATTTTATTGTCGTGTTTCCTTGTTGCGCTGGCGGGTTTCCTCACGACAGACTCGCTAGTAGGTGTTATCTGCTTTTCACTCGCATGTGAAGCAGCAATTATGATTGGTTTTGTCAATGGCTATGTCGGAACAATCCATGAACTCAAATGCCATCATTACACAATCGCAGTGGATCAAAAGGACATGGAAGACTTTTTGCGTTGCTTCTATGAAGGCAGTGAAGAAAATCTTCTCGTCGACATTCCTGCAACCGCGCGGTTATATTGCACGCAGCTAGGCAATACATTGCTTTCATCTTGTCATGCCCTACCTACAGAGATCCCGCTGCGACTCGAGTATGATGCTGTACGCGACCGGGTTGCATTTGCTTGGACTGTCCCTGGGCGAAATGAGCTTCAGTTGTTCTTTCAAGACGACAGTGTTGCATTCACAAGTACTGAACGACAAGCACTTTTACTAGCAACCCCTCCAACTTTGGCAAAAGTCAAATCACAATACACTTTGGTCGACGGGACGGCGCCAGTCCAGCAGATTTGTACACACGATTCCCGCTAACGCCAGGCTTTCCGCTTGCGCGGAAAGCCTGCAGCGCACATGTATGTGTTACTGTAATAGGACGCAGCAGGATTTTCCGCGGTAGCGGAAAGCCTGGAAACCCAATTTTTTCCGATTCTTTTTCGATTTTGCACTTCCCAAGCGGTATCAGCAAGGTGAGTGTTGTGCAAATCCATCACTCCTTTTTGCATTTGCATCTGCGTTGACTGTCAGTTCCAGAAATTCCGCTTGCGCGGAATTTCTGCAGGCCCACTTGTATGTGTTACTGTTATTGACTGTCATTGGATGCTGCAGGATTTACGCGTTAGCGTAAATTCTGATGAGTAGCAAGAAAACGACGCGCTGTCATTGTCCCCGCTCGAGCGAGTGTGTGTGCACCGATGGACCCTACGTCCCTAGCAAGAAGCAGAAGCAGCATCACAACGCCGAGCGCAAGGAGGAGGCAGAGAAACAAGAAATAAGTGGGATGGAAACGGAAACAGAAACGAGAGCGACCGGCGTGCCGGGAGCGACGATTGCGGAATTGCAAGAGGCATTGGAGAAACAAAAGGCGGAAACCAAGAAATGGAAAAAAGCCTACCTTCGCGAAACCGACGCAGCAGAGAAGAAATCCGCTGAAGAAAAAGAAAAACGCGAGCGGTCCTTGCAGTGCTCCATCTGCTGGGACACGGACAATCCCTTGAAGCTGGTCATCTGGAATGAGTGCACACACCAGACCTGTTTTGACTGTTTCCACGCCATGCGCCAGAAACAGTTGGTCGTTGTCCCCGATGTGTTTGCTGTGCTGCCTGCTAAAGTCGAGCTGGAGTTCCTGGAGCTCAAGTGCCCCATTTGCAATCGCCTCTACGATAGCAGCGTCTTCCACGGCAAGAGCAAGTTTGATCCACCTCAGCAAGGATTCCTGGAGAGTGTGGGCACCACGGGTCACTCTGCACGTGTCTCATGTGAATGTCAACCGGATGGCTACTACAAGGGCCAACATGCCATGGTGCATGCCATGTTCTGCCGCGACCTGCACATGCTCTGCCCGTACGAGGATTGCCAAATGCCTGTGCGCTGTGGCCGTTCGGTGCGCAGCTTCTCTGTCCTGTTTCGCATCCATCTCGATAAAGAGTGCAAGCATGTCGTGTATTGCCCTGTCTCCGATTGCAAAGAGCGTCAGCAGCCCATGCACAAGATGGTGGATCATGTCAAGGAGCATCGCACAGCCAAGGATGTGGAAGCCATGGTGCCTCTCCTGCAAGCCGAGATTCAGCGGCTGTCGACTTCAGCAGAGTGGCGCACCCGTCCCATCCCTGAAGTCATGGCCGAGGCCGCACGTACAATCTATGCTACGCCAAATGACCCCACTGCCTCCCAGACAACTCTATCTCAAGGCCTGCTTGAAGCCCGCTTGCATGATTATGAGGAGTGGTATTTCAAGCGCAATGTGCTCGATGAAGACAACGGTGATCAAGTCTTGATTCGTACGAACAATGACGAGCTTCTACAGCAGCTACAGGATTTCCGCTAGCGCGGAAATCCTGTAGCGCACGTGTATGAATGCTACTCTTGCGTGTTAAAAAGCGTGATGTTGCCAAAAAATTCGAGAGATGATGAAAAAAACATTACACAAAACAGCGCACCAGGGCTTCCGCTTGCGCGGAATCCCTGTAGCCCACTTGTATGCGTGATTGAGTTACTGTAATAGGGACGCTGCAGGATTTCCGCGTTAGCGGAAATCCTGGCGTTAGCGGAAGCCCTGGTACGTTTCCTGAAGCATGTTCACGAGTATCCCACGACACGGTCCACCAGCTGTCGAAGAACTACCACTCAAAACGAGGAGGTTTGCATCGTGACGAAGTTTGAGTGCACAACGCTTATGAAGGGCGCCTGCTGTTGGTGCAATGTCCGGCTGCATTTCGTACATCGAACCTTGGATTTGTTCTTTTCATCTACTGGGATGTCCATGAATTGCAAGACGTGGTCACCAACCAATTCGATGATTTGATGATATCCATCATCGAGAACATCGCCAACTCTTAATCGTTCGGAGGCAGCCGCAAAACGGGAAACAAGATGTTCATGTGCCAGCGCCTTGTAGATAAAATTGCTTCTTGGCGATGCAAGCACTGCCTTGAAATGCGCATTAATCTGTGGAAGACAACCAATGTCCCTCTTGACTAAAAAGTTGCAAATATGTCGCTTCAGGTCCGCTGGCAGAACCAGGAAACGCGCAACTTGCTTTTCCAGGGATTCCGCTACCGCGGAATCCCTGTCGCGCACATGTATGAATGACTGGAGTTGAGCTGGAAGAGGACGCTGCAGGTTTTTTCCTGCATCAGCGGAAAGCCTGGTTTCTAGTGACATCGCGCTCTTGGGGTTTCGCGCAGAGCGCGAAACCCCTATTTATACAAATACCAGGGTTTTCCAGGGCTTCCGCTAGCGCGGAAGCCCAGAAATAATTACGATTGTTTTTTTTGCTGTGCGTTGAAATCCTTCAAGTTTAGACCTTCCGCTTTGCGCAGAAATCCTGCAGCGTCCTCTTCCAGCAAATTACATTAACTCATACAAGTGCGCAGATTCACGAGCGCGAAGCGCGAGTGAAAGAGTGCGAAGCGCGAGTGAAAGAGTGCGAGCGAATGACCTGTTATACACTCCTGGCTCGAAACAATGCTTACAATCGCATGGAATTATCCATGAAGCAACGTCGTGGCTTTGAAAAAGATCAGCCTCAATCGGGACGTCGACGTCTTCCCATATTCAGCACGAGGTACGACACATCTCCTTGTTCAGGGCACCTGTTTCTGCAACAGCTGGACATTTTGTTTCTGCCTGAACATCGGACGTTTATTGTCTTGCTCGCGGGGACATACCTTGTGACAGACGAGCATACAGGTGTCGTTGCAGTGGCAGCCAATAATTGGGTTCCGTATCAAGACCTGATGCGGCATTCATTTACAGTGTCCATTAACAAGGTGCATGAATGGCCACATGGATGTGCAGCAGTCTGCAACAAGCGCGATCTCATTTGCAATGCAATTGAACCACACCTCCAACGAAAGGCCATGTACAAAACATTGTATGACACATATGCAAAAGGAAGCTGGGATACGATGAAAGCCTTGTTTGCTCCAATTTATGAACTCATTTCGACATTCGATCGCGAAGCATTACCAGCATGGCTCGAACACCAAGTTTCCAATGACGTATTACTTGCTTTTAGTTGTGGTGCATGCGTGCACAAGGAACATGCGATCGTCTATGGGTTCGTACTGGAAACCAAGGCTTCCGCTAGCGCGGAAACCAAGGCTTCCGCTAGCGCGGAAGCTTTGTGGGACATGTACATCGTCAAGGCAAGTATCAACAGTGACGATGAACAACAACCTCGGCTTCACAAGTTCCCAGTATTTGCCTTTTTCGATCGTTGTGCATCATCATCACCCACCGAATGGCCACGAGAATGGTTTTTCAAACCGTCAGACAAGCTTTCCGCTGCTGTCGCGGAAAGCCTGCATCGCTACAGGGATTCCCATGCATACGATGTCTTCAACGAGCGACTCAGAGCCATTCCTGGACGTAACGTGGTTGGAGTACCGAAAGAACTTCTCGAATATAGTGACTGCTGTCCAAAGGGTGACGACACCATTGAAAGGATCCAACTCGATTTCTGGTCCAAGATCAACTCTTACATTGAACGTTTCCGATCCGAAATTCATCAAGCCTTGTCCATCATGCCATCGCCGCTACCCCGTCCAGTGATTGCTATCGTTCAAGGCTACTTTTCGTAGGGCTTCCATTCACTCGCGCTTCGCGCTCGTGAATCAGCGTCCTATTACAGTAAATTACAAAAAAACTCATACAAGTGGGCTGCAGGGCTCCCGCGCAAGCGGGAGCCCTGAGTAGAACCTGTTTTTATGTGGACAAGTTCAAAAAACCAAAAATCAAAAAAACACAGGGGCACCTTTACCAAACGACCATGGAATTTTCCATGGTCATGCTATGGAGAACGACCATGGAAAATTCCATGGCTACTACGTCTGTTCCACATACGAGGTATACGAATGACAAAAGGACTCCCGACCATGGAAAATTCCATGGTCGTTTGGGAAAGGTGCCCCTGTGTTTTTTGATTTTTGGTTTTTTGAACTTGTCCACATAAAAACGGGTTCTACTCTAGGTTTTCAAAATTTCATTTCATTTTCCATTTTGTTCAAATAAAATCCCACTCTAGCCTAGTTTTCAAATTTATTCAAAAATGGATTCGAAAAAACACCTGTAAACCAGGGATTCCGCTACCCAGGCATTCCGCTACCCAGGGCTGCCGCGTGAGCGGCAGCCCTGGGTTGGATAAGGATGACTTCATCCTCATCAAAGCCATCTGCAATTTGTTCCAAGACTAGAGCGGCGCCGGCGGGTTGCTCCTCCACGACCGTGTCATCTGTGGGAATGATGATTTGGACAGTGTCGCCATTGTGGGCGTCGTCCAGAACGTTGCGTTTGTAATACCATTCCTCATAATCGTCACGGGGTGCGTGCGCCTGCTGAATGGCTTCCTGCAAGGTGACATTGGTTTTGGATTCGTCTTGAAAGACAGTCTGCACGGCCTCGGACATAAAATCGGCAACGGACGCTGGATTGTCCGACCATTTGGCCGACATCAACATGAATCCCACTTCCGGTTGGAGGTACGTCAACAATGCCTGTGCAGCTTCGGATGCATCTTTAGCCCGTCGATGCATAAGAACGTGTTGCGTCATGTGACGCAGAGGCAAGCGTGCTTTGCAAACAGGCACAGGACACAGTACGTCGTGTTTGCATGCATCTTCCAGATGATTGCGCATCAAGCGCGCAAAACTGTCTAGATCGCGTCCAATACGCACGGGCAATTGGCAGTCCGGATACGGACATAGTAACTCCAGATCTTGACAAAACAAGGCATGGACCATCGCATAATTGCCCTTGTAGCCGTCAGGACGACAAGTGCACGACGAACGAACGGCATGTCCAGTCGTGTCCATTGCCTCGAGGAATTGTTGCTGGGGTGGATCAAATTGGGTCTTGCCATGGAATACACTACACTTGTAAATGCACTTGCAGAGCGGACACTTCAAATTCTTGAATTCCAACTGAACGAGAGCAGGCAAGATCGGCTTCTCATGTTTTTCATCGCCATTGGCCGCAATACATACCTGGCGCTGGCGCATCTTGTGGAAACATGTAAAACAAGTCTGATGCTGGCAATCGTTCCAAATGACGAGTTCCAGTGGTTTGCACGTCTTCCAACAGACACTGCATTGCAATAACTGCTTGCGCTTCTTTTTTTGCTCGGCTACTTTTTGCTTGTTGGCTTTCGCCTCACGTTTGTACGCCCGTCTCCATTTCTTGGTTTCCTCGGTCTGCTTCTCCAGCTTGGCCATCAAGTCGGTAATGGCACTCGAGGCCGTCTCGTGCTCGTGCTGTTTATGTATCTTGCTTGGACGCGCAGGGCTTCCGCTTGCGCGGAAGCCCTGCTGTGCATGGGAACAGTGAGTACGTTTCATCTCCCAAAATTTCCGCTACCGCGGAAATTTTGCAGCGCACGTGTATAAGTTGCTTAGAAATGGGCAGTGCGACGTTGATTATAAAGTCGTCAATTTAAAAAAATTGAATCGGACAGATGCTGGGCTTCCGCATATGCGGAAGCCCAGCTAGTTCTCTTCACGCTTATGAAACGATTTGCCTTGTGGCAGGTAGTCACGATACTTGTTGACTTTGGTGTGCGTCCAGTCATACACAAGCTGGTCTTGCTGTTGTGAAGTCATCAGAGCCACATTAGCAGGCACTGGGTCAGGGTTACGTACACGCAGGGATTCCGCGGTAGCGGTATCCCTGTGAGCATCTTCTGCGTGCTTGTA
>JADMIO010957542.1_pt1 | contig 12275 bp, 9 predicted proteins | sample 8958161 | NCBI WGS metagenome assembly JADMIO01 (sample SAMN16585339, study PRJNA669376) | soil metagenome | isolation source: Crop rotation soil | place: USA: Cullars Rotation, Alabama | collected 2011 | reverse complement strand
GTCGAGGAGGTCGCCGGGGGCCAGGTCGCGGGTGGCGACGACGACGCTCACGCGCTCGCCCCACGCCGCCGCGGCGTCCTCGGCGCGCTGCACCTGCTGCATCGTGGCGATCCCCACGAGCACGGCGAGCAGCACGAGGAGGGCCTGGCGGTGCCGGGGCCGGCGGCGGAGCGCGAGGGCGAGGTCGAAGCGGCGCGGCGGCAGCGGGCGACGCACGGGCGCGGTCCTCCAGCTCGGGTCGGTCAGCCGGGGGAAGCCCGGCCGACGCTAGCGACGCGACGGCGGCGTCGGTAGGGGGCTACGAGTCGGAGGACGACGACGAGGCGGCCGCCGGCTCCTTCTTGGCGCCGCTGCCGTTGGCCGAGCTGTCGCCCTTGCTGTCCGAGGTGCCCTTGGTGTCCGAGGTGCCCTTGGTGTCGGCGGTCGACGACTCGGACGACGAGGTGGCGCTGCGCTTCGAGCCCCGGCTGTCGTTCTTGTAGAAGCCGCTGCCCTTGAACGCGATCCCCGGCGCCCCGAAGAGCTTCCGGAGCTCGCCGCCGCACGCCTCGCACGTCGTCAGGGGGTCGTCGGTGAAGGACTGGAACACCTCGAGCTCCTGGCCACAGGCCTTGCACCGGTAGTCGTAGGTGGGCACCGCTCGCCTCCGTTGGCAACGGGAGTTGGCACTCGGACGTGGAGAGTGCCAGCGTACCGCCCGATCGCCCGGCCCTCCACACCCGGAGCCGCGAAGGCGGGCTCCGTAGGCTGGTGGCGTGGATCCGGCGTGGCTGCTCGTGGTGCCCGCCTACCTGCTCGGCACCTTCCCGACGGCCATCCTCGTCGGCCGCCGTGAGGGGCGGGACCCGACCCAGGAGGGCTCGGGCAACCCCGGCGCCACCAACGCCTTCCGCACGATGGGGCGGCGCGCCGGCACCCTCGTCCTGCTCGGCGACCTGGCCAAGGGGGCCGTCGCCGCCGGCGCCGGGCTGGCCACCGGCAACTGCGCCGTGGCCGTCGCATGTGGGCTCGCCGCGGTGGTCGGCCACGTCTACCCGGTCACCCGGCGCTTCCGCGGCGGCAAGGGGGTGGCCACCGGAGCGGGCATGGCGCTCGTGCTGCTGCCGGGCGTCACGGTCGTGCTCGCGCTCGTGTGGCTCGTCGTCGTGAAGGTGCTGCGGGCGGCCTCGGCCGGCTCGGTGGTCGTCGCCGTCGGGTTCCCGCTCGGTGCCTGGCTGGTCGGGCGGCCGCCGGGGGAGGTCGTCGCCTTCGCGGCCGGCGCGCTGCTCATCGTCGTCCGCCACCGCGACAACCTCGACCGGCTCCGCCGCGGCGAGGAGCACTCGTACGGCGCGCCGACCAGCGGGTAGACCACAGCCCATGACCTCCGTCCGCAAGGCTGTGATCCCCGCCGCCGGCTTGGGCACCCGCTTCCTCCCGGCGACGAAGGCGCAGCCGAAGGAGATGCTGCCGGTCGTCGACAAGCCCGCCATCCAGTACGTGGTGGAGGAAGCGGTCCGCAGCGGCATCGACGACATCCTCATCATCACCGGCCGGGGCAAGAAGGCCATCGAGGACCACTTCGACCGCAGCGTGGAGCTCGAGGCCGACCTCCACGCCAAGGGCAAGGACTCGCTCCTCGCCGAGGTGCTCGACCTCGCCAACCTCGCCGACATCCACTACGTGCGCCAGGGGGAGGCGCTCGGCCTGGGCCACGCCGTGGCCACCGCGCGCAAGCACGTCGGTGACCAGCCGTTCGCCGTCATGCTCGGCGACGACATCATGGACGAGCACTCGACGGTGCTGTCCGAGATGATCGAGGCGCACCAGCGCACCGGCGCCGGCGCGGTGATCGCGGTGAAGCACTTCCCGCTGCAGGAGATCAGCGCCTACGGCGCCATCGCCTACGAGGACGCAGGCGACCGGTTGCTCAAGGTCCGGAGCATCGTCGAGAAGCCGAAGCCGGAGGACGCGCCGTCGTCCTGGGGGGTGATGGGGCGCTACGTCTTCACCCCGGCCATCTTCGAGTCGATCGACCGCACCAAGCCGGGCGCGGGCGGCGAGATCCAGCTCACCGATGCCATCGGCGGCCTGCTGCCCGACCTCGACGTCTACGGCTACACCTTCGACGAGGGCCGCTACGACATCGGCAGCAAGCTCGACTACCTCCGCGCCACCGTCGAGCTCGCCCTCGCCCGCGACGACCTCGGTCCCGAGTTCCGCCAGTGGCTGGGCGGCTACGTCCGCGACCACGGCATCGGGTGACCCCTCCACCGCCCCCCTCGCAGCCCGGGTGGGAACCCCCTCGTTCCTGCGGGGAAGCCCACCCAGGTTCGTAGGCTCCGCGGCGTGTCGCTGATCCCACTCGCCGAGGCGCAGGCGCACGTGCTCGAGCGCGTGGCGCCGCTCGCGCCCCGGTCGACGTGGACGATGGCGGCGGTGGGCTGCGTGCTGGCGGAGACGGTGACCTCGCCGGAGGACGTGCCGCCCTTCGCCAACACGGCGATGGACGGGTACGCGGTGCGCGCCGAAGACGTGGCGAGCGCGCCGGTGGAGCTGCCGGTGGTCGCGGAGGTCGCGGCGGGGCACCCCGCGGACCGCGCGCTGCAGGCCGGGGAGGCGATGCGGATCTTCACCGGCGCCCCGCTGCCCGAGGGCGCGGACGCCGTCGTCATGGTCGAGCGCACGCGCCGCCTGGACGACGGCGCGCGCGTCGCGATCGAGGAGGCGGTCGAGCGGGGGACGTCGGTCCGGGCGGCGGGGGACGACCTCCGAGCGGGCGACACGGTGTTCGAGCCAGGCGAGGTGATCGGCGCCGGCCACCTCGGGGTGCTCTCGGGGATCGGCGTCGGGGAGGTCGTCGTGCACCCCCGGCTGCGCGTCGGGGTGCTGAGCACCGGGGACGAGCTGGCGGATGCCGGCGAGCCGCTCGGTCCCGGCCAGATCCGCGACTCGAACCGGGCGACGCTGCTCGCGCTCGTCGCCCAGGAGGGCTGGCAGGCGGTCGACCTCGGCCTCATCCGCGACGACGAGGCGGCCATCACCGAGGCGATCCAGCGCGGGGCGTCCACGTGCGACGCCGTGCTCACCAGCGGCGGGGTGTCGATGGGCGACATCGACCTCGTGAAGGTCGTGCTCGACCGGCTCGGCGAGATGCGCTGGATGCAGATCGCCATCCGCCCGGCCAAGCCGTTCGCCTTCGGGATCGTCGAGGGCACGCCGGTGTTCGGCCTGCCCGGCAACCCGGTGTCGTCGATGGTCAGCTTCGAGCTGCTCGCCCGCCCGGCCCTCCGCCGGATGGCCGGTCACCTGGCGCTGCCGCGGCCGGAGGTGCCGGCCGTCGCCGCCGAGGCCTTCCCGCGCCGCCGCGACGGCAAGGTGCACTTCGTGCGCGTCCTCGCGAGCCGCGACGACGCCGGGGTGCTGCACGTCCGCAGCGCCGGCGGGCAGGGGTCCCACCACCTCACGGCCATGGCCCGCGCTCACGCGCTGCTGCCGCTCGCCGACGGCGACGGTGTGGACGTCGGCGACGACGTGCGCGTCCTCCTCCTCGCCGACGTCTGATCGACCGCCGTAGCCTGGGCGGGCCATGGCTCCGCTCCTCGACGTCCCGGTGCCCCGCCCCCTCGTCGACTCCTTCGGTCGCGTCCACACGGACCTCCGGATCTCGGTCACGGATCGCTGCAACTTCCGCTGCACCTACTGCATGCCCGAGGAGGGGATGCAGTGGCTGCCGCGTGCGGAGGTCCTCACCTTCGAGGAGCTCGAGCGCGTCGCCCGGCTGCTCGTCGAGCAGCACGGCATCCGCTCGATCCGCCTGACGGGCGGCGAGCCCACCGTCCGCGCGCACCTCCCGGTGCTCGTCGCGAAGCTCGCCGCGCTCCCGGTCGACCTCTCGCTCACGACGAACGGGGCGACGCTCCACGCCGTGGCGTCGGGCCTGGCCGCCGCCGGGCTGCGGCGGGTCAACGTCTCGCTCGACACGCTCCAGCCCGACCGGTTCGAGGCGCTGACGCGCCGCGACCAGCTGGCCGACGTCCTCGTCGGGATCGACGCGGCGCTCGACGCGGGCCTCGCGCCCGTGAAGGTGAACGTGGTCGTCGTCCGTGGGGTCAACGACGACGAGGTCATCGACCTGGCGCGGTACGGCCGCGCCCGCGGCGTGACGGTCCGCTTCATCGAGTGGATGCCGCTCGACGGCGGCGACACCTGGTCGGGGGAACAGGTCGTGTCGCAAGCGGAGATCGTCGAGACCATCGACGCGGTGTTCCCGCTGGAGCCGGTCGCCCGGGGCCACGAACCCGCCGAGCGCTTCCGGTACCTCGACGGCCACGGCGAGGTCGGCGTGATCCCGAGCGTCACCCGCCCCTTCTGCGAGCAGTGCGACCGGATCCGCCTCACCGCCGACGGGCAGCTCCGGACGTGCCTGTTCAGCCTCGAGGACCACGACCTGCGCGGGCTGCTGCGGGCGGGGGCCACCGACGACGAGCTCTCCGACGCCATCGAGGGCGCGGTGGCGTCCAAGTGGGCGGGCCACGCCATCGGGCAGGTGCAGTTCGTGAAGCCCCGACGCTCGATGAGCCAGATCGGCGGGTAGGCCCGGTCCGGCCCCGGAACACCCCCAGCAGTAGGCTCCGGCCATGTCCGACCGCGGCCTCACCCACCTCGATCCGCTGGGCCGCGCTCGGATGGTCGACGTCACGCCCAAGGACGCCACCCATCGCCGGGCGGTCGCCCGGGCCCGGGTGCACATGCAGCCCGACACGACGTCACTCGTGGCGCGCGGCGCGGTCACCAAGGGCGACGTCCTCGCCGTCGCCCGGGTCGCCGGCATCCAGGCCGCCAAGCGGACGGCCGACCTCATCCCGCTCTGCCACCCGCTGCTCGTCGGAGCCGTCCTGGTGAACTTCCGGATCGAGGACACCTTCGTCGAGGTCGAGGCCGCGGTGGACACCGTCGACCGCACCGGCGTCGAGATGGAGGCGCTCACCGCCTGCTCGATCGCGGCGCTGACGATCTACGACATGTGCAAGTCGGTCGATCGCTCGATGGTCATCGGCGACGTCGCCCTCTGGGAGAAGACCGGTGGGCGCTCCGGCACGTACCGCCGCGGCCCGCTCGACGGGGACCTCGACCTCGACCTCTGAGCCCCGAGTCCCCGGACGGGGTGCTTGCAGGAGTTTGCAGTCTTGGTGGCGATCGCCCTACTTTCGTAGTACAACCGCAATGTTCGAAGGCCGACCGTCATGGTCGGCACGAGATCGTTGCAGCAGCCCGCCCGACCGCACCGGGCCGCCGAGCATCCGCGGATGCGAGCCAGGCGCCAGGTACGGTCCTCGAAGCGCAAAGGACGGCTACGGAGCGTGACCACCGTGCTGGTACTCGTGATCCTGGGCCTCATCTGGGGCTTCGTACTGATCCCTCCCTACCTGCAAGGTCGGCGGGAGAGCCGGCCCAGCGACTCGATCGCCTCCTTCCGCCAGCAGCTCTCGGTGCTGGAGCGCACCACGCCGGGGACCCAGCGCAGCAACCTCGCCCGCCTCGACGTCGGTCGCTACGACATCCCGCGCTACGACACCCGCTCGAACGTCTCGCAGCTCGCCGCTCGGGGCCGTCGGCCGGCCCCCTCGGCGGCCGCCGTGCGCCGGGCCGAGGCGCGCCGGCGCCGACGCGACGTCTTCGTGACCCTGCTGGGCGCGGTGGGCGTGTCCTTCGTCCTGGCCATGCTCCTCGGCGGCTCCGTGTGGTGGCTCCACCTCCTGATCGACGCCGCCTTCGTCGCCTACGTCGCGATGCTCGTCAGCATCCAGCAGCAGGCGGCCGAGCGCGACCTGAAGGTCCGCCACCTGCCGCCCACCGCGGCGCGGCGCCCCGTGCCGCCGGCGCAGCTCGCGATGCGCCGCTACGGCAGCTGACGCGCTGACGGCTCAGGGCTGACGCCCGAACCAGGCCATCGCGCGGTCCTGCATCGGCGCGCTGTCGTCGATCGGCACCGGGGGACCGAAGATCTCCGGCCGGCGGAGCACCTCCTCCATCGGCCGCAGGCCGTCCCAGGTGCGCTGGAGCAGATCTTGGTCGAGCTGGGCGTCGCCGCCGATGGCGCGCGCCAGGTCCCACGTGTGGATCAGGGTGTCGGCCGTGAAGATCCCGAGCATCATCCCGGCCGGCATCTCGCCGCCGAGGGGCGACGGCACCTGCTGCTCGAGGACGCCGGGCTTCCGGCACGTGTCGGCGAAGGCCCGGGCCTGGATCTCGTAGCGCGTCGCCCGGTCGGCGTCGTCCGGGATCGGCGGCACCTCGCCGCCCCATGCCTCCGCGTAGTACGGCGCGCCGCCGCCGACGTGGTCGACGATGTCCTGGGCGGTCCACCCCTCGCACGGCGACGGGACGCTGAGGTCGTCACCGCAACGGGCGAGCACCTCCGCGAAGCCCTTCGCAGCCGTCTCGTAGTCGTCCACCGGGTCCGGCATGGTCGCCTCCTCCGCCTCGCGGTTCGCTGGGCGCGATGCTCGCGCGTGCGGCCGCGGGGCGCTCAGCGGCGCGACGCCTGGCGCGGGAGGGCGATCGGCGGCTGCAGCATGCCGGTCACCTCGCGCGCCCACCACGCGCCCGTGGCGCGCCGCTCGCGGCGCGTCGTGAAGCGATAGCGGAACAGTCGGGCCCGCACGAACGTGGGCCGGTGCCCGTCGAAGGGATCGTGGGCGAACAGCGCGAGCGTGGCCGCGTCGGCCTCGAGCAGCTTGGCGAAGAGCGGACGCAGCCAGCCGTCACCGTAGGACGGCGAGAGCGCGACGAACCACAGGAGCCAGCCGAGGCGCAGGTGGTAGGGCGCCACCTGGGGCGGACGCCGCGCGACGTCGCCGGGCTTGCCCCGCACCTCGTACTCGCGCCACGCCGTGTCGTGGTCGAGCTCCGGGTCGAGGGTCCCCTCGATCACCACCTCGTACCGCACCTTCGTGACGCTGCCGAAGGCGCCGTAGCTGTTCACCAGGTGGAGGCGGTCGAAGCTGGCGTTCATCCGCTGCTGGGGCGACAGCAGGTTGGCCACGATCGGGATGCTGCGCACCGCGACGAACGCCGCCAGCGCGACGGTCAGCGCGGTGAGCCACGTCGGCGTGCCGTCGAGCCCGGTGGGCGGGTCGAACGGGAGCACCCGCGCGAGGAGCGACCCGTCGACGACCGACAGGGCGAGGGCGATCGTGAGGAGGTTCAGCCAGGCGAAGTTGCCGCTGATCATGAGGTACCCCTGCGTGATCGCGATGACGAGCGCCGCCGTCGTCGACCACGGCTCCGGTGCGAACAGGAACCACGGCAGCACCAGCTGGGCGACGTGGTTGGCGGCGACCTCGACCTTGTGCAGCGGCCGCGGCAGGTGGTGGAACCACGCGCTGAGCGGCCCCGGCATGGGTTGCGTCTCGTGGTGGTGCTCGAGGCAGGTGAGGTCGCGCCAGCACCGATCGCCGCGCAGCTTGATGAGCCCCGCACCGAGCTCCAGCCGGAACAGCAGCCATCGCAGGAGCCACAGCACCAGCACCGGCGGCTCGGTGGCAGACCCGCCCAGGAACACCGCGAGGAACCCGACCTCGAGCAGCAGCGACTCCCACCCGAAGCTGTAGAAGCGCTGCCCGACGTTCACGATCGACAGGTACAGCACCCACAGCAGTGCCCAGCTCGCCATGGCGAACGGCGCCCCCACGCGCTGCGGGACGTCGACGACCAAGAGGCCCGCGATGATGACGCCCGTCCACCCGACCCCCGCGAGGAGGCGGTCGGAGTAGCGCCAGTGGAAGAGGCTCGGGCTGCGCCGGAAGGGGACCGCGTCGACGAACCTGGGCGCCGGCAGCAGCCCGCGCTCGCCGAGCAGCGGACGGAACTGGTTCAGCACCGCCGCGAACGCGAGGAGGTACGTGGCCGCGAGTGCGCGCTCGAAGAGCCACCGGCTCAGCCAGTCGTCCGCGGCGGAGAACCACTCCACGGGCCTCAGCCTTCCCGCTTGGGGGGTGCGCCGAACCGGGGGCTACGCTGGCTGGTCCCCCGGGGGTGTAGCTCAGTTCGGCTAGAGCGCTTCGGTCGCATCGAAGAAGTCGTGGGTTCGAATCCCATCACCTCCACTCCTCCTCAGCCGATCAGTCGCGACGACCACGCCGGGTGGAGGCCGCGTCCTCCGGCGACCACGATGCGTGCGCATCGTCCGCCGGACCGTGAGATCTGGGCCCATGGTGTCATGGTCCGTCCGGGTCAAATGTCCCCATCCCGGAAGATCTCCTCCTCACGGACCGTGGCCCCGTAGTTCACTGGACGCTTCGCGGAGAGACGGGCGAGGAGAACGAATCGTGTCGAGGTCGGGCGGACACATGAACCATTGGCTGCGCCGCGTCGCGGCATGCACCGCGGGCGCGCTCTTGATCGGGCTCATCACCCCCACGACGGCGGGCGCGCAGGACGCCGCGTCGATCACGCTCTCGAGCTTCACCGCGGACGCGAGCACGGTGACGGTCGATGGCGCGAACGGCACCTCGCTCGAAGACCTTCGTACCCTCTTCCTGCCGGCGTCCGAAGGCGGGGGCACGGCGACGATCGACAGCGCCGCGCTCGCGCGCATCGCGCTCGCCCGCATCGACCTGGAGCACTCCGCCCTCGCCCGCATCGCGCTCGCGCGCATCGCGCTGGCTCGCATCAGCGTCGGCGACGACGCGCTGAACGACGTCCTGCTGTCCCAGATCCCCTTCCGACCCGGTGCCCAGTGGGCGAGCTGGGAGGCGTTCCTCGCCGGCAGCCGATACCAGGGCGCGCCGCTGCAGACGATCAGCCTCCGTCAGATCCTGAAGACGGACGACACCGTCGTCGCGGCACGGCGAGCGACGCTGGACCTCGGCTCGCTCGACCTGTCCGGAACCGCCCTGGCGTCTCTTCCCATCGCGAGCATCCTGCTGGCCGGCGCGCCGCTCGGTGACATCCCCCTCGTCCAAGCGGACGGCACGACCGTCGACGGCGAGACCGCCTGGTGCGACGAGCTGGAGCCCCTCCTCGGCGAGCGAGGCCTCGACTGCGCCGCCCTCGGTCTCGACGAGGTGGACAGCGCCACCGAGGGCTCGCTCATGTCGGCTGCGCTCGCCGGCGTCCCGCTGGAGGAGGCCGCCCTCGCGCGGATCGCACTCGAGGACATCCCGGACAGCGCCCTGGACGAGACCACGTCGCCGCTCGCCCAGATCCCGCTGTCGCAGGGCAACCTGCAGTCCTCCGCCCTGGCGCGGATCGCGCTGGCCCGCATCGATCTGCAGTGGTCGGCGCTGGCTCGGATCGCGCTGGCCCGGATCGACCTGGAGTCCTCGGCGCTGGCGCGGATCGCGCTGGCCCGGATCGATCTGCAGCCATCCGCGCTGGCGCGGATCGCGCTGGCTCGCATCGACCTCGCGGATTCGGCGCTGGCGCGCATCGCCCTGGCTCGCATCAACACCGCGGACGGCTCGGCGCTCGACGCTGTCGACCTGACCGCGCTGGAGATCACGGACACTCCCCTCGGCACCATCCCGCTGACGCGAGCGAACATCACCGGCTCGCAGATCGGGACGATCCCGCTCGCCACCACCGGCATCACGGGGACCCCACTCGAGGACATCGACCTGACCGCGATCGGGTCGGCCTCGGCCCTGCGCGACCTGCTGCTGACCGACCTCGACCTGACCGCCCTCGGGCTCACCGTCAGCGACCTGCCCACCCTGTTCCCCACGTGCGGAGGCGACACCGAGCCGGCGTGCGACCTCGACGTCAGCCTGGCTCCGCTCGTCGGTCTCGACCTCGGAGACCTCCTCGACGCCGCGGTCGCGGACGACGTGGCACTGACGGCGACCCTCGGGGACATCATCGGAACGGCGACACCCGGCGGGACGCTCGCCGACCTCGTCGGAGGGCTCACGCCAGCCCAGCCGCTGGCGGGCCGCACGCTCGGCGAGCTCGGCCTCGACGCCGGCGCGCTCACCGGATCGCTCGCCGACCTCCTCCGCTCCTTGACCGATCCCGGCGACCTCGGCACCCTCGGCGGCATCCTCGAGCTCGTCCCGTCACTGCTGGACCGCGAGGATGTGACGCTCGGCCAGCTCGTCCTCTCCTTGAGCGACCTCACGCTCCCCACGGACACGCTCGGCTCCCTCATCGGGCTCCTCGACGGTGGCTACGAGCTCGAGGGCACCCTCGCCCAGTTCCTCGGCGCCGTCAGCGGTGATGACCTCGGCACGCTGGGCGAGCTGCTCTCGTCCATCACCGGCGGCGAGATCACGGGCCTCGGCTCGCTGACCGAGCTGCTGCGCAACCTCACGGACGGCACCGGTCTCACCCTCGCCGACCTCATCCTCTTCCTCCTGTCGCCGACCGAGTTCGACTGGGAGGCCATCTCGCTGGACGCCGACGACATCGCGGCCATCAAGCTGGCCGGTACCCGCATCCGCTACCGCGCGGTCGTCGACATCGACTGCGACGACGACCTGTCGTGTCCCGACGGCCACCTGCTCCAGGTCACCCTGCCCGCTGGCTACACCTACGCCGGCAGCCTCGACGGCGCGGCCGCGCCGGAGATCGACGGCCAGGTGCTCACGTTCGCGCTGCCTCCGGTGACGGAGGACGACCAGCTGACGATCGAGTTCGACGTGACTCCAGTCGTCGGCGCCCAAGCGAAGGCCACCGCACAGCTCCTCGGACCGTCCGCGCCCCCGCCCCCGAGCACCGCGCCTCCGACGATCGCGCCGGTCGGCAGCCCGATCGATGCGCTCGTCGATGTGAACGCCGGATCCGACCCGCTCCCCGGCACTGCCAACGGACCCCGAGAGCTCGACCCCGAGCGCCTGTACCTCGGCGCGCTGCGGTCGAGCGACGACGTCCACTACTGGAGCGTTGACATCGGTCGGCCCGGCGAACGGCTCTCGGTGTTCCTCGGGAACCTGCACGTCGACTACGACCTCGTCGTCTACGGGCCTGACGGAGCGGAGGCGATCCCGCCGCTGCGCCAGGGCGCGCCGGAGGAGCGCGCACTCCCGCTCGACACCAACCCGATCAGCCTCGACCCGCTCAGCGACGCCGCCGGCACCGAGCCTCGTGAGGACCTCCCGCTGCTCGAGGACCGCGCCCCCTACGCCATCGCCGCCGAGCGGCAGGGCACCGGCGCCAGCACCAGCGAAGTGGTCGAGACAGGACCGCTCGAGGTGGGCACGTACCTGATCCAGGTGAGCGGCTACAACGGCGCCTTCACCGACATCCCGTACACGCTGCGCACGGCGATCTCCGATCCGCCCGTCCTCGGCGCCTGCGCCGACCGCTCCTGGGATCCCAGTCAGTTCGATGCGGCTGAGTCGACCGAGGACCTCGACGGCGTCACGGCGCTCTTCCTCGTGAACCGCCAGCGCCTGGCCGCCACCTTCGGCGAGACCCGGGCCCAGTCGGTGATGGATGCGGTCGACGACTTCATCGACGACGAGCCGAACGGCGTCAAGGCCGGCGTGCTCGCGCTCGACTCGGTCGACGCCGTCAACACCGAGTACGGCGAATGGGATGGCAACCGGTGCGAGCCGCAGGAAGCCAACGATGTCGTGCGCGCCATCGGTGACGCCCTCGACGCCCTCGACGCGCCCGACCTCGAGCACCTCGTCGTGGTCGGCGCGGACGACATCATCCCGTTCTCTCGCGTGCGCGACGCCACGACGATCGCCAACGAGCAGGACTACGCCCAGGCGTTCGCCGCCAACAGCGAGCTCACCTCCGCCCTCGCGCGCGGCTACGTGCTCACCGACGACCCCCTCGCCGACCCCAACCCTGTCGCGTCCGCGGACCGGCAGCTGTACGTGCCGGAGCTCGGCATCGGGCGCCTCGTGGAGGAGCCCGAGGACATCGTCCGCTCGCTCGGCGACTTCGTCGACGACGAGGGTGAGATCGACCCGGGCTTCCTCGCGGCCGACTCCGCCTTCACGTCCGGCTACGACTTCCTCACCGACGGCGCGACCGCGGTCGGTGACGCCCTCGCCAACCCGAACGGCGTCGCTCCCGACGAGCGCTCGCTCGACGAGGAGCTCCGTGGTGACATCCCGAACGTGACGACAGGCGGCGCATGGACCGCGCTGCTGCTCCGGAACAAGGTGTTCCGCAACCCTGCGGTCGCAGACCTGGTCTCGCTCAACGCCCACTTCGACCACAGCCGCCTGCTCCCGGGCCTCGGCAACGCCGAGGGCACCCAAACGCAGCTGGTCGGCATCGGCGATGTCGCTGACAACGTCGCCGGTTCGCTGCTGTTCAGCATGGGCTGCCACTCG
>JADMIO010792877.1_pt1 | contig 12275 bp, 7 predicted proteins | sample 8958161 | NCBI WGS metagenome assembly JADMIO01 (sample SAMN16585339, study PRJNA669376) | soil metagenome | isolation source: Crop rotation soil | place: USA: Cullars Rotation, Alabama | collected 2011 | reverse complement strand
CTTTCCCTGCTCGGCAAGGTCGGCGATGCCCAGGGCGCCGCCGTCCCCGGCGTGACCGTGACCGCGACCGAGACCCAGACCAACGTCAGTCGCGCCGCCGTCACCAACCAGGACGGCAACTACGTCTTCGCGAACCTCAAGGACGGCCTCTACCGCGTGGAGGCCGAGCTCGCGGGGTTCAAGAAGTTCTCGCGGCAAGGCGTCGAGGTCAACGTCAACTCGACGGTGCGTGTGGACGTCCGGCTCGAGGTCGGGGGCCTGGAGGAGACGGTCGAGGTGCGCCAGGAGACGCCGCTGCTGCAGACGGACCGCGCCGACACGGGCCGGACGATCGAGGGCCGACAGGTCACGGATCTGCCCCTCGGCCAGGCCCGCAACTTCCAGGGCATGTGGGCGACCGTGCCCGGCACCCTGCCCCTGACCCGCCCGCACTCGCAGTTCTTCAATCCCCAGGACAGCCAGGAGACCAAGTTCAACGGCCAGTCGCGGCTCTCCAACAACGTGCAGATCGACGGCCTCGACAACAATCACAAGACGGGCCTGCTCACGGTGCTGATCCCGTCCGCGGAGTCGATCGACTCGGTCAACGTCACCACGTCCAATTTCGACGCCGAGTTCGGGCGGGCCGGCGGCTCCGTGACCACCGTGGTGCTCAAGTCCGGCACCAACCAGTTCAAGGGGACCGGCTACTTCTTCGGCAACTCCGAGGCCACCCAGGCGCGCAACGCCTTCGCCAGCGCCGGCTCCCTCAAGCCGGAGACGAAGTTCCGGCAGTTCGGCGGCACCCTCGGGGGCCCCATCCTGAAGGACAAGCTGTTCTTCTTCACCGACTACCAGCGGGTCGTGGACAACCTCGGGCAGCTCCGGCGCGTGACCATCCCGCCCGCGGAGTGGCGCGGCGGCAACTTCTCGACCGCCACCACCACGATCTACGACCCCGCCACCGGCAATGCCGACGGGACGGGCCGCCAGCCGTTCCCCGGCAACATCATCCCCGCCAACCGCATCAGCCCGGTGGCCCGCAACATCCTCGCCCTCCTGCCCGCGCCGAACATCCCCGGCGTCGCCCCCGGCCAGGTCAACTACGAGCTGCCGAGCAGCGAGCGCGAGAAGACCACCAACGCCTTCAACGTCAAGCTCAACTACAGCCCCGGCGCCCGCGACCAGCTCTCCCTGCGGTTCAGTTATCAGCGGCCGGAGCTCTTCGTGCCCGGGACCTTCGGCGATTACGGCGGCGCCGGCGCCGACTTCGCGGGGACCGGATACCAGAACACCTACAGCTCGGCCCTGACCTGGACGCGGTCCCTCAGCTCGAGCCTGATCATGGAGTGGCGCGCCGGCTATTCGACGTACCACAACGAGGCGCTCAGCACCGGCACCGGCCTCAACACCTCGACGGAGGTGGGGATCCCCGGCGCCAACTACGACGAGTTCTCCAGCGGCATCAGCCGGATCGTCCTCCAGAACGGCTTCACGGAGCCCATGCTCGGCTTCAGCGGCAGCCTGCCCTGGGACCGCGGCGAGGACACCTACAGCGTGGCGGGGACGCTGACCAAGGTGGCGGGAAACCACACGGTGAAGGTGGGGACGGAGGTCCGGCACAACGAGGACTTCCTGCTCCAGATCCAGGACGCGGGCGGGGTGCGAGGCGAGTTCCGGTTCAATGGCGCGAGGACCGCGATCCCCAGCGATACGCGGGCGCAGGCCGGCCTCGCCAACGCCTTCGCCGCCTTCCTGCTGGATGCGCCGTCCCTGATCCAGCGCGACATCAAGGTGATCGACAAGCCGGGTACCAAGCAGTGGTCGGTGTTCGCCTTCGCCCAGGACAAGTGGCAGGTCACCTCCAAGCTCACCCTCGACCTCGGCCTGCGGTGGGAGTACTACACGCCGCTCGTCGGCATCGCGGATCGGGGCGGCCTCTCGAACTACGACCCGTCCAACAACACGGTGCGCATCGCCGGCTACGGGAGCGTTCCGCAGGACATCGGCGTGCAGAGCACCTGGACGAACTTCGCCCCCCGTGTGGGCGCGTCCTATCGCTTCAACGAGAAGACGGTGGCGCGGGCCGGCTTCGGCACCACCATCGTCCCCTTCCCCGACAACCGCTACGCCTACAACTTCCCGGTCAAGCAGACGGAGGTCTTCAACCCGCCCAACTCCTTCGCGCCCGCGGGAAGGATGCAGAACGGGTTCGGTGCGCCGACCTTCTTCCCGATTCCGGACAGCGGCGTCGTGGACGCGAGCATCCCGCAGCTCCGGAACGCGCAGCTCTTCTACGTCCAGCCCGACCTCAAGGAAGCGAAGCTCCACTCGTGGAACGTGGCCTTCCAGCGGGAGCTGCCGTGGCACCTCGTGGGCGAGGCGGCCTACGTGGGCAACATCGGGCGGGGCATCATCCTCCCCGACTACAACATCAACGCGGGGCAGGTGCTGGGCGCCGACACCGGCGGCCAGCCGTTCTTCCAGCAATACGGTCGCACGGCCGAAGTCCGCTCCTGGCTGCCCACGGACACCTACTACAATTCGCTGCAGGCCAAGCTGGACCGCCGTTTCCGGAACGGCTTCATGGTCACCACGTCGTACACGCTGGGGCGGGCGATCAACTACTCCCAGGAGACCGACGTCCTCACCCCGGCCGACCTCGCGCGCAGCAAGGGGCGGCCCGACTACGACCGCCTCCACGCCTTCGCCGCCAGCTTCATCTGGGAGCTGCCGTTCCTCCGGGAGGACCGGTCCGCGCTGGGCCGCATCCTGGGCGGCTGGCAGCTGGGAGGGATCGGGGCCTTCTACTCCGGCCGGCCCATCAACTTCACCGCGCCGGGGGCCACGCTGCGGGCACCGGACAACCAGCAGTTCCCGAACCAGAGCCAGAGACCCGAGGTGTTCGGCGACATCGGTCCCGGGCAGCCGTACTTCGACACCTCCGTCTTCTCCGCCCCCGACCAGAACACCTGGGGCAACATGACCCGCCACAGCTCCATCGACGGCCCCGGCTTCTGGAACGTCGACCTTTCGCTCGTGAAGCGGTTCCGCTTCGGGCAACGGATCGCGGCGGAGCTGAGGGCGGACGCGTTCAATGCCTTCAACCACCCGAACTTCGCCCTCCCCAACGGCAACTTCGGGCAGGCCACGTTCGGGCAGGTCACGGCAACGGACAACGACAGGTACCGGCCGCGGCTCGTCCGCTTCGGGGCACGCCTGACGTTCTAGTCGTATGAAGTCAGGGGGGGCACTTGCGCACCGCTCGGTGGGCGCTGCGCGACCCCCCCTGAAACCCCCTCGCGAGATCGCCGCCGCGGCGCGGCGGCGCCTCGCTCTGCGGTCGGCTTACCCTTGCTTCGGCGGCTCTCCATCGTTCGTGCTTTCCGAGCTCATGTGTAAAATAGCTGCCTCCATGCATATTCATGTAGATGGCGAATAACACATGGACCTGCGCCAGCTCGAGATGTTCCGCGCCGTGGCCGAGCAAGGCACCTTCACCAAGGCCGCGGACCGCCTGCACGTCTCGCAGTCCGCGGTCAGCCGCCAGGTCCAGCTCCTGGAGAAGGAGCTGGGGGGCAGCCTCCTGCGCCGCAGCGCGAAGGGAGTGACCCTCACCGAAGCGGGCGAGCTGCTGCTGCGCATGACCCACCGCGTGGAGCGCGACGTCGAGGAGGCCCTGGCCGAGATCTCGCAGACCCACGCCCTGCAGCGCGGCCTCCTGCACCTGGGCGGGGGCATGACCGTGTGCCTCTACATCCTGCCCCGCCTCCTCAAGAAGTACCGCCGCCTCTACCCGGGCGTGGACCTGCAGGTGACGGCGGGGAGCTCGGAGAAGATCCTGGAGCGCGTGCGCGCCCACGAGGTGGACCTCGGCCTCTTGACCCTGCCCGTGATGGCGCGGGACATGGAGGTCGTGCCCGTCCTGAAGGAGGAGATGGTCGTGGTGACCGCGCCCGGCCATCCCCTCTCGCGCGAGCGCAACATCGACCCCAAGAGCCTGGGGAAATACCCGCTCATCCTCTACGAAGCGGGATCCAACACGCGCAAGGTCCTCGACCAGTTCTTCCTCGAGGAGGCGATCTCCACGGAGGTGGCCATGGAGACGGAGAACGTCGAGATCATCAAGGCCATGGTCGCCATCAACCTCGGCGTGACCGTCGTCCCCTACACGCCGGTGGCCAAAGACGTGCGCTCGGGACGACTGGCCTCGGCGCGCATCCGCGGGCGGCGCCTCTACCGCGACACGGGCTGGGTCTACCTGAAGGCCGAGCACCGTCCGCGCGCGGTGACGGAGCTGCTGCGCACGTTCGACGACATGAAAGACCAGTTCCCGGCGCGGCCGGCGGGGGCGTGAGCGTGGCCCTGGTCCGGGAGAAGACATGACGCCACTCGTCGCGATGATGCTGGGACTTGGTCTCGCCGGACAGGCGGAGTCTTCGTTCTGCCGGAACCCGCCGCCGCGCGCTGCCGACACCTATTGGGACTATATCGCGGCCTGCGGATGCGCGAGGCTGGAGGCGCCCTCCCGTGCCTCGTCCGACCATGAACGGTTCCTCAAGGCGTGCAGCGACTGGCGCGAGCGGAACCCGCAGAGCACGGTTTCCCTTCCGGACCCGACGGCGGGCGACCCCGTGACACCCTCGCTGCCTCCGCGCGAATGCCAGAACCCGCCATCGCGCGTCTCGGATGTGTACTGGACGTTCATCGACACCTGCGGTTGCGCCTCCCTGACCGTGCCCTCGCGTGCGGCCGCCGAATACGACCGGTTCGTCAAGGCCTGCAGCGACTGGCGCCGGCGCAACCCTTCGTCCACGGTGAGCGTGGCCGGTCCGTCCCCAAGCCCCCGGCCCAGTCCGCGCCCCCGGCCGAGCGCCTCGCCGAAGGCGTCGCCCGCGCCCTAGGAGATCCGATGGCCGTCGCCTGGTCCCGCATTCGCCGTGTCCTGTCCCGTGCCGGGCTCCTGCTCGCGCTCGTAGTGGCCACCTACGGCGGGCTGCTGCTCCATCCGCAGCCGCTCTTCGCCTTCAGCGCGCGCGAGGCGGCCATCGTCCTGCATGCGCGGGAGCCGCTGCCTTCCGAAGTGCAGGGCGTCCTCGCGGACGCCCGCCGGCGCGTCGAGGCCTCGCCCTTCTACGATGCGGGTGACACCTACGACGCCTTCCTCTGCGACGACGTGGGGACGTTCACCGCGTTCACTCTCTGGAACCGCGGGGCGGGGGCCGTTTCGCAGTGGGATCTCACCGGCAACATCTTCCTGCGCCCGTCGCACGTGGAACGGAATCGTCTGGTCGGGCGCTCCGGGAAGGAGACGCCGGGCGAGCGGACGCTGTCCTACTTCATCGCGCACGAGGTGACGCACACGATGCTGGCCCGGCGCATCGGCCGCTTGCGCTACGCGCGGCTGCAGCGCTGGCAGGTGGAAGGCTACGCGGACTACGTGGGGAAGGCCGGGGACTTCGATTTCGACAAGACGCTCGCCGCCTTCCAGGCGGGCGCGCGCGAGCTGGACCCGAGACTGTCCGGCCTCTATCTGCGCTATCACCTGATGGTCGCGTACCTGCTCGACCGCCAAGGGATGGCGCCGGAGGCGCTGCTCGCCCGACCCCTCGAGCGCGAGGAGGTCGAGCGCCGATTGCGCGGGCTCTGATTCGCCGGCGTGCGGCCGGCCAGGTCGCGCCACTCGCGCCGAGGGCTCCGGTAACGGTTGAACCAGCCCGTTCCGGAGCGAGTCGCCCCAACCACCACTCGAGCATCCGCGAAGCGTCGAGGACGAGTCGTCCGCCGAAGCGTTACCGCGCGGGCTGCTGCTGGCTCAGGCAGTGCAGCGTGCCGAGACCCCAGACGAGATCGACGGAATGGATGCCGACCACCGGACGATCGGGGAAGTGCTCGGCCAGGATGCCCAGGGCCTCGCGGTCGGCGGGATCGTTGAAGGTCGGCACCAGCACGGCCGCGTTGGCGACGTAGAAGTTCGCGTAGCTCGCGGGCAGGCGTTGCCCGTCGAGGTGGAGCGGACGCGGCATGGGCAGCGCCACGGCCTCGATGCGATCGCCGTCCGCGTTGCGCGCACCCTGCAGTCGCTCGCGGTTCTCCTCCAGCGGCCGGTAGTTCGCGTCGGAGGAGTCGGTCTCGCGGCAAAGGAGGACGCGAGTCGGGGAGACGAACCGCGCGAGGTCGTCCACGTGCCCGTGCGTGTCGTCGCCGGCGATGCCCGCGCCCAGCCAGATCACCTTGGTGGCGCCGAGAGCGTCCTTCACGACGCCCTCGAAGTCCTCGCGGCCCATCCCGGGATTGCGGACCTGCACGACGGGATCGAGGTTGCACTCCTCGGTGGTGAGCAGGGTCCCGCGGCCGTCCACGTCGATGCTGCCCCCCTCGAGGACGACCGGCTTGCCGTCGTATTCCACCGGCCGCAAGGGAATCCCCAGCGCCTTCGCCGCCCGCTCCGGCACGCGGTCGTCCTTCTTCCAGTCCGGGTACTTGGCCCAGGCGTTGAAGTGGAAGCGGGCGATGGCGACTTCGCGGCGCGCGTCGTCCTTGACGAAGATGGGTCCGAAGTCGCGCGCCCATCCGCGGTCGAGCGGGAAGCGGAAGAACTCGACGCGGGCGAGGTCCGCGCCCACGCGCGACAGGAGACGCCGCGCCTGCGTCTCCAGCCGGGCGTCGGGCACCAGGATGCGCACGATCTCGCCCGGGGCGAGCTTGCGGACGATCTCGCCGTAGACCCAGGCGATGGTCGCGAACTTCCGCGGCCAGTCGGAGAGACGGTGGGGCCAGGTGAGCCAGGTGGCTTCGTGCGGCTCCCATTCCGCGGGCATGCGGAAGCCGGGCGGGGCGAGGGGCGGCCGGCGCGGCGAGCGGGCGTCGCGCCCGCGCGAAGCGCTCAATCCAGGAACCGGCGCTCGATGCCGGAGTAGGCGTCGATGCGGCGGTCGCGCAGGAAGGGCCAGTTGCGGCGAACCTCTTCGATGCGCCCGAGGTCCACCTTGGCCACCAGGATCTCTTCCTTGTCCGTCGAGGCTTCCGCGATCACGACCCCGAAGGGATCGGCGACGAACGACGACCCCCAGAACTCGAGACCGGGGCCGCCTTCGGGCGGGATCTCGTGCCCCACTCGGTTCACCACCGCCACGTACACCCCGTTCGCGATGGCGTGCCCGCGCTGGATCGTGCGCCAGGCGTCGCGCTGGGGCACACCGTGCTCCGCCTTCTCGTGGGGATGCCAGCCGATGGCGGTCGGATAGAAGAGGACGGCCGCGCCCTGGAGAGCGGTGAGACGCGCGCCTTCCGGATACCACTGGTCCCAGCAGATGAGCGTCCCGATCTTGCCCTTCTGCGTGTCGATGGCGCGGAAGCCGAGGTCGCCGGGCGTGAAGTAGAACTTCTCGTAGAAGGCGGGGTCGTCCGGGATGTGCATCTTCCGGTAGAGGCCGGCCACCTCGCCGTTCGTGTCGATGATGGCGGCGGTGTTGTGGTACAGGCCGAGGGCGCGGCGCTCGAAGATCGGCGCCACCACTACGACCCCGGCCTCCCTGGCCGCGCGGCCGAGCGCTTCCGTGCTCGGGCCGGGCACGGGCTCCGCCAGATCGAAGAGGCGCGCGTCCTCCTTCTGGCAGAAGTAGGGCGAGCGGTACAGCTCGGGCAGGCACACGACGTCCGCGCCCTTCTTTTTCGCCTCGCCGACGCGCGCCACCGCCTTCTTCAGGTTATCGTCGGCGTCGCCGGACATCGACATCTGCACGAGCCCGACGTTGATCACGCGATTGTCAGCCACGTTTCGAGTCTACACCGGAGTGACATAATGCACGCCGATCGCAGAGCGCGGCGGCGCCGCGCAGCGGTGACGACGCGCGAGGGGGGTTTCAGGGGGGGTCGCGAACACCCACCTTGCCGTGTGAGTGCCCCCCCGAGATAAACACAAGGAGCATCATGCAACGATTCTTGGGAGCGGCGGCCCTGGTGGCCGCCGGCGCGACGATGGCGGGAGCGCAGATGGCCAAAGACTGGGCGATCCACGACGAGACGCGGCCGATGGCGAAGGTCGTCGACCCCGGTCCGGGCAGCACGACACCGGCTCCGGTTCCCTCGGACGCCGTCGTCCTCTTCGACGGCAAGGACCTTTCGAAGTGGAAGTCGGACAAGGACGGCAGCGCCGCGAAGTGGAAGGTCGAGAACGGCTACATGGAAGTGGTGGCCGGCTCCGGGGGCATCCACACCGACCAGGGTTTCGGCGACGCCCAGGTGCACGTGGAATGGGCGGCACCGAATCCGCCGGTGGGGAAGGGCAGCCAGGACCGCGGCAACAGCGGCGTCTTCCTGATGGGGAAATACGAGGTCCAGGTCCTCGACACCTACGGCACCTCGAACAAGACCTACGCGGACGGGCAGGCCAGCGCGCTCTACGGCCAGTACCCGCCGCTCGTGAACCCGGCGCGGCCGCCCGGCCAGTGGAATACCTACGACATCGTGTTCCGCGCCCCGCGCTTCGACGCGGCGGGGAAGGTCACGAAGTCGGCGCGGGTGACCGTCTTCTTCAACGGCGTGCTCGTTCAGGACAACCGCGAGCTCAGCGGTCCCACGGCGCACAAGGCGCGGCCGCCGTACGAGGCGCACGCGGACAAGCTGCCTCTCGGGCTGCAGGACCATTCGCATCCCGTGCGATTCCGCAATATCTGGATCAGGGAGCTGGCACCGGAGGAACCGATGCTGCCGCGCAGTTAAGCGATCAAAAGATGACAGGCCGACCTGGCCACAACCTCTTTATCTGCTAACCGCGTCGATCGATTTCCGTTACACCTTCGCGGTGCGCAAGTACCGGTCCGCCTTGCGCGCCGCGTCCCGTCCCTCCGCGATCGCCCACACCACCAGCGACTGCCCCCGCCGCATGTCGCCCGCGGCGAAGACGCCGGGCACGTTGGTCATGCCCGTGACGGGATCGGTGGCCACGTTGCCGCGGCCGTCCAGGGTGACGCCGAGCTGCTCCAGCATCCCGCCGCGCTCCGGGCCCAGGAAGCCCATGGCCAGCAGGACGAGCGTGGCCGGCCAGGTCTGCTCCGAGCCCGCGATCTCCTTCATGGCGAAGCGGCCGTTCTCCTGCGCCCACTCGATGCGGACGGTCTCGATGGCGGAGACCCGGCCTTCCGCGTCGCCGATGAAGCGCTTGGTGGTCACGCAGTAGTCGCGGGGATCGGCGCCGAACTTCGCCGCCGCCTCCTCCTGCCCGTAGTCGAGCTTGTAGGTCTTGGGCCACTGCGGCCAGGGATTGTCCGCGGCGCGCAGGAGCGGCGGCTTGGGCAGGATCTCGAGCTGCAGCAGGCTGCGGCAGCGGTGCCGCATCGAGGTGCCCACGCAGTCCGTGCCCGTGTCCCCCCCGCCGATGACCACGACGTCCTTGTCCGTGGCGGAGATGAACTGCCCGTCCTGCAGGTTGCTGTCGAGCAGGCTCTTCGTGTTCTTGTGCAGGAACTCCATCGCGAAGTGCACACCCTTGAGCTCGCGGCCGGGGATGGGCAGGTCGCGGGGCAAGGTCGCGCCGCCGCAGAGGACGATGGCGTCGAACTCCGCCTTCATCCTGTCCGCGGGATAGTCGTGGCCGACGTTGACTCCGGGCCTGAACTCGATCCCTTCCGCGGCCATGAGCGCGATCCGGCGCTCGACCACGCTCTTGTCGAGCTTCATGTTCGGTATGCCGTACATCAGGAGGCCGCCGATGCGGTCGGCGCGCTCGAAGACGGTCACGAGGTGCCCGGCCCGGTTGAGCTGCGCGGCCGCGGACAGGCCGGACGGACCGGAGCCCACGACCGCGACCTTCTGGCCGCTGCGCGATTCGGGCGGCTGCGGCACGACCCAGCCTTCGTCGAACCCCTTGTCGATGATCGCCACCTCGATCGACTTGATGGTGACGGGCGGGTCGATGATGCCGAGCACGCACGAGCCTTCGCAGGGGGCCGGGCAGACCCGTCCCGTGAATTCGGGGAAGTTGTTCGTCTGGTGCAGCCGGTCGAGGGCGTCGCGCCAGCGGCCGCGATAGACGAGGTCGTTCCACTCCGGGATCAGGTTGTGGATGGGGCAGCCGGTGGCCATGCCCGCGATCAGCTCGCCGGTGTGGCAGAACGGGGTGCCGCAGTCCATGCAGCGCGCACCCTGGTCGCGCAGCTTCTTGGCCGGCAGGTGGTCGTGGAACTCGTCCCAGTCCTGGATACGCTCGAGCGGGGTGCGATCGGGAGGCAGCTCCCGCCCCGTCTCGAGGAAGCCCGTGGGTTTGCCCATGGCCGCTACTTGCCTCCCACCCGGGCCACGTCCGCGACGTTGAGGTCGAAAGCGGCCATCTCCGCTTCCTCGGGGCTGAGGCCGGTCTCGCGCATCTTGCGCTGTGCCTGCAGGACGCGGTTGTAGTCGTTCGGCACCACGCGCACGAAGCGGGGCACGAAGTAGTCCCACTCCACGAGCACCTTGCGCGCGCGCGCGCTGCCCGTGAGCTCGGCATGGCGGAACACGAGGTCCTTCACGAGGTCGATCTCCTCCGGGTAGCGCAGACGGTAGAGGACCACCATCTCCTTGTTGCAGCGCGCGGCGAAGTCGTCGTCCTCGTCGAGCACGTAGGCGATGCCCCCGCTCATGCCCGCGGCGAAGTTGCGGCCGGTGGGACCGAGCACGACCACGCGGCCGCCCGTCATGTATTCGCAGCCGTGGTCGCCCACCGCTTCCACCACCGCGTGCGCGCCGCTGTTGCGCACGGCGAACCGCTCGCCGGCCGCGCCGTAGATGAACACCTCACCCGAGGTCGCGCCGTAGAGGGCGACGTTGCCGACGATCATGTTCTGCTCGGGCACGAAGCTCGAGCCGCGCGGCGGGGAGATGACGAGCCGGCCGCCGGAGAGGCCCTTGCCCACGTAGTCGTTCGCGTCACCTTCGAGGGTCAAGGTCAGGCCCTTGGGGATGAAGGCCCCGAAGCTCTGGCCGGCCGAGCCCTGGAAGGTGAGGCGGATGGTGTCGTCGGGCAGCCCGGCCGGACCGTAGCGGCGGGTGATCTCGCTGCCCAGGATGGTGCCGACCACGCGGTTGCGGTTGCGGATGGGCAGGGTGGCGGAGACGGGCTCCTTCCGCTCGAGCGCGGGCGCGCACAGGGCGAGCAGCGTCGTCTTGTCCAGCGACTCCTCGAGGCCGTGCTCCTGCGGGATCTGGCAGAAGCGGCCGACCTCGGGCCCGACCTCCGGCCGATGGAAGATCGCGGAGAAGTCGAGGCCGCGCGCCTTCCAGTGATCGAGAGCGGGCTTCATCTCCAGGCAGTCGCTGCGGCCGACCATCTCCTCCAGGCGCCGGAAGCCGAGCGAGGCCATGAGGACGCGGACTTCCTGGGCGATGAAGCGCATGAAGTTCACGACGTGGCCGGCGTCGCCCGTGAACTTCTCGCGCAGGCGCGGGTCCTGGGTGGCCACGCCCACCGGGCAGGTGTTGAGGTGGCAGACGCGCATCATGATGCAGCCCAGCACGACCAGGGGCGCGGTGGCGAAGCCGAACTCCTCCGCTCCCAGGAGAGTGGCCACCACCACGTCGCGTCCCGTCTTGAGCTGGCCGTCCGTCTCCACCACGATGCGGCTGCGCAGGTTGTTCAGCAGCAGCACCTGGTGCGTCTCGGCCAGGCCCAGCTCCCAGGGCACGCCCGCGTGTTTGATGCTCGAGAGCGGGGAGGCGCCGGTGCCCCCGTCGTGGCCGCTGATGAGCACGACGTCGGCGTGGGCCTTGGCCACGCCGGCCGCGATGGTGCCGACGCCGACCTCGGAGACGAGCTTCACGCTGATGCGCGCGTGCTCGTTCGCGTTCTTGAGGTCGTGGATCAGCTCGGCCAGGTCCTCGATCGAGTAGATGTCGTGGTGCGGCGGCGGCGAGATGAGGCCGACCCCCGGGGTCGAGTGACGCACCTTCGCGATCCAGGGATAGACCTTCTTGCCCGGGAGCTGGCCGCCTTCGCCGGGCTTCGCCCCCTGAGCCATCTTGATCTGCAGCTCGCGCGCGTTGACGAGGTAGTTGCTGGTGACCCCGAAGCGCGCGGAGGCCACCTGCTTGATCGCGCTGTTCTTGGAGTCGCCGTTGGCTTCGGGGAAGTAGCGCGCGGGATCTTCGCCGCCCTCGCCGGTGTTGCTCTTGCCGCCGATGCGGTTCATGGCCACGGCCAGCGTCTCGTGCGCTTCCTTGCTGATGGACCCGTACGACATGGCGCCGGTCTTGAAGCGCTTGACGATGGCGTCGACCGGCTCCACTTCTTCGAGCGGAACCGGCCGCGGCGAGGGCCG
>JADMIO011778404.1_pt1 | contig 12277 bp, 13 predicted proteins | sample 8958161 | NCBI WGS metagenome assembly JADMIO01 (sample SAMN16585339, study PRJNA669376) | soil metagenome | isolation source: Crop rotation soil | place: USA: Cullars Rotation, Alabama | collected 2011 | reverse complement strand
CTTTCCCGTGCTTGTAGAACGTGGCCGGGGCATAGCCCGCCGCGCGCGCCAGACGGTTCGAGTCGGTGCCGCGATAGCCCTCGGTGTTGAACACGCGGGCGGCGGCCGTGACGAGCCGGTCGCGGGTGTCCTCGGGGCGCCCGCGGCGGGGCCGCGGCGCCGGACGGGGTCGGGTGGGCACGGCGGGCACGCTACCATCTTGCGACGCCGTTGACGATAGTGATACTGGTATCACTAATCGAGGAGGTCGCCATGCTGCTGGTCGCCACGCCCACCGTCCCCACGCCGAACCATCCCGAGGAGCCGCGCACGAAGCGGGCCGCCGTCGGCGCGACCTCCGGTCGTCGCCTCGTGGTCGACGGGACGACGCTCGCGTACGACGACGACGGCGACGGACCGCCGATCGTCTGCCTGCACGCCGTCGGGCACGGGTCCCGCGACTTCGCCGGACTGCGCCGGCATCTGGCCGCTCGCCATCGCGTGATCGCGCTCGACTGGCCGGGGCAGGGCGCCTCGGCGGCCGATCGCGTCCCCGCGAGCGCGGCGCGCTATGCGGAGCTGTTGGCGACGTTTCTCGACGCGGCCGGAATCGATCGCGCCGTGCTGGTCGGCAACTCGATCGGCGGCGCAGCCGCGATCCGGTACGCACATCGCCATCCCGAGCGCGTGCGAGCGCTGGTGCTGGAGAACCCGGGCGGGCTCGACGCGGCGGACGATCTCCTCGGCCGCCTCGCCGTCGGATCGATGATTCGATTCTTCGGTGCAGGGGCACGCGGCGCCTGGTGGTATCCGCGTGCATTCGCCGCCTACTACCGGATGGTGCTGCCGGGAAAGCCGGCGGCCGAGCAGCGTCGACGGATCGTCGCGTCAGCGTCGGAGATCGCGCCGCTGCTGCACGAAGCGTGGCGCAGCTTCGGGATGCCGGACGCCGACGTTCGCGCGCTCGCGTCACGGATCGCATGTCCGGTCCTGTTCGCGTGGGCGACGCGCGACCAGTTCATCCAGCTCGGCCGCTGCCGGCCCGCGATCGAGCGGTTTCCCAATGCCGTGGTGGAGACGTTCGCTGCCGGGCACGCCGCGCACCTGGAGACGCCCGAGGCGTTCGAAGCGTCGCTCGATCGGTTCCTCGCCAGGCTCGACTGAGCCATCGCGTCGACGAGGCGAAGTCACTCCACGCCTGGACTGCCGCTCGACCTAGACGGCACCCTCGCGGAGCGCCTCGATCTCGGCCACCTGTTTCGGCGCGGCCGCCGACAGGATCTCGGCCCCCGAGCTGGTGACCAGCACGTCGTCCTCGATCCGGATGCCGATACCGCGGAATGCGTCCGGCAGATCGTCGGCGTCGGCCGGCACATACAGGCCGGGCTCGATGGTGAACACCATGTCGGGCGCGAGCGGGCGTGGCTGGCCGCCCTGCTGATAGGCGCCGACGTCGTGCACGTCCCGACCGAGCCAATGGCTCGTGCGGTGCATGTACACGCGCTTGTAGGCCTCCTTCTCGATGGCCTCGTCGACCGAGCCCGCGGTGAGAAGCCCCACGGCGAGCAGCGCCTCACACAGGACCCGCAGCACGATCGTGTGCAGGTCCTCGAGTGTCACGCCGGGCTTCACCGCGCCGATCGCCGCGAGCTGCGCGGCCAGCACGGCGTCGTACAGGTCGCGCTGTGCGGGCGTGAAGCGGCGCCCGATCGGAAAGGTGCGCGTGACGTCGGCGCAGTAGCCGGCCAGCTCGGCGCCGGCATCGATCAGCAGGAGCTGGTCGGCGCCCAGTGGACAGTCGTTCGTCGTGTAGTGCAGGACCGTGGCATTGATGCCGCCCGCGACGATCGAGGGGTAGGCCGGTCCAGTCGCGCCACGACGACGGAAGGTGTGGTCGATCAGCGCCTCGACCTCGAACTCCATCATGCCCGGCCGCGCCCGGGCCATCGCGTCGCGGTGCGCTTCACAGGCGATGGCGATGGCGGCGCGCATGCGCGCGAGCTCGTCCGGTCCCTTGTGCAACCGCATCTCGTGAAGCAGCGCACCCGGATCGTGGATCGTGGCCATCGGGCCCGAACCGGCGCGCGGGCGGCTCGCCTGGACGCGACGAACGATGGCGAGGAGCCGCCCCGTGACGGCGTCCTCGCGCATCAGGTTCAGATGGATGTCCGCCGCCGGGCCGAGCCAGCGCGGCAGCTCCTTGTCGAGATCGTCGATCGGATATGCCGCGTCGGCGCCGTAGTCCGCGACGGCACCCTCGACGCCGGCGCGCGCTCCGACCCAGATGGCGCGCTCGGGGTCGCGGGGCCGGACGAACAGCACGAACTTCTCCTTGGCGGCGGGCGCGAGCACCGCCACGGCATCGGGCTCGGGGAATCCCGTCACGTAGTCGAAGTCGCTGTTCTGGCGGAACGGATATTCGATGTCGGCCGTGCGGACGCGCTCCACCGCGGCCGGAAGCAGCATCACGCCGTCGCCGAGACGCTCCATGATGCGCGCGCGACGCGCGGCCGTGGCGGCGGCCTGGTCGGACGTGAGCGCCATGCCTGCTCTTCTAGCATGCGGTTCGCGGCATGGCATACCGGTCGCTTATCCGACGTCCATGCCGACCCCGGTCGCAACGTCCGACGGCAGCAATCTCCGCCGAATCGGAGGCCGTCCCCCGCAACGCTCACGGCGTGTGCGCGACGCGGACGCGTCGGTCCCACCCGCGAACCCGTGCAAGTCCGAACGCGGACTCACCGTGATCGAGCTGCTGGTGGCGCTCGCGATCTTCGGCGTACTCGCCGGCATCGCGCTGCCGCAGTTCCGACCGGGCGCGTTCAACCTCCAGACCGCACAGAACCAGCTGCTCGCCGACATGCGGCGGACGCGGGATGACGCGCTCACGCGCGGCGACCACTACCGCCTCGACATCCTCAGCACGACCTCCTATGCGGAGTACCACCTCACCGTCGCCGGCGGCGTCTGGTCGGTGGCGGGCGGAGCGCTGTTCACGCGCAATCTGCCCAACGGCATCACGCTGCCCGCGGCGGCGGTCGGCCGCCGCTTCGAGTTCAACACACGCGGGCTGATGCTGAACCCGGGCGCCGCCACCACGCTCACGCTGACGGATTCGCCCAACAGCCATACGCGCTCGGTGACGGTGTGGCCATCGGGACAGGTGGTGCCGGGATGAAGCGACGTCGGCAACACGGCGTGTCGCTGCTCGAGGTGTTGGCGGCGATGGCGCTGTTCGCGCTGGTCGCGTCCGGCATCGCCGCGCTCGCGACGCAGTCGATGGTGCGGACCGGGCAGAATCGCCACGCCACCGCCGCCGCGCTGCTGGCGCAGCGGGAGATGGAGCGCATTCGCGCGCTGCCGTACGCGTCGGTCGGGGGCGCCGGCGGGAGCACGAGCGCGGTGGTGCAGGGCCAGACCTACACGATCAGCAGCGTGGTGCAGTCGGACACGCCGGCGGCGAACATGAGCCAGATCACGACCACGGTGTCGTGGACCGGTCCGGAGGGGGCGAAGTCGTATGCGGTGCGGACCATCTTCACGTCGGTCACGAGCTAGACGAGCCGCCGGCTTCTCCCTGATCGAGCTGCTGGTGACGATCGGCATCTCCGGCGTGGTGCTGACCGGCGTCGTTCGCTTCATGGCGCTCCAGACGCGCAAGCTCGCCGGCCACTCGTACCGGCTGGAGGCGCAGCACGCGCTCCGCGCGTCGCTCGACGCCATCTCGCGCGACGTACGGCTCGCCGGCGCCGGGCTGTCGACGCTCGGCCAGTTCATCTCGCTGGCCGGCACCGACGCGCCCGGCGGCGACACGATCACCGCCCGCACCTGCATCGTCGGCGCGAACCTGGCGTGCCTGCCGGCGACGCTCACCGGCGCCCACGCCGCGGGATCCGCCACGCTGCAGCTCGGCAGCCTGCAGGCGTCGCAGTTCACCGCGAACTCCTACGCCTACGTGAAGGAGCAGGCGGGGGGCGGGCAGTTCGTCACCGTGACCGCGGTCGACACCGGCAACGATCGCATCACGATCACGCCGGCCCTGACGCAGGCGTACTCGACCGGCAGCGGCGTGTATGCCATCGACGAGCGGCGCTACGCCATCGACCGCAGCAACGCGGCGAACCCGATTCTCACGCTCAGCGTGAACGGCGCGGCGCCGCAGGCCTTCGCGGCCGGCGTCAGCGACCTCCAGATTCAGTACGTCCTCAATCGCAACTGTCCCGCCTGCGACGTCGTGGACGCGCCTGCGGCGAACGACACGGCGACGTGGCGGTTGGTGAACGAGATCATCCTCACCGCGACGGCGCAGACCGTCGGGACGGTACGACCGGAAGACGTGGTGTCGTTCACGGCGACGAGCCGGGCAAAGCCCCGGAATCTCCTGCCGTGACGAAGGAGGCGGCGATGAAGCGGACGGGTGAGGGCGGATTCGCGCTGGTCGCGGTCATGTTCGTGATGCTGCTCCTGCTGGGGCTGGGTGCCTCCTTCCACACCGGCATCCTGGCGGAGACCCTGTCGCGAGGGGCCCACGCGCGCGCGACCGCGGGCTTCTATGCGGCCGAGGCGGGCATCAACCACGGCATGGACACGTACCGGAACATCTTTCTCAACTACAACGTGCCGACCGGCGCGGACTACAACGCGCACTCGATCACCGTGAACTCGCGCAACGTGACCTACCAGCTGGCCGACCTGCCGCCGAACCCGAAGACGCGTCTGATCGCGGCGGGCAAGCCCTTCGCCGGTCTCAATGCCACCGAGTACAACTACACGGTCAACTCGACGTCGCAGCTCATCGCCGGCCAGAACGAGGTCAACATCGGGACGCAGTTCGACGTCGACTACGTGCCGCTGTTCCAGTTCCTCGCCTTCTATGCGGGCGACCTGGAGATCCTGCCGGGCCCGAACATGACGATGCACGGCCCCGTGCACACCAACGGCAATCTGTACATGAACAGCTCGGGCAACACGCTCACCATCAACGAGCTGCTTCCGACCATCCCCGCGGTGCACGTCTCGGCGGTCGGCAACATCTTCCGCGGCCGAAAGGACGCGAACTCGTGCGACGGGACGGTCAACATCGCGAAGCTGGTCGACGCCGATCACAGTGGCGCCCTCGACCTGCAGGCGATGGCCTGCTCGGGGACCAGCACGACGCAGATGACGAGCGCGACGCTGGCGAGCTGGCTCGGCGCGGTTCAGGCGCGCGTGCCGAACGTGTCGGTGCCGACGCCCGCCGTCCTCACGCGCGCGACGCCCGGTCCCCCGCCGGTCGGTGGAGGCCAGTTCTGGCTCGACGCCGACCTGCGCATCGTGCTCGACCTGGACGCGCCGGACGTGAACGGGCGGTTCCCGATCGTCGCCCAAACCTCCACCGGTGCAGTCGATGCGGCGAAGACGGCGAGCCTGCAGGCCTTCATGGTCGCGTATCCGGGTCGCATCTTCTACAACGACGTGCCGAACAACGGGCAGGCGGCGCCGCCGACCGGCGGCGCGACCTGCAACGCCGCAACGCCGCCGCCGGTCAACACGCACTGCAACAGCGGAAGCTACACGCCGGCGTTCGGCATCCCGGCGATCGGCGCCGCCGAGGCAGTCGTGTACGGCTGTCCGGGCAGCGGCGGCCCGTCGAACCTCGACCTGTATCCGGGCTGCGCCAACCGCGTCGGCAACGTCGCGTATGCCGGCAGTGGGACGGTGTCGGCGGCGACGGCGCCGTGGACGGCGCGCCGCGGCGGCTTCTACAACAATCGCGAACGCAACTGGGTGTACATGCTGAACGTGAACGCCCACGACCTGCTCAAGTGGAACCGCGACAACGGCGGAGCGCTGTTCGATCCCAACGACAACACCGAGGGCGGCGTCGTGCTGTTCCTCTCGGTGAAGGGTCCCAACAGCGGCGGCGTCTCGGCCTGCACGATGCCGGGCGGCAACCCGAAGACGTGCTCCCGCTACGGCGTGCGCGTCTACGGCTCTCCCAACCTGGACTTCCCCGCCGGCATGGCGGACCCCACCGGTCTGACGGTCGTCTCCGATCAAGGCGTGTACGTCGAGGGCGACTACAACACCGGTGGTGGCGGCTTTCCGAAGATGCCGGCCGCCTTCATGGGCGACACGATCAACGTGCTCACGAACAACTGGTCGGGGAACCCCGCGGCCGCCGGCTGGGCCGGTGCGACGCGTTGCCGCAACGACTGTCAGAGCCGCTGGCAGCTGGCGGCGCGTCCCGGCGCGGCGACGACCGTCTACGCCGCCTTCCTCGCCGGCGTCGACACCACGACCGCCGGTGTCTACAACGGCGGCCTCGAGAACTATCCGCGCTTCCACGAGGACTGGGGTGGCGCCGCGTTCACCTATCGCGGCTCGTTCGTGAGCCTCGGCACGCCGGCCCACGCCAACGGCAGCTGGTGCAGCACGGGCGGCAGTTGCACGTACGGCAGCGCGGGTTGCCCGTCCGCGACAGCGCTCTGCAACATCTACAACCCGCCGACGCGGGCGTGGGACTACGACACCGACTTCCAGAACGTGGCGAACCTGCCGCCGATCACGCCGCGCTTCGTGACCGTGCAGCAGATCGTGTTCACGGAGAACTTCCGGTGATGATCACCCGTTCGGAAACACTTCCTGGAAGGGCTTCACCTCGATGCAGTTGAAGATGCCTTCCGTCACGTAGGGATCTCTGGCGACGATGCCCCACACCTCGGCGAGCGAGGCGGCCTCGAGCACGATCAGGCTGCCGGTCTTGTCGAGGAGGGGCCCGGCGAGGCGGACCCGGCCCGCCCGGGAAAGCGGTTCCAGGTGCTCGAGGTGGGCCGGGCGCACCTGGGTCCGCTTTTCACGCGCATCCGGCGCGTCGTGGCCGACGATCACGTAGAGCATTCGTCTCCTCCTTGCGCAGCCGACTGGCCGCGACTAGCTTCGGTTACATGGCCGACGACGAGAGCGGACATCCGCCGCACTCGCACCTGATCGATTTCCCCGAGGCGCTCGACGTCTTCTTCTCGCGCATCGGCGAGATGAAGCTGGTGCTGGGCCCGGCCGCCGCGCCCGACGTCGACCGCGCCGCGGAGCTGCTGCGCCAAGCGCTGGCGGCGCGGGAGCGCGGCGACGGCGCCACCGCGGTCGCCCGCATCGGCCAGGCGATGGATCAGCTCGCCGCGCTCGCCGATCACGCGTTGCCCCAGGAGGCGCCGGCGTTGCGCGCCATGACCCAGGTCTTCCGCCAGGCAATGGGACGCGGAGCCGTCAGCGACGCGAAGGAAGCGGCCGACGTCATGCGCGATCGGTCGGGCAGCGTGCTGACTCCCAAGAAGCGCTCGTGAGCCATGGGCGCACCCCTGCGGCGCTTGGTTCGTGCCGCCTCTTCCGCTAAACAGCGCCGCGATGGCCGACGTCGTCGAGAAGGACTGCTGCCGGCGGACGCGCGCGAGCTGGATGAAACGCATCGCGGCGTACTTCACCGCGTTTCCGGTGATCAAGGACGTGCCCTGCGACGAGTGCCGGGAGATCCTGGAGATCCGCGTGTACGAGCCGCCGGCGGCGTAGCGCCCGCTCATCCTCGCCGACGTCCCCAGAGCAGGATCCGTTTGAACGGGTAGACGTACGGCTGCGTGTCGGCGAGTGCCGGCAAAAGTCGCTCCCGGTAGCGCGCCAGATAGCGTTCGTAGAGATCGGGCGGCAGCCGGCCGGCGACGTCAGTCAGGAGCGTCCCCTTCACCCACTCGACGACGTCGTCGCGCGACGGCAGCAGGTGGACGTAGACCTGGAGGCGCACGTGCTGCGAGGTGTAGCCGAGCTCGTGCAGCATGACCGCATACCGTTCGGGCGGCAGGACGAACGCGCGATGTGGGCGGCCGCCGAGCGCCGTGCGAAACGGCTCCTCCGCTGCGACCTCCGCCGCGACCGTGTGCGACGGATGATCGTGGTTCGCGGGCACCTGGACGGCGAGCTGGCCGCCGTCGCCGAGCGCGGCGGTGAGGCGCGCGAGGACCTTGTCGGGCTCGGGTACCCAGTGCAGCGCGGCGTTCGAGAAGACCAGGTCGTAGGCACGGTCGGCGCTGAACGTCGCGATGTCGCCGAGCGTGAAGCGCAGTCCGGCGGCGCCGAAGGCGGCGGCCCGTTCCAGCATCGCGGGCGAGCGGTCGATGCCGAGCGTCTGGCGGGCGGCGAGCCGCTGGTGCAGGTCGTGCGTCGTCTCGCCGGTGCCGCACCCCAGATCGACGACCCGCATGCGCGGCTGCCGCTGCACGAGCGCGAGCAGGTCCTCGAACGGCTGGCGGCGCTCCGCCCGGAACCGCTCGTACTGCGCCGGATTCCAGTCCTTCGCGGCCACGTCGTCCCATAACACGTACCGGCGGCTCCCTTGCAGGGGTCTCTGGCCACAGGTCTCGTCCTCCAGTAGGAGGGGCCGCGTGATCGGCGTCGACTTCGACGGCGTCCTGCGGGAGCACGGGTTCGGTCCCCTGCGCCGTGCGGCCGTCACCACGCTCCAGGTGAACGTCGGCAAGCGCTGCAATCAGGCATGTCACCACTGCCACGTCGATGCCGGCCCGAAGCGCACGGAGATGATGACCCGCGCGGTCGCGGAGCGGGTCGCCGCCGTGATCGGCGCCAACCCGGAGGTCGAGGTCGTCGACGTGACCGGCGGCGCCCCCGAGCTGAATCCGAACTTCCGATGGCTGGTGCAGGAGGCGCGCCGTGCCGGCCGGCGCGTGATCGATCGCTGCAACCTGACGGTGCTGCTCGAGCCGGAGCAGGACGACCTGGCCGACTTCCTCGCCGCGCACGACGTCGAGGTGACGGCGAGCCTGCCGTGCTACGGCCCGGAGAACGTCGAACGGCAGCGCGGCGTCGGCGTGTTCGACCGCAGCATCGCCGCGCTGCGCCGGCTGAACGCGCTCGGCTACGGACGTCCGGGATCGTCGCGGCGGTTGGACCTGGTCTACAACCCCGTCGGCGCGTTTCTGCCCCCGGAGCAGCGCACGCTCGAAGCGCAGTACCGCCGCGAGCTCGGCGAGCGCTTTGGCATCGAGTTCCATCGACTGCTCACGATCACGAACATGCCGATCAAGCGCTTCGCCGCACAGCTGGCGCGCACCGGCGAAGCGGCCGCCTACATGAGTCTCCTCGTGAATCACTTCAACGGCGCCACCGTCGCGGGACTCATGTGCCGCACGCTCGTGAGCGTCGGCTGGGACGGGGCGCTCTACGACTGCGACTTCAACCAGATGCTGGAGCTGCCGCTGGCGGCGGGGCCGCGCACCGTCTTCGAGCTGGAGTCGCTGGCAGCGCTCGCCGGCGGGCCGATCGCGACCGCCGCGCACTGCCTCGGCTGCACGGCCGCCGCGGGCTCGAGCTGCGGAGGCGCCATTCAGTGACCGCCAACGGCGAGCGCAACGTGTCGGTCGTCATCCCCGTGCTGGACGAAGCCGCGCGCATCGGCGCGCGACTCGCCGAGCTGTCGGTGATGCGCGGCATCGGCGAGGTCATCGTCGTCGACGGCGGCAGCACCGACGACACCGTCAGGATCGCCAGCGCCGTACGCGGCACGCGTGTCATCAGCGCGCCCCGTGGGCGCGGGCCGCAGATGAACGCCGGGGCCCAGGCGGCCTCCGGCGCGGTCCTCCTCTTTCAGCACGCCGACGTGGTGCTGCCCGCCGACGCGGTCGCATGGGTGGGCCGCGCGCTCGCCGATCCGAAGGTCGTCGCGGGCGCGTTCCAGACGCGGCACGTGGCCGATGGGCGAGAGTCGTGGATCGTGCCGCTCCTCTGGATCGCCGACATCCGGTCGCGCGCGACGCGCCTTCCATATGGCGACCAGGCCATCTTCGTCCGTCGCGAGGCGTTCCTGCGCGCCGGTGGATTCCCCGATCAGCCGCTGATGGAAGATCTGGAGCTGTCGCGCCGGCTGCGGCGGCTCGGCCGAATGGAGACGGTGCCAGCGACGGTGCGTGTCTCGGGGCGTCGTTTTCTCGCCCGACCGTTCCGGACGATGGCGAGCATGCGCCTGTTTCCGGCGCTGTATCGGTTCGGCGTGCCGCCCCGGCTGTTGGCCCGACTGTACGGCGCCTCGCGCTGACTGCCGTCATGCCGGTGACGGTCGACAGTATCGTGACCGGCGAGCCGCGCCGCCGCCTGCGTCGACCCTGGATTCTCTCGCGGGCATGAACCTTGCTGTGTCGCCCGCCGGCGCATCAGGTGTCCGATGCGTCGGCACGGCGAGCGATGAAAGAGAGCGGCCCGGGAAACGAGACCAGCGCGTCCGGCGAACACGGGGAGGACGTCACCATCGAGCTGCTCCGGCTGCGCATGGCCGTCGAGCACTCGAGCGACGCGATCTGCATCGCCGATGCCAGGGGCCGCTGGGTCCATCAGAATCCCGCCTGTGCCGCCCTGCTCGGCTACAGCGAGGCGCAGGCCAGCACGCTCGCCGACCCGCGTGCGGTGTTCGTCGACGCGGGCGTTGCCGACGATGTGATCGCAGCGCTGGTGGCCGACGGCGCGTGGAGCGGCGAGACCGAGGTGCGTGCGCGCGACGGCCGGGTCGTCCCGATCCTCCTGCGCGTGGAGCGCGTGATCGACGGCGACGGCCGCCCCGTCGGTTTCATCGGCGTCGCCACCGACGTGACCGAGCGTCGCCGTGCGAGCCGGTTCCAGGCCGGGCAGACGCGCGTATTGCGGCTCCTCGCCGCCGGCGCGAGTCTCGAGGAGGTGTTGACGGCGCTGGTGAGCACCGTCGAGGAACAGACGCCCGGCATGCGCTGCTCGGTCCTGCTGCTCGACGCCGACGGCCGGCGGCTCCGGCATGGCGTGGCGCCGAGCCTGCCCGCCGACTACTGCGCGGCGATCGACGGCCTCGTGATCGGCCCCGCCGTCGGGTCGTGCGGCACGGCGGCGCACTCCGGCCAGCGCGTGATCGTCGCCGACACCGCCGTCGATCCGCGCTGGGCGGAATTCCGCTTGTTGGCGTTGCGTCACGGTCTGCGCGCGTGCTGGTCCGAGCCGTTGCTCTCGGCCGAGGGCAAGGTGCTCGGCACGCTCGCGATGTACTACCGCGAGCCGCGTACGCCCATGCCCGCGGAGATCGAGCTGATCGTCGCCGCCGCCCAGCTCGCCGCGGTGGCGATCGAGCGCAAGCGCGCCGAGGAGGAGGTCGCGCTGGCGCGCGATCGCGCGGTCGAAGCGGCGCGGCTCAAGGCGGAGTTCCTCGCCAACATGAGCCACGAGATCCGCACGCCGATGAACGGCGTGATCGGCATGACCGACCTGGCACTCGAGACCGAGCTGACGGTCGAGCAGCGCGAGTACCTCGACGTGGTGCGCTCGTCGGCGGAGTCGTTGCTTCAGATCATCGACGACATCCTGGACTTCTCGAAGATCGAGGCCGGACGCCTCACGCTCGAAGCCGTGCCGTTCGCGCTGCGCGACGTGCTGGACGACGCGCTTCGTCCGCTCGCCCTGCGGGCCGTCCAGAAGGGGCTCTACCTCGGCTGCGAGGTGTCGCCCGAGGTGCCGGACACCCTGGTCGGCGATCCGGGTCGGCTCCGGCAGGTGATCGTCAATCTCGTCGGCAATGCGCTCAAATTCACCGAGAGCGGCCAGGTCGCGATCCGCGCCGGCGTCGACGAGCGCTCCACCGCCGACGTCGTGCTGCACGTCGAAGTGTCGGACACCGGCATCGGCGTCCCGCCCGACAAGCAGCAGGCGATCTTCGGGGCGTTCGTCCAGGCCGACGGCTCGACGACACGCCGGTTCGGCGGAACGGGGCTTGGCCTCGCGATCTCCGCGCAGCTCGTCGAGATGATGGACGGGCGCATGTGGGTCGACAGCGTCGTCGGCGAGGGCAGCACCTTCCACTTCACGGCGCGGCTCGGCGCCGAGGCGAAGGCGCTCGCCAACGCGCAGGCGGGTCCCAGCGATGCGCCGGCGCCCACCCCCGGCGTGCGGGTGCTGCTCGCCGAGGACAACGCGGTGAACCGTCTGGTGGCCATCCGGCTGTTGGAGAAGTACGGCCACACGGTCGTCGCCGCCGGTGACGGGCGCCAGGCGTTGGCGGCGCTCGAGGCCGAGCGCTTCGACGTCGTGCTGATGGACGTGCAGATGCCGGTCATGGACGGCTTGGCGGCGACGGCGGCGATCCGCGAGCGCGAACGAGGCACGGGGCTCCGGATACCGATCGTGGCGCTGACCGCACACGCGATGCAGGGCGACCGCGAGCGCTGCCTCGAAGCCGGCATGGACGCCCTTTCCAGCACATTGGGATCCTAAGCTTAGAATTCCACGTGGACAAGTTGTCGCG
>JADMIO011432861.1_pt1 | contig 12277 bp, 8 predicted proteins | sample 8958161 | NCBI WGS metagenome assembly JADMIO01 (sample SAMN16585339, study PRJNA669376) | soil metagenome | isolation source: Crop rotation soil | place: USA: Cullars Rotation, Alabama | collected 2011 | reverse complement strand
GGGCGTCCCGCCTCAATACGTCCAGAACTTCTTCGGCATCATCAAGGCGTATAGCACCCGCGTCGGCGGCGGACCGTTCCCCACCGAGCAGACCAACAACATCGGCGACTACATCCGCGAGCGCGGGAACGAGTACGGCACGACGACCCGCCGCCCCCGCCGCTGCGGCTGGTTCGACGCCATGGCCGTCAAGTACGCCGTCGACCTCTGCGGCGTCACGCACATCGCCATGACCCTGCTCGACGTGCTCTCCGGCCTCGACCACGTCCAGATCTGCACCGGCTACAAATACAAGGGCACCCGCCTCGACTACTTCAAGGCCGACATGGACGTCCTCGCCGAGGTCGAGCCGATTTACGAAACCCTCCCGGGTTGGCGCGGCAACATCACCGGCGCGCGCAAGTTCGAAGAGCTCCCCAAGGAAGCGCAGCAGTACGTCAAGCGCATCGAACAACTCGTCGGCGCGCCGGTGAAGATGGTGTCCGTCGGCCCCGAGCGCGCCGCGACGATGATCCGGTAATCGGCGCGATCGCGCGCCTGTCGATGTGACGGGAGTTGCTTGCCTCGTCGCGACGTTCCGGGTACGTCCGATCACCGGAGCGCGCCCCGAGCATGTCCAACTACCTCCTCGACACCCACCACGCCGCCGCCCTCTGGCGCAAGCAGCCCGGGCTCGTGGCAAAGGTCGCCGCCGTCGGGGACGCCGCCATTCACCTCTGCCACCCCGGCATCGGCGACCTCTGGTACCGAATCTTCAACGGTCCCAATCCGTCGGAGAACGAGCGGTCGCTCAACGAGTTCCTGGCGCGGTTCCCCATCCTCGAGTACGACGCCGCCGCCGCCGTCGAATTCGGGTTGATCAAGTTCGCGCTCTGGCGGATCCGCCGCCCCATTTCCGATGTCGACGCCCAGATCGCAGCCATTGGCCGCACCCGCGGGATGACCGTCCTCAGCGCCGAGCAGCACTTCATGACCGTCCCCAAGTTGCGGGTCGAGAACTGGCTGGTGTAGCATTTCCCTCACGACGCCGCCCGCTTGCCTCGCCGCCCGCGGCGCGTAGTATCTGCCGCCCTGCGAGTCGGTAGCTCAGTTGGTAGAGCATGTGACTTTTAATCACAGGGTCGTGGGTTCGATTCCCACCCGACTCATTTTCCTCTCATTATTTTGCGGTAGAGCGTAATTCGCATCTCGCGCTCCCGTCAGGGTTAACGCGCCGGACGGCGTCGTTCCGGCGTAGGGGCGCGGAGAACCGACTTACTGGACGTCGAGTACAATAAGTCGGTCGCGAGGGGCCACCTGAGGCGTTTGCACCATCGGAGGACGAGGATGACCCAGCGTCTGCTGCGAGGGCGTAAGTTCCCAATCGTGGTTTTCGGCATCGGGGCCGGCTTCGCCTGCGCGCCGGCATGGGCCACGGACATCATCGGCGTCCTACCCGCCGCCCTCGACCAGCCCCGCGTCTACGCCATTCTCCGCCCCAGCATCGGCGCGAACCCCTACATCTACGACAACGTCGACCCCTTCACCGGCCAGACCACCAAGGGCTTCAACATCGACCCCGCCTACCTCGACACCGGGGCCTCCGGCGTCCTCCTCTCCGGCGACGTTGCCGACCTGCTCCGCAACCCGTCCACCGGCGTGGCCGGCATGCCGACCCAGTCGTACAACGGTAAGCAGGTCTACTACGAAGACGTCGGCGTCTCCGGCTCGGACCGCTTCAAGGTCACCGCACCCTTCAGCATCTCGGTCGCGCCCTTCCACCCGAATTCCGAGCAGCGGATCGCCGACGCCGAGGCCGCCTACACCCAGACCAACTCGTTCAACGGCGTCGACCTGAGCTTCTACAACCACACGGTCAACAACGTCCGCGCGACCCTCACCGCCCCCGAAGACCCCGACAACCCCTCCGCAACCGGCCCCCTGAACGTCCTGGGCATGCCCGTGATGAAGGGCAAGGTCGCCGTCATGGACAACCGCCCGGTCAACACGTTCTTCGACACCATGCGGACGTACCTCTACGACAAGGGCGCGCCGTTCAATCCCGCCCAACGCGACACCAACCCCGGCGTCGTCCCCACCAGTCGCACGATCAAGCTCTCCTACGGCAGCTTCGACCGCTTCACTCAGACGGGCACGCTCGACGCCAGCAACAACCTCGTCCCCCTGTCCGGCGCCGACCTCGCCGCCAACATTCCAACGCTTGATCACAACCCGTTCATCGGGCCCAATCCCGTCAACCCCGCCGGCGACACCACCCCCCCGGTCAAGATCTCCTTCAACAACCGCACTGCCGCCGGCTCGTTCCTGCTCGACACCGGCGCCGCCGCCTCAATGATCTCGTCTTCCCTGGCCGATCAACTCCTCGTACGCTACCGGAAGGATACCAAGGGCACCGACAAGCCGATCCTAGAGACCTACGACCCGCTCCACCCCGAGAACCAGGGCACGGCGATCCCGGACCAGTTCACGATCGACATCGGCGGCGTCGGCGGGACGACCCGCACGGCCGGTTTCTACCTCAGCTCCCTGCTCGTCCGCACCACCGAGGGCAACGCCGGTAACGACCTCGACCCAAAGCACCTCCGCTTCATGGACGCCCCGGTGCTGGTCAACGACATCACGCTCCGCGACCCCCACCCCGGCTCGAACTCAACGCTGACCCTCGACGGCATCTTCGGCACCAACTTCCTCGTCGCCAGCGCCCTGATCGAGAACCGCGACTTCGGCGGCGGCATCGTCATCCCCTTCCCCGTCATGTTCGGACAGGGCGCTTTCGACTGGGCCGTCTTCGACGAGACCGACGGCGTCCTCAAGGTCCAGCCCCACGTCCCCGGCGACGCCAACCGCGACGGCGTCGTCAACTTCGACGACCTGCTCCTCCTGGCCAAGAACTACAACAAGGAGCCGACCACCGACGACCCGTCGGCAAGCGGCGACTTCAACGCCGACAACATCGTCAACTTCGACGACCTCCTCACCCTCGCCAAGCACTACAACCTCACCGATGTGATCGACGGCGAAACCATCAACCTCCCCCAGATCCCCTTCGATATAGGCTTGGGCGCCCAGGCGTCGGCAGTGCCCGAACCTTCGGCGGCCGCGCTTCTCGTCGGGGCGCTGGCGATCCCCACCCTGCGCCGCCGCAGTCGCTGCGCATAATGCCGCTCGCGCGATTCCCAACGCCTAACCACGGGCCTAAAATCGGCCAACCCCATGGCGTTGACCCGCGACAGCTGCATCTGCCTCCGACGAGTCGAGTACAGCGAAACCTCACAGATCCTGACCCTCTTCGGCCGCGAGCACGGACTCCTCCGCCTCATCGCCAAGGGCGCCCACCGCCGTACCAAGGCCGGCGCGTCCAAGTTCGACGGCGGCGTCGACCTCCTCGACCTCGGCGACGCCGTCTTCTCCCTCCGCCTCGAGAAGGACCTCGCCACCCTCACCGAGTGGTCGCTCCGCGACGGACACCTCGAGCTGCGGCAGAACCTCCGCGCCCTCTACCTCGGCCAGTACGCCGCCGAGCTGTGCAGCCTCCTGATCGAGGAACACGACCCCCACCCCCAGCTCTTCGACCGCCTCACACAGACGATCCTCGACCTCCACACCCACCGCCAGGAAGAGGTCTTCCTCGCCTTCCAGCTCGACCTCTTCCGCGAGGCCGGCTACCTCCCCAACTTCGCCGCCTGCGCCAACTGCGGCAGCGAGTTCACCGACCGCGACCCGCACTGGTCGTTCTCGGCCTTTCGCAGCGGCCTCGTCTGCCGCAATTGCGAGACAATCGCCCACGACCGCATCCCGCTCGACGCCCACCTGATCTCCTTAATCGCTACCCTGACCCGACTCCCCCGGTTGGACGACGCCACGGCCGCACGCCTCCCCCGCCTGACCCGCCATCAGACCGACCCCCTGAACCACGTCTTCGCCGAGCACATGCAACACACGCTCGCCAGACGCTTGCACCTGCCGCGGTACGTCCTGCGCTGAATATCCGATTCGTAGGTCCCGCTGTGCGGGACGTTCGGACTGGATACGCGTACACGTCCCGCACGGCGGGACCTACGGGATCCTGCCGCCGCGCTCCCGCCTCTGCCGTGACAAATATCCCCACCCCCTTACAATCTTCCCCCATATGACCCCCACGCTGCGCTCGCTCACCCTCGGCGGCTGCCTCGCGCTCGCCCCCGCCGCCGCCCTCGCCCAACCCGCCGCGCCACCCGTGCCAGCCACCCAACCCCGCACCACAATCGAACTTCGCAACGGCCAATACTGGGAGCCGGTCGCCAACCCGACCACCGCCCCCGTTTCCGACGAAATCCTCGACCGCGCCGAGCGCCTGGTCGCCAACGGCAACAACTCCGCCGCCCGTAAGATCCTCGTCGCCTGGATCCACCGCGAGCGCTCCTCGGCCCTCCGCGACCGCGCCCTCTACCTCCTGGGCATCGCCAATTACCAGTACGGCGACCGCATCCAGTCCTTCTACAACTTCGACGAGCTGCTCGACCGCTACCCCGACAGCAAGTACTTCTACCCCGCCCTCGACAAGCAGTACCAGATCGCCGACGCGTTCCTCAACGGCTACAAGCGGCGCCTGCTCTACATCCCCATGCTCGGCGCCCAGGACGAGGCAATCGAGATGCTCTTCCGCATCCAGGAGCGCTCCCCCGGCTCGCCCTTGGCCGAGAAGGCCCTCAAGCGCACCGCCGACTACTACTACGCCAACGCCGACTACGACCTCGCCGTCGACGCCTACCAGGCCTTCATCGACCGCTACCGGCGAAGCCCCGAGATCCCCCAGGCCCGAGTGAAGAAGGCGTTCGCCGAGCTCGCGCAATTCCACGGCACGCGGTTCGACCCGACGCCCGTGATCAACGCCCGCACGTCGCTGGAGGAACTCGCCGCCGACTACCCCGACCTCGCGCGCCAGGAGAACGTCGCCGCCGTCATCGACCGCATCGACGCCGCGCTCGCCCGCAAGGTCTACCAGAACGCCCACTATTACCTCCGCACCCACCAGCCCGGCGCGGCGGCCTACAACTTCAAGTACCTGATCAAGAACTACCCCACGAGCGTCGAGGCCGAAAAGGCCAAGGTCGAGCTCGCCCAACTACCCGAGTCCGCCCGCGCCACCACCGCCCCGACCAGCCGCCCGATCGAGCTCCAACTGTCGCCGACCAAGTAATCCAGCCGAATGGCCGCCCAGCCCCCGAATCCCCTTCCCTATGCCACGCCCGGCTACCCGCAGCCGCAGCCGAAACGCGGCCGCAGCCTCTTCGGCTGGGTGCTCTTTATCGGCCTGGCGGTCATGCTGTTCCTTCTCCTTCAGACCAAACACCGTTCGGCTGGCGTGCAAGTCCCGGTTTCTGAGCTCTTCGCGCAATTGAATGCAGGCAACGTCTCGGAGATCCTCGTCGAAGGCGACACGTTACGCGCCCGGCTCAAGGGTGCGGTGAACTATTCAACCGCGTCCGGCCCTACACCCTTTATCCTCGCCGACCTTCCCGCCGGTACCGCCCAGAGCTGGAAGTTCATCCGCGAGCTGATCTACCACCAGAGCGCTCCGGCCGTTCGGGTCGAGAACAACAACAGCGTCCTCCTGAACGTCTTCATCCCCCTCATCCCTTGGCTGCTGATCTTCCTCTTCATCTGGTTCTTCGTCTTCCGCCAACTCCGCAAACGCCCCGCCAACCCCGTCGCCACGCCCGTCTACATGGTCCACCCCCCGGAGCAAAAATGACCCCCGCGCGCCTCCTTCTTTACTGCCTGCTGCCCACTTGCCACTGCCTGCTGATTTCCGGCTGCGGCTACCAGCAATCCGGCTCCCCCGACACCACCGGCGCCTCGAGCTACAAGTGGGCCTCCCTTTATCGCGAAGACATCTCCACCGTCGCCGTCCCCATCTTCACGAACAAGGACTTCCGCCGCGGCGTCGAGTTCGGCCTGACCTCCGCCATCGTCAAGCAGATGGAGGCCCACTCCCCCTACCGCGTCGCCCCGCGCGACCGCGCCGACACCATCCTCGAAGGCGAGATCGAGTCCATCGACCTCGGCACCCTTAGCCGGGACGTCCGCACCAACATCCCCCAGGAACAGCTTTACACGATGACCGTCAACTTCCGCTGGAAGGACCTCCGCTCCGGCCGCATCCTCCTCGAGCGCCGTAACTACCAGCAGACCGCCCCGTTCTACAGCACGCTCGGCGAAGGCGAGTTCACCGGCCGCCAAAGCGCCATCGAGCGCCTCGCCCTCGCGATCGTCCAGGAAATGCAAGCAGACTGGTGACGCCCTCGTACGCCCCCCGCCGGCGGGTTCACTTCAGTGACCCCGTCTCAAACCTCCCCAGGAACCCCCCTTCCCGCGCAACCGTACCCCTTGTATCGACTTTGGCGGATTCCCGAGGTGGAAATCCCCTCCCGAATCCCCTTATGATGCGACACGTTTACGTAACGCCCGTCCCAGACGTACGCTTTCAGCGGGCCGGGCTATACTCGCGGTGAACGCCGGACGTTTTCAGCGTCCCCCGCGGCAAGGAAAAAACACATGTCCGAACAAAAACCCGAACGCCCCTCCCGCAAAAATGGCCGCCCGCAAGGCTCCCCCAACGGCGCCTCCGGTGGCGGCGGGGGCGGGATGCGCTTCGGCCGCGGCCTCTTCGGCTGGTTCCTCTTCATCGGCCTCGCCGTCATGCTCGTGTTCGTGCTCAACAGCAAGAACAAGAGCGCCCAGGACGTCACGATGAGCGAGCTCGAGACGCAGGCCAACGCCGGCAACGTCGCCGAGATGACCATCGACGGCGAGACCATCCGCGGCAAGTTCCGCAACGCCATCCAGGTCAACAACCTCGCCAACGTCACCAGCTACCGCTGCGAAGTCCCCGCCATGCAGGTCAGCTCCCCCTGGTACATGCAGTGGGTGCAGGACCTTGCCCGCAAGAGCGGCAACGCCGTCCTCAAGGCCGAGAACAACCAGAGCCTCGTCCTCAACGTCCTGGTCCCCGTCATCCCCTGGCTGCTGATCTTCGGCTTCATCTGGTTCTTCGTCTTCCGCCAGCTCCGCAACAGCGCCGGCGCCGGCGGCATGCTCGGCAACTTCGGCCGCTCCAAGCACCGCATCACCTCCAAGGAACACACCAACGTCACCTTCGACGACGTCGCCGGCGTCGAAGAGGCCAAGGACGAGGTCATGGAAATCGTCGAGTTCCTCAAGAACCCGAAGAAGTTCCAGCGCCTCGGCGGCCGCATCCCTCGCGGCGTCCTCTTGGTCGGCGAGCCTGGCACCGGTAAGACGCTCCTCGCCAAGGCCATCGCCGGCGAGGCCGACGTCCCCTTCTTCTCCATCTCCGGCTCCGACTTCGTCGAGATGTTCGTCGGCGTCGGCGCCAGTCGCGTCCGCGACCTGTTCAAGCAGGCGAAGGACAACAGCCCCTGCATCATCTTCCTCGACGAGATCGACGCCGTCGGCCGCCGCCGCGGCAGCGGCTTCTCGTCCGGCGGGCACGACGAGCGCGAGCAGACGCTCAACGCCATCCTCGTCGAGATGGACGGCTTCGACACCAACGACCAGGTCATCGTCGTCGCCTCAACCAACCGCGTCGACGTCCTCGACCCCGCCCTCACCCGGCCCGGCCGCTTCGACCGCCAGGTCTACGTCCCCCTGCCCGACGTCAAGGGACGCCTCGAGATCCTCAAGGTCCACGCCCGCAAGGTGAAGCTCGGCCCCAAGGTCGACCTCGCCCGCATCGCCAAGGCCACGCCCGGATTCAGCGGCGCCGACCTCGCCGCCATCATCAACGAGGCCGCCCTGCACGCGACGCTCGCGGGCAAGGAATACATCGAGATGGACGACCTCGAGGAGTCGCGCGACAAGGTGCGGTTCGGCCGCGCCAACAAGTCCCGCGTCATGGACGAAAAGGAAAAGGCCGCCACCGCCTACCACGAAGCCGGCCACGCCGTCGTCCAGTACCTCGAGGAAGACGCCGACCCCCTCCACAAGGTCACCATCATCCCCCGCGGCCGCTCCCTCGGCTCGACCATGAGCCTCCCCGAGAAGGACCGCCACAACTACTCCCGCAAGTGGTGCATCGCCTATCTCAAGACCCTCTTCGGCGGCCGCATCGCCGAGGAGATGTTCACCGGCGACATCAACACCGGCGCGAGCATGGACATCAAGCAGGCCACCGGCGTCGCCCGCCGCATGGTCGCCGAGTGGGGCATGAACGAACGCCTCGGCTTCGTCTTCTACGGCGACGACGACAACAACCCCAACGCCGGCCTCGTCCCCCAGAAGGAGTACAGCGACGACACCGCCCGCCTGATCGACGAGGAAGTCAAAAAGCAGATCGACTCCCTGTACGAACAGACCAAGCAGCTCCTCCTCCAGAATAAGGACCGCGTCGAAGCCATCGCGAGGGCGCTGATCCAGTACGAAACCCTCGACTCCAACGACATCGACCGCATCATGAAGGGCGAAAACCTCTCCAAGCCCACCGTCAGCGACCTGTTGGACAAGGAAAGCCGCGCCACCCCCGGCACCACGATCCAACCCGGCCCCGACAATACGCAGCCGGACGTCCAGCCGGGTCTTGGCGGTGGCCCTCTCCCCAATCCGGCTTAACGGCAGCAGCAACACCATCAACCAGGAAGAGCCCGGGCGCGATACGCCCGGGCTCTCTTTTTCTACCCGCTTGCTTCCCAATCAGGAGCGCCGGGTCACCCACGCGCGGGGTCCGTCGGTTCAACGAGTCGTGCGAGCGGGAGGTAGCTGGCTTGAGGTCTAATCCATTGAACAAACTGACGATCGTCGCGGCGGTGCTGGTCGGGTGTCTCGGAGTGGCAGCGCCGGGCCGGGCACAGGACGAAGCTGCGGGGGCGGCCGCGACCAAGGCGCCGACGGCGAACAAGGGGAAGCTGGTCGCCAGCGAGTTCTGCCCGTACGGCACGATCGGCTCGCCGGTCGGCATCTCGTTGGACGACCACGGCCGGGTGTTCGTGACGGAGACGAACCGCCGGACGCAGGGGGAGCTCGACATCCGCAAGCACTGGGATTTCCTGCCCGGCACGCTGGCATCCAGGAGCGTTGAGGACAAGCGCGAGTTCATCCACGCCAACTTCAAGAAGGGCGAAGAGGGCGACGAGAACGGGGACGGCACGATCGACTGGCGCGACCTGCTCGTGCCGACGGAGAAGATCAACCTCCTGACCGATACCGACGGCGACGGCAAGTTCGACAAGAAGCAGGTCTTCGCTGAGGGGTTCAACACGGAGATCACGGGCGTTGCCGGCGGGGTGCTGGCGTTCGGCGGTTCGGTCTACACGACGATCCAGCCCGACCTGTGGAAGCTGACGGACACGACCGGCAACGGCCGGGCGGATCGGCGTGTGTCGCTCTCACACGGGCACGGGATTCACATCGGCTACGGCGGGCACGACATGCACGGGCCGACGATGGGGCCGGACGGGCGGATCTACTGGTCGCAGGGGGACAAGGGGTACAACATCACGTCGAAGGAGGGGCGGAACTTTGCGCACCAATACGAGGGGGCAGTCTTCCGCGTCGAGCCGGACGGGTCGAACCTGGAGGTGTTCGCGTACGGCCTCCGCAACCCGCAGGAGCTGGCGTTCGACGACTACGGCAACCTCTTCAGCGTGGACAACGACGCCGACATCGGCGACCGCGAGCGGTTCGTCTTCATCACGGAGAAGTCCGACTCGGCCTGGCGCGGCATCTACCAGTACCGGATGCGGAAGATCCCCGGCGCCAGCGACGGCGGGTACAACCCGTGGATGGCGGAAGAGCTTTGGAAGCCGCGGTTCGACACGCAGGCCGCGTACTTCACGCCTACGCTGGGGAACTACTCCGACGGCCCGTGCGGGTTCAAGTACAACCCGGGGACGGCGCTGTCGGAGGAGTACAAGGGGCACTTCTTCCTGACCCAGTTCCCGAAGAAGGTGCTTACGACGTTCCGCGCCGAGGCGGACGCGGCGGGGTTCAAGATGGTCGGCGAGCGCGTGGCGTTCTCCGGACTGATGATGACGGGCATCGACTTCGGGCCCGACGGCGCGATCTACTCGGCCGACTGGGGCGAGAACGCGTGGGCGCCGCACCAGAAGGGCCGCGTGGCGCGGATCGACGTGCCGGGCACGACGCCGCACTCGGCGATGCGGGTCGAGACGCAGCGGCTGCTTGGCGAGGGAATGGCGAAGCGGCCAATCGACGAGGTGGCGGCGTTCCTGTCGTACGCGGATCAGCGGATCCGGCTGCGGGCACAGTTCGAGCTCGTGGCGCGCGGGGCAGAAGGGGCGGCGGCGCTGCTGACGAATGCGCAGAAGAACGAGAAGCAGTTCGCGCGGATACATGGGATCTGGGGCGTCGGTCAGCTCTCCCGAAAGGATGTAAAGGCGATTCAGCCGATCGTCGCGCTTCTGAAGGACGAGGACGCCGAGATCCGGGCGCAGGCGATCAAGGTGATCGGTGACGCGGCGTACGAGCCGGCGGCGGACGCGGTCGCTGCGCTGTTGAAGGATCCGTCGCCGCGGGTGCGGCTGTTCGCGGGGATCGGGCTGTCGAAGATCGGCCGGCCGAAGCACTTCGACGCGATCGTGGCGATGCTCGATGCGAACAAGGTGAAGGAGACGTTCATCCGTCATGCCGGGATCGTGGCCCTGGTGCGGGCGTGTGAGACGGACGCGACGCCGCTCGCGAACCTGGTGTCGCACGCGAACCGCAACGTGCGTCTTGCGGCGATCGTCGCGCTTAGGCGGCTTCGGAGCCCGCTGGTCGGGCGATTCCTCGACGACAAGGACGAGTGGGTGCTGGCCGAGGCGGCGCGGGCGATTCACGACGACGAGTCAATCCCGGAGGCGCTGCCAGCCTTGGCGTTGCTCGTCGAGCGCACCGGGTTGCTGAACGAGCCGCTGCTCCGGCGGGCGATCAACGCGAACCTGCGGGTCGGCGACGAGGCGGCGGCCAAGCGGCTGGTCGCGTTCGCGACGTCGGCGGCACCGCCCGTGCTTCGGGCCAACGCGCTCGAGGCGCTGGCGTGGTTCGCGCACACGCCGAAGCTCGATCGCGTCGAGGGTCGATATCGCGAGCTGGGCGAGCGGGATCCGCGAATCGCGCACGCGGCGCTCGATCCGGCTATCACGCGGCTTCTGAAAGACCCGTCGCACGCGGTGAGGAACGCGACGGTCGAGGCCATCCAGCAGCTCCAGTTCGACGCGGCGCGGGATCGGCTGGCGCAGATCGCGATGGACGCGAACCAGCCGGCGATGGTGCGCGTGCCGGCGCTCAACGCGATCTACGTGCTCGGCTCGCCGCAGACGGGGGAGGCGGTGACGGCGGCGCTCGCATCGTCCGACGCACGCCTGCGAGGCGCGGCCTTGGGCGTGCTGGCCAAGCTCGAACCGACGAAGGAGCAGGAGACCCTGAAGACGCTGACGGCCGCGCTCAGCGGGTCATCAACACCGGAGCGCCAGGCGGCGCTCGCGGCGCTGGGCGGGATGAAGTCGAAAGAGGCGGTGGCGCTGCTCGGCCAATGGGTCGACGATCTCCTGCTCGGGACGGTGCCGTCGGCGCTGCAACTGGACGTGGTCGAGGCCGCGACGGCCGCGAAGGATCGTGGACTGACCGCCAAGCTCCGCAAGTACCAGGCGACGAAGCGCAAGGGCGACGCCATGGCGACCTACGCCGAGGCCCTGGAAGGCGGCGACGCCTTCGAAGGGGAGGCGATCTTCAAGTCCGGACAGTGCACGCAGTGTCACCTGGTCGGTGGCCTCGGCGGCGCCGTGGGGCCCGACCTGTCGCACGTCGCATCGCGGCTCGCGCGGCGGGAGTTGCTCGAGTCGATCGTCAGCCCGAACGCGAAGATCGCCGAGGGGTTCGCGACGATCAGCGTGACGACGAAGGATGGCGACACCACGACCGGCACGCTCCAGAACGAGACGCCGACGGAGTTGACGCTCAAGGGCGACGACGGCGAGCTCGTCGTGATCAAGACGGCGGACGTCGAATCGCGGACGAAGCCGACCAGCGCGATGCCGCCAATGGCGGACGTGCTCAAGGCCGGCGAGATCCGGCACGTCGTGGAGTATTTGAGCGGCTTGAAGTGACGGAGCGGCAGAAGTCGCCTGTCGGGGCTTCACTTGCAAGGCCGCGTGCGATTGGGGCACAATACCCTCGGGCATTTCGCGAGGAGAATGTGATGGGTGAACGAATCGGCCGCAGGGATGTGTTGAAGGCGACGGCGGCGGGGCTGGCGGTGGGACTCGTCGCGCCGGTGGTG
>JADMIO011127037.1_pt1 | contig 12277 bp, 13 predicted proteins | sample 8958161 | NCBI WGS metagenome assembly JADMIO01 (sample SAMN16585339, study PRJNA669376) | soil metagenome | isolation source: Crop rotation soil | place: USA: Cullars Rotation, Alabama | collected 2011 | reverse complement strand
TGCTTGGGGGAGAGGGAGGCCAGATGCCCGGTTTTCCCGCGATGATGCTTCCGCACACCCTCGGGGCTTGCAGCACTGGAAACGGTACTGGAAGCGTAGAAAATGAAGAAACCGAAGGTAATTAAGAGCTTCGCTGTCTTACGGCGGTGGGCTTTAGTGATAAGCAGCTCCACGTTGTCGGCTTCTGTTGGTCTCGGTGTGCGCATAAACGTCGTGATTTTATCTTTCTCGGGGTCGCTGCTCCCTGAGGGGCCGCGCTAAAATAAGCTCTCGTGGATTGGGGTATGAATCTATGATGCTAAAAATCTTATCGAAGAAGAACTTTTTCGCAACCGCGAGCGGTAAAATCGATGCTAACAGCGCGAGTAAATTATGCCAATGCGCAAAATACTTTCGGATGGCGCGATGTGTAATCAAGGTGTGTTTTGTGGACGAAAATGAACGCTCTGCGGAGGCGCGAATTCCGCATATTTCCTAAAGATTTCTGGAAATTTTGACGTCCAAACTGTATCATATAAAGAGATAAGTTCGTTTTTCGGAGAATCCATATGGCTTTTTGGGGTAAAAAAAACGAGGACGGCAGCGAATCATCAGCACCGGAGTCCTCCGTTCAGGCCGCAGGAGATAAGTCTAAATCATCGGACATGGCGGCGGCTTCAGAGCAGCGCGCTGAGCGATCAGACAAACCACAGCCTCAGAGTAACCCAACTAACGTTTCGGCGCCGCGTGAAGAGGCGATTGCCGATCGTTACGGCAAGGTTCGCTCTGCATTGGGACCGGGCACAGTAATTCAGGGTAAACTTAGCTTCGACACCGCAGTCAGCATTGACGGCAAACTAACCGGTGAAGTCTTTTCGACGAAGGCGCTTCTTGTAGGAAAAGCCGGAGTGGTGGACGCCCAGATCGAAGTTGCGGCACTCATCGTTCGCGGTGTCGTGAAAGGAACCATAAAGGCTACCGAGAGAGTTGAGATCCTTGCCGGCGGACAACTGCTTGGCGATATCACTACTCCGGTTCTTTTGATGGAAGAGGGCTGCGTTTTCACCGGCAACTGCTCCATGGGATCCAATCAGCGTGTAGTACAGGCGAAGATGCCGGAGAAATCCGATCGATCGAAACCCGCTGCCGCTGCTCAGCCTGCGCCGAAACATGAGCCGGTGCAGGCAGAATCCAAGGAAAAGGAAGGCGAGCAGAAAGACGCCGAGAGACCGGCTCTTCACTGATCGTCGCTACTTATTTTCGCTGATTTTCGATTAATTTACGCTGACGCTTCGGTCTCTGCTGCTTCTGGAGCAGAGGTCTCTGCGGATGTCTCCGCTGATTCTTGACCGACACGTGAACGAATTCTCGTCGCCTTTCCTCTGAGAGGTCTCAAATAGAAAAGCTTCGCGCGTCGTACTGTTCCGCGAGCTATGACTTCAATCTTCTCAACGCGGGGACTATGGAGAAGAAATGTTCTCTCAACTCCGATATTATAAGAAACCTTTCTAACGGTGAAGGAAGCGGAGGGAAGGTCACCCTTTTTACGCTTGATAACTACACCTTCGAAGATCTGAATTCGCTCGCGGTTTCCCTCTACGATCTTAGCGTGAACCTTAACGGTGTCTCCCGGGCGAAAGTCCGGACGGTCAGTTCGCTTAATTGAATTCTCTATCTTCGCCAATTGGCTGCTCGCGTTCATCGCAGATCCTATTTGATAAGTTTAATCGCCCGAGTAATTTATTCGAGTAATAAGGGGACGATCCGCACGACACGATTTGCCGGCGGCCGGATTTCCAAAAGCCTATTTACACGTTTTTGGGTGCCCTATAGTATCAGAATCGCAAACAAAAACAACCCGCGGACGGGCTGCAACCAGATGATCAAAGGCAAAAAGTCTAAAAACACAGAAGTTCGAGACCCGAAAAAAGAGCGTCTTTTTCGCGAGTTAACGGATGTGCTTGCTCGGTCTGGTGTTCAGGTCCGTCGAGAAGAGCTTAAACGCGGTTTCGGATGGAGAGCTATCAGTGGCTCTTGCAGATTAAACGACAGCAAGTTCATCTTTGTCGATCGGCGTATGAGCCAGGATGAACAGATCACCTTTTTACGCGCTAAATTGGAGTCGCTCGGCCTTACAGAGACATCAAAATCTACGATCTCGGATTCAGACGACTCATCGGCTGCGGCAGACCTCGCGTAACTTTCACTGACTTAAACTAAATCTGTTTTCCGCGACCTATTTTATTGTCATCGATCTGCAGACAAACTATAGTAGCGTATTCGCGGTACCATCGCGATCTCCTTCTCCCAAACTTTTCCGGAGAATTTATGTTTGGAGCTTTCCACAGTTTCTTTTCCAATGATCTCGCGATCGATCTCGGCACTGCAAACACTCTTATTTACCTCAAAGGGCAGGGCATCGTTTGCAACGAGCCTTCAGTAGTCGCCGTCCAAAACGACGCGAACACTGGTCGCCGAAAAATCGTAGCAGTCGGAGCTGAGGCGAAAAACATGCTTGGGCGAACGCCCGATAGCATCACCGCAATTCGACCGGTGAAGGAGGGTGTCATCGCGGATTTCGAAATTACTGAGCAGATGCTGAGATTTTTAATCCGTAAGGTTCATAATCGCAAAACGCTGGTAAGGCCGCGCATCATCATCTGCGTGCCTCACGGAATTACCGAAGTAGAAAAGCGAGCCGTGCGCGATTCGGCTGAATCAGCCGGCGCCAGAGAGGTGTATCTTATCGAGGAGCCGATGGCGGCAGCTATTGGCGCAGGTCTGCCTATTACCGAGGCGTGCGGCAGTATGATTTTGGATATCGGAGGCGGGACTACTGAGATAGCGATTATTTCTCTGAAAGGCATCGTGTTTTCGAGATCGCTAAGAGTTGGCGGCGATAAGATGGATGAGGCGATTTCGAACTACGTGAAGCGCCGGTACAACATCCTGGTCGGAGAAAGAACGGCAGAACAGATTAAAATTGCCGTCGGTTCGGCGGTTCCGACCGGGGAGAATCTTTCGGTGGAGATTCGCGGAAGAGATCTCGTGCAGGGAGTTCCGAAGTCGGTAGTGGTTTCCGAAGAAGAGGTGCGAGACGCACTGATGGAGCCCGTTAATCAGATAATTGATCTAGTCCGAATGGCGCTCGAAAAAACTCCGCCGGAACTGTCATCCGATATAGTGGATCGTGGGATTACTCTTACCGGGGGAGGCGCTCTTCTCCGCAACCTCGATCGGTTGATATCGCAAGAGACGGGACTTCCGGTAGTTTTGGTCGATGATCCGTTATCTGCGGTAGTATTGGGATCGGGTGCCGTACTTGATCAGCTCGATCTACTGAAGGATGTTGTACTTCACTGAAAGATCCCCAAATTAGACTGGACTCCGATACTCGATGCCAGTTGCATTCAGCGATAAGGGAAAGGTAATCACAAGTGCGTTCCTGCTTTTTTGCCTCTCCCTATTTCTTACATCATATACCTCCCGTCACCATCAGATAGGTGACGCAGGTTCGTCGGTACTTTCCGAACTTGCGCGGCCGTTTCAGGTGGGCACCGACGCGATTCATTCTCGCGCGGTTGGAATTTGGGACGGATACTTCGCGCTTCTAGGAATCAAAGACGAAAACAAGCGGCTTCATACCCGGCTCGAAACGCTGGAAGGGGAAAACGCTCGCCTCAAGGAGCTAGAGGAGGAAAATAAGCGACTACGTAATCTCCTGTCGGTCACAGAGGATCCTTCACTTCATTTGATAGCCTCCGATGTGATTGGATACGATCCCTCAAACTGGGTGCAGGCCATCACGATTGACAAAGGTTCGAAGGACGGTGTGCAATCCGGAATGGCTGTTGTCGAGAGCGCCGGTATTATCGGACAGGTGATACAGACTAGTCCCCACACCGCGCGAGTTCTGCTCATTACCGATCACGCGAGCGGCGTTGACGGACTGATTCAGGATACTCGAGTCCGCGGCGTAATTGACGGTACCGGTGAATCGTCGTGTGAATTCAGGTTCATCGCCGATAGCGACGAGCTAAACGTCGGCGATAAAGTTGTTACCTCGGGAATGGACGGCGTGTTTCCGAAAGGCCTGGTTATCGGAGTCGTCTCGTCAGTTGAAAAATCCAGTAACGGCCTTTTTCGAGAGGTAAAGGTGACTCCGAATGTGAAGTTTACGAAGCTTGAGACCGTCATGGTGGTGACTAACGGTACAGTAAAGGACGATACGGTGCCTGAGACCGCAACCAAGCGGCCTAAAAATTCTGAGACCAAAAGTCCGTTTAGTTAAGAGAGAGCATGACCCTCAAAAAGACTCTTTTGACATTGATATTCGGATTCATAGCAGTGCTCCTACAGGGCACGCTCTTCGGGACCTTCATCCCAAAAACTTTTATTCCTAATTTTGCCCTTATCTTGGTGGTGTTCATCTCGTTTTACGAGAATTCGGTCTTTGGATCGTTTCTCGCCTTTCTTGTGGGCCTCGAAGTCGATTTTTTTAGCTCAAACGTTTTGGGTCCATGGGCCGGTGCATCGGTGGTGGTTTTCGGTTGTTTCTCGATGTTGTCCAGACGGGTATTCGTGGAGTCGGCTCTTACGGCGATGTTCGCAGTTTTTGTTTCTGCTGTCGGCGCGAATATTCTTTACCTGATGCTGCTTTACCGGTTCAAGCCTCAGGGCAGCGACATATTCTCTTTCCAGCTTTTGATAAATTCATTTGTAACGGCACTGTTTGGGCCGCTCATCTTCAAATGGCTTCGCAAAGTATATATAAAGCGAGGGCACGGATTATCCAGCCGGATGCTCGCGGTATATATTTAGGCCCGTTATAATGATTCCGCAGATTTCAAAATTTTTCAGCGGGGGTTTTTAAACGGTTCTGTATTGCTGACATGGCAGTAAGTGAAAGATCAAACGTCAACCTACCCGTACGCGGCCTCTTCGCGTTCGGCGCGGTCGTGAGTGTCTTTTTTCTTATCGCTCTTCGGCTTTGGTATCTTCAAATTTTAAACGGCGATTACTTCCGCGACCGTTCCGAAAATAACAGGCTGCGTACAGTATTCGTTCCGCCCCCTCGAGGATTGATCCTCGACCGGGAAGGGCGGGTACTCGTTAAAAACCGCCCATCCTTCAATGTAGAACTGGTAACCGAGGACAGCCCTAATCCGCGTGAAACCATCCGCGCGCTTGCGGAAATAACGGGATACGACGCCAGAGAGCTTCTTGATCGCGTTCGAAATCAAAAAAAGCGCCGGCGCTTCGAGCCAAAACTAATTCTCAAAGACATCTCTCGCGATCTTGTTGCAAAAGTTTCAGCGAAGCGCTTCCGTCTTCCGGGAGTAATAGTAAATGTCGTTCCGACGCGAAACTATCTGTATGGAAAACTCGCAGCTCATGTTCTCGGGTACATTCGCGAGATTACCGGTTCTCAGCTCGATAAGCCGACTTACTCGGGATATATGCTCGGAGACGTGGTTGGACAATACGGAGTGGAGGCCAGGTGGGAGCGATATTTACAAGGCAAGCGTGGAATTCAAGCCGTAATTGTAGATGCAGGCGGAACCCGCATTGGCGAGGCTTCCTTCGAGCCGGAAGTTGCAGGCCACAACGTTTCACTTACCCTTGATCTCGATGTTCAGCAGGCTGCTGATAAGGCACTTGAAGGGAAAAAGGGGGCGATTGTCGCTCTCGACCCGAATACCGGTGAAGTTATTGCAATGTCATCTGCTCCAGCCTTTGATCCAAATATGTTTACCGGAGAGGTTTCCGGCGACATGTGGAAGGATCTCGTGTCAGGATCGGAGAAGAAGCTGAGTAATCGCGCGCTTCAGGGAGCGTTTCCACCCGGCTCCGTATTCAAAGTCTTCATGTCTGCGGCGGGACTCTCGGAGGGCGTTATAAACACGGGTGGACAGGTAAACTGCCCCGGCTTTTTAAACTTTGCTGGGCGCGCCTATCATTGCTGGCAAAAACGCGGACACGGTGCAGTCGATCTGCACGAAGCTATCGTGGAATCATGCGACGTATATTTCTACACGGTGGGACAGCGGCTAGGAATCGATCGAATTCACGATTACATGACGCGCTTTGGATTGGGACAGACAACGGGGCTCGATCTTGTGGAGGAAAATCCGGGCCTCATTCCGTCAACAGCATGGAAAAAAACGTTTAAAAATCCGGCGGAGCAAAAATGGTGGCCCGGTGAAACTTTGTCCGTCTCAATAGGGCAGGGCGCAGTAACCGTTACTCCATTCCAGATTGCGCGTGCGTTGTCGGCGCTCGTCAACGGCGGGCATCTCATGCAGCCGTACATGGTCCGGCGAATCGACTCTAACGACGGTCTTTTCAAAGATGACGGATTCGGCCCGAAAGAGGTATCGAAAGTAGATGTGAGTCAATCGATCCTCGATATAGTAAAAGCCGGAATGGCCGGGGTAGTTAACGAACCGCATGGCACCGGACATGCTGCAAACCTCATGAAGGAATTCGGCGTCGCTGTCGGAGGTAAAACCGGAACTGCTCAGGTGGCAGGACTTCAATTTTTCAATCACAAGAAGCTAAATGACCATGCATGGTTCGCGGGGTTTGCGCCCGTTGATAAGCCGCAGATTGTCGTCGTAGCTTTGAATGAAAACGGCGGACACGGCGGATCTGCCGCCGCGCCGCTCGTAAAACAGGTGATGGAAGCATTTTTCGAAAAGAGAATGCCCCGACTCGTTCCGAAAGAGACTCCGACCCCGTCCGGCACACCTACCGAAGCGCAGGCTGACGCAGCGAGGGCGGACTAATGTTCATCGATCGGCGACTCATCTCTAACTTCGATTGGCCGCTATTTCTGTCGACACTTTTGATTCCGTTTCTTGGCCTGATCGTACTATACAGCGCGGGATATGATCCCGACTCCTCTCAGTTCAAAACCTTTCTCTTTAGTATCCAAAGTCCGGTTTTCGTAAAGCAGCTCGTTTTTCTCGGGGGCGGATTATTCATCATGGCCGTTGCGATGAGCGTCCCCACGCAGTCGATCGGACGTTATGCGTATGTTTTTTATTCGTTTTGTGTGCTTCTGTTGGTGGCAGTGCTGCTATTCGGCGTGGTTGTAAAGGGATCACGTCGCTGGCTAGCCTTGGGCCCATTTAACCTCCAGCCCGCGGAGCTCATGAAGCTGGGTGTAATAATTACGCTTGCAAAATATATATCGAAGAATCCACCTCCCAGAGGCGGATATAAACTCCTTCAACTAATCCCTCCGTTCCTAATATTCCTTATTCCGATGGGACTCATTTTGAAACAGCCCGATCTCGGTACGGCCCTCGCAGTTGGTTCAGTCGGTTTTCTTATGGTGCTTTTCGTCGGCATCAATATCCGGACGCTTATACTCCTGGTTCTTGCCGGATGCCTGGTAGTTGTTCCCGCATGGAATATGCTGCACGACTATCAGAAGCGGCGTGTAATGGTGCTTTTCAATCCCGAGGCGGACCCCCTTGGATCCGGCTACCATATAATACAGTCAAAGATTGCGGTCGGCTCCGGTGAAGTATTCGGGAAAGGGTTTCTAAAAGGTACGCAAACACAGCTTCAATTTTTACCTGAGCACAGCACGGATTTTATCTTTTCCGTACTGGCGGAAGAGTGGGGATTTTTCGGCTGCTTGATTGTCATATGCGCCTATATGGGGCTTCTATACAGACTTCTTCGCGTCGTTATGAAGGGCCGTGACCTCTTCTCGAGTTTGATGGTGTTCGGGCTTGCATCTCTAATTTTCTGTCACGCGTCTATAAATATCGGTATGGTAGTCGGTATTCTGCCCGTTGTTGGTATCCCGCTGCCGCTTTTCAGTTATGGTGGATCCTCTGTTGTTTCCACCATGCTGGCTATCGGATTGGCGCTGGGCGTTAGTATGAGGCGCCGTCTATATGTTCAAAGATAAATTATTAGCATTTTTGTTTCTTGTTTCTGCATCATCGGCACTTGCCGATGAACCTCCTGCTCATGTAAATGTTCGCGCCACCGATGCCGAAGTGGACGAATTTCTTGCGTCGATTATCAGCGACTCTCCCTCCGGGCCCAAAAATACTGAGGCGCATCCATCGGGGTTAGTTTTCGATTATTGGAAGGCTTCAACGGCCGACCTTGATGCCTGGACCGATGTTGATCTCAAGTTCCAGAAAAAATCCGAACCTGCCGCCTCCGAGGGTTCGATTGAATTCGATCTTTACTTAAAGCTCGACCGCGAGACTTTTACTATTCGGCATTCTCTTGCGGTGGATCCCGTTCTTCGTAACGGTATAAGATCAAAATTTCAACCCGGCCGAGCTATACTGACTATTGAAGGGGCAAACGGAACTGGTGTTCGCGTTGTAATTCCTGGAGTGAGCCCCGCTTCCGAGGAGCGAGGGCTGCTATTGTGCATGGTTGATTTCAACTGGCCTTCGGGTGACCGATCTTCTACCGACACGCAGCAAATGCTTCAGCCATCGTTTTCAATCGTGGCCGCTAAATATGGAGGCACTGCGAGCGGAGAGGGTTCGTTTACCGCAGGAAGGATCGCCGGCTCCGCTGATCTGAATATCGCAACGTCAGAAGGGATTAATAATATTGACAAGCACTCTGATCATTCATTTGCCCTCAATCCCAACGTTTCAGTGACTCTTCCAAAAGAGGTCCAGTCAGCTCCAGTCGCGATATCAGGCCCCGGTGCCCTTGGAGGCGGATTCTACTCTAGGCTCGAAATGCATGGACCGACCGGATATAGGCGCATTTCCGAGCTTTATGAATCACTTACCGTCAGAAAGGTGGACGTGGAACTTGCAAAGCTAGAGGCACTAGGTTTAACCTACCCCATCGCCGGTGGACAGATTGTTTACCCGAACAGCTGCTACATCGCGCTGCGCGAGCATAAGAGAATCGATAACTACGACAAGGTTGCTTTTCCTGCTGAATAGATAGGGAAGGCGCTTTTTTTTATCAGGAGTATCGGATTGGGAATTTTAATCGACGAGATATCCCGCACCTTCGACGAGTTTCTGCTTCTTCCCGGTCTAACTAAAAAGACTCACACTCCTTCGAACGTCTCCATTAAGGTTCCGATCCAAGCATACAACCAGAAGACCGGTCCGCGTGCTGTGTTGAATATCCCGTTCGTTTCGGCAGCAATGCAGTCCGTCTCGGGACCTGACCTCGCGGTTGCTCTCGCGAGAAAGGGAGGAGCCGCGTTTATATTCTGCTCGCAGTCTATTGAACTGCAGGCAGCGATGGTGCGGCAGGTGAAGGAGCATAAAGCCGGATTCGTTGAATCTGATTCTAATCTTGGTCCGAACAGCACGCTTCAAGAAGCGGTTGAACTCCGGATGAAAACCGGACACTCAACCATAGCGGTTACAGAAGACGGGGGCCGTCACTCGAAGCTAATGGGCCTCCTCACAAGCAAAGATTTTTGGGAATTCAAAGACGATCTATCGAAACCCGTAAAGGACTACTACACGCCCCGCGATAAGCTCGTACTCGCCGAAGAGGGAATAACTCTTACCGGGGCAACGGAGCTTTTGTGGAAGCACAAGAAAGAGTGTCTCCCAATAATCGATAAGCAGGGTGCGTTGAAGTACCTGGTTTTTCGAAAAGATTATTTCGATCACAAATCCAATCCTGACGAACTTACGGATGATCGAAAACGGCTGTTCGTGGGAGCAGCGCTAAATACATTCGATTATAAGACGCGGGCGAAGGCCTTGGTGGATGCTGGAGTCGACTGCGTTTGTTTTGATTCGTCGGACGGATATTCCGAATGGCAGGCGGATGCGTCCCGAGAACTTCGAAAGCAATACGGCGACAGCCTGATCCTTGGCGGCGGCAATGTAGTCACCAAGGAGGGGTTCAAATACCTCGTTACCGAAGCGAAAGTGGATTTCGTAAAGGTAGGGATCGGGGGCGGATCTATCTGCATTACCCGCGAGCAAAAGGGAATTGGACGCGGGCAAGCGTCGTCAGTAATGGAGATTGCCGCGGAGCGCGATAAATATTTCAAGGAAACCGGAAATTACATTCCGATCTGTTCGGATGGAGGTCTTAACAATGACACCCAGGTAATTCTCGCCCTCGCAATGGGCGCGGATTTTGTAATGATGGGAAAATACTTCGCCATGGCGGAGGAAAGCCCGACTGAAAAATTCAATTATCGCGGACGACTCTATAAGCCTTATTGGGGAGAGGGTTCTAACCGCGCGAGAAACTGGGAGCGGTACAAGCAATCGGAAAAGCCGGAGCTTTCATTTGAAGAGGGCGTCGATGCATACGTTCCGTATTCCGGGCCTCTTGCCGACAAAGTTGATCTTTCCGTTTCGAAGCTCAAGGCAACGATGTGTAATATCGGAGTTTTAAGCGTCAAAGAATTCCACGAAAAAGCTGTGTTAACCCGGGTATCCGAAATGACGGTCGTTGAAGGCAGCACCTCGAACGTTGAAAAACTCGACAAGATGGTCGGGGATCGATCCTCGTAGTCTCATGCTCTCCTCACGTCCATTCCTTGAGAAATGCGAGAAGCTTCGGGCTCTGGGGCTCGCGCTGCGTCCCGAGACGGGGACGAGAGTGGGAAGGGGATTCGCGGATCTTGGATATGAAGAGTTTTCAATTCTCACAGCGGGGAAGATGGTTTCGTTAATGACGGGTCAGGTATCGAAGCTCCCGGAAGACTGGAGCGAACGATTATTTCTAATTCCGAATGTTGATACGCTATCTGATTGCCTGTCTGCAAAGGGGCATACCGTGAAATCCATGACTCCTGTTACTTCTTCGAGTTGGCAGATCGAAGTTTCAGGATCGGCTGTCAATGGTTCGTTCAAAGGCCGCACGATTCGCGACGCGCTGATGGATGCATGCTTGGCGGTATATTCGTCATGACTATGTTCTCTGGCGAAGAAATCATCTTGGCGTCAGCTTCTCCTAGAAGAGCCGATCTCCTTCGAGCTTCGGGGATCGATTTTCGAGTCTGTGTGTCGAAGTGCGCTGAGGAGATCGTACCCGAGGAATCGGCGGAACAGATGGTACGCCGGCTGTCATTCGAAAAAGCTCATGACGTCTCGCAGCAGTTTCGACATCGGTGGGTTCTAGGCGCGGATACCACCGTCGTGATTGACGGCGAAATACTCGGAAAGCCCGAAGATGAAGCCGATGCCCGGCGCATGCTTGGAAAGATCTCCGGCCGCACTCACGAAGTGTGGGGTGGTTTCACAATTCTGAACGCAGCACTAGATGTCGTTCACACCGAGAGTCACCGTTCCGCAGTCGATATCGTAAAGTTATCTGACACGGAGGTTTTAAATTATATCAAGACCGGTGAACCGATGGATAAAGCGGGGGCGTATGCCATTCAAGGAATCGGAGCCGGGTTGGTCTCGAAGGTAGTCGGATCATATACTAATGTTGTCGGGCTAAATTTATCGGCCGTTATACAGGCGCTTTTGCAATTGAACGTGTTTGAAAATAAGCGATGAAGATTGAGGAACGCGCCCAAGACGTATTAAATCGGATTTCATCCGCCTCAAAGAAAGCCGGCCGAGACGCCGGTTCAGTTCGGCTCGTCTGCGTTTCCAAAAAGCAGTCTGCCTCGGCGATGCAGAGTTTGATTCGCTATTTCAACGATCGAAACTTTCCGATTGTGTTCGGAGAGAATTACGTCCAGGAATTCGTAAAGAAGAAAGATCTTCTTCTTGGAAGCTTCGGGTCTCATATGATTGGGCCGCTTCAAAGCAACAAGATCAAGGATGCAGTCAAAAATTTCGATATCATTGAGAGCGTTCACATGCTCGATGTTGCCGAGATGATCGACGCGGAAGCCCAGAAAAATAAGAAGATCCAGGACATTTTTGTGCAGGTAAACATATCTCAGGACCCGGCTAAGAGCGGGTTTTCTGACGATGAGCTGATCGATTATATTGATGTAATAGCTGACTTAAAGTACGTCGCCTTGAAAGGGTTGATGACGATTACGGCTCAGTACGTTGATAAGGATGATGTCCGCCCCGAATTCGTGAAGATGAGGGAACTTCGCGACAGGATTCTTGCCATGAAGATTCCCGGAGTTCCGCAGAAACTCGAACTTAGTATGGGTATGTCGGACGACTTTGAAATCGCTATTGAAGAGGGAGCGGACGAGGTGCGGGTTGGCACCGCGATATTCGGTCCGAGATTATAAAGACGAGGCTTATGATAATATTCGCGAATCTTCTTCAAGGGCTCGGAGTAGTCCTCGATATGGTACTGGGGATAATGATTTTCATAGTCATTGTCCGGGCACTGATATCTT
>JADMIO010634710.1_pt1 | contig 12277 bp, 8 predicted proteins | sample 8958161 | NCBI WGS metagenome assembly JADMIO01 (sample SAMN16585339, study PRJNA669376) | soil metagenome | isolation source: Crop rotation soil | place: USA: Cullars Rotation, Alabama | collected 2011 | reverse complement strand
TAGGTCGTCGCCACGTAGGCGTGCCACTCGCCGGTGAAATCGTCGGCCTGGTACGCGCCCGGCACCGTGGTGCCGAGGAAGAACAACGACGCGCGGTTGTCGTCGCCCGCCACCATCTCGGGGAACACGCAGTTGCGGATGCCTTTGGCCTGGCCCACGTCGGCCACGTCGCCCCAGTTCGCGCCCTGGTCGTGCGACACCGCCACTTTGGCGCGGCCGTCGCCATCGCAGTAACCCAGGTACACCGTGTTGCTCGGCTGGTCCGCGGGCTTGCCCGCGTCGGTGAGGCCTGCGGCGATAGAAGGGTCGCTGTCGCCCGGCGTGCTGCCCGGCACTGCCGTGATGGTCCAGGTGATGCCGTTGTTCACCGATATGGCTGCGCCCTGGCCCAGTTCACCGTCGCTGCCCACGCAGGCCTTGTTCGGCAGGTACACCGTGCCGTCCGGCGCTACGCGCGGATGTCCGTGCAGGCCGCCGCATTCCGAGGTGTAGACCAGGATGCCGGGGCCGTAGGTGAGCCCGCCGTCGTCGCTGCGCGAACACGTTGCATCCCCCAGCACCGCGCCGACCGACTGCCCGCAGTAGTACACCGCGTTGGCGCTGACCGGCGGCAACGGCGCCAGCGGCGCGTGGTACGGCCCGCCGCCCATGCCCTGGTGATCGGCGCCCGCGGGCGGGCCGCAGCCTTCGGACGGAATCCAGGTCAGGCCGTCGTCGGTGGTCACCGAACTCAGGCTGCAACCCATGCTGAACTCCACCACGTCGGATACCAGCTGCGACACGATGGTGCGTCCGTTCTCGCGGTCGGTGAACAGGATCGGATCGAACGAAATCAGATTGGTGGGCGGCGGCCGGTCAACCCAGGTTGCTGTCGCGGGTGTCTTGCTGTCATCGAAAGTGATGAAGGCTGCGTTCACGGAATTGCCGACCACGGCAGTGCCGGTTTTCCAGTTGGCGCCGATGGAAGGTTCACCGCCGCTGATATCCATGCCGGCCGGCGGTGCAAAAACCTGGAAGCCCGCCACCTTGCCCGGCAGCGTCACGCCAGCGACGGGCAGGGGCTCGAGGTATATGGTCGTCGTGACGGTATTCCCGAAGGGGTTGTACGCAGAGATGTTGATGTTGTAGTCGCCGTTCTTCGCCTCGAAGCGCGCAATTTCCGGATCGGTGGTGCTGGCCGACGCGGCAATCGCCTTGTCGTCCTGCGTGATGAACAGATCGAAGTCCGCCTGCACCGGAGCGCCCCACTCGATGCGCACCACGATGCGGCGGGTGGCGGTAGTCTGCGGACTCACCGCAACGGTCAGCGTGGTGTCGTCGCACAACTGCGGCGTGCAGCCGGCTTCCGCCGTGCGCACCACGTAAGGCCCGGCGGTATAGGTGACCGGATGCGCGATGTCGTTGGCATCGGTCAGCGTGACTGCGGGCGAGGCAAAGGCCGTTGGCGCGGATGCAAGCAACGAAAAAGCCGCCAGCGCGGCGAGCAGATTTGATTTCACTAAGGGACTCCCTGGGCAACCCATTTCCGACGCGTTGATTTTGCCTTCGCGCGAGGATTGCTGCATGAGTATTCGCCCCATTTGGGAGAGGCCTGCGCGCGAAGCGAACCAGACCGTCCACGGTCCTGGTCCAATGCAGTAACGGCAAGCGCGGCCCGTTGCCCCGCGCTCCCGCCGGCAGTAGATTTAAAGCCCGCTGCCTGGAGACGCCCCATGAGACGGATATCTTCATTTTGCATGGCCGCACTTACCCTTGTGGCCGCCGCGTGCAGCAACCATGAAGATTTGCCGCAGCCGGGCGCCATCTATGGCGGCGCGCATATCTTCGGTACGGCCGACGCAGGCCTGGTCGACAGCGCGCCGGATGCCGCGCGCTTCAGCAATCCGGTCAACGTGGCGGTGGCGTCAGACGAAACTGTGTACGTTGCCGATTTCGACAACAACGCCATCCGCGCCATTTCCTTTGCTACCGGCGAGGTGACCACGCTGGTGCAGCAGCCCAACTTCCAGCGCCCGTTTGGTATCAGCTACGGCTATTTCGACGACAAGCTGTACGTGGAAACCGACAACGACGACAGCGGCGTGCACAGCAGCACCACCGGCACCATCTGGCAGATCGATCGCCGCACCGGCGCCGCGGTCGTGCTCGCCCGCGACATCGGGCGCCCGCGCGGAGTCGAGGCGCTGCCCGGCGGCAAGCTGGCGCTGAGTGACCTGACCCATCACAACGTCTCCATCCTCGATATCGCCACCGGCACAGTCAGCCTGCTTGCAGGCAGCAACGCCGACGAGGCCGGTTTCGCCGATGCCACCGGCACCGCCGCGCGCTTCAACCGGCCTTACGGGCTGGCGCTGGCCGCCAATGGCCATCTGCTCGTCGCCGACCAGAACAACCATCGCATCCGCGAGGTCACCATGGACGGCGTCGTCACCACCTACGCCGGCACGGGCGCCGCAGGCGCCACCAATGGCCCGCGCGCGACAGCCACGTTCATGGGGCCGGAAGACGTCGAAACCTTTGGCGATCTCGTCTATGTCTCCGACCAGGGCAACCACCTGGTGCGCCTGATAGAGAACGACCGCGTGTCGGTACTTGCGGGTGACGGCAGCGCCGGCTTCTTCGACGGCACGGGCACTAGCGCGGAATTTTTCGGCATGGAAGGCATTGCCATCAGCCCCGGCGGCCACCTGCTATGGGTGGCTGACGGCAACATCGGCGATGGCGGGCCGTTCAACCGCGTGAGATTTCTTCGGGTGCAGTGACCAGGAAATTGGGGGGCTGACCCCGAGTTCCGCTATCCGCCAGTACAGGTTCCCTTGCCTGAAGTCGGCCCGCGGCGAGCGCTGCGAGTCGCCGGGCGACTGTTCGCCCATCCTTGCCCTGCATATGTCCAGCCGCGGAATTGGGTTTTTGACTGAACTTCCTGGGCGCGGCCCGTCGCGCCTGTAACAATTTCAGTCCAGCGGCGTGACAGTGCGTGGGCTGCGGAGTCCAATCCCATGCACTTGCATGAAATAAGAGGAAAGACATGAACAAATGGACCCGGTTGGCAACGGCAGTAGTGATGGGCGGCGCGTTCGCGCTAGGCACGGTGGCCTGTGGCCGCGAAACCCCGGACAAGACCGCTGCAGATGTGGAACAGGCGCGGGTTGAAGCCGATCAAAAGGTGGCGAAAGCCCGCGAAGATGCGGCGCGCAGCACCGCCGGTGCGCAGAAGGACGTGGTGGAAGCGCACCAGGAACTGGCGCACGAGAACGCGGAAGCCCGTCAGAAGGTCACCGACACCGAGGCTGACGCGAACTACAAGATCGCCGTAGAGAAGTGCGAGGCCTACACCGGCAGCGCCCGCTCCGAGTGCAAGAAGCAGGCAGATGCCGACCGCGACGCCAACAAGGCCGTGGCCAAGTCGGACGAGCTGGCGGCAGACCCCAAGAAGTAACCGCAGTGGGGCGGCAGATCTTGCCGCGCCGCAGTAATCAAGCGGATCAGGCTCGATTTTCCAAATGGAAATCGGGCCTGGTCTTCATGCGGACTGGGTGTTGCCCACGTATTCAAACCGGGGGCGCAGTGCGCCGCCGGGTGCTATGCGCACCTGCTCGTTCCATACGCTGAGGCGGCGCGTGCTCATGGGCATGCCGTCGCGTGCGTAGAGGCGCACGTACACCACCACCAGCTCGTCGGTTTCGTCTTCACGAGCGAGCCCGAGCGCCAGGTATTGATTGCCCTTGTAGTGCCGATAGACGCCGGGCCTGAAGTCAGTGGTCTTCACGACAAATTACTCCGCTTCGCTTGATGCGCTAGCGTAATTGGATACGGCCCACGATTGCCTGCCGGGCAAGCATCCCGATTCACCCGAGCTGCCGCCAATAACAAAAAAGCCCGCTGGTGCGGGCTTTCTTGTCGACTGCGGCGATCACATGCCGGCGTAGAAGAATTCCTCGTGCACGATCTTGCCGTTCTCCACCGAGTAGAGCGCCATTTCGTCCATGGTCATGCGCTGCTTGGTGGGCTTGAAGGTCACGTCGTACTTGAAGCCGACGATAAAGCGGTTGCCGTGCGGCCACGGACCGGTGACGGTGGCGGAGTGGATGTCGTGGTTGTCGCGCCACCATTGGCCTTTTGCATTGATCGCGTCCATGCCCTTGGACTCGCGGTTGCCGCCGTTGGGGGCAAAGGCCTCGACGCTGACGGCGTCCTTGGCGTACAGGGTCTTGTGCGCTTCCTCGTTCTTGCCTTCACGGCACAGCGCGACGAGCTTGTTGGCAATATCCATGGTCTTCATGAGCGGCTCCTAGTGGGACTGTGTTCCCCCGAGGGGCGGAGTATAGGCGCGGAATGTTTCATTCATGCCACGCCGAAGCTGCCTGGATCGCTTTGCGCCGTTAAGCTATCGGCATGGTTACCCGCAAGCGCAAGCACGTCGCTAAAGCCCAAGATTTCGAGCTGGGCCGGTTCTCTCCGCTGCTGGATGACGAACCCGCGCAGCCGGCGCAGTTGACGGTTGAGTTCAAGGCGAAGGTCTGGCGTTGGAAGAGCAGCGGCGGCTGGCACTTCGTTACGTTGCCGACGTCAGCGGCGGCAAAAGTGCGCGCAGCATGCGCGTCCACCAAGCGCGGAGGCTGGGGTTCGATCCCGGTTCGCGTGAAGATCGGCGATATCGAGTGGGAGACGGCATTGTTCCCGCACGGCGAAACCAAGTCCTACCTGTTTGCGATCAAGGCGGTTGTGCGCAAGGCGGAAGACATTGTCGATGGGAGCCGGATTGAGGCAACGGTGACTCTGCGTTGAGGCGGCGAGGTTTCGGATTCAATGGGGTCTGACCATTCTGACCTCGATTTCCTCAAATAAATTGCCAATGTTGGTTTTCCGCAAGCTTGCTAAGGGGAATAGTTTGCGCCATGACAACTGAGGCATCGACTTCCTGCGCTCTTGCAACGAGATTGTCAGGAAAGATTTCTGGATTGGCGAGAACAGCTTTCACAATTGACGGTGCCAAGACCGACTGGCGATGAATATAAAAACGATGATTGCTTTCGGGTGCATCTGCCGATTTCTTCGCCGTGTATTGGTTGCTGATGAACTTGAGTAATTTTGCGCTCTTGTTCCCTTTGTAAAGGCGAAATGCTGCGACAGAGTGGCATATTTGAAGTATTGCGGGATCTTTTCCTTTATAGGAGATGAAATATTCATCAAATATTGCAGACAAGTCGTCCTCGTCCATTCCAGTAGTTAGTCCGGCCAAAATGCGAGTCCCGGGCTTCAGTGCTACGTCGACTCGAAGCGAACCGAATCGTCGCTTTTGGTACGACTCCCGGCTCAAAATTGCACAGCTTTGTTGCAATGAGTAGAACAGTAGCAGCCAACGTTCCTCCGACAAGGCATTCAGCTCACGTTCCACTTCATCGGCGCAATGTGAGAGGACGCCCGCAGAACCCCAGGTCAAGATCAGGTGGCATATTAAGAATCGATCGTCGTCCGATTTGACTAGATTGAATTGTTCGGCCCACCACGCGCCGTTTCGCGCGCGACGCTTGGCATGAAAAGCGCGATGGCAAATCGATTCGCCTACGTCAAACAATGACGAATAGTCACGGTCATGTTTTTGCTGAGCGCGAACTCCTGCGGCGAAAACAGCAATCCGAGCGGTTGTCGGGCTGTCTCCAAACTCTCTCCTAATCGCCTCTGCCACTTCTACCCAAGGGCTAAGGTCGTTGACCCAGTCTGCTGAAGGTCTTTGTGCCTGGGCCTGAGCAGCGCCAAGAATTCGCATGCACGAACGACCGGCCTCGTGGGGCGGTGTTTCTACGCCCTCAGCCAGGTGGAGTCCTCCAAATTCGTTTGTTGTCCACAAGTCTTGCAAAGGTTCACGACTTGAATTCAGGTGCGCCCATCCATATTTCATCGGATTGATCGCGTTGAAGAAAGCTTCGAGAACGCTTTGAGCGGTCTTACGTCCGGAATAGGTCCAGATCAACCCCAATGGCTCGGTAAGAAATTGCGTAACAACGAACGGGAAGTTCGCTTCATCTCCAAGTACGTCCCAACGGCGCGCGTCGATAAGTGAACTTAGGTAGGCGCGATGGATTCTGCCGATAGCGGCGTTAATTGCACCATGGTCTGCACGGCCAAGAACACCCAAGAGAACGCTATATCTAAGCCAGGCGGACTTCTCTTCGATTTTCCCCAAACCGCCAATTGTTGTGAGCGCGAGGCTGCTAAGTTCCTCTTGGGTGGAATTGGCGATAAGAAGATCAGCGATAGCCTGCGCATGATCGGTACGAGGGATCTTGCCTAAGGCATCCATGCAACGATTTACAAGCTCATCACGGCCTGTTCTATTGGGAAGATTCAATAGGTCTCCCATTTGACGACCCAGTGATCGCGGAGCACCAAGCTCCTTCAGCCCTGAGTTCCGTATGACAAGCTTGACGGTTTCAATTACAGATTTGGCATGCTGCGAAAACACCCAATCACTAAGTAGCCGCGTTGCCAAGAATCTCCACTGAATAGTGTGCTTGTAGACCGGGTCCGATGCAAGATCTGACAGTCGATCGACCAATGAAGGCAGTTCGCCTTTGCTGAAGCAGCCGCAAAAGAATCGCGCGACATTGAGCCAGTAGAAATCTCGGGCTAGAGCGTCAAATCTATCGGGTTTGGTCCCGTTTTTTTCATTTCCAGGTGGGGAGTACGGTGCAGTTTCATAGAGGTACCTGGCAGCAAAATACTCTCGTAGTGGCTGCACCTCGAACTCAAATGTCCCTTGGACGCGCGAGACTAAGGCAACGACTCTCTCGACCATCCCATCAAACAGTTGGTTAGCAATAGACTCGTCTTGATCTTCTCGCTTCAAATAGTCTCGGACAACTTGTCGCAATCTCTCCTCGCTAATGCTACCGCTTGAACGATCTCGTTGTGCTTCTGAGTGTAGCAACCAAGCAATATATCGATGGATGTCAATTAGCAAGTCGCGGTTGTCCCGGACCACCACACTCTTCTCGCTTTCCCTACTAAAGAACAACTCAGTGTAGCTGTCGTAAAGAGCGGTGCGTTTGTCGGGCAACGATGCTCCGCGTGTATGGATCAAGCTCAGTAGGATCGCAAGTTGCATTGGGTTGCGTGCAAGATCTCTGATATGAGGCTGATCGAGTTTGTCTTTCAGTATGCGTTTTACGTCTCCGCCTTCTCGGCCCTGAAGCTTCTTCGCACCTAGCCATTTGTCTGCATATTCCTTGATTATCTTGAAATTAAGATCCCCGAGTTGAAAGTGCGGATACTGGCTTTCAGGCAGTCCGGGTGAGTTGGCGAATGCTGCTGGTCGGCTCGTTATGACTGCCTGAATAGATGCTGCGAGAGAACGCATTCGGGAAAGTCCGCGCGAAACCTCTTCAACAACGGCGGCGCGAATTTGCGGGTCGGCAACCTCGTCAAGTCCGTCGAACATGAGCAGCAAAGCGCTTTGTTTTGAAATCGCATGTAAATCGTCTACAGAAAACTGTGCGCCCCCAGCGTGGTTCGTAATTAATGCGCACAGAAATCGTTCCAGGGACTTGTGCCAATCTTGAGGGGGCGCTTCATTTTGGTCAGGTGAAAACGGATCTCTTTTCAGAGTCCAAGTTGCGAAATCTCGGAGATCCACCCGGATTGGGAGACGGATCGGACTTAACTGGTGAGATTTGGGAATCCTGCTGAGTGTTGCTTTCGACAACAGTCGGATCCTGTGAACCTGTGCGACGTACTGGGTGATTGTTGATTTGCCCTGCCCTGGCGCCCCCTCAATGACAAGGAATGGAATTCGCTCTTGAGTCGTCGGATTGAGGAGAAGCGCAGCTGCGCCTAATGTTGGGGGCCTTTCCGATGAAAAAGGGTCGCCATCGGAGTCGTCTTCGCGTGAGGGAGCGCTCGGCCCCTGTTGAGCATCCTTCGTTGCGATATGACGAAATAGACGAGAGAGTTTCTCGTTGTGACGGGGTTGTTTCAGGAGAGGAGATATCGGAACGTCAATAAACAAGTCAAGTAATTGATTTTGCAGTTCGACCTGCTTGAATTTTACTTCCTCATCTCGATCATGTTGGTCGAGAAGGAAACTTCGAATTGTCGAGGCTCGTGTGCGATGTCGAAATAATTGAAGCTGTCCCTGTGATCCTGAACTCTATTCCCTCAAGTCGTTTTTGACCTGGTTTGCGCGTTTGCCAGGAGCTTCGCTACGGCTTCCTGTCGTTGAAGAACGCGGTTATTTCGTGCCAGCACCGCCCACTTTGGAAGCTCACTAATCGCTTGGTCGAGCCAACGCGCGGAGTCTTGCCCCTCGTTCTGCACTGCGTAAGCTATTGCGATTCGATACTTTGCTTCGCCGCCGTGACGCGAACCTATAGCCGGCATCAAGACGTCAATCGCGCTAGATGACTGTGCGTTGTCGATAAGTAATTGAGCCAAGCTACAACGTTGAAAGTAGACGTCGGGATGAAGCGGCTCGCCTGGTTTCGACTTGTCCTCAGTTTCCTTTACCTTCCTTGAGAGAAGGGAGATGGCTTCGGCAGCTTGACCTTGAATTTCTTTGAGCGTCACGAGGCAACGGAGAGTTGCGTCCTCCATCATTTCCTGACTAGCTACAAGCGTCTCCACTCCGGATTGAAATCTGGGGATCAAGGTATTGCGGCGCGCATCACCGGCGGGAAGAGCGAGTATTAGGCGACCGACGGTAAATAGCTCGACGGGGCCGGGGGCACTTCGCAAGACAAATTCCGCCGGCTCAATTGCATCCTCCGGGTGGTCTCGGTCCAAGCAATTCGCGGCAAATGTATTTAGCACGCGATGCCATCCCTTTGGCAACTGGGTGGCATGTGTTCGAGACAACTTGTGGACTAGTGGCAGCAGCGCATCATGGACTTTGTCGAAGAGACCTAGATCGCGCTCCAAAACGGCATAACTTAGCAACGCATCAACGTCGTCATCCGATACGAAGCGCTGCGCTATATCTCGTGCGTCGGAAAGCTTTCCAACCTTTCGGAGTATCGTCGAAGTGCGAAGGGCCGCTTCTTTGTCTTTGAGTATTTCTGCTTTGTGTTTTCCGAAAAGTTCAACAGCCTCTGCATATCGGCGAAGCGATATGCATATTCTTAGATACAGGCGAATCGTTTCGATACTTGAATCATCTCGGAGGAGTTCAGTGGCCGCATCCCAAGCCCCAGTTCTATTCTCTGGCCTGTCCTTCTTTGAACCTAGAAGTGATTCGACCATAACTCGTCGAACCAGTGGCGTTTCACGCCGCAGTGAAGACACGTCGCCAGTCCACCCATATTGACTGAGAACGGTCTCATAAGACTCTTGGCTTCGTAGGGCTAGCAGTGTCGCAGTACGAAGGATCTGTGTTTCCACGCGCTCTTGGGCGACGAGTAGTCGTTTGGGGAGTTGATCAGCGAGAATCTCCTTGACGTTAGTATCGAGGTTTCTCTCTACATAGTTCTTTGCCCAGTCTCGAATTGTCGAATACCCGAAGAAGCCGAGCACGCCAGTAATGAGCGCCACGGCTCCGGAGCCCCAAGCTAGAACACCTGTTAGGTCGGCCACCTTGGTTTCAACAGACGCGATTCGGCCTTTTAGGTCATCCACACGTGGGTCTGACTGAACGCTCGACTGCTGCGGCGTCGAGGGCAAAGCAGTTTGCGGAGCGGTTGTTTCTGCCGTCGCAAGTGTCGAGCCGCACGTGAGTGCCATAAGTACTACCCACTTCTTGAGCATTGTTTCCCCCGAATCCCAGCCACACCTGGATTACATGTTTCCTCGATACTGCGCCCCTGCCTCAAACTCAAACCATGTATTTAGAATCAGACGGGCCAGGCTCGCGTTATTTGCCGATGCATGAGCGACGGGCGGCGTTGCGCGTTTCAGAGTCGGCGCTCGAAAGTACGCGGCCTTCAGCTACATCCCTTAGCCCCTTCTCGACGCATTCCACGAACCAGTGATCGTAGGCGCGAGAGCGCTCTGTGAGACTTTGCGAGTCAGGTTCGTTTGCCTCATCGAGAGTGATGCTCATATCACCTCCAAAACTGGATTCTCGCCCGCGCGGGAATGACGGTGAAACAGAGCTACATATTACGCCTGTACTGCCCCCCGACCTCAAACAAAGTATGTGTGATCTGGCCGAGCGAGCACACCCGCGCCGCATTCATCAGTTCCGCAAAGATATTCTCATTGTTGATACAAGCCTGACGTAGCCTGTCTAGACGGGCAGGGGCCTCCTTTTTGTTTCGCTCGTGGAATGAATGCAGGCGGTTGAGCTGATCCTGTTTCTCGTTGTCGTCTGACCGCGCCAGCTCGATGGTGGTGGCCTCGTGCTTGTCGCCGCTCGGGTTCAGGAACGTGTTGACGCCGATGATGGGCAGCGAGCCGTCGTGCTTTTTGTGCTCGTAGTACATGCTCTCTTCCTGGATGCGGCCGCGCTGGTAGCCGGTTTCCATGGCGCCAAGCACGCCGCCGCGTTCTGAGATGCGCTCGAATTCCTTGAGCACGGCTTCTTCGACCAGATCAGTCAGCTCGTCGAAGATGTAGGCGCCCTGGTTGGGGTTTTCGTTCTTGGCCACGCCCCATTCGTTGTTGATGATGAGCTGGATGGCGAGCGCGCGGCGCACGCTGTCGGCGGTGGGCGTGGTGATGGCTTCGTCGAAGGCGTTGGTGTGCAGGCTGTTGCAGTTGTCGTAGATGGCGATCAGCGCCTGCAGCGTGGTGCGGATGTCGTTGAAGTCGATTTCCTGCGCGTGCAGTGAACGGCCGCTGGTCTGGATGTGGTACTTGTGCATCTGGCTGCGGGCGTTGGCGCCGTACTTTTCCTTCATCGCCACGGCCCAGATGCGCCGCGCCACGCGGCCCATGACGCTGTACTCCGGGTCCATGCCGTTGGAGTAGAAGAACGACAGGTTGGGGGCGAAGTCATCCACCTTCATGCCGCGCGCCAGGTAGGCCTCGACGAAGGTGAAGCCATTGGCAAGCGTGAAGGCGAGCTGGCTGATGGGGTTCGCGCCGGCCTCGGCGATGTGATACCCGGAGATCGACACGGAATAGAAATTTCGCACGTTGTTCTGGATGAAATATTCCTGGATGTCGCCCATGCACTTGAGCGCAAACTCGGTGCTGAAGATGCAGGTGTTCTGGCCCTGGTCTTCCTTGAGGATGTCGGCCTGCACGGTGCCTCGCACGGTGGCGAGCGTGTGGGCCTTGAGCTTGGCGTGCTCTTCTGCGGTCGGCTCGCGCTTCTCTTTCTCCGTGAACATGGCCACCTGCTGGTCGATGGCGGTGTTGAGGAAGAAGGCGAGAATGGTCGGCGCCGGCCCGTTGATGGTCATGCTTACCGAGTTGTTCGGCGCGCACAGGTCGAAGCCGGCGTACAGGTCTTTCATGTCGTCGAGCGTGGCGATGCTCACGCCGCTGTTGCCGACCTTGCCGTATATGTCCGGGCGCAGGTCCGGGTCTTGCCCGTACAGCGTCACGCTGTCGAAGGCGGTCGACAGGCGCTTGGCGGGCATGCCCTTGCTGACGAGGTGGAAGCGGGCGTTGGTGCGTTTGGGTCCGCCTTCGCCCGCGAACATGCGCGTGGGGTCTTCGTTGTCGCGCTTGAACGGAAACACGCCTGCGGTGTACGGGAAGTAGCCGGGCAGGTTTTCCAGCATCAGCCACTTGAGCAGGTCGCCGTCGTCGGACATGCGCGGCAGCGCCACGCGCGGGAACCTGGTGCCGCTGAGCGAGGTGCGCATCAGCGGCGTGCGGAATTCCTTGTCGCGCACCTTGTAGACGTATTCCTCCTTGCTGTAGGCCTCGCGCACGGCGGGCCAGTCGTGCAGCAGCTTCTTGGCGTCGGCGGTCAGGTGGTCGAGGCGCTTGTGCATCTCGGCCTTGAGGTCTTCAACCGGATGCGCGCTGTGTTCCATCATGCGGATGGTCTCGCGCAGGTGCTGGCGCTCGCGCGCCAGTTGCGCCTGGTGCTCGGCGCGCTTGCGGTAGCCGCGGTTGGTGTCGGCGATTTCGGCGAGATAGCGGGCGCGGGCGCCGGGGACGATCTGCCTAGCGGATGAGGAGTGCTTGGTGGTCGGACGCGCCAAAGATCCTTCGTCATTCCCGCGCAAGCGGGAATCCATGTTCGTCGTGGTCGCACTCGTGGAAGATGGATTCCCGCTTTCGCGGGAATGACGGGGCAAAGAAAGGCCCTTGGCTACGAGCAGGTCACGCACGCCAAAGTAGAGGGCGGTGACGCCGTCGTCGTTGAACCTTGCGGCGATGGTGCCGT
>JADMIO010921846.1_pt1 | contig 12278 bp, 14 predicted proteins | sample 8958161 | NCBI WGS metagenome assembly JADMIO01 (sample SAMN16585339, study PRJNA669376) | soil metagenome | isolation source: Crop rotation soil | place: USA: Cullars Rotation, Alabama | collected 2011 | reverse complement strand
AACGAAAGGCCCAGTCTTTCGACTGAGCCTTTCGTTTTATTTGACCATGTTGGTATGATTTAAATTAATACGACTCACTATAGGGTCAGTGCGGCCGCGACTTCAAGTCACGTGAATTCCAAGCTTCGGATCCCACTGTGCTGGAAAGAGAATATTCCGAAACTTTCCAGTCGATTCAAGCGGGCGATCGCATGGTATGCCCTGTTTCAATCCGCAATGGCCAAACGGCCTTACAACCTTTTCCATCGCCGGAATCTTTACATGCGGCTGGCCGCCGTGAGTCGGACATTTGGAAACAAGGCGACATGGGACAAACCCTTTGAGGATCATTTCCGCCAGTTCGTGTCGGCGGCAAACGCGGGAGTCTTTCAAGGCGGGACTTGCCGGGCGATCAATGAAGACGCAGTCAATGTGGAAGGCGAATTCGATCTTGTCTACATCGATCCGCCATATCTTAACCGTCATGGAACGGGCGTTGACTATCACGGGTTCTATCATTTTCTCGAAGGGCTCGCCGATTACCGCAACTGGGGAGAGAAGATCGATTATTCCTCGAAGCATCGCAGGCTGAAGCCGATCCGCTCGCCGTGGATGAACCGGGCGACGATTCGCCAGGCGTTTGTCGATTTGTTTGCGCGGTATCGCAGCAGCATTCTGGCGGTTTCATATCGCAGTGACGGGATTCCGTCGCTGGAAGAATTGATGCAGTCGATGAAGCGGTTCAAGCGGAAAGTCGCCGTGCATACGCTGGGGCGGGGTTATCGATATGCGCTCTCAACGAACGCGGCTTCATCAGAGGCGCTGTTGATCGGGATGGATTGAGCGCAGAACGAAAAGGGCGGCAGGCGGAAAATGACGCGGAATCCCTGCACTCCGCCGGAAATGTTTCTCACAGCATCCCCAGCGTGAGCAGTGCGGCTTCAGACATTCGATCGCGGCTCCACGCGGGCTCCCAGACGAGTTCGACATCAGCGCTTTTCACTTCCGGTATGGCTTCGATTTTCTTTTCCACTTCGCCGGGAAGCGAGCCCGCCACGGGGCAGGCGGGGGCGGTGAGAGTCATCTTTACGTGTACGGTCTGGTCGGGATTCACCTTGATGTCGTAGATGAGGCCGAGTTCGTAGATGTTGACGGGGATTTCCGGATCGAAAATTTCGCGCAGTGCTTCGATCACTTTTCCTTCGAGCAACTTCTGTTCGAGGAACGCGGGGGCGGGACGCACGGTTGCGGGAGCCGGGGCCGCGGGAGCGGCGGTTGCCGTTGCAGGTTCCTGCTGCGTCGCGCCAATGGCGCCACCCGGCAAAACCGGGAGGCTCAGGCGCGAATGGGGATAGTGATATTCTTCAGACATTTCCGGCATTCCGATCTACTTCGCTTTCCTGACGGTCCTCCTCTTCGCGCCCGAGTACGGGAGAGGAGACGTCGGCAGTACAAGCGGCACGCGCATCTTATCCCGTCGGCGCGGTGTCGCGCGATAACGCCGTAGCGCTGGCGCGAATCCGCTGGATCATTCCTGCCAACCCGTTGCGGCGCTGACTTGTGATGAACTGATCGAGGCCTATGCGGTGGAAGAACGACTCGATATCAAACGCGAGAATGTTTCCAACGCTCTGGCCTGAATAGATCCGCTGAAGGATGGCAATCAAACCGCGAACGATGTCGGCGTTGGCATCGGCGACGAATTCCATGTTTTCCGCAGCGCCCGGGGCGCGGCGGGTGACGATATAAACTTCGCTCATGCAGCCCGGCACGCGCGCGGTCACCTGCTTCAACAGATCGAACGTGGCGGGCAGTTGCCTGCCAAGGTCGATCACGTATTCGTTCTTCGCATCCCGCTCGGCGAGAAAATCGAAATTCTCCGCCAGCTCCTCCGCGGCGGCCTGCGGAGAGTCGGCAGTGGCGTGAGCATATTCAACCTGCGCCTCAGCATCGCCTTCGCCCGCCTTCTGTTTCACAGCGGACTGGCCTTTCGCGCGATCCGATTCATCCGCCACGATCCGGCTCAATGCCGACGCGAGCGCATCGATTTCCTCAATCGTGTTGTACAGCGCAAACGACGCGCGCGTCGTCGAAGCGATTTGCAGGCGGTCCATGATTGGCTGGCAGCAGTGATGCCCGGTCCGGACTGCGATTCCTTCAAGATCAAGTCGCATGCCGATATCGAGCGACGACATCCTGGGTCGATCAATGACGAAGGAGACGACTCCCGCCTTGCGCGCAGCAGTACCGATGATCCGCAGGCCCGGGATCGCGGCGAGTTTTTCCGTTGCGTGCTTCAACAGCGCCTCTTCGTGAGGCATGAAGTTTTCGAATCCGATGGACATCAGCCAGTCGATCGCTGCGCCCAGGCCGATCGCACCGGAGATGTCGGGCGTGCCCGCTTCGTATTTGTTGGGGAGGCCGGCATAGGTGGTTTTATCGAAGCTGACCGATTCGATCATGTCGCCGCCGCCTTGGAAAGGGGGCATCGTTTCCAGAAGCTGGCGCCGGGCCCATAGCGCGCCGATGCCGGTGGGGCCGTAGAGCTTGTGGCCCGAAAAGCAGTAGAAATCGCAGTCGAGCGATTGAACGTTGGTCGGGTGGTGGGCGACCCATTGCGCACCGTCGATCAGCACTTTTGCGCCCGCGTCATGCGCCAGCTTCACGATCCGGTTCACATCGTTGATCGTGCCCAGCGCATTGGAGACATGATTGACCGCCACCAGCCGGGTGCGATCGGTCAGCAATTTTTTATATTCATCCAGCAGAAGCTCGCCCGCGTCATTCATCGGAATGACGCGGATCTTGGCCCCCGCGGCCTCGGCAACCATCTGCCAGGGAACAATGTTGGAGTGATGCTCCATTGCCGAGACGATGATTTCATCGCCTGGCTTCAGCACCGCGCGGGCCCAGGTATTCGCGACGAGATTGATCGCTTCGGTCGTTCCCCGCGTGAAGATCACTTCCTTGTCGTCGGCGGCGTTCAGGAATTTCGCGACTTTCTTCCGCGCGTCTTCGTAGGCGCTGGTCGCCGTCTGGCTCAGTTCATAGACGCCGCGATGGATGTTGGCGTTTTCGGTTTCGTAGTAACGGACGAGCCGGTCGATCACGGCGCGGGGTTTCTGCGTCGTCGCGCCATTGTCGAGATAGATGAGAGGCTTGCCGTGAGACTGCGTGTGAAGGATCGGAAAATCAGCGCGGATTTTGCTGACGTCGAAGACGCGATGGCCGTTGGAAGATGGGCGGGAAGAAGACATTTTTACTTCCCCATTTTATCCCGGAAACACACGCATTCTTTACCGCGAAGGGACGAAGAAACGAAGGCTGCGAAGAATTCGAAACTCCCGATTTCTTCGCTCCTCTTCGTACCTTCGTCCCTTCGCGGTGAATCGGGTTTCGATGGGAAGAGAATCAAAGTTGCCGCGCGACTTCATCGTGTGCGCCCAGATCGGTAATCCGCAGATCCACCGGCAATCCGTGCTGGGCGGCCATGTATTCTTCAAGCCGGCGGCGGACAGGTTCGACGCGAATCCGCCGGGTGATATCGGCAGCGAAGGCGTAGGTCATCAGGTGCCTTGCGGCATCGAGCCCGACGCCGCGCGTGCGGAGATAGAAGACCTGATCTTCATCGACCGGGCCGCTCGATGAGCCGTGTGTACACTTCACGTCATCCGCATAGATTTCCAGCGCGGGCATCGAATTCATCACCGCGTCATCGCTGAGCATCAGCGTCTTGCTGGTCTGCTTCGAATCGGTTTTCTGCGCGGCCTGGCGAACGAGAATCTTGCCCTTGAACACGCCCGTCGATCGGCCATCGAGCACGTGCTTGTACAGTTCGTGGCTCGGGCAATTGGGGAAGGCATGATCGAGAACGGTATGGTTGTCGACGTGTTGATTGCCGCCGATGAGGACCAGCCCGTTCAGCGTGGCATCGGCGCCTTCGCCGTTCAAACCGACATTCAGATCGTTGCGGGTGAGCCGGGATCCGAGCGAAGCGGAGTGCGAAACGAACTTCGCTCCCCGGCTCAGGTGCACCTGCATCGTCGCGACATGAAACGCATCACGGCTTTCCTGCTGGAGCTTGCAGTGATCGATGATCGCATCGCTGCCGGCGGCGATTTCAGTGACGGCATTGGTGAAATACGGGCAGTGCCCTTCGCCGACATAGCTTTCGACGATCGTACACTGCGAAGCCGTGTCGGCGACGATCAGCAGCCGGGGATGGGCCACGGTCGGCTCTGCTCCCGGGGAAGAGACGAAGAGAACATGAATCGGCGCCGCCAGCGCGACGCCGCGCGGAACATAAATTCGGGCTCCGTCTTCGATAAATCCCGTGTTCAGGGCGACGAATGGATTGTTTTCGATATTGGCGTACGCGCCGAGGTGCTGCTCAAGGCGCGGCGAACGTTCATCGGCGATCGCATCGGGAAGATTGTCGACGCGGATGCCCTGCGGAAGTTGCGTGAGGCGTGAAAATTCCCGGGCGAAATGCCCATTAACGAAGACCAGTTCGCATGCGGCGTCCCGGCCAAAGGAAAATTTTCGCGCCAGTTCGGCGGAACCGCTGTTAACACCGGCGGGGGCCAGACGGAATGCCGTGCGGGAAATGGCGCCCACATCGGTGTTGCGCCATTCTTCCTGCTTGCGATTGGGAAAACCCACAAAGTCAAAACGGGCGATCCCGCTCTGACGGAGATTTTCCAGCCATGGCGGCGCGGGGGCGGCAGTTTCCTCCCGTCGGGTGAAGTTCGCCATCTGAAGGTTTTTATCAGCTAACTGAGTCATCATTCAATCCCTGGGATCGCCATTGTGCAGGTCAAACGGGCGAAAGTTGCGCCTCGGGCCGATGCAAATGACACAAAATGAGACAAAATGAGACGCTTTTAAAAAACGCCCGGATGTCTCACTGCGAAGTTACATTGACATCTGACCACATGCTTACTTTTCCATCATTAACAGCTCAAACCGGCTGGGCGATTTCCTGGTCAACCCAGTTGTATCCCTTGCGCTGCGTGTCGACCTTGTTGGCGACTTCTTTGCCGCCGGTCAACACGATTCGTCCATCCTGCATGATGTGGACGAAATTGGGAACAATCGTTTCGAGAAGCCGCTCGTAATGCGTGACGACGAGGAACGCGTTGTCGGGCCGGCGAAGCGACGCAGCGCCCTCGGCCACGGTCTGCAGCGCATCCACGTCCAGGCCCGAGTCGGTCTCGTCCATCAGGGCGAGCAGCGGATTCATCACGGCCATCTGAAAGATTTCATTGCGCTTCTTCTCGCCGCCGCTGAAGCCTTCGTTGATGGCTCGGTTCATGAAGCTCGGATCCATCTTCAGGAGCTTCATCTTCTCTTTCACGAGTTTCAGGAACTCCATCGCGTCGAGTTCTTTTTCACGGCGATGCTTGCGGACGGCATTCACTGCCGCCTTCAGGAAATAGCTGGTGCTCACACCCGGGATTTCGACAGGATATTGAAACGCGAGAAAAACACCTTCCCGCGCCCGCTCTTCCGCGGAAAGTTCAAAAAGATTCATCCCTTTAAAGAGCACTTCACCCTGCGTCACCTGATACGCTTCGCGGCCCGCCAGCACCTGTACCAGCGTGCTTTTGCCCGATCCATTCTTGCCCATGATCGCGTGGACTTCGCCGGCGTTGATGGTGAGATCGACGCCTTTGAGAATATCCCGTCCGCCGGGGGCGGCGACGCGGGCGTGGAGATTTTTTATTTCGAGTAGACTCATTTCAATTCCGACATTCAAACCCGTCGCGGCGGTTCAATACCGCCATGCTTCGTCTTCATCTTCCGCCAGAACAAACACCTTCCTGCCCGCGCCATTTTTCGCGCTGTCGGCCGGTTCATCCGCGGGAGGCGCGAGGCTGGCAAACAGGCGCGGGGCGGGCAGTTTCTTCCGATCCTGTCGATGCCACATAATGAACGACTCGATGAGCTCGCGGCCCGTTCTGGCCGCCGATTCGTACGTGCTCCCATGCGTCGTCGCATCACCAAATTCAGGCAGCGTCACGATGAACGCTTTGTCTTCTTCAGACCATCGAATGAGCATGCTGTACTGAACGTTCACTGCTGGCGTCTTTGCACGACGGCCAGTTGCAGGTTTACCTGCTGCTCGTGATATCGCCGGGCGACTTCCGTGGCGCTTCCGAACAGCGTGACTGGCCTTTCCGCGAGCGGATGCTCCCAGATTGTGTGGCTTGCCTTTCCTGTTCGCCATCGGAATCCTGCCTTGGACAACATCGCCTTCAGTTCGCGTATTTTCATCCGGTTACCCCACCGAGCCTTCCAGACTCACCCCCAGCAACTTCCTCGCTTCCACCGCAAACTCCATCGGCAGCGCCGCCAGCACTTCCTTGCAGAAGCCGTTCACGATCATGCTCACCGCGTCTTCCAGCGAAATGCCGCGGGTCTTGCAGTAGAAAAGCTGGTCTTCGCCAATCTTGCTGGTCGAGGCTTCATGCTCGGCCCGGCTGGTGGTGTTTCCGACTTCAATATAAGGGATTGTGTGCGCGCCGCACTTGTCTCCGAGCAGCAGCGAATCGCATTGCGTATAGTTGCGACTGTTGGAGGCGCCCCGCAGAATCTTCACCAGCCCGCGATACGTGTTCTGGCCGAAGCCGGCAGAGATGCCCTTCGACACGATCGTGCTGCGGGTATTCTTCCCAATGTGGTACATCTTGGTGCCGGTGTCGGCCTGCTGGCGGTTGTTGGTCAGCGCGACCGAATAAAACTCGCCCACCGAATTGTCGCCCTGAAGAATGCAGCTCGGGTATTTCCAGGTGATGGAGGAGCCGGTCTCTACCTGCGTCCAGGAAATCTTCGAATTGCGGCCCCGACAGGCGCCGCGCTTGGTCACGAAATTGTAGATCCCGCCTTTGCCTTCCTTATCTCCTGGATACCAGTTCTGCACGGTGGAATACTTGATGCTCGCATCGTCCAGCGCCACCAGTTCGACCACGGCGGCGTGCAACTGGTTCTCATCCCGCATCGGAGCCGTGCATCCTTCAAGGTAGCTCACGCTTGCTCCTTCGTCGGCGATGATCAGCGTCCGCTCGAACTGGCCTGTGTTCTTGGCATTGATGCGGAAGTAAGTGCTCAATTCCATCGGGCATTTCAGGCCCTTTGGAATGTAAACAAACGAGCCATCGGTGAACACGGCAGAGTTCAGCGTGGCGAAATAGTTGTCGCGGTAGGGGACCACCGATCCCACATACTTCTGCACCAGCTCGGGATGCTCGCGCACCGCTTCGCCAAAGGAGCAGAAGATGATCCCTTTTTCGGCCAGGGCGGCTTTAAAGGTGGTAGTGACCGAAACGCTGTCGAACACCGCATCAACCGCCACGCCCGCCAGCGCCGCCCGCTCAGCCAGCGGAATCCCGAGCTTCTCGTAAGTCTTCAGCAATTCGGGATCGACTTCATCCATGCTCTTCTTGCTCGGCTTCGGGGCCGAGAAGTAGCTGGCGGCCTGGTAGTCGATCTTCGGATAATGCACAAGGGCCCAGGTGGGCTCTTCCATGGTGAGCCAATGGCGGTAGGCGCGCAGCCGCCAGTCGAGCATCCACTGCGGCTCGCCTTTCTTCATGGAGATGAAGCGGACGACCTCCTCATTCAAGCCGGGCGGGAGCGCATCGGCTTCAATGTCAGTAATAAACCCCCACTTGTACTCGCGATTGGCGAGGGTTTCGATTTCGGAGGTTTCTGTGGGCATGGCAATACCGGAAATAAGTTGTTAGTTGTCAGTTGGAAGTCGTCAGTGAAGAAATCGAAATCCGAGTCAACGAAGCTGCATTTGCCTTACTGACAACTAACAACTTACAACTGACAACTGACAACTGATTCATCTTCAAGCTGAGAAGCTGCTGCCGCATCCGCATGAGCTGGTGGCATTGGGGTTCTTGAAGACGAACCCGCTGGCCATGACTTCGTCGCGGAAGTCGATCTCGGTTCCATTCAGATAGAGCATGCTCTTCATGTCGACGAGGATCTTGATGCCGTGGCAGTCGAGTTCTTCGTCGCTCTCGCTTTTGGCTTCTTCCGTCAGGTCGAGCATGTAGCTGAAACCGCTGCAACCGCCGCCTTTGACGGCGACGCGAAGCTTCGTCAGGTCAGTCGGAAGCGACTGCTCCTTGATGATTTCCTTGATCTTGTTGGCGGCCAGTTCGGTAAGCGAAATAGACATGGGCAACACTCCTTAAACTGTGACCGGCATCGAAACCTCGGCCGGCCTGCGGTCCTGGGCGCGATCCGTCGGAGTCGCGCCTGCTTGATATTCCCGTTCCCGTTCTCGAAGCCGATCGATAATCCGGAGTCTGTGCAACGGCACATCGATCCGTCGACCGGGGCTGACGACTTCAGATACGCGCACGTTGCGCAGAAACCCTTCGAGTTTCTCCCGCATCGCTTCCACCGGAAGATGACGTCCTGCCGCGATGGAAGCGGCGCCATCATCAGCGACTTGTGGATCAGTGTCTGCCGTTTCGAGCATTTCACTAAGCGTGTGTAATGAAAGCATCTCCAGGTCAACACCGATCTGGTATCCGCCTTTGACGCCCCGCGTGCTGCGAAGCACGCCGTGGTGATGCAGCGTCTTGAGGATCTGCATCAACGCCGGCAGTGGCAGGTTATTCGCTTGGGCAATCTCGCGGGCGGAAACAAATCGCCCGCCGCGCTCGCCCAGGCAGGCCAGGCTGATGAGTGCATAGTCGATTTTTTTCCCAAGTGCCAGCATCCGCGGTCTTTCCGTCGCTTTAACCGTTAAAATCGGTTTTCAACGAGTTCACTGCAATATAGGACTCCGCAGGTACCATTTCAAGCACGCGAAAAGAAAAGTTGCGCAAGCCCGGTTCGCCGTACTGACTGTGCAGATTACTCCCGTGACTCAGGGGAAATGTGATGTTGCGGGTACATTCAATTCTGCCGCATGAACAGAAACGTGGATGGAGCGTAAATTCGGCAGACTCGTAACCGCTCACGTACAGGAAAGCGCGGGAGCAGGAACCTCCCCCGGACAGATTGAATGAAATCGAATTCGTTTGCCTTGCTGATAGCTGGCCTGCTCCTGGTGTTGACCTGCGACGGTTCCCGCGCGGCGTCTCCCGCGCGACTCTCAGCCGACGGCGTCGAGTTTCCCGCGGCCCCGCCCGAGCGTAAATTCCGCCCGAAGGTCGCATTGGCTGGGGCGATTCTCGGCCAGCGCCCCGAAGACGTCGGCCGCGTCTTCAACGCAAAAAAGAGTGCCGCACTTCTGGCCAAACGCACGACACAGGACCTCGGCTCCGACTGGTTCATTCTTAAGACCGACAGCGCCGACATCGCCGGCCTGACTCTCACGGATGGACGCGTGAGCCGGGTGGTTCTCTTCTACGAAGTGGCCAGCACGCTCAAGATCAACAATCTGCGCAAACAGGTCGAAGCCAACGCCGACCCGGCTGTGAAGGTGACGGTGAAGCCGATCGAGCATGACAGGAAACAGTCGCTGATGATCGTGTTTGAAGTGGACCCGGTCGAGTTTTATCTTGCGGTGCACACGATCGACCCGAAAATCGCCGACGCCCTGCGGAAGCGCACCTGGACCCCCGAGATGACGGATGATCAGGCGTTGCTGATCGGCGACGGTCCGGGCAAATACCTCGCCATCTTCGGCCCCGACGACAAAGGCGACGCGGTCGGCGCGGGCACCGTCTTCGCCGAAGGCGGCAACGCCGACATCCGCGTCGAAGTCCAGGCAAAGAACAAACAGGAGGCCCGCGAGCAGGCGATGAAGCAGCACAAGAATCTAAAAACGATCACGAAGATGACGGCAACGCCGGAGACGGGGGCGGGGAAGAAATAAAGGAGCAAATGCAGTTGAATGATCATCGTCGCGGTGCTTTGATCGGCCTTGCCGTCGGCGATGCGCTGGGGGCCGCCGTTGAGTTTCGCCGTCCGGGCAGTTTCGCGCCGGTGACGGGTTACCGTGATGGCGGGCCGCATGGACTGGAAGCGGGGGAATGGACTGATGACACGAGCATGGCGTTGGCATTGGCCGACAGCATCGGCTCGGCAGGGTGGGATTTGAACGATCAAGCCAGTCGTTATGTCGAATGGTGGAAGGCTGGAAAGTATTCGGTCAACGGCCGATGTTTTGACATCGGGACCACCACGAGAAACGCGCTGAGCAATTTCGTTGCCTGCAACGATGCCCGCGCCTCCGGCGACCGCTCGGAAAGCGCCAGCGGCAATGGCTCGATTATGCGGCTGGCACCGGTTCCGATCCGATACGTCCATTTCTATCCCGATCAGATCAGTCAACTCGCCCGGCTGGCAGAAGAATCGAGCCTGCCTACGCATCCCGGCGAACAGTGCGTGTCGGCGTGTCGGTATCTTGCCATGGTGCTTGCCGCGCTGATGCAGGGTGAAAGCCGCGAGACCGTGCTTTCTCCCGAGTGGGAAAGATTGCGAGAACTCGAAAAACCCGCGCCGTTGCACCCGTTGATTCAGGAGATCGTCCGCGGAAGTTTTCGGCGGAAACAGCCGCCGGCCATTCAGGGATCGGGCTGGGTCGTCCAGAGTTTGGAAGCGGCGTTGTGGGCATTTCACGGTGGGGGCAGTTTTGAGGAAGCCGTGTTGCGCGCGGTCAATCTGGGCGACGACGCGGATACAACCGGAGCAATCTGCGGACAACTGGCAGGGGCGTTCTGGGGGGAATCGAAGATTCCGGAATCATTGCGGAGCGGGCTGGCGCGAATGGACATGCTTGAGAAGGCGCTGGTGGGGATTCTCGGGGCTTGATCAGAGACAATCGCGAAGCAACCCGCTTGATTTCCCTCCATTGGAGTATAGGATCCGACATGTGAAACTGACGCTGGTTCAAGTTGGAACGTTCGTCAACAAATTCAAAAGGCTTGGTCTCACCGATGAGGATCTTCAGGCACTTGAGCAGCAGATCATGGAGAATCCTGACGCCGGAGTTGTGATGACCGGGACCGGGGGAGTGCGGAAAATTCGCTTTGCCCCGCCTTCGTGGAATACTGGCAGCAGTGGCGCAACTCGCGTGTGTTATGCCCTGTTTGCCACTATCAACACAGTTTATCTGTTGACGATGTTCGGAAAAAACCAACAGGCGAACTTGACGGCGGAAGAAAAGCAAATCGTCAAGGCCTGGATGACTCGAACGAAGAAATGGCTGGCAACCCAGCGCGATGAAAGGAAAACATGACCGTCGCCACCCCCGTCATCAAGAAGAAACGGAGTCCGCATCGGCAGCGGAACGCGGGAACAACAACTGCCGGCCGCGAGTTGATCACAGCGATGAAAGAAATGCACCGCGCGGTCACCACGGGTGACCACAGCGCGATGACGGTGCGGGAGGTTGAGATTCCCGATCCAAGCGAGTTCGACGCGGCGGCGGTGAAGTCCCTCCGCGGGAAACTCGGCGCCAGCATCGCGGTCTTCGCCCAATTGTGCGGTGTATCCAGCAAACTGGTTGAGCACTGGGAACAGAACCGGCGAATTCCGTCACCGCTCGCGTGTCGTCTTTTGGAGAGGATTGCCGCTGATCCTGATTCTTATCTCGCTTCGTTGATGAGGCGGCGGGAAGTAAAGGGGAGGAAGTGATCGAGTCATACTGGTTCGAGCTGCGCGACGGGCAATATCAGCAACTCTCACCCGATGCCCAGGGCATGTATCGCAGCGAAGTCTTTCCGGGGCTGTGGCTTCAAGCAGAGGCACTGATCGCCGGCCAGCTTGCTGAAGTTCTGACGGTGCTCCAGCGCGGCATTGCGTCGGCGGGGCATGCCGATTCCGTGAAGAAACTCGCGGGTCGGAAAGGCGCAGGAAAAGCGGAGAAACGTGCCGGTGCGCGGGATTCGAAGAAGCGCAAGTAAGCGAGACGCCAGTACAGTGGAAGGTGCCGCGGGCGATACGAGTTAAGAAGCCTCGGTTTCCGCGCAGAACCCAAGGATCGAAAAGACCGAGGCTTCCGCCGTCGGCTATCAAGAAGACCAGGAGCCAGGTTGCGATCGATCAACGCTCCGCCAGGCTTTTGTCCCCTCCCGGTTGTTTTCTCCCCGCCAGTCCCGATGATCGTTCCCCGCGTAACAAACTCACTCGATCGAAATTGTCAGGATTGAAATGAAACATGAAGCCGTGTCCGAAGCGAACAAGGGATTTAACAACCTGGGCCTGCATTCCGAGTTGGTGCTCACGCTGAGCGAGTTGGGGTATGAAGAACCGACGCCAATTCAGCGCGAGGCGATCGGGCCGCTGCTGGCGGGGCGGGATGTCATCGGACAGGCGGCGACGGGAAC
>JADMIO010828357.1_pt1 | contig 12278 bp, 10 predicted proteins | sample 8958161 | NCBI WGS metagenome assembly JADMIO01 (sample SAMN16585339, study PRJNA669376) | soil metagenome | isolation source: Crop rotation soil | place: USA: Cullars Rotation, Alabama | collected 2011 | reverse complement strand
TCAGCTCCATCAGCTTCTTCAACCGGTTGTTGCGGTTGATGACGCGGCGATAGAGGTCGTTCAGGTCCGAGGTGGCGAAACGGCCGCCGTCGAGCGGCACGAGCGGGCGCAGCTCCGGCGGAATCACCGGCACGACGTCGAGAATCATCCAGTTCGGCTGGTTGTTCGACTTGCGGAAGCTGTCGACGACCTTCAGCCGCTTGGCGTACTTGAGCTTCTTCTGCACCGAGTTCTCGTTGCGCATCTTCACGCGCAGCTCCTCGGCGAGCTTCTCGATGTTGACGCGCTTGAGCAGCTCCTTGATCGCCTCGGCGCCCATCTGCGCGCGGAACTTGTTGCCGAAGTCCTCGCGCGCCTTCCGGTACTGCTCCTCGTTGAGCAGCTGGTTCTGCTTCAGGTCGCTCTCGCCCGGGTCGATGACGACGTAGCCCTCGAAGTAGAGGATGCGCTCGAGATCGCGCAGCGAGATGTCGAGGAGGTGGCCGATGCGGCTCGGCAGCCCCTTGAAGAACCACACGTGGCTCACGGGCGTGGCCAGGGCGATGTGCCCGAGGCGCTCGCGGCGCACCTTCGCCTGCGTCACCTCGACGCCGCACTTGTCGCAGATCACGCCGCGGTGCTTCATGCGCTTGTACTTGCCGCAGAGGCACTCCCAGTCGGTGATCGGCCCGAAGATCTTCGCGCAGAACAGGCCGTCGCGTTCCGGCTTGAACGTGCGGTAGTTGATCGTCTCGGGCTTGGTCACCTCGCCGAACGACCAGGACATGATCTTTTCCGGCGACGCGAGCGAGATGCGGATCGCGTCGAAATCAGCGCGCAGCGTGGTCTTGCTGTCGTGGAAGGATGGTCGCATGCGTTACACCTGCTCCAACACGGGTTCACCATCATTCACGGGGAGCGGCTCCATCGGCTTCTTCTTGGTCGAGATCAGCTCGACGTCGAGACAGAGCGACTGCAGCTCGCGAATGAGCACGTTGAACGATTCGGGCAGCCCCGGCGTGAACGACGCGTCGCCCTTGACGATCGCCTCGTAAATCTTCGCTCGTCCGGTGACGTCGTCGGATTTCGCCGTGAGCAGCTCCTGGAGGATGTGCGCCGAGCCGTAGGCCTCGAGCGCCCAGACCTCCATCTCGCCGAAGCGCTGGCCGCCGAACTGCGCCTTGCCGCCCAGCGGCTGCTGGGTGATGAGCGAGTAGGGCCCGATCGACCGCGCGTGGATCTTGTCGTCGACCAGGTGCGAGAGCTTCAGCATGTAGATGTAGCCGACCGTCACGTCCTGCTCGAACGCCTGCCCGGTCATCCCGTCGTAGAGCATCGTCTTGCCGCTCTTCGGCAGGCCGGCCTGCTCGAGCCAGTTCTTGATCTCGCTCTCGGTCGCGCCGTCGAACACCGGCGTCGCGAAGTAGAGGCCGAGCGCGTGCGCGGCCCACCCGAGGTGCGTCTCGAGAATCTGCCCGACGTTCATGCGCGACGGAACGCCGAGCGGGTTGAGCACGATCTCCACCGGCGTCCCATCCGGCAGGTACGGCATGTCCTCCTCGGGGAGGATGCGCGCGATGACGCCCTTGTTGCCGTGGCGGCCGGCCATCTTGTCGCCGACCGACAGCTTGCGCTTCATCGCCACGTACACCTTGACCAGCTTGATGACGCCCGGCGGCAGCTCGTCGCCGCGGCGGATCTTCTCCTTCTTCTCCTCGAACAGCTGGCGGATGACCTCCACCTGCCGCTCGGTGCGCTCCTCGAGCAGCCGCAGGTCGCCTTCGAGCCGCGGGTCGTCGGTCTGGATCTTGAGGCGCACCATCTGCTGGTAGGGAATGGCCTGCAGCACGTCCTGCGTGAGCGCGGTGCCCTTGGTCAGCAGCCGCTCGCGCCCGTACTCGTCGAAGGCGTCCGCGCGCAGCGTCTGGTTGTTCAGCATCTGCATGACGCGCTTCTTCACCTCGTCGTGCAGAATGCGAATCTCGTCCTGCAGGTTCTTCTCCATCATGTCGAGCTCTTCCTGCTCGATCGCCTTCGCCCGGTCATCCTTCTCGATGCCCTTGCGGGAGAAGATCTTCACGCCGACGATGATGCCCTCGATGCCCGGCGGGCAGATGAGCGATGCATCGCGCACGTCGCCGGCCTTCTCGCCGAAGATGGCGCGCAGCAGCTTCTCTTCCGGCGTCAGCTGCGTCTCACCCTTCGGCGTCACCTTGCCGACGAGGATGTCGCCCGGCTTGACGTAGGCGCCGATGCGGATGATGCCGCTGTCGTCGAGATCGCGCAGGTAGGTCTCCGACACGTTGGGGATGTCGCGCGTGATCTCCTCCGGCCCCAGCTTGGTGTCGCGCGCCTCGATCTCGAACTCCTCGATGTGGATGGAGGTGTAGTAGTCCTCCTTCACCATCTTCTCGGAGACGAGGATCGCGTCCTCGAAGTTGTAGCCGCGCCACGGCATGAACGCGACCAGCACGTTGCGTCCGAGCGCGAGCTCGCCGAGCTCGGTGCACGGCCCGTCGGCGAGCACCTGCCCCTTGTTCACCCGCTGGCCGACGCGGACGATCGGCTTCTGGTTGATGCAGGTGTTCTGGTTGGAGCGCTTGAACTTCGTCATCGGGTAGATGTCGGCGCCCATCTCCTTGGTGAGATCGTCGGCATCGCCCAGTCCCTCGACGCGCACCACGATGCGCTGGCTGTCCACGTAGTCGACGGTGCCGGACCGGCGCGTGACGACCACCGCGCCCGAGTCGCGCGCGGTGATGTACTCCATGCCGGTGCCGACATACGGGCTGCGCGCCCGCAGCAGCGGCACGGCCTGGCGCTGCATGTTCGACCCCATCAGCGCGCGGTTCGCGTCGTCGTTCTCGAGGAACGGCACCAGCGAGGCGGCGACGGAGACGAGCTGCTTCGGCGACACGTCGATGAACTGCACCTCGTTGCGCGGCGCGAGGATGAAGTCGCCGGCGCGGCGCGCGTTGACGCGGTCCTGCTTGAAGCGGCCGTCATCGTCGAGCGGCGCGTTGGCCTGCGCGACGATGTACTGGTCCTCTTCCCAGGCGGAGAGGTAGTAGGAGTAGGGCTCGAACTCGACGCCCTTCTTCTTCGAGCGGCCGTCGGCGCCAACGAGCTCGTCGGCCTCGACCACGTCGTTCACCTTGTACTTGGCGTTGCCGCCGGCGTTGGTGACGATGACGAAGTCGATGACGCGGCCGTCCTTCACCTTCCGGTACGGCGACTCGATGAAGCCGAACTCGTTGATGCGCGCGTAGCACGACAGCGACGAGATGAGGCCGATGTTCGGGCCTTCCGGCGTCTCAATCGGGCAGATGCGCCCGTAGTGCGTCGGGTGCACGTCGCGGACCTCGAACCCGGCGCGCTCGCGCGACAGTCCCCCTGGCCCGAGCGCCGAGAGCCGCCGCTTGTGCGTGATCTCGGAGAGCGGGTTGGTCTGGTCCATGAACTGCGACAGCTGCGACGAGCCGAAGAACTCGCGAATCGCCGCCATGACCGGCTTCGCGTTGATCAGGTCGTGCGGCATGGCGGTCGCCATTTCCTGGTAGACCGACATCTTTTCCTTGATCGCGCGCTCCATGCGGACCAGCCCGATGCGGAACTGGTTCTCGAGCAGCTCGCCCACCGAGCGCACGCGCCGGTTCCCCAGGTGATCGATGTCGTCGACGTTCTGCGGATTTTTCCGCAGTTTCAGCTGGTACTTGAGCACCTCGTAGAAGTCCTGCGGGTGCAGGATCTTCTCGTCGAGCGGCGTCTTCAGTCCGAGCTTGGTGTTCAGCTTGAGGCGGCCGACGCGCGAGAAGTCGTACTTCTGCGGGTTGAAGAACATGTTCTCGAACAGCGACCGCGAGCTGTCGAGCGTCGGCGGGTCGCCGGGCCGCAGGCGGCGGTAGATCTCGATCAGCGCTTCCTCGTGCGTGCGGATCGGATCCTTCTTCAGCGTCTGGCCGATGATCGCGCCGACCTCGTCGCGCTCCGGGAAGAAGATCTCGATCTTGTCGACCTTCTTCTCCTGCGCCATCGAGATCACGCGCGGCGTCAGCTCCTCGTTGGCCTCGAGCACCACCTCGCCGGTCTCGGGATCGACGATGTCGGCGGCGGCGAAGGCACCTTCGAGCGCCTGGTCGTCGACGGGGAGCGTCTCGATGCCGGCCTTGCGCAGCGCCGCGATGGCGTTGGTGCTGATCTTCTTGCCGTTCTGCACCGAGAACTCGCCGGCCTTGACGTCGGCCGCCGCGCGCAGCCCGACGAGGCTGTCGTTGACCGCCCACATCAGAGACGGCCCCTGGTTGAGGAAGATGCGGTCGACCGAGTAGAACGTGCGGATGATCTCGTCGGCGCCGCGCAGGCCGAGCGCGCGCAGGAACACCGTGGCGAGGAACTTCCGCTTGCGGTCGATGCGGACGTAGAGCAGGTTCTTCTGGTCGTACTCGAACTCCACCCACGAGCCGCGGTACGGGATGATCTGCGCGACGTAGAGCGTCTTGTCCTCGGAGTGGAAGAAGGCGCCCGGCGAGCGGTGCAGCTGGCTGACGATGACGCGCTCGGTGCCGTTGATGATGAACGTGCCGTTGTCCGTCATCAGCGGAATGTCGCCGAAGTAGACCTCCTGCTCCTTGATGTCACGGATGGTCTTGACGCCGGTCTCGGGATCCTTGTTCCAGACGACGAGGCGGATCGTGACCTTGAGCGGCACCGCGTAGGTCATGCCGCGCTCCTGGCACTCGTCGACGTCGTACTTCAGCTTCATCCCGACCGTGTGGCCGCAGATGTCGCAGACGTCGCCGCGCGCCTGGTTCGCCACGCCGCAGCGCGGGCAGAGCACCTCGTGGTCGCCGTACGGATCGGCCACCAGCGTCGCGCCGCAGTTCTTGCAGGGCTTGCGGAGGTGGTGCAGCCCGGAGAGCTTGCCGCACTTGCACTCCCAGTTGCCGATCGAATACTCGATGAACTCGAGCGACGAGTTCTCACGGAAGTCGCTGATGGGGAAGACCGACTTGAAGACCGACTGCAGGCCGGCGTCTTCCCGCTCCGACGGGAGGCGGTTCATCTGCAGGAACCGCTCGTACGACTTCCGCTGGATCTCGATGAGGTTCGGGATCGGAACCGTCGTCTTGATTTTCGAGAAGTCCTTGCGTTCGCGGTAGACGTTCTTAGGAAGGCTGTACATCGGTGGCTGACCCTCGAGGACCGACGATTAAAAACGTGCGGGAGCGGGCCCCTGGACTGGGGCCCGTCCCTTAAGACGCCGCGCTGGTAGGGTTGGTTCCCCTACGAGATCGTGACTTTGGCGCCGACTTCGTCGAACTTCTTCTTGATCGCGGCCGCCTCGTCCTTGTTCACGCCTTCCTTGATCGGCTTGGGCGCGCTCTCGACGAGGTCCTTGGCTTCCTTCAGGCCCAGGCTGGTGACCTCGCGGACGACCTTGATGACCTTGATCTTGTCCGCGCCCACCTCGGTGAGGGTGACGTTGAACTCGGTCTTCTCCTCGGCCGGGGCCGCGGCGCCGCCGCCGGCGCCCGCCGCCATCCCCGGCATCGCCATCGGCATCGCGGCCGCGGCGGAGACGCCGAGCTCCTTCTCCAGCGTCTTCACGAGCTGCGAGAGCTCGAGGACGCTGATCCCCTTGATGTAGTCGACCACCTGCTGCTGATTGAGTTCTGCCATCTCTCATCTCCCAGGCGGACCCGAGGGTCCGCCGCTACGAATGCGGGGCTGTCGCCCCTACGTTGAATGCGGTCGTGGGGACCGGCTCCAGCCGGCCCGACCGCTGTTGTAGGGGCGGCCTAGGCCGCACCCGCTTCACTGCCGGTTCCTTCTGACTGCTTCTTCTCGTACTGCACGAGCACCGACATCAGATCGCGCGGCGCGGCGGCCAGCACCGAGACGAACTGCTGCATCGGCGCCTGCAGCACGAAGAGCAGCTTCGCGTAGAGCTCGGGCTTGCCGGGGAGGTTGGCGAGGTCCGTGACCGCCGCCGGCTGGAGGGCTTCGCCCTGCAGCACCGCCGCCTTGATCTTCAGCGCCGGCGCGCCCTTCATGAACGTGGTCAGCGCCTTCGCGAGCGCGACCGCGTCCGCGCCCGTGTAGGCAATCGCCGTCGTGCCCTCGAAGTGCTTCTCGAGCGACGCCAGCTTCGTGTCCTTGCTCGCGCGCCTGGCGAGGGTGTTCTTCACGACCTTGTAGCTCGCCTTCGCGCCGCGCAGCTGCCGGCGGAGCTCAGTCACCTGCGGCACGTTGAGCCCCTTGTAGTCGACGAGGATCGCCGTGTCGGACTCGCGGAACGCCGCGGTCAGGTCCTGCAGTTCCTGTTCTTTCTCGGCTCTGGTGACGGCCATCGGTCCTCCTTACTGCGCCTTCTGCCGCTCGTCGATGTGCGCGGTGTCGATCGCGACGCCGGGGCCCATCGTGGAGGACACGGTGACTGACTTCAGGTACTTCCCCTTCGCGGCCGGCGGCTTCGCCTTGACGACGGAGTCGACGAGCGCGTGGGCGTTGTCGATGAGGTTCTGCGTGGGAAAGGAGGTCTTGCCGAGCGGCGCGTGGATGATGCCGGTCTTGTCGACGCGGAACTCCACCTTGCCCGCCTTGATCTCCTTGATCGCCTGCGCCACGTTCGGCGTGACCGTGCCGGTCTTCGGGTTCGGCATCAGGCCGCGCGGACCGAGCACCTTGCCGAGCTTTCCCACCGCGCGCATCATGTCGGGCGTGGCGACGACCGCGTCGAAGTCGACCCAGCCGCCGAGAATCTTCTCGACGACATCGTCTCCGCCGACGAAGTCCGCGCCGGCGTCCTGCGCTTCCTTCTGCTTGTCGGAGCCGGCAATCGCCAGCACCTTCTTGCTCTTGCCGAGGCCGTGCGGCAGGACGACCGTGCCGCGCACCATCTGGTCCGCGTGCTTCGGGTCCACGCCGAGGCGCATCGCCACCTCGACCGTCTCGTCGAACTTGGCGTACTTCACCTTCTGGAGCAGGGGAATCGCCTCCTCGATCGAGTACTGCCGATCCTGGACCTGGGCCGAGGCGGCCGTGAATTTCTTGCCGTGCTTTGCCATGTGCCTCCTGGTGGTTCAATCGGCCGCCTGCGGCGGCCTCCCACTTCGCTGGTTAACTCCCAACTTCCAACTTCCAACTTCCACTCCCAATTGGGAGTTGGCAGCTGGCGGCTGGACGTTGCGTCGGCGCGCTATTGACCGGAACGCCTTGACGGCGTTCCTTACCCGACGACGTCGATGCCCATGGAGCGCGCGGTTCCACGGACGGTCTTGATGGCGGCCTGGAGATCGGTGCAATTCAGGTCGGGCATCTTCTGTTTCGCGATGTCCTCCACCTGTTTCGCCGTCACAGTGCCGACCTTGTTGCGGTTCGGCTCCGCCGATCCCTTGGCGAGGTTCGCGACCTTCTTCAGCAGCACCGAGGCGGGGGGCGTCTTGGTGATGAAGCTGTAGCTGCGATCCGCGTAGATGGTGACGACGACGGGGATGATCAACCCTTCGTCTTTCGCGGTCTTCGCGTTGAAGTTCTTGCAGAAGTCCATGATGTTGACGCCGTGCGGCCCGAGCGCGGTGCCGACCGGCGGGGCGGGCGTCGCCTTGGCCGCCTGGATCTGCAACTTGACCATCGCCTGAACTTTTTTCGCCATCTGTCCTTACGCTCCGGCGGGTCCGCCTTCGGCGGAACCCGCCCTACGTACGTGGGCCGGGTCCCGCGACGCCTCCGTGAACCACGGCGGCGCGGACCCGGCGCAGTTCAAATCTTCTCGACCTGCAAGAAATCCAGTTCCACCGGCGTCGCGCGGCCGAAGATCGTCACCATCACCTTGAGTGTGTTCTTGTCGAGGTTCACCTCGTCGACCACGCCGTTGAAGCTGGTGAACGGCCCTTCGTTGATGCGCACGTGATCGCCCTTCTCGAACGTGTACTTCGGCTTCGGCTTCTCGGCCGCCGTCTTCACCTGCTCGAGGATGTGCTCGACTTCCTCTTTGCTGAGCGGCGTCGGCTTGGTGCCGGCGCCGACGAACCCGGTCACCTTCGGCGTGTTCTTCACCACGTGCCACGCGTGGTCGGACATGTTCATCTCGACGAGGATGTAGCCCGGAAAGAACCGGCGCGCGCTCTTGACCTCGCGCCCGCCGCGCTTCTCGACGATGTCCTCGGTCGGGATCAGCACCTCGCCGATCTCGTTCTGCAGCCCGTAGGCCTGCACGCGCTGCAACAGCGACTCCTTCACCTTGTTCTCGAAGCCCGAGTACGTGTGCACGATGTACCAGTTCTTCGTGGCGACTTCCGTCATGCCGCACCGAGCGAGGTGAAGATCCAGTTGACCGCCGCGTTGAGCAGCACGTCGAGGGCGAACAGGTAGAGCCCGAAGAACGCCGACGTGACGATGACGACGATCGTCGTCGCGTAGACCTCCTTGCGCGAGGGCCACGTGACGCGGCGCATCTCGTTGCGCACCTCGGTGAGGAACCCGCGGCCGTTGTCCCACCAGCGCTTGACGACGTTGCCGCCGCCCTCGGTGCTGCGAACGGGAGCCGGCTTGACTTGCTCGATGCTGCTCATAACACCCGTCTCTGCAAACTGTCCCTACTGGCCTGTCCACCTTCGCGCCGGGGCTTGCCAACCGTCGCTCGGAGCTCCTGGTCTGCCCACCTTCGCGCGCTGCGCTTCGGTGGGCAACCTTCGCCGGCACCGGAGCGAAGGTTGGCAGGTCAGGAGGGACTCGAACCCCCAGCCCCCGGTTTTGGAGACCGGTGCTCTACCAATTGAGCTACTGACCTACTTTTCAAAGTTGCCCACTACTTCGTTTCCTTGTGGGCTGTGTGTTTGCGGCAGAAGCGGCAGTACTTGTTGAACCCGATCCGCTCAGTCGTCTTCTTCTTGTTCTTCGTCGTGCTGTAGTTCCGGCGCTTGCAGTCGCCGCACGCCAGGTGAACGATGTCTCTCATAGCTGGATCCTGTCAGTGGGCAGTGGGCGGTGGGCAGTGGGCAGGGAGACCTGTGGTCTTTACTGCCGACTGCCCACTGCCGACTGCCGACTATTCGATAATCTCCGTCACCGTCCCCGCGCCGACCGTCCGCCCGCCCTCGCGAATCGCGAAGCGCGCGCCCTTCTCGAGCGCCACCGGCGTGATCAACTCGCCCGTGATCGGCGTGTTGTCCCCCGGCATCACCATCTCCACGCCCTCGGGGAGCTTGAGAATCCCCGTCACGTCGGTGGTCCGGATGTAGAACTGCGGCCGGTAGCCGTTGAAGAACGGCGTGTGCCGCCCGCCCTCTTCCTTCGACAGGATGTAGACCTCGCCCTTGAACTTGGTGTGCGGCTTGATCGACCCCGGCTTGGCCAGCACCTGCCCGCGCTCCACGTCCGTCTTCTCCACCCCGCGCAGCAGCACCCCGATGTTGTCCCCCGCCACCCCCGAATCGAGCAGCTTGCGGAACATCTCGACGCCGGTGACGACCTTCTTTTCCGTCGGCTTGAAGCCGACGATCTCGACCTCTTCGCCCACCTTCACCTGGCCGCGCTCCACGCGCCCGGTGACCACCGTCCCGCGCCCCGAGATCGAGAACACGTCCTCGATCGGCATCATGAACGGCTTATCCACCTCGCGCTCCGGCAGCGGGATATAGGTGTCGAGCGCTTCCATCAGCTTGATCACCCCCGCCACGCCCTCGGCGTCGCCCTGCAGCGCCTTGAGCGCGCTCACCCGCACCACCGGCACGTCGTCGCCCTTGAAGCCGTAGCTCGAGAGCAGCTCCCGCACCTCGAGCTCCACCAGGTCCAGCAGCTCCGGGTCGTCGACCGCGTCCACCTTGTTGAGCGCCACCACCAGGTACGGCACGTTGACCTGCCGCGCCAGCAGCACGTGCTCCCGCGTCTGCGGCATCGGCCCGTCGGTCGCGCTCACCACCAGGATGGCGCCGTCCATCTGCGCCGCCCCCGTGATCATGTTCTTGATGTAGTCGGCGTGCCCCGGGCAGTCCACGTGCGCGTAGTGGCGGTTGGCCGTCGAATACTCCACGTGGCTCGACGCGATCGTCAGGATCTTGGTGTCGTCGCGGCGTCCCTGCGACTCGCTCGCTTTCGCCACCTGGTCATACGACACGAACTTCGCCCACCCCTTGTCGGCCGCCACCTTCGTCAGCGCCGACGTCAGCGTCGTCTTGCCGTGGTCGATGTGCCCGATGGTCCCGACGTTGACGTGGGGCTTGGAACGATCGAATTTTTCTTTTCCCATAGCGATTAATCCGTGTCTCTCACCGTTGAAGCCGGTCCGCCTTCGCGCGTCGCGCTTCGGCGGCACAACCTCCGCCTGGCTTCTCCAGCGAAGGCTGGCTTGCCAACCGAAGCTCGCGGTCGCGGGCCAGCGCGCGAGCGAAGGTTGGAGCCGATGACCAGGATTGAACTGGTGACCTCGTCCTTACCAAGGACGCGCTCTGCCAACTGAGCTACATCGGCCTCCGCGCTCTCACCTTCGCGGCGCGCTACGGCCGACAAGTCGGCGGACCGCGAATTCACCACACTCAATCACCGACAGCGACAGGTGGCTTGCCAGTCCACCTTCGCGCTGCGCGCGTCGGTGGACAACCTTCGCCGGCTTGCCAACCGAAGCTCCCGCTACGGTTGCCTCGCGGGAGCGAAGGTTGGAGCGGGAGACGGGGATCGAACCCGCGACCAACAGCTTGGAAGGCTGTGACTCTACCACTGAGTTACTCCCGCCTTCGCGGCTCGCGCCGCCTCGTCATCGCTCGCCGCTACGGCGGGCAAGCCCGCCTCCGCGATTCGCTGCCATCCACCAACCTTCTTCGTGCAACGCCAACCTTCGCCACGCGCGGTCGCCAACCTTCGCCACGCGCCGTTCGCTTGTCCGACCAATGTCGCCGCGCGTCAGCGCGGCGACCGGGCAAACACAGGAGGGGAGGCCCCTCCCCACCAACCTTCTTGTGCGACGCCAACCTTCGCCACGCGTCGCGGGAGAAGATTGGTGGGGAGGGGAGGGTTCGAACCTCCGTAGCCCTAAGGCGGCAGGTTTACAGCCTGCTGCGATTGACCGCTCTGCCACCTCCCCGTTATCTCAGTCACGACGGGCCTCGGGGTTCGGACCTCAGGCCTCGTCTAGTTCATATGCCTCTCGGACCCGAAGCCTCCGCCATGGGCCCTTGTTGAATGTTTGGAGTCCGTGCGATCGGCGCGTTCCTGAAGACCCTTTTCGAAGCATGAATTCGGGGAACGCTGGCGGGCGGGGATCACTTCGGTGGAGCTGGCGGAGGGATTTGAACCCCCGACCGGCTGATTACAAATCAGCTGCTCTACCGGACTGAGCTACGCCAGCCAGACAAAGAGCGAATTATAGCACTTCCCGTGCCACGACCGCCAAGAGGGGTCCCTGTGAACGACGTCCCAATCTCAGCCGTGGACCCTCCTTATTGGCCGTTTTTCAGGCTCCTCTGACGGATAGCCTCGAACAACACAATCCCTGCCGCCACCGAGACGTTCAGGCTCGAAACGTGGCCGCGCATTGGAATAGACGCGAGGCGGTCGCAGCGTTCACGAACCAGACGGCGCAACCCGGCGCCCTCGGCGCCCACGACTACCGCGGTCGGCAGCGTGTAGTCGATGGTCTCGTAGGACGCTGCCGCCTCGGCGGCCAGGCCAACGGTCCACACCCCCGCGTCCTTCAACTCCTCGACTGCGCGCGCGATGTTGACCACTTCCGCGATCTTCACGTGCGCCAGCGCCCCCGCCGACGCTTTCGCCGCCACGCCGTCACGCGCCGCCGACCGGCGGCTCTGAACGACGACGCCGTCGACGCCCGCGGCATCCGCCGTCCTCAGGATCGCTCCGAGGTTGTGCGGGTCCTCGACGCCGTCGAGCACGACCACAAGCGCCGGGCCGGTCGCGCCGCGAACGATCTCGTCGATGCTGTGGTCGTCGGCCTTTTCGACCTCGGCGACGACCCCCTGGTGCACGCCGCGGCGCGATTCGCGTTCGAGCGCGTCCGCAGGCACGCGCCTGACGCGCACGCCGCGCTCTGCCGCGAGCGCGAGCAACTGTTTCAGCCGGTCGTCGGCGCGGTCACCGACGCGAAGCTCCTTCACGCGCCCGGCGCGCAGCGCCTCGAGCACCGGATTGATCCCGTAAATGATCACGCGTTGGCGACCGGTTTCCCGAGCTCGTGCAGGAACGCGGCGGCGCGGTCCGCGGCGCTCGGCACCGCGCGCACGCCGGCGGCGCGGAGGGCCGCGCCCTGTTCGATCAGCGGCACCGCGATGTCGAGCTCGAGCCCC
>JADMIO012423489.1_pt1 | contig 12279 bp, 5 predicted proteins | sample 8958161 | NCBI WGS metagenome assembly JADMIO01 (sample SAMN16585339, study PRJNA669376) | soil metagenome | isolation source: Crop rotation soil | place: USA: Cullars Rotation, Alabama | collected 2011 | reverse complement strand
ATCAACATAACTCAGTCAACACAAGCTGGAAGTTATGTAGTGACTGCAACCAATAACTGCGGAAGCGTTTCTGCATCGACAAGTATCTCTGTCAATACATCAGTGAGCAATGTGCTTGCAACGGCAACTTCTAATTCAGTTTGTACAGGAGGAACATTGAGTCTGCATGGAACAGCTTCCGGAACGGTGACAACCTGGAGTTGGACGGGTCCGAATGCATTCACTTCGTCCTCGCAGAATCCGAATCTGAATATAACTCAGGTTACACAGGCGGGGAATTATATTGTCACAGCGACAAATTCATGCGGTAGTGTTTCTGCATCGACCAGCGTTAGTGTGAATACTACTCTCGGCAATGCAACTGCATCAGCGAACTCCACTACACTTTGCACCGGACAACAATTGAATTTAACAGGTGGTGTAACAGGAACTGCAACAACATGGGGCTGGACTGGTCCGAACGGCTACACTTCTTCCTTTCAGAATTCTTCGATCAACATAACTCAGTCAACACAAGCTGGAAGTTATGTAGTGACTGCAACCAATAGCTGCGGAAGCGTTTCTGCATCGACAAGTATTTCAGTCAATACATCTGTAAGCAACGTACTTGCAACGGCAACATCCAATACAGTTTGTACAGGAGGAACATTGAGTCTGCATGGAACAGCATCGGGAACGGTGACAACCTGGAGTTGGATAGGCCCGAATGGTTTTACATCATCATCACAAAATCCGAATCTTAACATTACACTGCCTAGTCAGGTTGGTAATTATATTGTCACAGCGACTAATTCTTGCGGTAGTGTTTCAGCTTCGACCAGTGTTGTTGTAAATACTACACTCAGCAATGCAACTGCATCAGCGAGCTCCTCTACACTCTGCACCGGACAACAATTGAATTTAACAGGTGGTGTAACAGGAACTGCAACTTCATGGAGTTGGACCGGTCCGAACGGCTACACTTCTTCTTCTCAGAATCCTTCTATCAACATAACTCAGTCAACACAAGCTGGAAGTTATGTAGTGACTGCAACCAATAGCTGCGGAAGCGTTTCTGCATCGACAAGTATCTCTGTAAATACATCAGTGAGCAATGTACTTGCAACGGCAACTTCCAATACGGTTTGTACAGGAGGAACTTTGAGTTTGCATGGAACAGCATCCGGAACGGTAACAATCTGGAACTGGACGGGTCCGAATGGATTCACTTCTTCCTCGCAGAATCCGAATCTGAATATAATTCAGGTTACACAGGCGGGGAATTATATTGTCACAGCGACAAATTCCTGCGGTAGTGTTTCGGCTTCGACAAGTGTCACGATAAATACTGCACCAACGAATGTTTCTGCAACTTCCAATTCAACTTCGATATGTACCGGCCATCTGTTGAATTTATCAGGGCATGCCACTGGTACTGTGACAGGATGGGCATGGACAGGTCCGGGTGGGTTTGTCTCGAATGTGCAAAATCCTAATGTGAATATTACGCTGACATCGCAGTCAGGATCATACACTGTCACTACAACAAATAGCTGTGGAAGCGCTTCTGCCTCAACGACCATAAATGTTAATACTACTTTAAGCAATGCGACAGTGAATGCAAATTCGATTGCATTGTGTACAGGTCAATCACTTGATCTTACAAGTACTGCAACCGGTTCGATAAATACATGGAGCTGGACAGGACCGAATGGTTTTACTTCAGCTATTCAAAACCCGTCTGTAAATATTACAGAAGCGGCTCAAGCCGGAACATACGCAGTAACTATTTCTAACAGTTGTGGAAGCTCATCAGCCTCATTGAGCATCAGCGTAGATTCTGTTCCTGTAAATGCATCAATAAATCCTGTTTCCAATCCGCTATGCGTGGGAACGAATCTACAACTTACCGGAATTGCAAACGGATCGGTTGCTACATGGAGCTGGTCAGGTCCGAATGGGTTTTCAGCAACAACTCAAAGCACAACTTTAAATATTATACAACCAATGCAGAATGGAGTTTATTATTTCAATGCATCGAACAGGTGTGGCTATGTTTCTGATTCGATCAGCCTGTTAGTTGTGGATACAATTAATTCCGTAACTGCAACCTCATCAGGTCTTACTTGTGTTGGAGATATTTTACTGTTAAATGGAACTGCAGGTGGAACTGTAACAAACTGGAGCTGGACCGGACCTGATGGATTTACCTCCATACAGCAGGATCCGTCATTAAATATAACCCAGGTAAATCAAACGGGCTTCTATGTTTTAACTGCTTCGAATGCTTGTGGAAACGGTACTGATTCAATCAGTATCACGATAAATGCAATTCCGGCGAATGTGATAGCATACACGAATACAAATCCAATATGTGCAGGAAATATCCTGAACCTGATTGCAAATGTTGCAGGATTTGTTAGCTCCTGGAACTGGATAGGTCCGAACGGATACACTTCGACACAACAGTTTCCTTCAATCAATATTACCGATAACCTTCAGAGCGGCGTATACGAAGTGACAGCGACTAACAATTGCGGAAGTGCAACTGCTTCATTAAACATTACAGTGGAAACTATTCCTGATAATTTATCTGCGACAGCAGTAGATAATAATTTATGCATTGGAGAAACGTTGGAACTTTCTGGAGCCGCTGGAAGCACGATAAGCTCCTGGAGCTGGACTGGTCCGAATGGATATTCTTCCGCCATCCAGAATCCCCTGCTCTCTGTTTCGAATGTTAGTCAGTCAGGGGATTATATTGCAACTGCTACCAATGCCTGCGGAACCGGAACTGCATCGGTAAACGTTATTGTAAATGCTGTTCCTGTTTTACCACCTTTGATCCAGGTAAATAATTATGTAGTGTGTCAGACTGCAATAACAGATCAAGTAGAATGGTATTATAACAATAACATAATCACAGGAATTGACAATGATAGTGTAGAATGTATTGGTGATGGTGATTATTATTGTATCGTTACGAACCTGGCAGGATGTTCTTCAACTTCGAATATTGTCAATACACTTTGTTCGACGACATCAGTTGAGGAATTGAGTGATGGATATTATGTTTCCGCTTACCCAAATCCTGTCCATGAAATGCTTTATATCACATCAGAAATTCCTGATGGAATCTATTCATTGAAATTAACGGATGCGCTGGAAGCTGTTGTTTTAAGTTCCGAAATTAAAGTTACAGGAAAATTGCTTCAGACGAAATTTGATTTGTCGGATTTTGCAGAAGGAATATACATTTTGAAAATCGAATCGTCGAAGATGGAATGCGTGAAGAAAATTATGAAATGATTAAGCTTAGAAGATTATTCCTATACCTAAAAAAGACTGGTATATAATAAAAAATAATAAAGAGGCCGGGTCAATTATCCGGCCTCTGCATTTCGGTTAAGCTCATGCGCCAATTATTCTCATTAGTTTAAACAAACAAATGAACGCAGTCCCTGAGCGCAGCCGAAGGGTGGTCCCTGAGCGCAGCCGAAGGGTGGTCCCTGAGCGCAGCCGAAGGGTTAATTTTTAAACTGCCTTACTACTCGATCCCCAATATTTTACCACTAAGATTCAAAAACCGGAATTTTATTTTCAGAAGTTGTTGCATCAATAGTCTCGTAAACACGAGCTATTTTATCGGCTGGAAATCCTCCTTTTTCGGCATGCTCCTTTATCAGCTTTTCGCTTGGAGCGACGTATACACAATAAATTTTATCACCTGTTACATAAGAATGCAACCAGATAATTTCCGGTCCTAATTTTTGAAGGACGTTGCACGATTTCTGAGCAATACCTTGTAATTGTTCAGGTGTGGATTTTCCGATCCCCGGAATACTCCTTTCAATGACGAACTTTGGCATGATAAGTTTTTTTTAGATTAGATTCATCTAAAAGTACACAAATAAATCAGGAATTAGTATGAAAAAATCTTATGCATGATCAATTAGTATCTTGCAAAAGATGAAGAAGAGCGCCGGAATATTATTGTACCGCATTAGAAATTCAGAACCTGAATTTTTTTTAGTTCACTACGGCGGACCATTCTGGGCGAAGAAAGATCTGGGAGCATGGACAATTCCAAAAGGTGAAATCGATGAGAATGAATCTGCCTTTGATGCAGCTAAAAGGGAATTCAAAGAAGAGACGGGGTTTACATTGCCGGCAACAAAATTTATTCCGCTCACACAAGTGAAACAAAAGGCAGGCAAAATTATTCATGCGTTTGCTGCAGAGGGTGATTTTGATTCTTCCAGCTTAATAAGTAATGAAGTTGAAATTGAATGGCCGCCACGAAGCGGTAAGAAAATATTAATCCCTGAAGTTGATAAAGGAGAATGGTTCTGTGAAACTGAAGCGAAACGCAAAATTAATCAGGCACAGGTGGCGTTGATTGATGAATGTATTTCGTTAATGAATAAATAGATTATTTCGGGAGGAGTAAAATATTAATTTAAATATTGCATATGTTTTTTTACATAGTGATTTGCGTTCTTGTATTTTTTTTACCACGAAACACTTAGCAGTGACGGGATAAATATTATTTTGCAGGAATAATTTCAGCACGGTTATATGAGACTAACCACTATATCTGAAAGATTTTAAAACAAAATGTATAAAGACACAAAAACAGATAGAACTTTGAAACCCTATGAAACATCTTCTTTACATTTTTATCACCGTAGCATTTACGCTCTGCTCTTCACTCCTCATGTCGCAACTAAAGGAACAGACCAGGATCGATTCTCTTGTCACTGTTTTGAAAACAGCTCCGGAAGATACCAATAAAGCCAACATCCAGAATAAGCTCAGCCACCTGCATTGGGATGAAGGCGATTATAACCCTGCGAAAAAATACGCCCAGGATGCATTGGCGCTCTCCGAAAAATTACATTTTAAAAACGGACAGGGAGATGCATTGAATAATATTGGAATCGTTTACATGTATCAGTCAAATTATCCTGAAGCCTTGAAAATGGTTTCATCAGGTTTGAAAATCAGAGAAGAATCCGGAGATAAACAACGGCTGGCCAGTTCTCATTCTACCATCGGCATTATTTATTTACAACAGGGAAATTATCCCGCAGCACTTAAGGAAGGTTTCAAAACCCTGCGGTTGATCGAAGAAACGGGCGATAAATCAAGAATTGCACATGCTCTCCATAACATTGGAATGATTTATTCGAATCAGCATAATTATTCAGAAGCATTAAAAAATTATTCGCAGGCACAGAAAATTTTCGAAGAGACCGGCGACAAAAGCAATCTCGCTAGCCTTCACCATGCTCTTGGAATTATCTACAACCTGACAAATAAACAACAAGAAGCGTTGAAAGAGTTTTCGGCAGCTATGAAACTAAATGAAGAATTAAATTACAAAAGCTGGATTGCAAATAATCATATCGGAATGGGAACCGTTTATTATGATCTTGGGAAAAATGATTCCGCATTGAAAGAATATACTTCCGCTCTTAAGATCAATGAAGAAATTGGGAATGAATCGGGAATGGCCTATTCATACTCATGGCTTGGCAGTATAAATAATAAAATGAAAAATTATAAAGAAGGAAAAGAATACTATTCGAAGTGTCTGAAAATAGCACTCAAAAACGGTGAATTGGAAACTATCAAGTCAAGCTATCATGGTCTTGCGCAGGCCGATAGCGGCTTGGGATATTTCAAAGAAGCTTTTTCAAGCTATCAGCTCTTTAAGACTTATGATGATAGTATGAATAATGAAGAAGCCACAAGGAAATCGACACAGGAAAAAATGCAATATGAGTTTGACAAGAAAGAGGCAGCAGTAAATGCCGAGCACAATGCGGAAATGGGAAAACAAAAGTTAGTTCGCAATGGTTTCGTGGGAGGCTTTGCAATCGTTTTACTTTTTGCCGGCATCTTTTTCCGCCAGCGAAACAAAATTAATAAGGAAAAAAAGAAGAGCGATGCATTGCTGCTTAATATTCTGCCTGGCGAAGTAGCTTTGGAACTGAAGAACTCAGGAGAATCGAAAGCAAAGGCGTTCTCGATGGTAACGGTTATGTTCACCGACTTCAAGGATTTTACAATTATCAGCGAGAAGCTCAACGCATCGCTTCTCGTCGACGAAATCCATCACTGCTTCAGCGCATTCGATAATATTTTACAGAAGTATCAGATTGAAAAAATTAAAACTATCGGTGATGCATATCTCTGTGCAAGCGGACTTCCGGTGACCAACGACAATCATGCAGAAGAAATTCTTAGCGCTGCATTCGAGATCCGCGACTTCATACTCCGGAGGAAAACAGAATCTCCCTTCGGAAGCCTGGGAGCTTTTGAATTGCGTATTGGAATTCATACGGGTCCGGTTGTGGCGGGAATTGTTGGAATAAAAAAATATGCCTACGATATCTGGGGCGACACGGTGAATATAGCTGCGCGAATGGAACAAAACTCAGAAGCAGGAAAAATCAATATAAGTGGAACTACTTATGAATTGGTAAAAAATAAATTCAAATGTGAACCTCGTGGAAAAATTTCTGCGAAGAACAAGGGAGAAATTGATATGTATTTTGTAGAAACCGTTTCATAGCATAGTCTAAAACAAAAATTTTAACTATTTTACAGAATAGAAAATAAAGAATATTAATCCCAGAGTATATAAAAATCAGCATTTAAAACTAAGGAAAAATGAAAACACAGTTACTACTCATTCTTTCATCATTGCTGATGATTTCAATCAGGATAGAGGCTCAATCTCCTGCTTGGATTTGGGCTAAAAATATCCACGGAATTAGTAATGACTATGTACAGGATATGGCTGTTGACTCAAATGGTAACTGCTATATGACCGGATATTTTAACAGCGACACTTTATTCCTCGGAGGAAATATATTAATAAACGATACCACAAATAACAGCTCCGATATTTTTATTGCAAAGTTTGATTCAACAGGCGATGTTATTTGGGCTAAAAGTGCAGGGGGAAGTGACCATGACAATGCCTACAAAATTGCGATCGACACTCATGGTAATTCCTATATTACCGGAGGTTTTGGCAGCGATTCAATCTCATTCGACAATTATACTTTTCATAATGTTTCTTCCGGCAGTACAAATTTTTTCATAGCTAAGTATGATTCATCAGGCAATGTGTTATGGGCAGCATCCTCTATAGGTGGTACGGGAATAGCAGTTGCTTCCGACTCCAATCAAAATTGTTATGTAACCGGTGGCATGTCATCGCAAATGATATTTGGAATTGACACAATTCACAATGCAGGAAGTACAGATGTTTTCACTGTATGCTACGACAACAATGGTAACGTTGTATGGGCAAAACAAGCAGGAGGAACTGATAATGACAGGAGTAATGGAATTGCAGCTGACGAAAATGGAAATTGTTATGTGAACGGGTATTTCGGTAGTGCAACAGCGGCATTTGATACAATTGTTTTAACAAATGCAGGCGGAAATTGTTCGGGCTCTCCCTGCTTCGATTATTTTATTGTCAAATATAACGCTGCAGGTAAAGCAGTTTGGGCAAATAGCGGAGGAGGTAGCGGCAGCCATGACAATGGCGTTTGCATTTCGGCAGATGCATCCGGAGCATATTCAGCAGGATACTTTTCCAGTGACAGCATTGTCTTCGGAAATATCACACTCATGAATAGTGGGAATTGTTCGGGCATCACATGCTCCGACATATTTATTGCCAGGTATGACACTTCGGGAAATGTTGTCTGGGCAAATTCAGCAACTGGTAGCAATACGGAGAATGCTGTCGATATCGAACATGATACTAACGGGAATTGCTTCTTAGCCGGAATCTTTAAAAGTGACAGCCTTTTATTTGACTCAACACTTCTTATAAATAGCAGCAGCAATAAAGAAGATATTTACGTGGCATCTTATAATGCAAATGGAGATCTTATGTGGGCTAAGGCAGCCGGAGGAAAGGACATCGATGTAGCCATCGGCATCGGTATTGATATGGATGGTGCTGTTTATGTCGGAGGATGGTTTTATAGTGATTCTATTTTATTTGATAATCATGTTTTGATAAATGACAGCTCCGGTCTGTCAGATATATTTTTGGCAAAGCTTATTCCCCCTATGATAACCACCCAATTTATTTCCACAGTTCCAGAAAATTATATTCTAATCTATCCTAATCCAGCTCAGGATTATCTCATTCTTGATAAATTAAATTCACTTAAAAAATATTCTATTTTAATTACAAACATTGAAGGAAAAATCATTTTTACCACTAGTGTTACTGGTAAGAAAAATATCAGGATTAATACTAAAGATTTCAAAAACGGGATATATACCATAAGAATTCAAACTACAGAAGGTATAGAAACGAAAAAGCTTATTGTTGATAGATAAACAACAATTCCAATCACATCATTGGTCCTGTAATTTTAATATTTAACATTTTTCTCATGTAATTCATCCTTAAGTACGATGCATATAACTGTATCGTTTTTTTATATTGCAGGCAAATCCTCCAATATAAAATGAAAAATCTCTTCAGAATTCTATGCATTTTACTTCCACTCTGCTCGCAGTCACAGGTTAATTATTCCTGGCATTTCCAGTCGAATGGCACCGGCACGGATGCAATCTATGACCAGGTTGTAATGTCAAACAATGATGTCGTGACCTACGGTACATTTTCAAACCGGGTTGATTTCGACCGCAGTGAAAAATCGCATTTGCTGAATGCCACGAATGGTTTCAACTTTCTTTCAAGGATGACGGCCGATGGTGAGTACATATGGGCTGTTAATTTTGACAGCTCCACCAATCTGAATATCGCAACTATTATCCGCGATAATGCAGATGATATTTATGTTTCCGGGTATTGTTATGGTATTGCCGACATGGATCCAACAACAGATACAGTCATGATTCGTACTCCGCAAAATCAACATAGGGAATTCTATGCAAAATATAGTGGTCTCAATGGTCACCTGATTTATCTTAAACAATTTGATTTCGGATATCCAAACGTTTCTCCGTATCTGAGTACTGATGCAAATAACAACCTGATTGTCTCTGGTGATTTTTCCGGTACGATCGATGTCGATGCCGGACCGGGTACATTTATTCTTAATGGCAGTCCAAGCTCGAGAGGTACTTACATCGCCAAATACGATCCTTCAGGAAGCATTATCAATGCTGTTTTTATTGAAGGTGACTATAATTCAGGACAAATATGTACCGACGCTGCAAATAATATTTATGTATCGGGAACATTCAGAGATACCGTCGACGTAGATCCTGGTGTGGGAATATTTAATCTCTATGGTGGTTACTCACCGAATATGTATGTATTCAAATTGTCTCCTTCTCTCCAATTTGTCAGGGCAATTTCTCTTGTGAGTACTTCCAGCCTCGTTCGATTCGAACTGACTATGCGACAAAATCATCTTCTTATAGGTGGAAGATTGAAAGGAGGTACTACTGATTTCGATGGCAGCAATGCGACGGCTCAGTTCCAGGCGTCTAATGATGCAATATTTTTTACTATGCAGGATACGACACTTTCATACGTCTCAGGATTTATTGCCGATGCAGATAACAATAGTACAAACATATATGTGAATTCGATGTGTATTGATTCGCAATCGAATGTATATTTTCTAGGCACCGTTCGAAACGGTGGAATCGATCTCGATCCCACGGCTGCTTCCCATCGAGTAAATTCAAATTCGAATTATTGTTTATTCATTGCGAAATATAGTTCTGCCGGAAATTACATCTGGCACGACACAATCGCCAGTGGGACTAATTCTTCTCTAAGTCCATTTAATATTATCACCGGTCGTAATGACAGGATATATACATGCGGCGACTTTAAATACAATATTGATATTGCCCCCGGTCAGCAAGTTGTTACATTAAATGTAATAAATAATGGTTTCTATGATTTCGATGGATATCTTGCCGCCTATGATCAGTGTGTTCAGGATTCGAACACTGTGAATGTTTCCATTTGCGATGGTAGCTATTATTTATTTGCAGATGATACGCTAAGACATTCGGGAAAATACATACATCGCTTTACATCATCTGCCATATGCGACAGTATAGTCGTTCTGAATCTAAACGTCCCTCCTATTAATACACAGGTTTGTTCGATGCAGAATATGTTGTTCAGTGATGAGACGAATGCAACATTTCAATGGTACAATTGCGATAATTCTTCAATCGTTAATGGTGCTACATCAAACAATTATTTTCCCGATAACTCATCCTATTCACTCATTGTAACGAAGAATGGTTGTTCAGATACATCCGAATGCATACAGTTGTATTCACGAGGCAATGCCGGTTTACCACAATTTGCATGGGCCAATTCGCTTTATGGTATAAATGGTTTAACAAACAGTCGCGTGAGAGTGGATAGTAAAGACAACATTGTAGTTTGGGGTTCCAATTCAGATAATTTTGATTGTGATTTGCTCGGACAAAATCTGCACGAATACCAGTTGTACAATGGCACGTTTGGAGTTATTGCAAAATATGATGGTAATAGAAATTATATATCAGGATTTGTGATCGGCCCGCCTGATTATCATTCCGGTTCGTCGGGAGGAATTTATCCGCTTGATATGATTTTAGATGATGATGATAATATTTATGTGGTCGCGAATTTTACCTATGATATCGATCTTGATCCGGGTCCTGGTGAAACCGTAATCGTACAGTCAAGCAACTTCTACAGTTTTATTGCAAAGTATACACCGGCTGGACAGTTCCTTTGGTATCAGCCGATAACATATTCAGGTGTAAATTGTCTTTTCCACGATCATCTTGGAAATGTATTCATTTGTGGTAATGGGGGTCCTTCACCTCAAACTTCAATAAAGGTAGAGGAACTGGATTCAACCGGATCTTTAGTTTGGCAATACAATACAGCGCCCGCACAATCATTTGATGACTGCGATGCTATAACAGGAACATGCGACAGGAATAATAATATCTATATCGGAGGTTTTTTTGAAGGCACTGTGGATTTTGATCCGGGCCCCGCTGTGCAAAATGTCACTGCTGCAACTTCCGATTTCGTTGTTAAGTTTGATGTCAATCATCAGTTTAAAGAAGTAAGACATAATTTTGGATTTCGCACAACTGCACTTGCGGCTGATTGTGACACGAATGTGCTTGTTAGTACCAGTGACGGAATTTATTCAAGACTTTATAAACTCGATGTGATGAATCATATTTTTCATGGAGGCTCCGGTGTAAGTATCACTACTGATAATAAAAATAACATGTATTTCCTGTATAATCTCACCGATACGGTTATTGCAGGAAGTGATACGATTGCACCAACAGGCGGACAGGATTTTGCATTTTCAAAATATGATGATCTTGGAAATTATGCATGGACAGTTCATTTGGGTAGTTCATTCAATGAAACAGGTTTAAACATTGCAACAGACAGAAAGGATAACATTTATATCACTGGAACTTTTGCAGATACGTTAGATGCTGATGCAGGTCCTGGTGTATTTAATATTGTTGATCATTTTGGTCCGAGTGCCTTTCTTATTAAATATGGCCAGACCTGTGCGCCTGTAGATACATCAGTAAATCCTGATACGATGTATATTTCGGCTCATAATAATTTATCCTGGTATCAGTGGATCGATTGTAATACAGGATTGCCGGTTCCCTATGCAAACGGTCCTACACTGGCAGGAGTTCCTGCAGGAAATTATAAGGTTGTAATTTACCAGGGTGGATGCGTCGACACATCAGGATGTCATTATACATTTTCAACTGTCGGTATTGAAAAGAATTCAGGATTTGAATTCAACGTATATCCGAATCCGCTTACTGATGGACAACTAACAGTTACATCGCCTGAAGAATTCTGCGAAATAAATATTACGAATGCAGAAGGCAAGATTATTTTGAATAACAAATTCAACGACCACATGAATTCAAAGACGCTGGACATCTCAAGACTTGCAGAAGGAATTTATAATATTTCTGTGGTGAGTGTGAAGGGTAATGTGGGAAGGAAGATGCTGGTGAAGATGTGAAATTCAGACCGAGTCTGAAATACAGTCCGAGTCTGGAAGTCCGAGTCTGAGGGCTAATGATGAATTAACAATACTTCGATTTGAAATATAGCCAGAGTCTGAAATATACGTACTCATGCGACTTTCCAGCACATTGGGATCCTAAGCTTAGAATTCCACGTGGACAAGTTGTCGCGGCCGCTTCTATAGTGTCACCTAAATACTAGTGACTCCAGCGTAACTGGACTGGCCACAGTTAGGCCGCAAATGT
>JADMIO011057206.1_pt1 | contig 12279 bp, 12 predicted proteins | sample 8958161 | NCBI WGS metagenome assembly JADMIO01 (sample SAMN16585339, study PRJNA669376) | soil metagenome | isolation source: Crop rotation soil | place: USA: Cullars Rotation, Alabama | collected 2011 | reverse complement strand
CCTCCTACGGGCAACTTATCTGCATTCGGCAACTGAGCCCGTGTCAATAGGTTGGGTGCAGTCGTCGTAGAGTGTCGGGACTCGCACTGCCCCATCCTCGGCTCAGGTACTAAGGGCAATGAAAACCTAATGGTGGAACCGGAATGAGATGTTTCCCGACATGCCTTAGGCAGTAACGCTGATTACATTAAAACCGACACGATGATAACTTTGATCAGCGACAGAAATTGTTGGCACTAGTAGGGAGAGGAAAAAAAGAAATGACGAATTTGCTTCTGCAGTTGAAGATTTGGAAGGATCGCCGTGGTCAGGACCTCATCGAGTACGCTCTGATGGCGGGTTTCGTGGCCGTTGCCGCTGGCGCCATCATGCCGGGCGTTGCGACCTCCATCAGCACGATCTTCTCGAAGATCGCGTCTGTCATGACCAACGCTGCTTCTCAGGGCAGCTAAATCGCGCTTTTGCCGTCGCGGGAGAGGGTAGACTTCGGTTCGCCCTCTCAACGGCTTTTCAAGGCAACCGATCGAGTTGCCAAAAGTTCTCAAGGCAAGTCTTGGTTCGGTCTGCCACCGGCTGGTGCTGATGAAAGCAAGTGTAAAGGTCCACCTGGGATAAGAAAGCGCCACGCCTGATTTGCTGAACTCCTCTTCAGCAAACCGACGTGGCGCGCTGGACTGCATTGGCGTTGGTGTTTCTGCTCCAGCTGCGCGAGCCGTTTGCTCCATGGACGGTTCAACATTAGGAATCACGCCGTTCCTGCCGCAAAAGCGTGTCCTCGCGTTCAAAACCTGGAATCAGTGACAAGAGCTCCGGAAAGCGCTCGGTCGCAAGCTTACGAAACCGATTCGGGTCCTGGCGCCAGATCGCCCGGCTCAACTCTTCGAGTGTGAACAGCCCGTCCGACGCAGGAAAGCGGGCGGCAAGAGCATCTAACCGTTTTACAAACTGTCGAGTCATCTCACTGTTCCTTCTGTCCTGCCGCGCGTTCGAGGGCTGTTAACCTTGCGTCGATATCCTCCAGCTCGATGGCTTTGGCCGCGTGAGTCAATGCGCTTTCGGCGGCGCGCAGCTTAACGGATGCTGTGGAACTCGGATCAACCATAAGCTTCAGGATCGTTGAGGCGGCGGCAGTAGACGCCTGCTGCAGCCGAGCGATACTCTGCCGAAATGCGGAACGCCGTGCTTCCCGGTAGGCCGTTTCGAACTCCGGCTCCTTCATCCAGCGCAAGAGCTTCGCGGCGCCAATTCCGATAGAGCGGGCCGCTTCGTCCATCGAGCGCTGAGTGAGGAGCGCGCCGATCGCTTCTTCCTTCTTCCTGTCGAATTTTGCCCCGTGTCCCTTCACCTGCGATTACCTGAGATCATCTGCGACGAGTTCAGCCGCACAATTCACTTGCTTTCCTTCCCGACCAGAGCGATTCATGTGTCACCGCGAAGATCGCGGCCAAAGGAGAGTATCAAATGACAAACACGTTTACCGAAGAAACGAAGATCGAAACAGCGACTTCGGCCCCGAAGTCCAAAGCCGCTAAAAAAGCCAGCCCTGCGCCACGTCGCGCGAACGTTGCGCCCGCCAAGGGCAAGGCGGGGAAGAAGGCCAAAGCGGCAAAGAAAACGCCCACGGCGCGCCCGAAGGCCAAAGGTTCCCGCGACGGCAGTAAGACGGCCAAGGTGCTCGACCTGCTGAAGCGCCCTGGCGGGGTAACTGGTAAGGAGCTGATGAAAGCTACCGGCTGGCAGCCGCATTCGGTTCGAGGCTTCCTGTCGGGCACCGTCGGCAAGAAGATGGGGCTGACGGTTACTTCCACCAAGAACGAGGACGGGGAGCGCATTTACTCTGTGGAAGCCTGAACGATCACTGTTTCGCTCGTTTGGCGCCGCCGGGTTGTGCCTGGCCGCGTTTTTCGTTTTGGGTGATTCATTGTTCCTCCTTTCCCCAGCGATTTCTTGAAACGTCCGTCCGTCGCCGTCCAACGTCGCGCTCTTGCCGGTCAGCGATTGCCAACGCTGAACGGTCACATCGACGTATTTGGGGTCGAGCTCGATGCCGCTGCAGACGCGCTCAACAAGCTCGGCCGCCGCCAGCGTGGTGCCGCTGCCGAGGAACGGCTCATAGACTAGCTCGCCGCGTTTGGTGTGATTCAGGATCGGGCGCCGCATCAGATCGACCGGCTTCTGCGTTGGGTGATCATACTTTTCTTCGTCTGAGCCTCCCAATATGAACTTCGGGGATGGCGAATCCCAAATCGTCGAGTTTTCTCCAGGCTTCCCAAACCAGGCTGCGTTCTTCTTCCTAACAAACCAACACGGCTCGTGCGCAAACCAATACAGGCTGCGCGTGAGCACAGTCCGCCCCTTATTCCAAATAATCTGCTGGTGATGCAGGAATCCAATTCGCAGCAGCCCGTCAAGCACTTCGCGAGTGAACTTACTTGCGTGCCACACATATGCGACCTCGAAGCTCGGAACCAGCGCGAAACCTTCCGACCAGTCGGCGCGCGTGTCGCCGGAAATAGTCGTTTCGGTATGCCCCTTGGTGCGCTTCTTCATGTAGCTCGGCTCGGCGGGGCCCCATCCGTTCAGGCCGGCACGATCTCGCCACTTACTATAGAGCTCAATTCCGTACGGCGGATCCGTGACCATCAAACGCGGCTTCCGCTCGCCGACCAGACGTGCCACAGCATCACTCTTGGTGCAATCTCCACATAAAACGCGATGGGGGCCGCAGATCCAGAGATCGCCTACTCGCGATACCGCGACATCAGGAAGAGGCGGCGCTTCGTTGGCCTTCTCCTCATCTGGGATCGCAAGAAGCGCGTCGATCTCACCGGGATTGAATCCTGTGAAACTCAGATCGAAGTCGGCGTCCTGGATTTCCTTCAATTCGAGCGCGAGCAATTCCTCATCCCAATCAGCCCAGGTCACAGAGCGATTGACCATCAGCCTGAATGCTTTCACCTGCGCCGGCGTCCACTCATCGCAGAAAATCACGGGGACTTTTGTTAGCGCGAGCTTGTTCGCAGCCTTCAAACGAAGATGGCCATCAACGACTTCGCCGTCACCACGAATGAGGCACGGAATCTTGAATCCAAATTCACGGATCGAGGCGCACATTCGATCGAGGGCTTGGTCGTTCTTGCGCGGATTTCTGGCATACGGAATCAGTCGCTCGATCGGCCAATGTTCGATGTTTTGCGGTGACCAGTTCTGATCGTTGGGCATAGAGCCCTCGCTCTTTAAGCCCGATCATAGAGCCACCCATAAAGCCTGTAAAGTATTGTTAGTGAACGTAGTTACCTGTTGCCCAGCAATGATCAGCATTGCTAGCTTAAAAACAAAACGGTCAAGCGAGCTTGCATGGTCGGGCGGCCCCGGTGGGGATGCTGCAGCGGCATTACTCGTCCGAATGTGCGTGAACGACGGGGTGAAACCGACCGCCACTCCATACCGTCGCCGAGGCAATCCCAAGAAACGGAAGCTCGAAAGGCGCTGCGGCATACGAAGTGGCGGTGAAGGCGGTTCTTCAGGGCCGGAGTCTAGCACTAAGTGCAATGCTTGCCCAGTGTAGTGAAAGAGCATCCCCCCAAAAGTCCCGACACTCACGCGTTCAGGCATAGTTTTGCCCTCGACGTCGGTCGGTAAGTCTTTGTAGGGTTTGGCTCCCCAAGACGGACACAGCTCCTAACACGCAAACGGAGAATTTTCGATAGCCCACTTTCTCTCTGTGTTAACCAGTGCAGGAATTTCGAAGTTAGGCACGCAGTCCTGCTCCTTTTCCCGCCGGGCAGAGGTGCGGTCAAACCCGTCGTCCCATCAGAAGGTAGATTATCAGGATGATCAGTAGTAGCCCACCAATGCCGCCTCCGACCATTGGGCCGCCATAGTAGTACCCACCGCCCCCGCCAAAAAGAAGCAACAGGATAATAATGACCAAAATTAGATTCATAGGCCGTAGTCCCCGCTTTTTCTAAGAGCTGAGCCATTCCAGACAGCAAGTGCTTTCGCGAAGCTTCTCATGGCTGATAGGCTTCAGCACATAGTCCGAGTCTCCTATGCCGAACTCATTTCGGAAAGCGGACCGTTCGCTCTCTGAGCTGGTCAGCACGCAGATCGGCAAGTTCTGCGCATTTGGAAGCTGCCGCAGAATCTCAATGCTGTTGAATCGCGGCAGATGCACATCCAAGAAAATAAGGTCCGGTGTTGGCGCTTGGCTATAGGTCCCGCGTTTCAAGAGAAAGTCCACGGCTTGCTCGCCGTCCGTGACTGTGGAAAGCGTGCAATTCTTGCCCAATCATTTTGAGGTTGTACTCCAACCAGAACCGGTCGGACGCGTTGTCCTCAACCACTAGCACTTCTATGTGGCTCATCTTTGCTTTGTCCTCCGACTTCGCAGCGCACTAACAATTTAGTCTTAAGCACGCCAAAGGCCACGGGTTGCGCCCTGGATAGAAACGGCAGGAACTCGGCATCCTCCGAACAGTCACCATGGCTCGCGGCCTGGGATTGCTCGGCCTCAAAAGCGGCTCTGTAGAGTGACGGCTTAAAGCCGAACGCAACGTTTGCAGCGCAACACGCCCTTCAAAGCTACTCAGCTGTTGCGGTTTTGTTTACGGTCTTAACGAAATCTAAATACGCCTTCAACCCTACTCAATCCCTGGGATGGCTCCGGTTGGTCTAGGTGGCCTTGCATTTACACGTTGCTAGCCGATCCCGTGGCGCATCTACACAAGCAGTAGGTGTCTGGTGGGTCGAAGCCTGGCATATTTCGTGAACCGAGCGGGCACGCAATCGCCTTTTTTAACTCGCTTCGGAGCGCCATTTCTTCTTTGCTGGTGAGAGAACTCCAGCCCGACCGGTTCAACCGTTGCAACATGAAGTTGGAGTTGGGCCAGCGCTTCTCAATCTCTATTGCGTCCCGTCTCAGTGGAGAACTAGAGCTATAAACGCATTTTCAGAACTGTGACTTTGTCACACATCGCGTTTGAAAAGTGGTACATCTGTTGGTGAGACAACATGGAACGAGCGACCCTCACGATCTCCTTGCCGCGCAGCATGAAAGACTACATCGACACGCGGACCCAGGACGGGCATTACAGCACGCCCGGATCGCGCGGCGGTCGAAGGCCTTGTGTCCGGATATTTCAAGGAAGCCTTCCGAATTCGCCGAATTTTTGAAGCTCGGCCCACTCGTAAAGGCGCTCCTTGAAACGCCACCCGGCGCCGTCGAATGACGGTCTGCATCGACGAACCGGGCGCAAAAACGCGAGCCACTCTTCAGAGCGAAACAATCCCGTCGCTCGCCCATACCGCAGCGCATGACCGCCTAGCAGGACGTAGGACGTCGCCATGGCGGAACGTATTCACCGCAAAAACGATAGCGGGGCGGCACTACCCGCTCGCGAATTGGACGGCACGGAACGGCTGCAAGAGATCAGCAGCCCATTGATAGAGCAGGACAATGTCGCACCGCGACACCAAACAGACACGGACGCGACGAAGCAGAACGCGTCTTTGCATTACTGTTTCGACGTCGAAACAAAACTGCGGTAGCGCGAGTCGGATGCGCAGACACTCGTGGCGCTCGGAGGCTCCCTCATCGGCGCCGATGATCCGCACGCGATTTACGAACAGGTGATGGATGCGGCGGTTGCGTTGATGCGATCGCAGTTCGCCAGCATGCAGCTGTACCACCCCGCGTCGGAAAGCGCCCCCCAAAGCGCCCTCCATAGCATAGGTCAGTTGGAATTGCTGGCGCATCGCGGCTTTAACACTGAAACAGAGGAGATATGGCACTGGGTTCAGGCCCACCCGTCAACGGCCTGCGGCATCGCGCTCAAGAACGGCAAGCGCTGTATCGAGCCTGATCTCGCCAACTTACGGCAGATAACTGGCACAGCTGATCTGAATGTATATCTGGCAGCGGGCATTCACTTTGTCCAGTCCACGCCGCTGTTTTCGCGCAGTGGCAAACTGCTGGGGATGATCTCTACACACTGGGATCATCCGCACCAGCCCAGCGAAACTGAGCTGCGCAACTTGGACATTCTCGCGCGGCAGGCCGCGGACATCATCGAGCGCCGCCAGACCGAGCATACAATCCGGCAGAACCAGCGTGGTTGGCGGCACAAAAGCAGGCGCTGCAGGCGGCGCTCAGCGGCGCACGGCTGGAGGAATCGCTCGGCTTGCTCGTGAACAGTTCGATTGAGCACTACGGCCCGACCACTAGTAGGGCGTTCTATCTGGCCAGTCGTGACGGCAAAACGCTGTATCACGTAGTGGGCATGGGCCCCGAATATGCCAAGAAGGTTGAAGGTTTCGCGATTGGCCCGGACTCGTTTGCGTGCGGCCTGGCGATATGCCTCGGAAAGCCGGTTTTGACCACGGATGTGCAGCAGGAGCCGCTCTGGGAACATTGGCTGTGGGTAACTGAAAGCTTCGATTTCCTCGCCTGCGGGAGTTTCCCCTGCTGACGTCGGAGGGGAAAGTGCTTCAAAGACGGCATTCGAGCGAGTCGGTCTGACCGCACAGCTTCTCCAACAGGCACAGCTCGCACTGGATTTGGCACAGGGCCGTTATGATCTCGGCTTGGCCTCAATCGTCGAGCTAAGCCAGGCGCAACTGAATCTGACGTCCGCCCAGATCCAACCTCCGCGGCGAAGTACGATTACCAGGTTGCGAGGGCGAATTTGGAATTCCAGATCGGCCGCTGAGATCGCGTCGGTGGCGACGGAAGAGAGACAAGTGGCTGGAAATTGTCAGCGGCCCGCTCCGAGCCGTTCAAGCATCCGCGTAGCTTCCTCGCGGACCGTCGCCTCCGAACTTGCCGCTGCTTTCGCAAGGTGTACGCGCGCGCCCGCCAGGTCACCCGCGTCCGCCAGCAACGAACCCAGATCGAGCTGGGCGCGGCCGAATTCCGGACGAATCTGGATCGATTTCTCGAATTCGCCGGCGGCTTCTTTTGTTTTTCCCTGGGCAATGAGAAGATTGCCAAGCAGATCGTGTGCCTCCGCGCTGCGCGGCTCGAATCGCAGTTCCGCCTCAATCTGCCGCTGCGCGTCAGAGAAGCGATTCACGCGGGCCAGCGCGAGCGCATAGTTGAATCGGGCGTCCGCATAGTCGGGCTTCAGGCGGATGGCAGCCTCGAAGTGATAGCTCGCTTCCGCGAACCGGCGGGATGCCGAAAGCACGTTGGCCAGATTGCTGTGCGCCTCAGCATAATCGGGCTGCCGGCGAATGGCCTCGCGAAAGGCAGGCTCGGCGCGTGTAAGGTCTCGACTCTCCAGCCACACGCCGCCCAGGCTGTTGTACGGCTCGGACGAATCCTCATCTAGATCTGCGGCTTTCTGAAGCGCCGCGATGGCTTCGTTACGCGAGTGTTGGGCCACGTACGCCAGGCCCAGCTCATGCCACGCGGTGGAATCGGAGGGCGCGACCTCGAGGGCTCGCTTCAGGATTTCGATAGCGCGGCCGATCTGGCCCGACAACCGCAAGTTGAACCCCCACTGACGCAGCGCCATCAGGGAGTCCGGCTTACGCCGTGCGGCTTCCTCATACAGCGAAATTGCTTTGTCCACCTGCCCCGTAGCTGCGTAGGCGTCACCGAGTTGCAGATAATAATCCACCTGCTCCGGATGATATTTCTCGATGGCTGCTGCCATTGCGGGGATGCCCTGGAGTAGGTTGCTCTTCTGGGCCACCTGCGCGGCGGCCAGATAAAGATCGCGCTCGCGTCCAGCGGAAAGCTCGTGCGGATAGTACAGGATTACTTCTCCGCGATAACTGCTGTCTTCGGTGTCGTGCTTCTCATCCAGCGGCAAGAGCAGATCGCGCTGGGGTTTGCGGCGCTGGATGAAGTGATCGGTCATCGCGACGTGCACCACATCGTCGGTCCTGCGCTTGGGCATGTGGCAGCCAATGCAATCCGCCGATTCCGTATGTTTCCCCGCGGCGATCGTCTGCTTTAACGCCGTGTCATGGCAATTGCGGCAGACTGCCGTGTAGTGCTGCGCGGCGGCCTCACCGCGTGGGATATCGTGCGGGTTGTGGCAGGTGGTACAGCGCAGCGCGCCTTCGCTCTTTTGGAAGCAGGCCGACTTTCGCAGCCGGTACGCCGCGCCGGCGATCTCAAATTTATCGTCGCGGCCTGTGCCGGGCGCGTGATCGAATTGGAGCATGAAGTCGCCCAGCGCCTCGCCAGGTCGGTAGGAGTAGGGCGCGCGATCGAATCGCACGACGGAGTTGGGAAGGCGGGCGCTGGTGGTCTCCAGATGGCATTGCATGCATACTTCCATCTGGCGTTCCGGGCTGAGCCTCGCCGGATTTACAATGGCGCGCTGAATTTCACCCGGCGGGCTACCTTCCTCAGCCAACTCAACGTGCCGGCTGCCGGGGCCGTGGCACCGCTGGCAATCGATGCCCTCCGGGAGGCGATCGGGAAACCTGGCGTCGCCGAGGTTGGCGTTGTTCTGCACGATGTCTGGATACCCGTTGTGACAGAACATACAGCCGTTAGTGATGCTGCGCGTGAAGCCCGCGTGATCCGGCCGGTCGTAGCCCGGATTCATTGCCCAGGACCCGCCTTTCTCGGCGTACAAGGCAAGCGGGAGTTCCACCAGGGTGTTGCGGCTAGTCCGGTGCAGATACGCACGCACATGGTTCCCCGAGCCGACCACGTAATCGATCTGCTTCTCTACGCTGTTGGTCTCCTTGCCATCGAAACCGATCTGATAACGGCGCTGGAACAAATGGCCGTCGTGTTCCTGCATCGTGAAGTAGCTGTCCGAGGGTTTGTGATAATACGAGGCGGGTTTTACCTCGCCGGGGACAGGGCGATGAAAGGACCGGCCCATGCCGGTAAGGCGATACGTCTGCCAGACATCCGAATGGCAATTGGCGCAGACTGCAGGATTAAGGTAGGTGGCGGAAGTAGCGGGCGGTAGTGCGCGGCGCCGCAGCAGATAAGCTGCGCCAACGAACACCGCGATCGCAACTACGCCTCCAACCCATCGCCAACGCACGTCAGATAGTATCCGATATAAATCGTGCCTGCTGGAAGGTCGCCGCCCAGAGAGTTACTTCTGGCCGTAGGTCTTGGTCAGATAGTCGATCAAGGTGGCTGTGTCCGGGTCCGAAAGTTCGGCGCCGCGACCCTTCATGCGGTCTACCATGCCCTGCCACTCATCTTTCGTAAGCTTCAAATTCTGGACCCGCTGCAGGTTGTGGCACACCGTACACGCATTCTCGAGGATCGCCTTACCTTCAGCCGCGGCGGCAGCAGGAGCCACTGACGCTGCGGCTGCGGGCCGCTGGCCGCCCTGACCGCCTCTTCCTCCGCCGCCCGGTCCAGCCGGAGGCTGCGCCGAGAGGATCTGCGAGATCGGCGGGGCGGGCTTCTTGATCGCTGCGTACAGATCAGCTCGTGACGCCTTGCCGGGGCCATGCAGAGGCAGGATGGTCTCGAAATCCAGCTTGAGCTGCTCGACATCGGTTACCAGATTTACGGTCGCCGGATTGACCGCAGCTGGCGCTGGCGCGGGAGCAGCGGGGTTCGGCGGTGTGTAGACGTCCACTTCGACCAGGATTTTCTCCTTGGGCAGGAAGGCCATCAGGATTCCATCGTTGTGGGGGCTTTGCTTGATCAGATGAAGCTCTAGTGTGCGGCTTCCGTCACTCATGATCTTCTTGTCCGCCACCGTCTCGATTACGGCCTTCTTCGGCGCCTGTGCCAGCCTGTCTGGATTCATGGTGCGCGGCGCGGCGAAGGCCTTCTCGTAGAAGTCCTTGTTCAGGTCCTGCGTGACGATCGTCGCGCCTTCGCCGACATAGGTCCGCAGCCCCCCCGAATGATCGAAGTGATGATGCGTGTTTACCAGGTACCGGATCGGCTTGTTCGGAATCAATTTCTTTACTTCGGCGATCACCGCAAGCGAGCGTTGCTCGTTTTGCGGCGCTTCAATCACCACGGTGTGGTCGGCAAACTCGATCGCCACGCTGTGATGTGTACCGCCACGCAGGTAGTACACGCCATCCGCGACCCGTTCCGTCAACACCGATACCGCGGCAGGCGGCGGTGGCTGGGCGGCGGGCGCCTGGATATTGACGGCGACGTTAGGCTTGACGTCGGAGACTGCCAGAATTAGCACAGGAAAGCCGCCCTGCTTTTCGAGGATCATGGTCGGAAATTTCACGCCGCCGAAATCTTTATACTCGCTGTAAGAAGCCTCGGCGGGCAGATCCCCAACGACATCGTTGTCGATCCACGTTTTCACGTTTTCGATCAGGTTTTGCGCGTTGATGCGACCTTCGACTTTATGCTTCTCCTGCACAGCGAACGCGATGACGTTGTACTTTACGCCTCCCAGCGTCTCGGACCGGACGGTCGCACGGTTCGCAGCGGCTCCCTTGAGAAATCCGAACGGGGTGAGAAAGTACTCGAATTGAGCCGGCCATTGCGAATCGGCAGCAATGTACTGGTTCTGCGTCTGGTCCGCGTTGCCCTGTACTCGCACCAGTTCGACATGCGATGTACCCGCGCCGAAGTCGATCTCGCGGCGATATGACTTCACTCTCGTCACTGGCCATGCGGCTCTGGGGTTGATATTCTGTCCAATCCCGGCATTGGACCCCATCCCGGAGTACTGCACGGTCCGCAGATTCTCCGCACCCATCGCCTTCGTGACATTGGCAAGGATCGCGGCCGCGTCCTGCGCCGAGAGAACGACCGGGAGCGCAAACGCGACCGCACAGATTTTGAGCATGGTCTCTCCGTGTTGAATCACGGTCGTGGCACAGCGGCTATATGTTCAATTTCGCCGTGCTGTCCCCGTAACTCTCCTGCTGAATTCCGACCTTATCGAGCAAGGCCAACAGGAGGTTCGCCTGCGAAGGATTACCCGGGAACATGAGGTGACGTCCGCCCTTGAGACTGCCCGATCCTCCGCCCGCTACGAGCATCGGCAACGGACCATGATCGTGCTCATTGGCGTTGCTCATGCTGCTGCCCAGCAGGATTGTGGAATGATCCAGCAGGTTGCCGTCGCCGTCGGGAGTTTTGCGCAGTTTGTCGAGGAAGTAGGCGAACAACTGCATGTGATACTTATTGATCTTCGCGAAGGTTTCGATCGCGGCGGGCTTGTTGCCGTGGTGCGACGCTCCGTGGAAGGATACGTTGACACCGCTATCCGGGTACGTATGGTTGCTGTTATCGCGCGCATACATGAAGGTGGATACCCGAGTGATATCGGCGGTATAGGCGATCGCCTGCAAGTCGAACATCAGCTTGCAGTGCTGATCGAAGGATTGCGGCACACCGACCGGAATCTCAGTGTTCGGAGCTTCTTCGGAAACCTTGGCCGCAATCTGAAGGCGCCGCTCGATCTCTCGCACGTCTTCCAGGTAGTCGTCGAGCCGGTTACGATCGCCCGGCCCAACCTCTTTGCGGACACGTGCGACGTCATGCGTGATCGAATCGAGGATGCTTCGATCCTCCTTCTTTCGGGCCACGCGCTGAGTCGGGTTGCTGCCGTCGCCGAATAATCGCTCAAAGACCACCTGCGGATTGACTTCCATCGGGAGCGGCCGCGTGGGGGTTTCCCAGGCGATCGTATTGACATAGGCACAACTGTAGCCATAGCCGCAGATGCCCGTATAGCCCACGTCCTCAATCCCCAGTTCGATCGAAGGCAGCAGCGTGTCCTGCCCGATCTTCCTTGCGATGATCTGGTCGATCGTCGTGTTCAAATACACGTCCACACCGGAAGTATGCTTCGCGCGTGCGCCGCTCAGGAACGCGGCCGCGGAGCGTGAATGATCGCCGCCACTCTCGCCCACCGCGGGACCCGCTGTCTTGGCTTCCAGGCCGCTGATCACCATCAATTGGTCGCGGAACGGCTCGAGCGGGCTGAGGATCGGTTTGAACGCGAAACCCGCCCCTTCCTTATCCGGCGTCCACTGCTTCATGATTGCGCCGTGTGGCACATAAATCCCGCAGAAACGGCTCTTCGGGCTCGCGGCTGTCTTGGCCAGAGGCGTCTGCGCCGGGATCATCGAGTCAAGTAAAGGGAGAGCGATGGTCGCGCCCACGCCTCGCAGAAAAGTGCGACGAGGAAGATGCTTCTTCGTAATGATCACGCTTCCGAACCTCCTGGGGCCGATTTGAACATGCGGCAGTCTGAAAACATTAGTTACGGTCGAACACTGGCCGTAGCCGCCGGGGCTTTGCCTACCGGCGGGCTGGCGGCTCTCATTTGAAACGGTGCGCTCTTGGCGATGCCGACAATG
>JADMIO010604196.1_pt1 | contig 12279 bp, 6 predicted proteins | sample 8958161 | NCBI WGS metagenome assembly JADMIO01 (sample SAMN16585339, study PRJNA669376) | soil metagenome | isolation source: Crop rotation soil | place: USA: Cullars Rotation, Alabama | collected 2011 | reverse complement strand
TCGTGGACTCCTTTCTGGCTAATGTTCCTGTGTCCACGAAACCGGGTCAACTCCAGATTCCCAAAAATAAAGGGAATCCCTCTTCACCAGATCATAAGGCGGAAAGCGAGCTTTGTAGCCACAGCGACCACACTAAGACCATGTTTGATCTTGCGAAGAGCATTACGTGGCGCAAGGCAAGGGAATGGGGGAGCACACCCGAGCAGTGCACGGATGCCTGCTTAAAGGCCATGGCGAATTTTGCATTCGCCACCGCTCGACCGGCCCAACTCGTTCATGAGCTTTATGAGTGGCTCCGGACGTGGGGAATCACCAGTGATGAGTACGACGTATACGTTGCCCGCATTTTAGGGTCGTTATTACTCCCGTCTAATGAAGGCAAGGCCTGGGATGCGCTATCAGTTATGCGCCGCATTTTCGACTCCCCGGACGCAATACCTATTACTCCGTCTTACGTTTGGCCGGCGGTGATTAGAGACTTATATGAAAGAAGGTGGTCGGACCTTCCAACGCGCCGTCTGATCACGCAGCGGGGGCCCGTTGATTGGCTGCTGGACCGCTCTACTTTGCTGTGCGGGTTGCCCGGTGCGTTCACCAAAGGTTCAAATTTTTCAGTCAACGAGGAGGACCGTTACTTTAGCAGCACCAAAGGCCCGCCGCAAATATTCGCGATCGTCGGTCCGGGCGGAGTTGGGAAGAGCAGCCTGTTAGCTCAGCTCCTGGCTGAAATTGGGGGCGGTGTGTGGGATTGGCGAACGAGCCGATTTCGACATGACCCAAAATTTGTCGGGTACCCTATCGCACTTGAGGCTGATGAAAACGCAATACAGGAAATCGAAGGGGCGTTAAGGAAATGGGGCGGTAGGAATGTGGCGGTAGACCAGACTGTCGAGCGATTCGCAGCAGCAAACAAGGTGACTGGGAGTGATCCTGCGGTCTGGCTAGCTCTCGATGGCATCGACGAAGTTCCGGATCAAAATCTAAGGCAAATGGCGCGGAAAATGGTGAACTACGTCAGCAGCCATCCTAATTTGAGGTTAGTATTAACATCACGACCGGAACAACTTGAATCAATGACTTCTATACTTAACTCAAAAGGGCTATTGCACAGTTTGATCGTGGGTGAGTTCGATATAGATGAGGCACAAGAAGCGGTCCGCCGCGCAACGAATGGAGAGTTACTGATGAGGTCTCTCAACGCGAACGTCAGCCAGGTGGGCGAGATGAATGATAACACTCGACGTTTTCATGACACTGGGTCCAAGGAATTTGAAACGAGTATTCGACAGCCACTTTTTGTCGGCGTTATTCGCCGCGTGTACGAGCGAAGAGATGGGATTGCCATGATCCAGGCCGCATATGATGATGACCCTGTTGCTTTGAGCGGCCTCGCGACAGAGTACGTGCACGTATTTTGTGACAGGGTACATAGACGTCTTAACCGCAGCGCAATTACAAAACGTATGATTTTCGCCTCCTTGAAGCAGCTTGCCGCCGACGTAAGTAACCCCCCGGGCGCTAATCCCGCCGATTGGGTAAAAGTATGCGAGGCGCAGTTGAATGATCTTGTGCCTTGGGGGATTCTGCACGCGCAGTGCGCTGCTTCCGGCCTGATTCGTAACTTGGGCTCTGGTGCCTTTGAGTGGCGGCATCCGTTCGTGGGCAGGTGCCTGCCAAATATGGAGGGGAGCGCAGCATGGCAATAACTGATGAGCGAATACGTGAGACCCTCGAAGGCCGGGATATTAACGCCTTGCTTGAACTCATTAAGAACCCGCAGGGCGACGAGGATGATCAGGCCAATGTCGTTTTCGGTGCCCTTTCGCAACTGGAAGCACTATATTACGCCCACCTGCCCGAACTCGTGGTTTCAGTCTGCGTGGAGGCAGAAGAAAAGATAGCCGAGGAGGTACGGCACTTTTTCCTGAGCTATTGGCTAAAGCGGGAGGGCTATCACCATAGGGCCGAGATAATCACACAACTTATTAATAAACTTGGCCAGTCAGACGTCACACAGCTCATTGCGGCCATTCAAACGGCTTGGGTGGTCGGTTACCGCGATAACCGCCTCCAAGCAGAGTTAGTTCGCATAGCCGGGCTTTATGGCGAGCCGCACCCAGATCAAACCGCCCAAGGCTACGCACTAGCGGTCTTATCAAGCATGGCCTATCCTGACCAACAGGCAATTACCAATGCGCTGAGATCTAGGCTTGAAAGATTGGGCCGCCTGACTAAGCCTGACTGCTGGACGGCAATACAGGCAGCATCCCCTGATATGATACCTGCATTACGCGAGGCGGCTGTTTCAGAGCCGGTCGCCGTGCATGCTCTGGTGGAATTATCGAGCCGGCATCCCGACGCCGTTCATGAAGTATGGAAGGCCTTCGAGTCTCTCGATGAAAATACCCGATTTTTGTATATCAGCAATGCTGTAAAGCGGATTGATCTTGAGGAAGTGGGCCATTACGTTCTATCCGAAGCGTTGACAGCCTTTCAGCACCGGGAACATCGTAATTTACTTCCGCCGGCAAACTTACTGCTTGGGACTAACCTGCCGAACCATATCCGTGTCTTTTTGAGGAGCAGAGAATCACTCTCCCCCCAACAAATTGACTTGTTGAAATCTACGGCATTGACTCCGACCGGCAATAAAATACGGTTTCAAACTTCCCAATCTTTAAACAAAGAGGCCGCCTGGAACGTGATTCTCTACTTAGGTCTCAGAGTGGCTCACAAATGGCTGCCTGAAGCGATGTCGGGCGAGGTTAATTTCATACTCGCAGACTTGGCGGAGACCGCCGGGTTCTTACAAGCCGCCGGCGCCGTGAAGCCGCTGGCAAATGTCGTCAAGGACGAAACATTCGACATTGGCATCGGAGTAAGATGCCTGCGAAGCCTCGGGGTGATCGGAACGAATGAGGCAATGAGCGCGCTATTAGAAAGCCGGGTCAGGATTAAACATGGCAAGGAGCGTCTGGTTCCAAGGGACTTGGTCCAGTCGCTTGTTTCGGCATGTATGTCGCTGCAGAATTGTGAAGCAGTGTGGAGCACATTAATCAACCCGGAGGCCGACGCACAAATTCGTGAGGCCTGTGCATACGCCATCGAAGACCTGTCAAACTTTAATGGAGCGCCATTACCTTCGCCCCAATCCATCACCGGTCTTCTACGCGCTGAGGGGGGGGGCTTGCCCGGCTACGATCAACTCTTGTTGTCCCTGACGAGATTTAAGAGCGAGACGGAGGTGCGAATTTTTCTGCGCGAGCTTGGGGCATCAACCTATGACTCGCCTGAGCTGATTCGGGCGCTAGCCATGGCCGGGCTGCTCAATGAATTCCCGTCACGTATAGAGAAAATGGGCCTTCGGCGCGCCGAGGAGGGGTGGGTTGTAACCAGCCGCTTGAACGACACAGCTGCTTTCGCCCTACTCTTCCTTTATCGTGATGATCCGAGTTTTGAGCCGGCGTTAATACAAGTGCTGGAAGATGATGCGCGCCATCCGGCTGTCCAATTAGTTGCCAATATTAGAAGCACAGACCATCTCTCAGATGACATCCTTCAAGCCTTATGGAAGCGTGCTCTTCGCGGGAACGGCCCGAACTCAAGCGATCGGACCGTGTTGGAAGCGGTGGCCCGAACATGGCCCGATGTGCTCACAGAGAGTTTTACCATTTCGGAGGTTTCGCGGTGGAACGTCTCGGCGAGGCTCGCTTACCTCGCCTCGCTGAGGACGGCGCTTGTAGGGCGGGGTGATGCACACGCTATAGCTGAGGTCGCCTGCCAATTCCTTAGTGACGGAGAGCGCACCGTGCGGCGAGACGCTGCACGGCTGACGCGCGACAGTGCCCCGGCCTTGCTCAGGCGCGCCGTGGATCTGCTCGCATCCAAGTGCGAAGAGATAGATCAAGCAGTTTTCATGCTTGATGCAGCCTTTTGGCTGGAAGACGGCTGGAGCCTGTTCGAGGAACGCGGCCGATTACATCGCGAGCCCCTCGTACGCGAACTTACCCAAAGGCTAGGTCATGAGAGGAAATTGGTATTACTGGCGCACGAGTATCTCCCAACCCTACTCCAATCACCTGACTACCTGGATACGTGGTGCTATGGTCAGGCTATCCTGGAATTAGGTAACGAGGACACTGTCGCTAGACTCTATGCAGGATTGCCACTCAAGGTTTACCGGCGCGCCTACTTGATCTGGCTCGCCAAGGAGTTAGAGAAGCGGATTGAAAAGCGCAGGCAAGATCAATCTGAGAGGATAAACCTACCCCCGCCGGTCAGTTACGAAGAACAAGTTGAGATCACCATTGAATTTGAGGATCAGAGTTTAGGCCCATTCATTGGATTGCTCCAGGTGAGTCAGTCGCGTCGGCCCCGCCGGTGGCTTTGGGCATGGTCCGTCCGCATCGAAGATGAGCCCGACCTTGCGCTCCGCCTTAGCACTATAGCCCAAGATACCGTCATCTTTATTGAAACTTTTGATGGACGCCGCGGACAAGTGCTTCCTGTTCGTACCAATTTCGGAACAGGGCCTAGTCAAACAACGGCTCAGGTGATGCTGCTTGGACAAGGTGAGTTAAAGGATTATTGAATCTGAAGAGGGTGAGGCAATTCCTCGAAGCTTGCTTCGAATTAAAAGCTCGGTCGAATCATCTCCAGAGTGAAAAAGCCGCGCATCCTGCCGATGAGGTCGAAGTCTGGTGCGAGGACGAAGCGCGCTTCGGCTTGCAGCCCGTCCTGCGGCGCGTGTGGTCGCCGAAAGGCGAACGGCCCTTCGCCCGCGTCGCCCCCGCCTAGGAGTGGCTATGGATGTATACGGCGGCACATCCAACTACAGGCGAGAGTTTCTAGCTGAGCTTGCCGCGCCTGGACACCGAGATGGTGCAGATATTGCTCGACGAGTTTGCCAAAGCCTACACGCCAGAAGGCAAGCAAGTCATCCTGTGTTGGGACATGGTGCCTGCGCATCAGGCAAAGAGTTTGCAAGTGCCTGAGCGCATTCAGTTGGTGAGCTTGCCGGCCCACACGCCGGAACTCAACCCGGCCGAGCACCTATGGCCACTGGTGAAAGAAGGCGTGGCGAATGACTGCTTCAAAGATCTTGATGCCTTAGAGCGGCACATTTGTCGCCGAGTGAAATGGCTCGCAGAGGATCGCGAGCTGATTTCATCTCGGCTGATCTATCACTGGTGGCCGAATACCTAACTCATCTCATGATGGTTTGCAGTTCGGTATTAGAAACGGTCTGAAAAGGGTCAGAACCGGGCCAGTCTTCTGAGCATCAGGCGTATTATCGTTACATAAGCCATCGCCTCACTCGACTCTGGCAAATATTCATAGTCTTTGCTCAATCGCCGACTCTGCCCGAACCACGAGAACGTTCGTTCAACTACCCATCGCCGAGGCAGGACTCGAAATCCAGGCGGCGGCATGACCTTGGACCAATCAATCACTGTGTCAGTCGGTGCCCATATTCCACGCGGCTTCGGCGGATGCTGCACCACCTCTGCCGTCCAGCCGAGTCCCTTCTCAATCCACTCTTTGCCTTTATCTTCACCTTTATACCCGCCATCGAGCCAGACGTGCGATAAGCGCGGAAAGCGCTCCTTGTCTTTTGTCGGTTCCAGCAACAACTCAACCCCGTCACGGTCCATTATAGCGGCGCTGTGAACTTTGATTTTCAGCAGCAATCCTTGTGTATCGACCAACAGGTGGCGTTTGCGACCACTAATCTTTTTGCCGCCATCATAGCCGCGCTCGGTCCCCCAATGCCGGTGGTTTTCACCGATTGGCTATCAACGATACCGGCGCTCGGCTGTGCATCTCTGCCAATTTCGAGGCGTAGAGATTCTCGCAAGCGGGTATGGATGCGCTCCCAAGTGCCATCGAGCCGCCACAGGCGGAAGTAATGATAGGCAGTTTTCCAGGCCGGTAAGTCATGGGGCATCAGTCGCCATTGGCTGCCGGTGCGAACGATGTAAAAGATGGCATTAAGGATCTCTCGCAGCGAATGCTTGCGCGGTCTACCAACCGCCTCCGGAACTGGCAAGAGCGGTTCAATCATCTGCCATTCACGCTCAGATAAATCGGTTTGATATACTTTCCTGGCCATAAGAAAGCATACCAAATCTGCTCGATTCTGAGCTTTTCAGACCATTTATTAGTCTCATCGCTTCATTAAATCATCAAGTAAGCCATGTGCCCTTTCTTTTAAATCACTCACCCACTCCTGGTTTGGGGCAATATCAAGAGACAGAGACAATTCAATGATTGCCTCCTCTAAATACTTGATCGCCTGTCCGCGTGATAAAAGAGGCCGGCGCTCGGCCATGCTCAAAAGTGCTGTCCCTTTGTTGCTATGAGCGTAGACGTAATCGGGAGCTTGCTTCAAGATCTCGTTCAAAACTGCCAAGCTCTTTTGATAGTTGTCCAAAGCGGTACGGTCTTGGCCGACCGTTGCCTGCGCCTCAGCCAGACTGGCATGTGTTAGACCCTTTTGACTGGCGGCCTCATAGAACCTGGGCGCCAGCCGCAAAGCTTCATCGAAATCGTGCAGGGCTTTTGTATAGCTTTTAATGGCTTGTCCGTGGCGTGATATTTTAGCTTGTAATTCACCGAGGCTCTGAAAGGCACCACCCCTGTTCATGAGCGCAATCACATCAGCAGGCGAGCGCCGTAATACTTCGTCGAAAATCCCGACCGCCAGGCCGAGCGTCCCGTCCGCTTCTTCATACTCCAACAACTCACTCTGTAGATCGCCCATACTGGCCAGGGTTTGTCCCTTGTAGGTACGCGCCGTAATATCATCAGGTACACGATCAAGCACCCTGTCAAATAGGGCGACTGCCCGTCTGTAGGTATTTAACGCCTCAATATTCTGGGACAGCTCAGTCTGCAAGTCCCCCAAGCTTCTGAGCACATAACCTTGATTAATCATGGCTTGGATGAAATCGGGCGCGAGCGACAGTGCCTTATCAAAAGAGACTTGGGCCGATTCGAAGTTCCTACGCGCCTCTTCAAACTGAGATAGCTCAACTTGTAATTCTCCGAGGCTACCTAGCACATCCCCTTTACTGTTGTGGACGACCACGTCGTCTGATGCGGATTGTAAAGCCCTTTCAAAAATATCAACCGCCCCGTTATAGCTCTCAATCGCCTCTACATACCTGGCCATCTCGCCCTGCACATCACCCAGGCTTCCGACCGCGAGCCCTTTGTTGTGAAGCAAGGTGACATCACCAGGCGCAATCTCTAAGGCTCCGTCGCAAACGGCGGCGGCCCTTTGATAAATGTCCATCGCTTCCTCATGCCTTGATAGCGCAGCCTGCATCCACCCAATGCCCAGTAATGCGTTCACCTTATTCGCGTAGGTGGCGATGTCGTCAGGGGTCTGGTTAAGAATGAGATCATATATCTCAATTGCCTGGCCATAACTGTCAGCGGCTTCGGCATGCCTGGATAATCCGGCTTGCAGCTCGCCCAGAGAAGCAAAGGCCCACCCCTTATGGCCAATCGAAGTTAAATCATCGGGGGCATACCAGAGGGCGTCGGCACAGCCGGCAATCGCCTGCTCATAGCTCTGGATCGCGGCGTCACCTTGTGACAATTCAGCTTGAACCTCTCCGAGGCTTAACCATGCTCGGGCTTTATTGACATTGGCAAGCACGTAATCTGGGGCGCGGCGAAGTGCTTCGTCGTAAGCAGTGATCGCCTGCCTGTAGCTCTCGATGGCCTCGTCATAATGTGCAATCACCGCCTGTAGCTCGCCGAGGGATGTTAAAGTGTACCCCTTGTTCGTATGGACAATCACGTCATCGGGGGCTCGACCTAACACTTCATTGAAAGTCGCAATCGCCTCATTATAAGTAGCAATAGCTTCTTCGTAACGTGAGTAACTTGCCTGCAAGTCGCCCAGACTCGATTGGGTCAACGCTTTATTGTTGTAAGCCAAGAGGCTATCAGGAAGGCGAGCCAGTCCTTCGTCGAAACTAGAAATAGCGTCTCGATAGCTTTTTACCGCGTCCTTATCCCGCGATAACGCCGCCTGTAAGTCGCCGAGACTGCCGAGCGCATTCCCCTCGTTGAGGTAAGCGTCCGCATACTCAGGCGCGTAGGTTAGCGCCCGCTTAGATGCTGCAATTGCCTGCCTATAGCTTTTTATTGCTTTCTCATGTTCGGACAGCGCGGCGTACAGTTCTCCCAAGCTGGAAAGCGCGTTGGATTTGTTATTGTGGAGGTCGAAATGGTCCGGCGCACGCCGCAGCGCCTGGTTACAAGTCTTAATGGCTTTATTATAGTTCCTTTTCGCCTGTGAGTAGTTGGCCAGTTCGTAGTACATCTCGCCAAATCTTATATAGGCTAGCGCCTTGCAGTTTTGAACCTCTGCGCTCTCGGCGCGGGATTGCGAAGCGCTATCAAAGGCTTTCAGGGACGCTTTGTACTCTTGTGTCGCTTCGTCGTATCTGGCTACCATCGCAAAATATTCCGCGGTTGCCATAGCGATCCGTCCGCGTTGAAACTCATCCGGCACGGACATTTCGCTGCGAACTTCTAACAACGCGCGGCAGAGGCTGTGGCGGCTTAGCGTCACAGCCTGCTCGAAGGACGCTATCCATTCGCTAGTGCCACGCTGCCAGTCGAGGCGATTGGCATGGAATATCGCTTCCGCTAAAGCCCCCGAATCGCCCTCGTCGTTACGCCTGCGGTAATGTGCTTCCAGTTTGACATCTGCGCCGCGCGTTACCTCATCGGCTCGCTCATGAAACAACCGACGGAGCAGTTCGTGGATACGGAACCAACCTTCACCCTGTGGCTCTGCGCGCCAAGTAAAAGAGAATTGGATGAGCGTGTCAAAGGCTGATTCTGTGGCTTGGAAGGTAAGCGATTTACCAAGCTCCAGGTAGATCGTTTTATCGAAGACGCGGCAGGCGCTCAGCGCACGAACTGCATGGTTGATCTCCACATCGGCATAAAAAAGTAGCTTCTCTATTAGCTCTTCGCCTATATCTTTGACTTTGATGCTGAAATCTTCCGGCGCAACACGGATTCCCTTCGAACCGGCCGCCAGCACAACGTCAGCGCAGAGACCCAAGTAGAGGGGGTGTATTAGTCCAGGCTTCACTTGCGCATACTTGGTCAGAGACTGGCACAACCTCGCGTCGCCAATGCCGCTGCGTTCAAGGTAAAGCAGGGCATCGGACTTCGTTAATTCCCCAACCAGCCGAGCATCTACAGCTGATTCTACTATCCCGACTGTTCGCGCCTTATGCCACCGTGGGCGCTCACGGCCGGCGACTACAATCATGACGCTCGGCGAGTCGCGTAACTCAAGCAGTAAGCGACGTAACCACTCATCGCGGGTAAAAAATAAGCCTGAAGAGAGACCCCGCTGCACTCCCCAGAAGGCTTCATGGGCGTCGAAGAACAACGCGACCTTGCGGCCATTAAGCAGCGGCGCGGACGCCTTCAGGTCTTTAGCGAACAGGTGAGGCAGTTCGTCAATCAACTCCGTTCTCGGGTCCAGGCGCTGAATATACTCAATCTCTCGTTCGTCGAGGTTTCGCCGGCTCTGGAAAAGCGTAAAGGATTCGCGCGTGTTTTTACCGATCAGCTTCAAAAAAGCAGTTGCTGGCGCTAAAAAACGCGAATCTAAAATCAACTTGACCATCTCAGCGATAAAGCTGGTTTCTTCGGACGGGAAGAGGTTGGTAACCCGCTCGGCGTTCAGCTTGCCGGTTCTATATAGATACCAAACACAAGCAAAGTCGAAGACGGGGAATCGCGGCCCCTGGCCGCTCAACCCCCTTCGTAACATCAGCAATGCCGAGAGCGCTTCTTGGGGGCGGTCTTCGCCTTGCGGAGGCATGGCAAAATCGAGTGACGCGGTCGGTATTGGTAGGGTTCCTTCCGCGCTGCTAACCGCGTCAACGACCTCCCGCTTACTCCCGGCGGTTTCCTTAATCCACTCCCAATTATCCCGATTTAGGTGTTTACAGTATTGTTCATGTAGTACTCTTAAAAGCAATGACTTGCCATTGCCGCCATCCCCGTGAAAGAAGAGGATATTATTTGGAGAGGAGGCGTTCAGGTAGGATAGAAAATGATAAATCAGCTCATAACGGTCGGTGAATAGCTCGAGCGCGCGCCATCCTTTAGTGATTGTGTGACGGTAATCCGTTTCGTAATCCAATCTCGTGTTTCCCTGGGGCTTACGAGCCGCATTGGGTCGGCAGAAAATCAAAGGGCGTCACCGGCGGGTCTTACCAAACCGAGGTGATGCACAAGAATGAGCGAGTTCAGTTATCTTTGTCCGTTTCAGCAACGGGTTGCTTGAAAATAAGCCCCTTGTCTTTCATGCGCGTCGTCGTCTTTGACGAATCGGCTTCACTGCGCGTTTCCGCAACGCGCTCGGGGAAGATAATGCCCCTTTCGACCATTTTCGTCCGGTGGGTTCTTCGGCCCGTTTCCACGTCATACGTGTCCGCGGTCCGGCTCTGGGATATGAATCCGGCACGGCCATCTTTCGTCTTAGAAAAAGTTCGGTTGGTTTTCGGATCAATAGCAACAGCCACCCTGTTCACCGAAAAGATGCCCTCCTCACTCATCTTCACTTCGGCCACCACCTCACCCGTCTTCTTGCTCCGCACGACCGCAACCTTATCGGAAAAGATAAGACCCCTGCGCTCAACAGTAGTTTCGAGGGCAAACGGAAATTGATCTCTGAGCGCGCCTATGGCTCCTTTTATTAACAACGCATCATGCTTACACTCTTGGCACTTGTCCGGTAAGGCCCAGCCATTCTCCCGACACCGGAGTTGGAGGCCGGTAGATATCTTAAAGGACTTACCACACTGCGAGCAGGAGACATCTTTAGGGGCGAACTTGGCCAAACATTCCTTGTGAGATCGCGGTGGATTATTCCAAGCGCGGTGGACTTTCAACGCCCGCCCACATATGTCGCAGGATTTCTCGTACCATTCGCAGTCCTTATGATAATCCGGCACGTTTTTCCACTCCTCATGGACCCGCATTGCCTGGCCGCAGTGCTTACAAGATTTTTCATACCATTTCGCGGCCCGCGCCGCAATGCATTCCTTATGAGCCTTAGGCGGGTTGCTCCATTCGCGGTGGATACGCATCGAGCGGCCACATATGTCGCAGGGCTCCGCATACCAGGCGCACTCTTTATGATAGTCCGGCACATTATTCCAGTCTTGGTGATATTTGATTGACCCGCCACAGTGTCTGCAGGGTTTGTGATGCCACTTGGCAGCCTCCCTCTCTCGACACTCTTTGTGCGCCGAAGGGGGCTTGTCCCAGTCCCGGTGGATCTGCATCGCACCGCCGCAGATGGCGCACGGCTCTGTGTACCAAGCACATTCTTTGTGGTAGTCGGGAGTATTATTCCAATCTTCGTGAACCGTCATTGAACCGCCGCAGAACCGGCAGGACTTTTCATACCACTTAGCAGCCTTACGTTCCCTACATTCTTTGTGGACTTTGGGCGGATGGTCCCATGCCCTATGGATATCCATAGCGCCGCCGCAAATCTCGCAATACCCCGTATACCAAGCGCAGTCTTTGTGATATTCGGGGATTCCGCTCCAATCCTCATGAACATGGATGTCACCTCCACAATAACGGCAACTGACGTCGTACCATTTGCCCATACAGCCTCCGCCCAAGATGCAACCTCAAGATTCACCCGCGTGTCATATTCTCCCGATATGATACCTGATCCAGAAAGATTGTAGTAGAACCTCACATTCGTAGCCTCGCGGCAACGTTGAATCCACCTTCAGCATGGTGAAAGGCAAGTTTGGCGGTCGCCTGCGGAGCAAGGGCAACACGGCGCAAGCCAATGAGGTATTGTGTAAAGTGCTTTGCCATAACCTGTGCGTGTTGGTGCAATCCATGTTCGAGTTCGGCGTTGAACCGAACTTCACCGCCGTGTAATCTAGCATTTACATTTTATATGCCTTCAGTTACAATGGCGCAGACCAATATTAAGCCGCCCGCGAGAGCGGCAAGATGAATGAGCTTTCTCAACTTTTAGGCTTTCAGTCTAAGCCAAAGCAGTAACGCCACTAGCGCAATTCCTAATTCAGCCGTTCCACTATCGGGAGCTTCCGTTGATCTTGAAAGCGCTTTGCCGTCGCACTCGCCGGGATAATCCGGTATGCAATCCGGCGTGTTACAACTACACGGGGAGCCGCCCACTATGGTGGACTTGCCCCGGTTTAATGGACAGGTTCTGACTTGCGCCTCAAGCGCTCTGCT
>JADMIO011614286.1_pt1 | contig 12280 bp, 7 predicted proteins | sample 8958161 | NCBI WGS metagenome assembly JADMIO01 (sample SAMN16585339, study PRJNA669376) | soil metagenome | isolation source: Crop rotation soil | place: USA: Cullars Rotation, Alabama | collected 2011 | reverse complement strand
CGCCGTTTCGTCCGTCCACTCGTTCTCACCGCCCTGGCCGCCTGTTGCGGCACCGCCCTCGCCGCCGCCGTCGATGACCAGCCGCACGGCCGCCTGCCCGGCTGGGCACAGCCGGAGTCCTACCAGCTCGACTTCAAGGTCGACCCGCGCCAACAGGATTTTTCTGGCAGCACGGTGATCAAGCTGAAGCTGACCCAGGCTTCCGACCACCTGTGGATTCATGGTCGCGAACTGAAGGTAAGCAAGGTCACCGTGACCGATGCCGCGGGCAAGTCGCATGCGGCCAAGTACGTGGACGTGGCGCCGCAGGAAGGCGTGGTGCGCATCGATTTCGGCAGCACGCTCAAGCCGCAGGAGCTGACGCTGGCGATCAACTACACCGCGCCGCTCAACCAGCAGCTGCAGGGCTTGTACAAGGTGAGCCACGAAGGCCAGCCGTACGCGATGACGCAGATGGAACCGATCAGCGCGCGCTACGCATTCCCGGGCTTCGACGAACCGGGCTTCAAGACGCCGTTCGATATCCGCCTGACCATCCCCAACGATGAAGTAGCCGTGGCCAACACCAAGCAGGTGAAGGAAGAGAAGGCCGGCGATGGCTGGAAGAAGCTCACCTTCTCCACCACCAAGCCGCTGCCGACCTATCTCGTCGCCTTCGGCGTGGGCCCGTGGGATGTGGTAAGGGGTCCGGATATTTCGCCCGACCAGTACCGCACTAACGCGCTGGAACTGCGCGGCGTGGCGGCCAAGGGCGAAGGCCATCGCCTCCAGCATGTGCTCAGCGAAACGCCGACGATCATCCACACGCTGGAGGATTACTACGGCTTCGGCTATCCGTGGGACAAGCTCGACCTGCTGGCCGCGCCGGATTTTTCCGCGGGCGCGATGGAAAACGCGGGTCTGGTCACCTTCCGCGACTGGCTGCTGCTGATCGATCCGGATTCCCCGGCCACCTATGTGCGCGGTTCGTTCAACGTCACCGCGCATGAACTGGCACACCAGTGGACGGGCGACACCGTGACGCTGGCCTGGTGGGACGACCTGTGGCTCAACGAAGCGTTCGCCACCTGGATGCAGCAGAAGGTGACGCAGAAGGTGCATCCGGAATACCGCGCCGATCTCGATCGCGTGCGCGGTGCGCAGGGCGCCATGAACGACGACAGCCTGGTCACCACGCGCAAGATCCGCCAGCCGATCAGCGGCAATGGCGACATCGAGACGGCGTTCGATTCCATCACCTATCGCAAGGGTGCGGTGGTGCTGGGCATGTTCGAGGGTTACGTCGGCGAATCGGCGTTCCAGCAGGGCATGCGCGCGTATATCCAGGATCACAAGTACGGCAATGCCACCGCCGACGATCTGATCGGCTCCGTGGCCAAGGCCGCCGACAAGGGCGACAACTTCAAGCAGGCGTTCAAGAGCTTCCTCAACCAGCCGGGCGTGCCGTACGTGCAGACCGAGCTGGCGCAGGAAGGCGGCAAGACCGTGCTCAAGCTCAGCCAGAGCCGTTACCTGCCGGTGGGCAGCAAGGGCAACGACAAGCAGGTATGGGGTGTGCCGATGTGCGTGCGCTACGGCACCGCCAGCGGCAGCAAGGTCAGTTGCGAACTGTTCGACCAGGCCACCGGTTCGATGGTGCTGGAAGGCGCGAGCAAGAACACCTGGGTGTTGCCCAACGCCAACGCCACCGGCTACTACCGCTTCGCCATGGCGAAGAAGGACCTGGCCACGCTGGGCAAGCAGATCGACAAGCTCGACGATGCCGAACAGCTCGCCTACGCCGATGCCGTGTATGCGAGCTTCAAGCATGGCGACCTCGATGCCGGCGACGTACTGGCCGCGCTCAAGCCGTTGACCGCGTCCAAGACGCGCGAAGTGGCCACCGCGCCGTTGACCAGCTTCAACTGGATTCATCGCAACCTGGCGCAGACCGACGCCGAGCACGCCAAGCTCGATGCGTGGGCTACCAGCGCGTACCTGCCGCGCCTCAAGGCACTGGGTTACCAGCGCAAGGCCAACGAGGCCGACGGCGACTCGCTGCTGCGCGCCACCCTGGCCGATGAACTGGCGCTGGTGGTGAAGGTGCCGGAGGTGCGCGCCGAACTGCTCAAGCAGGGCGACGCCGCGCTCAAGCGCAAGCCCGACGGTCGCCTCGACCTGGCCACCGGCGACCGCGATCTGCTCGGCACGGCATTGGCCGTGGCCGTGCAGGAGCGCGGCAAGAGCGCGGTCGATGCGTTGATTGCCGAAATCCCGCAGACCAGCGACCCGGCTTTCCGCAATGCCATGCTGGCGGGTTTGAGCGAAGTCAGCGATCCGGCACTGGCCGTGCAGGTGCGCAACTTCGCCCTCGACAAGAAGGTGAAGGTGGGCGAGATGGCCATGCTGCTCGACGGCGGCCGCGACACGCGTGCCGAGCGCGATGCGTCGTGGCAGTGGACCACCAGCAACTACGACAGGATCGTGGAACGCACCGGCAGCTTCGCCGGCGGCAAGCTGCCCGACCTGATTGGCGGCGGCGGTTGCTCGCAGGACGAAGCCGATCGCCTGCAGGCGTTCTTCAAGGACCGCGTGAAGCAGGTCACCGGCGCCGAGCGTGGCCTGGCGCAGACCACCGAATCGACCGTGCTCTGCCATGTGCTGGCGCAAAAGCAGGATGCCAAGTCGATCCTGCGCTGATTCAAGGGTCGCAGGCAGTGGTCCCCACCGGGCGGCGCAAGCCGCCCGGTTTTTTTTGCGGGCGCTCAACCCTTTTTGCGCATCCGCCCCGTTAGAGATGACGAAGGCGCTTTCCGTCGCCTTCCGCCGGCACCTACACTGGGCTGGCTCACCCAGCGTCGTCAGGGAGAAAGACATGCGTCGTCCGTGGGAATGGTTGTGCCCGCTCGTGTTGCTGGTTGCGCCGGCCATGGCGCAGAACGTGCCGCCACCGCTGAAGGATTGGCAGGATTGGGTCTTGCACGACGTGCCCGAGCACGCGTGTCCGGTGTTGAGTTCGGTAGGTGGGACCACACTGCAGCACGAGTGCGCGTGGCCCGGAAGGCTCACGCTGGATGCGGGCAAGGACGGCGCCCGCTTCGGTCTGGACGTCCATGTCGATGGACGCAGCTGGATCGCGCTGCCCGGCGATGCACGCAACTGGCCGCAACAGGTGAGCGCGAACGGCAAGCCGATGATCGTGCTCGATCACGAGGGCGTGCCGTCGTTGCAGTTGGAACCCGGCGACTACGCGCTGCACGGCACGCTGCCCTGGGACAACCGCCCGGCGCGTTTGCAGGTGCCGGCCTCGATTGGCCTGGTCTCGCTGACGCTCGACGGCAGTCCGGTGGCGCGCATCGAACGCAATGATGCGCAGCTCACCCTGGGCGAAGCCGCGGAGGCGGAACGCGCGGCCGATGCGCTGTCCGTGCGTGTCTTCCGCAGACTGCACGATGGCCTGCCGTCCGATCTGCAGACGCAACTGCAGTTCAACGTCACCGGCAGTTCGCGCGAGCAAGTGCTGGGACCGGTGCTGCCCTCGGGGTTCGTCGCCACGTTCATCGACGGCGGCCTGCCGGCACGGCTGGAAAGCGACGGCCGCCTGCGCGTGCAACTGCGTCCCGGCCAGTGGACCATCAACCTGGGCGCACGCGGCACCGAGGTGCCCAAACAGATCAAGCTGACCCCGCCCGGAGCGCCGTGGCCCGCGCAGGAGATCTGGAGCTATGCCGATGAGCCGTCGCTACGCAGCACACGCGTCGACGGGCAGCCGGTGGACGCTGGTCAGGCCGACGTGCCTGCCGAGTGGGCGGATTTTCCCGCCTACGCGCTGGACGCGGATCATGGCCTCGCCATCGAACAAGGCACGCGCAACGGCGAAGGCGGGCAGGGCGATCAGCTCGCCTTGCATCGGCAACTGTGGATGGACTTCGATGGGAAGGGTTTCACCGCAGCCGATTTTTTGACCGGCACCTTGCGGCGTAGCCAACGACTCGACGTGGCCGCGCCATGGCAGTTGCAAAACGCTTCGCAGCCGGACCGCCCGCTCTTGGTCACCGAGAACGGCCACGGGCGCCGTGGCGTCGAATTGCGCGATGCGAAACTCCAGCTCACTGCCGGCCTGCGGCTGCCGGAGCGCGGCAATGCGCCGAGCGGCGGCTGGATGCTTCCGCTGGAAAGCATCGATACGACACTGCATCTGCCGTACGGTTATCGCCTGATCGGTGCCGCCGGCGCCGACCGTTCGCCCGATTCGTGGATCGCGCAGTGGAGCCTGCTCGACCTGTTCGTGGTGGCGCTGATCGCCTTGCTTGCCGGCCGCATGCTGGGCTGGCCGTGGGCGCTACTGGCGCTGGGCTTTCTCGCGCTGGCGCAGCATGAGCAAGGCGCTCCTCGTTGGACGCTCGCGCTGGCGTTTGCGCTGGCGCTGCTGATGCGTGCACTGCCGGAAGGAAAGCTGCGCCTGGCGTCGCGTATCGGCGCCGTGGCAGTGCTGGTGCTTGCCGTGCTGTGGAGCCTGCCGTTCGCGGCATCGCAGATGGAGTACGCCTTGCATCCGCAACTGGAACAGGGACGTATGTTCAGCAGCATTTCGTCCGAGGCTCGCGAGGTCGCGCCGCCGCAAGTCGTGAACATGGTGGAAGAAGCATCTACGAATGCGATTGCCCCTGCCCAGGTGCCGATGGCAGCGCCCGCGCCCCCGCCCCCGCCTGCGCCCGCTGCAGACATGATGGCGGGCTCGCGTGCGGACTACGCGCCTAAAGTCGCGCAAAAAGCCCGGGCCACAGGTTCGCTTGAAGCGATCACGGTGACCGGCACCGCCATCAACGTCGGCCAGGAACCGGATAGCCGTAGTGTCATCCAGGCAGGGCAGGGTACGCCTGACTGGGACGTCGGCAACAACTACCGCCTTGGCTGGTCGGGTCCGATCACGGCCGAGCAGACGACGCGGTTGGTGATTGCGCCAGCGTGGCTGGTTCGACTGCTGCGCGTGGTCATGCTGGCCTTGCTGCTGGTGATGCTGGGCAAGCTTGCCGCACGCCTTTTGCCGACGCTCCAAGGCTCGTGGCGTAGCTGGCGCATGCACGGCGGTGCTACGGCGTTGCTGCTGCTCGCGTTGTTGCCGCACGGCGTGCATGCGCAGACGACACCGAATGAGGCCATGCTGACCCAACTGCGCAATCGCCTCACCGAAGTGCCCACCTGTGCGCCCGATTGCGCGGCCGTGGCACAGGCCGCGTTCCAGGCGAATGGCGATCAGGTGACGGTGGATATGGAGATGCACGCGGGCGCCAGCATCGCCGTGCCGCTGCCGTTGGGTGGCCCCTCGCTGTTGATCCAGAGCGTAAGTGTCGATGGCAAGGACGCGACGCTGATGCGCAATGCGGACGGCTTGCTGGTGAAACTCGACCGCGGCGTGCATCACGTATCGCTGCGCTATGGCGCCGCCGCCACGGACGTCGGCACGCTCCATTTTCCGTTGCGGCCGCAGCATGTCGTGTTCAACGGCAACGGCTGGAAAGCCGACGGCATGGCCGATGGCCGGCTGCTCGGCGATAGCCTCACCTTCAACCGCGTGCATGCCGCGGTGGACGGAACGACCCCGGCGGGCGCCACGCAGGCGTTTCCTCCGTACGTGAAGCTCACCCGCATCCTGGTACTGGGTAACGAGTGGACGGTGCGCAACGTGGTGGAGCGCATCGCACCCAGCGAAGGCGGCTTCAGCCTGGATCTGCCGCTGCTGCCCGGCGAGCATCCGTTGGGCGACGATGCGCGCGTGCACGATGGACGCATCGGCATCACCTTCAACGCCAGCGAAGCCAGCAAGAGCTGGAACAGCCGGCTGGAGCGCAGCGATGCACTCGCCTTGACCGCGCCGGGCCTCGGCGAGCGTGCGGAAACCTGGGTATTGCAGTCCTCGCCCATGTGGCATCTCGAAGCCAAGGGCTTGCCGTCCAGCCAGGACGAGCAGGGTCTTCGTTACCAGCCCTTGCCCGGCGAAAGCCTGCACGTCGCCGTGACGCAACCGAAGGCGGCGGCGGGCGACAGTCTCGCCTTCGATCAGGTGGAGGTGGATAGCCACGCCGGCGATCGCACCACCGAAACCCTGCTGACGCTCAAGGCACGCAGCACGCGCGGCGGCGAGCACGTCATCGGCTTGCCCAAAGGGGCCGAACTGCTGGAGGCGAAACGCGACGAGGCGCCGTTGAGCCTGGCCATACGCGACGACAAGATCAGCCTGCCGCTGCTGCCGGGCACGCACGTCTACACGCTGCGTCTGCGCGAGCCCGAGGGTGTTTCCTTCGCTGTACGCACGCCAGAGTTCAGCTTGAATGCGCCGGCCGCGAACATCCAGCTTCGCCATGCACTGCCGGAAAGTCGCTGGGTGCTGTGGACGTGGGGACCCAGCGTGGGCCCGGCCGTGCTGTATTGGTCGCAGCTGCTGGTGTTGCTGCTGGCGGCCTGGTTGTTGGCACGCTATGCGCCCACGCCGCTGCGCTTCCACGCATGGCTGCTGCTGGGCCTGGGCTTTTCCGCCTTCGCCTGGGGCGCGTATGCGTTGGTGGTGGTGTGGCTGATCCTGCTGGGATGGCGCGCGCGGTTTGTGCTGCCCGAACGCTATGGCGTCGGTTTCAACCTGACCCAAGTGGCGCTGGCTGCGGTGACGCTGGTGGCGATCGCCGTGCTGATCTCCGCCGTGCCGAAGGGGCTGCTCGGCTTGCCCGACATGCACGTCGCCGGCTACGACTCCACCGCGTGGCAACTCAACTGGTTTGCCGACCAGACCGACAACGCGCTGCCGCAAGCGGGCGTATTCAGCGTGTCGCTGTGGGTCTACAAGATCGCCATGCTGCTGTGGGCGCTGTGGTTGGCCAATGCGCTGATCGGCTGGCTGCGCTGGGGCTTCGAGGCGTGGAGCCATGGCGGCTACTGGCGGGCGCGCAAGCCCAAGGTGGTGGAGCCGCCGGTGGTTCCGGACGTTGCGGAGTGAAAGAAGGCGCCGCGTTTTAGCGCGGCGCCTTCTTCAAACCTGTCGCGCACAGGGTCAGCGCGCATTTGTGGGAGCGCACCCTGTGCGCGACACGGCAGGCCTCAGTCGTCACTCACTTTCAACACCAACTTCCCCGTGTGACTTCCATCGAACAGCCGGTTGAGAACCAGCGGCGCGTTCTCCAGGCCATCGGCCACCGTTTCGCCCGCCTTGATCTTGCCGCTCACCACCCAGCCGACCAGTTCCTGCACCGCTTTGGCCTGATCCTTGTAGTCGAACGCGAGGAAGCCGCGCACGGTGAGGCGCTTGACGATGATCACGCTGTAGTCGTCCGTGGCGCGTGCGCCGCCCGCGTAGTTGGCGATGAGTCCACACAAGGCCACGCGTCCGCCATTGACCATGCGCGACAACACCGCGCGCATCACCGCACCGCCGACGTTTTCGAAGTTGACGTGCACGCCGTCGGGGGTCGCTTCGGCAAGCTTCTGCTTGAAGTCGTCGGCCTTGTAGTCGACCGCGACATCGAAGCCCAGGTCCTCGACCAGGTGACGGCATTTCTCGGCACCGCCGGCAATGCCCACCACGCGTGCGCCGCGCAGCTTGCCGATCTGTCCGGCAATCGAGCCCACCGAGCCTGCCGCGGCGGAGACCACCAGCGTTTCGCCCGCTTGCACGGGCGCGATTTCAGCCAGGCCGTAGTACGCCGTGATGCCGCTGAAGCCGCAGGCGCCCAGCAGCGTGGGCAGCGCCACCGGCGGCTTGGGCGGCAGCTTCACCCAGTAGCCCGTCTTGTTTTCGTCGAGCAGGGCATAGTCCTGCCATCCCACCAGGCCTTGCACCAGGTCGCCCACGGCGTAGTGTTTGGACCTGGACGCGACCACGCGGCCAATGCCGAGACTGCGCATCACTTCGCCGATGGCGACCGGCGGCATGTATTGCGGGACGTCGCTCATCCACACGCGATTGGTGGGGTCCATCGAAAGATAGAGCACGCGAACGAGTGCCTGGCCGTCGGCGAGTTCGGCGGTGGGTGTTTCGCGAAGTTGTCCAGGCCCACCAGGCCTTCGGGGCGTGTCTTCAACAGCAGTTGGCGATTCGTGAAGCTCATGGATGTCCTCCGGTCAGACGGCGCGAGCGCCGCCATCGATGACGAGTTCCGCCGCGGTCACATAGCGGCTTTCATCGGATGCGAGATAAAGCACGGCATAGGCCACATCGTCCGGTTCGCCGAGCCGGTGCATGGGAATGCCGCGCACCAGTTTCCTGGTGGCTTCTTCCTCCCCCAGCTTGTCGAAGAACGGTTGCACGATGCCCGTACGGATGAAGGCGGGATGGATCGAGTTGCAGCGCACGTCGATCTTCTGCCGCGTGCAATCCATCGCCACCGATTTGGTCAGCGCGGCCACGGCGGCCTTGGAGGTGTTGTAGGCGGTGTAGTCGGGATCGATCTTGAATGCCGCCAGCGAGGAGATATTTACGATCGAGGCCGGCTGCGCATCGCGCAGATACGGCATGGCGTGCTTGCAGCCCAGGTTGACGCCCATCACGCGGTGCCATTCCTTCAGATCGATGCGTTCGACGCCACCGAGCGAACCGATGCCCGCGTTGTTCACCAACACCGAGAGACCGCCCATGGCTTTGGCGGCGTCCGCGAGCGTGCGTTCCCAGGTGGCCTCGTCGCGCACGTCCTGCGTTGCCGACCATGCCACCGTGCCGCCGCATTCCAGGTTGATCTGGGCGGCGACCGCGGCAACGCTCTGCGCATCGATATCGGTCAGGAAGACCTTGGCGCCGTGCCGCGCCAGCATGCGCGCGGAGGCGGCACCAAGACCGCCGGCGGCGCCGGTGACCAAGGCGCGTTTGCCAGCGGCGCGTGGTGGAAGAGGGGGTGTCATGGTTTGTTTCCTGGTATCAGACACTGAGGTAGCCGCCATCCACGTTCAGCACGGCGCCGGTGGTGTAGGAGGCGGCATCGGACGCGAGATACAGCGCCGCACCGGCCATTTCCGATGGCTGCGCCACGCGGCGCATCGGCACGTGCGCCAGCGCCTGCTTGAGGATGGCCGGCGTGTTCACCAGCACCGAGGCGAACTTGGTGTCGGTAAGCCCCGGCAGCAGGGCATTGCAGCGCACGCCTTGTTCGGCGCATTCCACGGCGAAGGCCTTGGTCATCGAGATCACCGCTGCCTTGGTGATCGAGTAGATGCCTTGCTGGAAACCCGGCACTACGCCATTCACCGAAGCCACGTTGACGATCGAGCCGCCGCCGTTCGTTGCCATCAGGCGCGCGCCATGGGTGGACATGTAGAAGTAGCCGCGGATGTTCACGTCCACGGTTTTCTGGAACACCGAAGGGTCGGTGTCGAGAATGGGTCCGAAGTACGGATTCGTGGCGGCGTTGTTGACCAGGATATGCAGGCGGCCGTGGGCTTGCTGCACGTGTGCATACAGTGCCTCGATCTGCGCCATCTCGCCGATGTGACAGGCGAACGCCTCGGCCGAACCGCCCTCGGCGACGATGCCGTCGACCACGGCCTGGCAGTCCGCCTGCTTGCGGCTGGACACGATCACGTGCGCACCGTGGGATGCGAGCAGTTTCGCGATCTCGGCGCCGATGCCGCGGCTGGCACCGGTGACGATGGCGATCTTGCCGGTGAGGTCAAACGTGCTCGGTGTGGTCATGAAGTCAAGTTTCCATCGCGTAGTTGGGACGGTGCTATCGGGTGCAACGGCGACTCATCGCAAGGTCACGAGTTGCTCGTCACGCGTCCGCTCCAGGTGCGGCCACGTGTTGTAGGTCACCAGGCTGGCGCCGCGGGAGCCTAGTCGAAGCTTTGTCACTCCCGTGTTCACGAGCGACCAGCTGAGATCGAAAGTCTTCGTCTCCGGCACCTGCAGCAGCGCCGCCACCATCACGGTGATGGGACCGCCCGAGGTGAACGCCCAGAGAGTGTTGGCGGACGACTCGCTCAGCTGGTGGAGCGCATCGAGCACGTCGCTGCGAAAGCGGTTCCAAGGGCGGCTGTAGTCGGCGTCGTGCTCGCCGCTGGTCCAGCGCCCGATGGCGTCGACAAACAGCTGCTGGAACGATCGATACGGATCGGACTCCTGCGTCATCGCGGCGCGCAACGCGCCGGGCGCAGCGAGGTCGGGACGCAGCCGTGCCAGCAATTCCAGGTGATCGACTTCGTCCAGGCCGGGCAGGGTGATCGGCGATGCGACGACGCCCGCGGCTTCAAGACATGGCAGCGCCGTCTCGCGATGGCGGGCACGCGGTCCCATCGCCACCAGGTCGGGCTTCTGCCCGCATTCGGCGAACCATGCACCGAGCAGGGACGACTGTTGCACGCCCAGCGGCGACAACCGGTCGTAGTCCTCGGCATGGAAACTCGCCTGGCCGTGCCGTATCAGCAGCAGTTCCCGCATGCGTCAGTCCAGGCCGGCCATCAGCCGACGGCAGCGCGAGCCCATATAGCGGGCAGCGTCGCCGAAGCCGGCGAATTGCGGATTGGTGGTTTGTCCCAGTGCATAGCGACGGTAGATCTGCTGGATGATCACCATCAGGCGGAACAGTCCGAAGATCTCGTAGAAGCGCCAGCGCGAGACATCCATGCCGGTGCGTTCGCCGTAGTACGCGACGACCTGGTGACGCGTGAGCATGCCGGCTTCATGCGTGGGCTGGCGGCGGAACGACTGGAAGATCGGGTCGTCATCGGCCTGCACCCAGTAAGCCAGCGAGCTGCCCAGATCCATCAAGGGATCGCCCACCGTAGCCAGCTCCCAATCCAGCACGCCGACGATATCGAGCGGGTGGTCGGCGGCAAGCACCACGTTGTCGAAGCGGAAGTCGTTGTGGATCACGCAGCTGGCGTTGTCGTGCCTGGGTTGCTGCGATTGCAGCCAGGCGATGATGTCCTCGCACGGATCGGAGCCTTCCGTTGCCGACTGCCGCCAGCGCTCGCTCCAGCCCGCCACCTGCCGCGCGATATAGCCTTCGCCCCGGCCGAATTCGCTCAAGCCCGGTTGGGTGGCGTCGACGTGGTGCAGCTCGATCAGCCGATCGATGAAGCCGAGGCACAATGTTCGCACGCCGTCGCGATCGAGTCCGAGTCCGGCCGGAAGATCGCGACGCAGGATGGTTCCCCGCAGGCGTTCCATCACGTAGAAGTCCTGGCCGATCACGCGGTCGTCGTCGCAACGCGCGAGGATCGCCGGCACGTACGGGTAGCTCGCCTTGAGCGCGGTCATGACGCGTGCTTCGCGCAGCATGTCGTGGGCGGACTTGGCCTTTGCGCCGCGCGGCGGGCGACGCAGCACGAGGTCTCGCTGCGGATAGCTCAGCAAGTAGGTGAGATTCGAGGCGCCGCCGGGAAACTGCCTTACCGTCGGCGCACCCTGCAGCCCTTCGATATGCTGCTTCAGAAAGGCGTCGACGCGAGCGATATCGAACGCGTCTTCCTCGCGCACCTCCCTGGCCTGGTCAGCGGGCGCGGTCATGCTTGATTCTCCACGGCGAGCTGGGCCTTCGCTTCGAGTTTGGCGACGACGGCGCGATGCACTTCGTCCGGACCATCGGCGAGGCGCAGCACCCGGGCATAGGCATAGAGCTGCGCCAGCGGGAAATCGTCGGTCAGGCCGGCGCCGCCGTGGATCTGGATCGCCGCATCGGCGGCCTGCTGCGCGACCATCGGTACCACCACCTTGATCTGCGAGATCAGGCTGAGCGCCGCCTTGCTGCCTTGCGTGTCCAGCGTCCAGGCGGTCTTGAGCGTGAGCAGTCGCGCCTGTTCGATCGCCATGCGCAGGTTCGCGATGATGTCGGCGTTGCCGCCCAGCTTGAGCAACGGCTGGCCGAACGCCACGCGCGATTGCGCACGTTTGCACAGCAGCGACAACGCGCGTTCGGCGGCGCCGATCGCCCGCATGCAATGGTGCACGCGACCCGGCCCCAGCCGTCCCTGGGCGATCTCGAAGCCGCGGCCGGCGCCGAGGATCACATGGGAAAGCGGCAGGCGCACGTTGGCGAAATGAAGTTCGCCGTGGCCCGAGGGCTCGTCGTAGTCGTGGAATACCGGCAGCATGCGTTCGATCTGCACGCCTGCGGCATCCAGCGGACAGACCACCATGCTGTGGCGGCGATGCGGCTCGGCCTGCGCGTCGCTCAGGCCCATGAAGATCACGAAGCGGCAATGCGGATGGCCCAGGCCCGTGGTCCACCACTTGCGCCCGTTCAGGACGATCTCTTCGCCCTCCACCGTGGCCGTGGCGCGCATATTGGTGGCATCGGACGAGGCGACGTCCGGTTCGGTC
>JADMIO011135942.1_pt1 | contig 12280 bp, 16 predicted proteins | sample 8958161 | NCBI WGS metagenome assembly JADMIO01 (sample SAMN16585339, study PRJNA669376) | soil metagenome | isolation source: Crop rotation soil | place: USA: Cullars Rotation, Alabama | collected 2011 | reverse complement strand
GCCGCGACTTCAAGTCACGTGAATTCCAAGCTTCGGATCCCACTGTGCTGGAAAGTATGGTGACCATATCAGGCAATACTCGCGTCAAATCCTTATCAAAGAAAGTGAAAAAGGTCGCGTTGACAGGGCCAGTTAAAAACGAATCGGCGTATAGTAACCCGAAAGCAGAGGATTTCCTAATCTGCAATGACTGCAGGCATAACACGATGACCTATGAACCGTCCAACGATGGCGCCTGTTTATGTGGGTGTCACTAGTCCAAATCGTGAACCCAGGGGATTAATCGATTATTTCCATGCCCGAACAAACACAACCGAAGTATGCTTGTCATGCGGTGGATCAAATATTACTTGTTCTAATTCCTCGAGCTCCGCTAAAATGAATGGAACAATTACCGAGTTTAAATGGAATAACACAATACCAAGACGTTGATGCAATCCAACTAACTATGTAATCTTGTGTTCTCAGCACAAGGCTTAAACCGTCTGACAGATGATTATATGCACTTTGTACCTTATTTAGAGAATCCTTCACTATAAGTTAAATCAGTTTTTTCAGGATGAAAAGTTAGTGCATCAAGACCTGTATCTGTATTTGGATCCCCAACACTGTGAACAAAAATAGTCATTTGTGTCCGGATCCTGTGCAACCAAAATCTTTTTTTGTTTACATCCCGCACAGACATCCTTTTGCCATAACTTATCTTGTCCCATTTCGCCTCCCACGCATAATCCCAAGTTTTTCAGTATTAGCATAATGGAAATTCCTGAACATTGACACAGTACAGAATCTTTTAGTCTTTAATATTTTGTCAACCATTATTCTTGTACCGGAATGTCATACTGATGGGCTGGGACCTAATAGCATTTTTTTTCTCAATCATGTATAATTTAACGTATCATTTTTCGGAGTTATGTTACTTTAGGGGCTATCCTTTAATGCAACTGGCGGCGCAAACATAACCCAAATTATGAATGACAATATGACAGGGATGAAAAAACAGTTCGAATACACAGGACAGAATATAGGTTTAATGATAGCAAAAGGAAGGAACGGATAGAGTTACTAATTCTAATATTGGCTTTCAAAGCTCTATCAATTAAAGCAGACACAAAAAGTACCAAAAAATAAAAAATGGGGGTGGACGCACTATTTATGTCGTATTACCCAAGCACTTTACGTTACCGGTAAATGTATGACTTAGCCCACCGATTGTTTTATAATTTATGGTTACGCCCTTTCCGCATTTCCCGCTAATAATTACATCTTTTGGTACTTTAGCATGACATATTCCATCCTGGGTCTCCTTTCCTTTCAATTCATAAGTTTTTCCAGTACTGCTTCCATCGTAGATATATCCACCTTTATTTTCCGCGCCAGTAAAAGGAGATGCTATATCCCAGTAACCGTGTAGTGTACCTTCCCTGGTATGTGCGGAGAACTGAAGGCCATGCGTATTCTTAGAACTTCCAGTGGAACATGATATTTTTTGATTCTCGCTCGAACCTATTACGATTGCGCCACCGACAAACGCGTGTTTTGCGTATGCTTGACTGAATGTAGCGACCAGGAATGCTGAACCAGTCGTCATCACTATTGCGATTAGAGCTATTACTATTGATTTTCCTACCATCCCTTTTTTTTCCTGCAATTCATGTTGTTCTTTTCTATGGAAATATATAAGGATTGTAACCTCACTAAGAAATATTTATATAAATTACTAATTAGATCGATGTTATGGGGAAAAATAGATTGGTAGCATTAGGTGCAGCGTTAATTCTGTCGGGAATTTTCGTTACTGTCATGAGTTTGAGTAGTCAAGCATCTGCTCAAGAACCAAAACTAGACCTTGATAAATTAAAGCAAATTCTCAATGAAACACGTTCCGCAATAGAAGCAAATGATGATCCTGGAGCCTTGACTCAGTTGGATCTAGCCGATCAACTACTGAGCGGTAATATGACTTCAGGTAATGGGACTAGCACTGAAGCGATAGTAACTGGCTGACCTTTACTTATTTTTTGACGCAAAACCGTCAAACTAAGAATTATCAAACTCATGCCTGAATAAGCGCATTGTCTAATCTAGTATGCTAAAGATGGAATAAATGGCGTTGCCGGGTCTAGGTAGGGGCCGATAGTCATAAGATTTGCGGGCCAACCAATTCGAAAATCACTATCAAGCAACCAATTCATCAATTCAAGGTTTCGAGCAGGTACAAAGAAACCCGGTCCCATGATTGTGGATGAATTCGAAATTAGGACTTTCAAATCATCGTTTGATTTTGCTACTGCATGACCAAACAGCCCGATACCTGCGGCATACCCTGTAATAGCTTTGTTTCGTTCTACCATGGTGGCGACTCCTTGCGCTTTAGCTTGACGTAATTCCATTTCACGTGAAAATCCATGCGCCGATTTGCAGAGCTCATTGCAGACAGAGATATCGTTCTCATCCTGAATTAGCCGTACGTTCACGTTTCCATTGTCGGTACTATTGTCGGTATCTTTTATTGGTTGTCCTTGCATCAAAAATAACGGTTCTCGAAGGCTGAACCCCGATTTTGTATACAATACAAAAGAACGGATATGACTTGGTGATTGCACCAATCTGACCCGATCCTGTTTTTGCATGCGAGCCTCGCCTAGAGCAGCGTCCATCAGAGCCTTGCCAATGCCACCTTCTGCGGAAGGATGTACCGTGAGCGGACCTATAGCTGCCACAGGCGAGGGGGGGAACTTATGAAGGAAGATGCTTCCCAATATCTCGCCTTGTCGTTCTGCTAAAACGCCCCATGAGTTTCGATCGGCAACAAGTCTCCTCATAAGCTCTATACCAAATTGCTCGGATGGTTGTTCTGAAGGATAACCATGAATGGACGAAATGACTCTGTGGGCTTCGTATCCGATTCGGCCGCAGCTTTCAATATCGGTTTCTTGTATAGGTCTAATCTTTACACTCATTCACATTATGAAGTAGACAATTCTATTAAATTTACCGTCCCGAATCGGCAATTTTTTAGTCAATTTCTAGAGTTTGTAACCAATCAATATATCAGCTGGTCCTGATAATGCCTTTTTTTCTATGTTCTCGAATCCAGAATCAGGCAGCATTTCCTTTACCTCTTTGTAGGAATAGTTCCTACCCTGATTTTGTTCTACTATCATTGTAATCCCTAATAGTGCAGATGGAATCGGACCTGTTTTTTCGTCGTTAAGGAACCATTCACTAATTATAATGCATCCGTTCTTTGAAAGTTTATCATAGATTTTCTTCAATAGCATCTTGCTACCTTCATCATCAAGAAAATGTATAATATGTGAAAGGAGAACTACGTCATAACCACTTGGAAGTTCCTCTCTTGAAAAATCATTGACTAGTGTATCTATTCTGCCTTCGAGGCTTAATATATTCATTGGCAACGTGGCATGCTGGAGCCAAGTCAAGCACAGTTGCCCTCATATGTGGATGCGCCTTTACGACCTCGATGGAATACACGCCAGAACCCCCTCCTACATCAAGTATTTTCGAATGTGTTGAGAAATCAAATATTTTGGTAAGCGATACTGCTGGAATAACACTCACCCCGTACATTGCCCGAGTAAATATCTCCATCTCTTTGGTTGCTTTACTAAACTTTGCATCTTCAAAAATTTTGCCTGCACTTTCAACTTGATCATCTTGAACCGGCTTGTTTGACTTCAGTGCTAAAGGGAGCTTATCATATCTTCTGTACATATGCTTATCCAACATTGATATAAAATCCCCAATGTAACTTGGCTTATTTTTGTCAAGATACAACTCTGACATGTAACTTGTAGCTTTACCGTCTTTGACAGTAGCATTCGTTACTTTCAATAGTCCAAGAGAAACTAATGCAATAGTAAAAACCTCTGTAGGGCGGTTTAAAATGTGTTTCAACTCCTCCAGTGTCAATTCTTTACCTCCAGCAAGCTTCGTAAAAATTTCCAATTCTACTTTAGAAACCTAATATCCTGTCGCCATTTGAAAAATTGGATCGGCAGTTATAGTATCCGAATTCATAGAATGGAAGCTGCGCTGGCTAACTGTTACTTAGGCATTCCTTAACTTTGTTCATTCTGACACGTAATTAATTTTCCATATTCATTGAGCTCTAGAGATAATGCAAGGTGTAACTTAGTTCCTAATCAAATCGGTAACGAACTTTTTAAATATTAGTATCTCATTTAGGCTATCACATTATGCTGACAAAAAAATTAATATTAATTTTGGCTACGGTTATAACTGGGTATAGTTTGGCGGTGATGATGAATTTAAATCCAATATCGGCTCAACCGGAGATTACTTCGGTCAGCAAAATGGTACAGGCTGGAGGAGGAAATAGCACTTCCCCTCTGACTATTTTTTTGCCCCAGAATATTGAAATTAAGGCTGGAGAGAGTGTCACTTGGTATAATCCTACACCCGTCTCAGAACCACATTCTGTCACTTTTATGAAAGAAAACAAGTATTTTCCGGATTTTGCTGCACCGTTCAGTGTGCCTAATTCGACTGAATTTCAGTCATTGGATCCAAATTCTAATGCGCAACCACTTTTTCTGCCTCCTCCGGGTGGGCCACCACAAACAAAAACTGTCGTAACTATAAATGCCCGAGCGTTTATTCCTGTAGTAATAGATTCTTCTGGCAGGAACGTTACGTTTCTTCCTCCAAACTCATACTATACTATGGACGGAAGTGAAAGTTATGTTAATTCTGGCTGGTTATGGCCTCAAGGGCAAGCCCCACCAGGCAGTCCTCCAATAAGTAAATTTACAGTTATATTTGAAAAACCTGGAACCTATCATTATATCTGCAATGTCCATCCATGGATGGAGGGCATAGTAAAGGTCAATTAAATTCCTGTGTCATATTGAACTATTTGAACAATTAACATACGAACATATAAGACTGTTCTCCAATGGTAGGAACTTAGTTTCTACCTTCTTCCATCATCGAAGAAGATGGTAATCCTGCCTGGCAAGTCTGGGATACAAAATACCTTGTGATTGCCGCTGGTAAGAGATTCTCCGTGCTGTGTAAGATGGAACTTATCCTCTTAAAATGCTCCCGTACAGGGGGGGTGTTACAATAGTTACTGGAATGGTTTACGCTAATATTGAAACAATGGAGTTTCCTTCTGGAGAAATACGTGGAGATGCCTTTGTTCCTATCGATAGAATCTTTCCAGACTTCAATGACTTTAAGTGGAATTAAATTAGAAGAATACATTAAAAGTTTTATGCCTTCTCAAGCCATTGTTTTTAGATTACCAAGATGCGCCAGATATGGACTGATAACTGACCTCAACCCGTAGGATGTCTACCTGAAAAAACCTTCTAGCCTACCCCTAGAAACTTAGAAAAAAATACGTCAAAAGAGAAGTCTGAAAACTAAGCAATTCTAACATCTTTGGTTAATTTGAAAGACTTGCCCGAGACCTCATCCGTTATTTTGTAATTGATTTTATAGTCGCCTTTGGGAAGTAGATTATCATTGGTTAGGAATAAATGCAAAAACACCTCAGTATTCTTATAATGTGACATTAGCTGGCCTGCGGGAACATCTTGTCCTCCCCCAATAATAGTTCCATTTTGAAAAGTAAATATGATATCGGCCGTAAAGTTCATCAAAAATAGTTTTTCTCCATTTTGTCCCGTAATCTCCTGGTGACCAAATCCGACCGGCTGTACATACAAAGCCATAGTTTCACCAGGATTGAATACATTAGAGTGTTCTTGATAAACTCCATTTCCAAGTTTAGCTGATTCATTTACAAATGTGGCTACAATTGGATGAAATTCCAATGTGTCCCAGACTCTTAGAAACTGATCCCTAGCAGCATCATATTTTGAATCAACGGCACCGGTTGTTTCTGTGGCATTGGGAATGTCCGTAGCTGAGCTGGCATTTGTCATGGTTTCGCCACCAATTTCAAGCGTACCATTTACCATGTTAGAATTCCCGTTAGGGCCCTGACTGAAAGAAATTTGGAGAAATGAAGGGCTCATAAGAATTAAAGACGTCAGAAGACTTCCAGTCAATAAGCTACCAATCAACACAGACTTTCGTTCATGGCAGACTATTTTTACTTTTCCTCCTAGACTTAACCTTCTTTAGATTTGTTGTCACATCTACTCGGTAGATTTAGCTTACACAGGTCTATAATTCAAAGCCACTACGTATGAGGAACTTGTTCAAAAGTTAAATTTTTGCTTACATAGGGGACATCTATCAAATTGAAAACCCTCTTCGCATCCACTGATATTACACACGTAGAGCACTCCACAGGCCGAACATTGATGCTGACGCGAGTTGTACATGTCCTTGTCGTAATTACATGATCTGCCCCCAGATATCAAATTATATGGGAAATTTGATTCTCCTATCCTTAATAATGAAGTTCTTTATTTTTATTTACCTATTAAACGATAATAATTCATTATTTACCAAATAAAAATGCAAATATATTTGTACGCTTGGTACTAATCGTTCATAACTTAGGAAATCGTACCACAATCTATTATTATTGCTAAAATCCTAGATCAAAATTGTTCATTGAAAAGCAAAGGTTGGTTATGATAGTTTAGATGAAAAAGCCAAGGACAACTTTACAATAATTAAAAGACGGTCCTAATCATAGTAAATATTGACCACGAAATACAGCATATGCGTACGGTTCATGGAAAGGCATAGAATAACATAGCAACTCCAGAGCGTGGTATTCACTGTGGAATAATATTGCTCTATCAATTAATCTTCATTTACTACTATCCCATATGGATGTTGTAAAAGATATTCTTTAGACCATTGAATCTCGAGAGTTTTCCAAGTCATGCCCGAGTCTGTGGAGCAAAAGATTCCTCTATTGTTAACTCCATAGAATTCTCCACCAATAGATGGGTTTGAGCTTAGCATCGTTGCTAACGTACCCTCAGATTGAGGTAGTCCAATGGGTAGATGCCATTTTTCATCTTCTTTAGATCTTCTATAGATTACCGAATCAGCTTGATCTATCGCGTGGGATTGCATTGCAGTATGTGAGGCTGATATTATGATAGACTGAGGGTCGGTCGAATCAAGAGCAAGGCTTACAAGATAATTATGTCCCAGCCCTTTACTGGCCGTGGTCCAAGATTTGCCATAATCAAAACTCTCAAAATAGCCGTCCCCTGCTGCAACATATAATCTCTCGGGCACTTTCAAATGAGTTCTCAGAGTATGCGTATCGTAAGGGGAACCCTTTACGCGATCAATCCAATTTTTTCCACCGTCAATACTCTGAACGAGAGCTCCTGCTTCTATCGCTACAAAAATTCGATTTGGGTCGTTTGAATCAATTTCTATCCACCGAACATGATGTGTCCAAGGCCTTGGTGGAAAGCTCCAAGTACTGGAGGAATCTAATTTGTTAAGACCATCCATTTGTTCCCAAGAGATACCGCCATCAGTTGATGTGTATAGAACACTGGGTTCTGTTCCAACATAAACTTTGCAGAAACCATTTTTACTTCCTCCATTCTGATCTACAGAAACAGACATTATCGCTGGAGAAGAAATTATATTTTCTCCAATTCTTTCCCAACTTTCTCCCCTATTATCTGATTTTAGTAAACCACTTTTAAAAGTTCCACAATATAGTCGATCTGAATTTCCTTGATCAAAGGCAATAGTCTGAGGATCGCCATTCAAAGATTCTGTTGTCTTCCATCCGCTCTTGGAAGATTCAAAGATTAGAACAGAGTTTTGCATAGCAACCAATATGAAGGTCATTGACAAATAGCAGCTCCGTCATAACTATTTTTACATTTGCATTCAAGCAGTGTATTACGGTTCTATCCTTAGCCTATTAACGCGCACAAAGCAGTTGTAGCGAGACTCTGATTAATTACTAATTTTGTTCAGGACCAATTAATATTTATTAGTTCAACGCAATGGACTACACAATTAAGGAATCTCCTTTCAATAGTGTAAAACACGAACTAGAATCTCTAGGTGTACGAGCAAACAAACTAAACCGGTATAATGATTTTTACGAAATCAGACATTTGGTAGACAACCTTAAAGAACAATTCTTTCTGGAGTATAAATCCAGACAAGTTTTCACTGATTAAGCTCAGGGTTAATCCCGAACTGGGTAACTAAAACACTCAAAGTCTTTTATATTCTGTTGTTCACTGAATGATTGCGTATTAGGCAAAAGATATTGGTGGGCCTACCTACCCCTTCCATCCCAAATGTCGCCACTAGACCCATCGATTTTTAAGTAATTACGACGTCATAACTAATAATATTTTCCAATCCTCAATTGCCCCCTTAATCCACTCCCGCCCTCTCGTGTTAGCCATGCGCTATAAGTTCAAGTTGGGAGTAACCGGAATGGATCTAAGATTAATGGTATCATGGAGGCAAGAGAGAACAGCATTGCGCAATAAAAGATTATTTGGGCATGCCATTACATTTGTTCCTTTATTTTGGAAAAATACTCTTTAGAGCCGGGTCGTTCTTATTGACGATCGATATGATTGGAAGGAAATGGCCCCTGTGCGACAACGGTTAAGTTAAAGAACTGTTTCTTAATTCTGAAACATTAACCCTAACTTATTTTCGAATAATGATTTAGTTTGTTTAATTAGTTTGATTTCAATGTCTATTTCCGGACCTGTCACTATGCACGTCTGTCCGTTGCTATACCGGGTCTATGATGTGCATAGGCAGGCCACAGTTTGGTTTTTCTTCACTCTCCTCCCGTCTTGGCCAGTCATTTACTATGCATCAACGATTAGATGTAATTACTATGGACCTAAGACAGAAATGCATATATCAACAATGTTAAGGAGGAAGGTTTGAATTGAATACAGAACACATCACTGATGAAAATACAAGACAAACAATGGTTAGTTTGGTATATAGCGAATGGACATTTTTTGATATTAGAGCTAGGAACCTAATTCAGGCATTTCAATCTCCAGTTCTAAACCAGGAAAGTATAGGTAGCCTGAAAAGTTCTATGGATCAACTTAAGAAAATAGTAGAGGCACTAAGTATTGATCAACAGTATATTGAGAATGAAAATACTGGCCGTTTCTCTGAATTAATGACAAGTTTGGAACATACATTGAAGACTTTCTTTAAAGCTTATCTTGCATACGAGAATCAAGTCCGTAGAACCAAGGACAGTCATAGGAAAGGATCTTCTGGTGAGACTCATTACGATTCTATCGAGAAGTTATTACTGCTCATGTACGATTCAATACAACAGAGAAAAAAGTCTGGAGGAGTTCAAATACAGTTCGGTTATCCTGCAATTATAAAACTCATACATTTTATTAGAACTCTACAATTCCAAGAACCAAGAACTATCCCTACAGATTATAGAACTGGAATGAAATCATTTGGAAACCTTTTTACATTTTCATGTATGTTGATACTATCTTTTTACGCGTATAATGAAATGCTAGAAATCTGGATGGACACAATTTAGAACTATTTATTTAGCTTGCTAAACGGGCTAATTAAATCTCAAATAGGTCACAATTGGCCAGCTTTTTTGATGGGTATAATTAATGAATGCTCCTGAATCATGAAGCCCGAAGGGAAGGTCTTTATTCTAAATTATTTGCCTCGGCCGGGACAGGCACGCACTGACTGCCCCAGAAGAGCATATTTCGAATCTTTATATAAGATCGGGCGCAAAAGGTACCATTCTATAAGATTGGCTGAATCGCGAGACGGAGAGGCTTCAGATCCCAACTGGAATGATGTTCGGTCACGAAGAGTTGCAGAGAACCGTTCCATTATTAACGAAGGGATTATTGCAGGACAGCGGATAGCCAAGATTTCGGTTTTTACGCTGATTGGAATCGGAATAGTAGAACTGGTCATGGGTCAAATAAGCGGTAGTGTAGTTGCTTCAGCAGACGGCATTGACTCGATGTCTGATGCTATGATTTCTTTTATAGTTCTTCTTGGTTTACGAGTTGCCCAAAAACCACCTGATAAAAAATTTCATTTTGGATACCACAAAGTTGAAACATTTGCTGCAATGATGGCAGCTATTGGGATGGTAGTAATAGGTTCTGTTATTGCATATCATTCTTATGAATCCTTTATTCAACCTCACGACATCCGACATCCGCTCCCTACAATGACCGTTTTGGCTGCTGCCAGTGCTGTATCATTGTACAGGGCCTTTCAAATGCGGACTATAGCAAATAAGTATCAAATTTTATCACTGAAGACCGACGCAAAAAACTCTATCAAAGACGGCTCTGCCTCTGTAGTGGGATTTGTAAGTATTTTGATTGCCGCTCAGTTTGGATTTTTACAGGCAGATGCGATAGGTGGAATGATTATCGCAGGGTACATTTTCTCGGTAGCTTACTTATCTCTAAGACAGTCATCGCTAATCCTTGTGGATGCTTGGCACAGTCCTAAAATGACTGACTTAGTAAAGAGGATTATCGAAGAAAAATTCGGGTACGAACAGATATCTGTAAAATCAGTCCTATTGCGATCAGCAGGGATGATATATCAAGCCGAAGTCCATATCGAAGTTGATGGAAACAAGCCCCTAAAGGAAATTGAGTCACTTTCTGCAGAGATACAAATCGTGATTCTCTCAGAAATTCCAACAATGGAAAGGATCTCTGTCATACCACATTCCTTCACAGAAAAAGCCGAAACTAGAAGGGCAAGGTTTTTCAATAGATATAGGGCTAGAAATAAATCGAAGCAGCAACAAGGACAACAGGATAAAGCAAATTAAGATTTCTCAATGCAAGAGTGTCCTAGTACACCAACACCAACGACAATCCCGTGCTGCGTGCGTTTGCGACCAAACAAGTCTACCTGGCTTGAAAAAGAAGCTTCACAAATATTGCAATCGAACACAATATTCAAAGTACTTGATAATACTTCTATATTCTTTTAGTCGAAGCCTCGCCTGCATTTAAAATGTTGATTCTCTGAATATTGCTCTTATAGAAAAGACTGGGTTTTGTAATTTTGAAGATTCTTCGCTTGATGGTTTCAGATGAGATAAAGAGATTCCAATCACCATTGTAAATACCACGTTCTACCTGATACGAAGGCGTAGCCGCACCCCAGATAAAGGGGATATTTTTAAAAAGAAAGGACTCCGACATATAGCTTGATAATGACCCGGAAAGATTAAAAAGATAAGCGGCTGCTAGAAGGATATGACAACACTTATTGCAGTTCTTTTGGGAATTATTCTGATTGTCAGCGTTACAATAACAGCGGCAAAGGCCCAAGTTAACCAGAATGAATCAGACATGAAGGCCGTTACCGACAATATTAACAAAAGCTTAGCAAAGCTGACAGGAGGAAATTCATCCGATCTACTAAATAATACAATGGCTTCAATAAAGAATACAGCAGCGCAAATAGCAAATCAAAGTAAAGGTGTCCTCAATGAGGGTTCATTAAACACGGCCGAAATTATTGCCAAAAAAATAGGTATAGGAATTGCAGATGTGTTAAGTAACATAAGCGGCGAAGTTAAGCAAGGTATAGAAAGTAAATAACCAGTTGCAAGTCAATAAATAGCTCAATTACCCTAAACTGCCAATTATAATATTTAACACCTATTTAAGCAGCCTCTGCGCAGTGTTAATTAACTTAGCTTAAAATAGCCGAGCAAGATTATTTCAGTCACAAACCAATAATCCATCTATGCTAAGGTTTTACTGAACTCACTGATGACTCATATCGGTCTATTTTTGGACTTAATGAAGAATGAGAAATAATCCACAAGACTTGCAGGTATACGAATTTAATAGAGCTAAAGAGTCATTCGAATTAGAGCTTTGATATGAACAAGTATGTGGTGATTGCTATAATTGGCTCTGTATTAGTTCTAGCCTTATTCTTATTCAAGCAAGCATTTGGTCAATCTAGTTCATTAGATAACTCCAATACTGCCTACAGAAATGATCTTATAAATTATCTACTTTCACATAACATGACGGTTAATAACACTCAGCTTAAAGTCAATCAACACATGAATATTGATACTTTGGCAACCTACGACTTAGAGGCTGTAGTTAATGGACATAAGAATGACTGTCAAAGTGGAATGCGAATGGTCAGTCGTGCCATAGCTATAAATGTAAAGGGTTTACTAACAAAGACTGCGACGTGAAACCAGTAAAGAATTTTTAAAGGTAAATTGGTGAATTTACTTCATATATTGATAATCCATGGAAGCGTTTAGTACGCAGTTGGTATCCACAAC
>JADMIO012736574.1_pt1 | contig 12281 bp, 15 predicted proteins | sample 8958161 | NCBI WGS metagenome assembly JADMIO01 (sample SAMN16585339, study PRJNA669376) | soil metagenome | isolation source: Crop rotation soil | place: USA: Cullars Rotation, Alabama | collected 2011 | reverse complement strand
CTTTCCCGTGCGGATGGAACCAGGAATGGCGTTGAGCGAGGTGCGGAACTGTTCGGGGTCGCCTTTTGCTTCGATGTCGGTCACGACGTAACCTACCTTTTCATTTGTCTGCAGGTATTGGCCGACGATGTTCGCATTTGCGCCGGCTAAAACAGAATTCAACTCGCGAAGCACTCCTGGAGTATTGTCATGAATATTGAGGATTCGATAGGCGTTCTCGTGCTGGGGAAGTGCTACGTGGGGGAAATTGACGGCGCCCGCGGTGGAGCCGTTGTCAAAGTACCGCACTAGTTTCTCGGCGACTTCAATGCCGATAGCTTCCTGGGCTTCTTCGGTCGAACCGCCTACATGCGGGGAAAGGAGCGCATTGTCCAGACCTCGAAGAGGAGAAACGAATGCATCGTCCTTTGATTTTGGCTCTTTGGGATACACGTCTATCGCGGCCCCCGCAATGTGCCCGGCTTTTAAGAGTTCGGCCAGAGCTTCCAGGTCAACTACCGTCCCGCGCGAATAATTTATGAGACTCGCGCCATGCTTCATCGCAGAGAGTTCCCTTTTGCCTATCAATAGCTTCGTGCGGGCGGTTTCCGGTACGTGCAACGTCACCACGTCAGAGACGCGAAGAAGATCATGCAAAGTAGCGAACGGCCGCGCATTACCCAGCGGAAGCTTTTTCTCGGTGTCATAGTAACCGACCTGCATGCCGAGCTGCTCGGCAAGGACGGAAAGCTGAGTACCAATATTTCCATACCCCACGATGCCGAGCATTTTTCCGCGTACTTCGTGGGAACCTTTTGCGCTTTTGATCCATTCTCCGCGATGGAGGGCGAGGTTTTTTTCCGGCGTGCGGCGCATCAGCGCGATAATGGAAGATATAGTCAGTTCCGCGACACTGCGGGTATTCGCAAACGGCGCATTGAAGACGGGGATGCCAAGTTCGAGCGCTGTATCGAGTGCGACCTGATTCGTACCGATACAGAAGCATCCGGCGACCATAAGTTTGTCTGCACTTTTCAGCGCCTCGGCATCGAGTTCAGTGGTCGAGCGGATGCCAAGTATGCGAACTCCCTGCAGTTTCTCTATGAGTGTTTTTCCGGCGAGCGCCTTCGGGAACTCCTCAATGTTGGTATATCCGGCTTTTTCGAAAACGGCCCGGGCGGTAGGGGAGATGCCCTCAAGAAGGAGTATCTTCACCCTATTCTTGTCGAAAGAAAGCGCATGCATAAAACACTATTGTAGCTCTTTTTGCATAAAAGTAAGGAGTTCTACGCCAGAATAAAAGAAGTGCAGCGCCTTCGCTTTCACTGATTCGCGCACCACGTTTGCGCCGAAGCCGAAAAAGTCGTCCGCCGCGCCGCTTTCAAAGGCCTTATAGTCGTTGATGCCGTCTCCAATCATCACGAATCTTTCTTCTGGGTATTCCGCGCGCAGGGCGCGAAGAACGGGCGTCTTTCCGTCATTGGTCCATAAAAGGGAAGCGGTATCTGTTGCAACGACATTGCCGGCAGAGTCGAAAATAAACTTATTCGAATGAACGTCTGCATCAGGTACACCGAGCTTTTTTGCAACCGGGGCAATTAATTCTAAAAAACCGCCGCTGACGATATGTACGCCGTGGCCAGCTTCCGAAAGCCAAGAAAAGATGTCCTCCATGCCCGGAGTGATTTCGTTAAGCATGCGCCTGCCGCTATCTTCAAGTAGCTTTTTTGAAAGGGGAACGAATTGAAGGCGCCTCGTGACGGAATCCAGAAAGGAGAGTTTGCCCTCCATGCCGAGTCGCGTGATGTTATCGATCTCGCGCACCAGGCGTTCTTTTTCAGGATGCTCAGCAAGCGCTGTCGCTATCGCATCATCAAGCGTCTCCTTTTTCACCACGGTTGAGTCGAAATCAAAAAATACTACCGCCATACCGCATGCTAGCGTACGCGATAAGAAGTTCTCACATTGACACGAGGTAGATTTCGATGCATTATATTTACAGTCCCGGCAATCGGGTTAAAAGCACGGAGATGGTCATGACGGACACTCATTCGGCGGAAGGCAAGGTTGCAAAACGGCGTATCGAACCCGAGCATCAAAGCATCGCGCTCGCAGTCGGCACATTCGCGCTCGTTCTCGTGTGGATGCTCGTGACCTGGGGCGCACGTATCTCGGCGAGAGCCTCGCTGCGCCACAGTGGTGGTTCACTCCGGCTGTGCCGGTTTGGGTCGTATTCCTCATATTTCTCTGGCAGATGCTCTGCTTGATGAAGTCCATCCTGACGACGAGCTATCGCGAGTCGGCAGGCGTGAACGACACCAATGTCAGCTGGTATTCGTTCATTGGCGTCGTCATTCTTTGCGTCGTGTGGCTTATGCTGTTCCTTTTCGGCAAGATCCCGCTGACCTGGAATCACGTGAACGGTCTCGCTGCCGTTCTCCTGATGGTTTTCGTGGAGAGCCGAGTCACCAGCATCGCATGGACGGTCGCCAATAGGCGTCCTGGCGGCGTTATAGGCGTCGGACCGCAATAAGGATTGCCCTGCAAAACCAGTGAACGAACGGCGAGACTATGTCTCGCCGTTTGCTTTTTATGATAAACTTCTCCTATGAGCGAATTCTTGAAGATGGACATCTTCTTTTTCATCGCCTCCTTTGAGCTCGTTATCCTCGGCGCCCTTATGGGCTTCGTACTCTGGAAGCTTCTTCGCATATTGAAACATGTTGAGCGCATCGCCGAGGTGGCAGGAAAAGAAGCGGAGAACCTCAAGGATGATGCCGCGTATCTGCGGGGGAGACTTTTAGGCGTTCTGGATTCTATACTAAGCTTTGTTCCTCGCCGGCGGGCAAGGAAGGAAGAGAAAGACAGTTGAATCTCATAATATGTTCATGGTAGTTTAGTGATACTGGGCTCATGGCTCAAACAATTACTAAACAAGCACGAACGCAAAAAGTACAGCCTATGAAAATGCGCAATAAGATTTTAGCGGGAGCAGCCGGCGCCGCGGCAATAGCGGCAGGCTATTATTTCTATGCTCACAAAAATGCAAAAAAGCACCGGAGTGCGGCAGCCAAATGGGCGATGGATTTCAAGGGAGATGTCATGGACCAGGCCCAGCAGCTTAAAAAGATCGATCGCAGCTCGCTCGTCGGTATAATCGATGGTGTGACTCGCGCCTATGAAAGCGTCAGAAACCTGAACCAGAACGATCTCATGGCCGTCGCGGAAGAACTTAAGAGCAACTGGAAAAAGCTGCAAGCCGAGCTTACGCAAACGAGTCGTGCCGCCAGCAGGGAGGCTCGTAAGACCGTAAATAACGCCGCTCATTCCGCACGAAAGACAGCCCGCAAAGTAACTTCCAAAGTAAAGAAGTCAGTGCGATAATGTCGTGAATGGCGGCGCGTGACTTCAACGAACTGGTCTCGTCCAATTGGGACGAGAAAAAGTTCCTTTGCATCGGGCTGGATTCCGATGCACGAAAGCTTCCCGGTCACTTGAAGAGCCTGGGTGCGAAAGCCGGAGTCGTTGCCTTCAACACCGCGATTGTCGAAACTACACGCGACATCGCTGCCGCATTTAAATTAAATACCGCTTTTTACGAAGCTAATGGTGAAGACGGGTGGGCGGCTCTTGCAGCGACATGCCAGGTAATACGCGAGAGTGCGCCCGATGTTCCTATCATCATTGATGCCAAACGCGCCGATATCGGTAACACCAACGAGGGCTACGTAGAGGCGTTCTTTACGAGATTAGGTGCGGATGCTCTGACAGTGCATCCGTATCTCGGCGCGGAGGCCTTGGCACCGTTTCTTATGCTTAAAGAAAAAGGAATAATCATCCTCTGTCGCACATCAAACCACGGCTCAGGCGAGTTGCAGGACCTAGAAATAGGCGGCGAAGCGCTTTATATGAAAATAGCGCATGTCGTCGAAGAGCGGTGGAATAAGAACAGAAATTGCTGGCTCGTCGTCGGCGCAACATATCCGAAAGAACTCCGCGAAATCAGGAGCGCTGCACCAAACATCCCCTTCTTGATTCCTGGGGTCGGCGCGCAGGGAGGGGACGCGAGCGAAGCGGTAAAAGCAGGCATTGACTCGAGAGGGCGGGGGATACTTCTAAACGCATCGCGAAGCGTTATTTTTGCATCATCTGGAGTCGACTTCGCCGAGCGGGCGCGCGAACAAGCGCAAGAACTGCATGGCGCAATTCTTCAAGCGCTGTAGAATACTTGGAATATGAATGAAGACGAAGTGCTTGATATTTATGTCAGATCCGGCGGCTTCAGAAGCGGCCACTTCGTTTTCGTTTCGGGATTGCACGCAGACACCTACATCAATAAGAACGCGGTATATCCGTATACGCATGAGATCTCAAAGCTTTGCCGCGGTATAGCCGAGAAGTTTTCCGGCAGGGGAGTGGAAGTCGTTGTCGGCCCTTCGACGGGCGGAATAATACTTTCGCAATGGGTTGCATACCATCTGAGCGAACTGGAGGGCCGCGAAATACTGAGCGTCTATGCGGATAAGGACGGCGAAGGCTTCATCATAAAGCGCGGCTATGAGGATGTCGCCCAGGGCAAGAAGTGCTTGGTCGTTGAAGACCTTGTAACCACTGGCGGGTCATTGTGTAAAGTTGTGGAGGAGACGCGCCGCGTTGGAGGGAATGTGCTTGCGGCCGTCGCAGTCGTAAATCGGGGGCGGGTCACCAAGGAAGCGGTGGGAAATCCGCCCGAATTCGTTGTAATGCTCAACGTTCAACTGGAGCAATGGCCGGAGGACAAATGCGACCTTTGCAAACGTGAAATTCCGGTGAATACTGACGTCGGCCACGGTAGGGAATTTCTGGCAAAAAAGTAAGAAAAATAGGTGCAATTTGGTATTATACCGAGACCCATTAATAAGTAGGGAAATTTATTATGCAAAACGCATGGATATGGATAGTCGTCGTGGTAGTCATAGTTGTCGGCGGTTTTCTCTGGTGGCAGAGCGCGCAGCCAAGTACGGGGACGACCATTGACACCACAATTAATACGGACACGACGAACGGCACGGAAGTCCAAGATACGACCAGCACGAGCACTGAGACCAGCACAAGCACGCAGGGCTCTTCTGGCGCTACATCTGGAACCGTTACCGTAACCTACGACGGCAATAGCTTTAGCCCCGGGACGGTAACCATCAAGAAGGGCGACTCAGTAAAGTTCGTCGATTCGAGCGGCACTATGTGGGTGGCTTCGGCTCCCCATCCGGCTCATACGGGGTATGACGGCACATCGCGCGGCACGCATTGCGCGCCCGGATACACCGGGGCGGCACCTTTTGACCAGTGTGCCCCCGGTTCCAGCTACACGTTTACCTTCGATAAGGTCGGCACGTGGGCGTACCATGACCATGTGAACGCTTCCGCCTTCGGCAAAGTCGTTGTAACAGAGTAAGACAAATAGTATTTTTAGCATTTTTGCTCCCCCGCAATACGCGGGGGAGCACTAGGATGCTACAATCCGAGTATGAGCCTTGAAGAAACACTGAATCGATTCGGCGAACAATTCGCCTGGCATCCGGTCTTGGAGAACGCGCACAACCTCGGGGCGCACGTAAATTTTATCGTTGCCGGTATGGGCGGTTCGCATCTCGGCGCATGGCTCATCCAGCAATTTGACCAGCATTTGGACCTAACCATTCATCGTGATTACGGACTCCCGGTCTTGCCGGAGACAAAGATGCGCAACGGTCTTTTTATCGCGAGTTCGTACTCGGGTACAACGGAAGAGACACTGGATGCACTCAAAGCGGCTCACGAAAAAAGCATGCATATTGCCGCGGTCTCTTTGGGCGGCGAACTTCTGGATTTTGCCCGAAAAAACGAGCTGCCTTTCATCCAAATTCCGGACACGGGGCTCGAGCCGAGAATGGCTATAGGCTATGCAATGATAGCCATCGCGCGATTCATGGCTAACGGCATGCTGGAGAGCGCGATACGCGAGGGTGGACAGAAAGTGAACCCTTCTGAGCATCGCCTTGAAGGCATGAAAATGGCTCAGCGACTGCAGGGTAAGGTACCGGTCATCTGGTCCTCTGCTAAAAACCTTCCGCTTGCAAATATTTGGAAAGTTAAATTCAACGAAACGTCGAAAATACCGGCATTTTGCAATTATTTCCCGGAGCTGAGTCACAATGAGTTCACCGGATTTGACGTGGTGGACTCAACCCGACCGGTCACGGAGAATTTCCACATCATCATCCTGGAAGATCCGAAAGATCATCCGCGTGTTCAGCGCCGGATGTCTCTGAGCAAGGAAATGCTTACGGAGCGGAATATCGGCGTCGATGTGGTTAAGATGGGAGGCGAGCATTTTGAGAAACTCTTTTCAACGGCTCTTATGGCTGATTGGGTGGCGCTCGGCCTTGCCCAATACTACGGTGTGCCGAATCCGGAAACGCCCTTGATAGCCGAGTTCAAGAAGCGGATGACCGCGGTATAATATTTTGAATGAAAATACTCGCCGATATCGGGGGTACCAAAACCCGCATTGCGGGAAGCTCCGACCTATTGGGATTCAGCGATCCTCTTATCTACGATACGCCAAAAAAATATGACGAAGGGATATCCATTTTCGTTGAACACGCGAGAAAGATAGCCCAGAGCGAACATATAGACGGCGTGCAAATCGGCGTACGCGGGCATATTTTACGGGAGCGAGGTTCCATTCAGGATTTTTCAGTACTCGGTGACTGGAGCGAAAGGCTTCTTTGCCATGACCTGGCGACCGCTTTAAGCGCCCATGTCGAGATCGAAAATGATACGGCAACGGTTGCCATGGGCGAGGCGCATTTTGGCGCCGGAAAAAACGCCGGAATCGTCGTCTATATCACCGTCTCAACGGGCGTAAACGGCTGCCGGATAGTGGACGGAAGGATAGATCGCTCGGTGCGGGGATTTGAGATCGGGGGACAATATTTAAATATCGAGCCCACGATAACATTCGAGGAAATGGTATCGGGCACAACGGTCTCAAAACAATTTAAGATGTCTCCTCGTGACCTTGGGAAAAACCATGAGCTCTGGGGCGAGCTCGCAGTCCTCTGCGCATATGGCGTCCATAACACGATACTGCACTGGTCGCCGGACAAAGTCGTTCTCGGCGGCTCTATGTTCAATGAGGTCGGTATTTCCGTACCGAAAGTGGCAGAAGAGGTGCGAAAGATAACGAAGAAATTCTCCGAAGTGCCCGAAATAGTGCACTCTGAGCTCGGCGACTTCGGCGGACTTTGGGGCGCGATGGCTATTCTGCGTCAGCGGTCTTGATTTTGCTGCGCTCGCCAGGTTTCTACCATAAGGGGAATGGAGCTCGCCACAATTATCCCCAGAATTATAAGAGTCAAATATCTCTCTACGCCTGGGATCTTTGTACCCAGGAAATATCCCAAAGAAGTGACTCCGCCCGCCCAAAGTACCGCTCCGAGAACGTTATAGGTGAGAAACGTGCGGTATCGCATGTTGGCTACACCGGCGACGATAGGGGCGAAGGTGCGTACGACCGGCACGAATCTAGCGAAAAGAATCGTACGCGACCCGTATTTTTCGTAAAAGACCTCGGCTCGCTGCAGATGTTCATGCTTAAAAAAGCGCGAATCGGGGCGCAGGAAAAGCCGGTAGCCGACCTTCCTTCCGAACCAGAAGCCGATGCTGTCTCCCAAGATGGCAGCGATCGTCACTCCCGGTACGAGGACCCATGGATTGAAAAAACCCTGTGAAGCCAGAAGTCCCGCGGTAAAAAGCAGCGAGGCTCCGGGGAGGAAGAATCCGAAGAATACGCCGGATTCGGCCAAAATCGCAGCGAAGATCCCTGGATATCCGAAACTCTGCACCAGTAAAAGCATGTCGAAATGCGGAATATGGAACATCGGGACAGTATACTCTAATTTGCCGGAGTCATGCTCCCGCGATCCTCATAAACAACAGCGGAGATATCGCGAATCGTATTCGCGAGATCTTTTTCATTATTGCCTTTGGTCATGACGCACAAATAGTACGGCACCTCGGCATATATCAATCCGCAGTCATGCAGTTCAACAGCCATTAATATATTATCTTCGTATACGCCTCGCTCGCCGTATTTATGGGCAACCTTAACGCTCGAAGGCAGGCCTGCGACTAAGCCATCTTTGAATGTCGTTTTAGACAGCAGCTCCATAGCATAATTGGAAAACTCGCGGTCCAGATACGTTGCGCTATAAATGCGGGCAAGCATGAAGATGTATTGTTTGGGGGATATGGTACCGGTAGGATCTTGAAGGAAAGTCGAATTGGTTTCATCGAAGATGTTTTGCAGCGATTTGTCCGTCAGGTTATCGGCCAAGACGTCTTTAGCCACGTTATCTGAATCCACTATCATAGTCTCGAGCAGGGTCGATGCAGGATATACGCCTGCCGCAAGCTGTGCCGGAAGTGCGTTCGGCAGCGCGTCGTTTTCCTTTGGATTGTAATAAAGTCTTTTTTCGAGGATAGTGGGATGCGATTCCGCCTGTTTCAGGTAGGCGAGCATTATCGGCACTTTGATGAGGCTGCCCGGGTCGAATTTTTCGTCTTCATCGATCCCGAACCAATGTGCGTTGCTGGGCAGTCTGAAAAAGACGCTGACATCGGACGCCGCACCGGTCTTTTTCGCGGCGTTTATGATTTTCTGAACGTCCGCTTTGGCTTTGTTCAGTTCGGGAAAACCGGACGCATCCGATATGGCGATCGAAACGAGCGGATTTATATATGGAAAGTTCGGGTCTTTATATCTGACAGGCTTCGCTACATTCTTTGCAGCGTCCGTAAGAGTAACGTTTCGACTTGTATACCAGCCGGCACCAAAAGAAAAGACGATAAGCGCGAGTATGCCGACGCTTTTCCAGCTTAGGGTGGCCCGAAATAAGTTGTCAATGCGTTTGCCATTTAATTCTGAACGGATAAGCATGTCTAAACCAGCCTTTCGGGTACGGGATGTTTTTTGGACATCTTCCGCACCTCCTCCCGTATGGACTTTTTGAGTCTTGTATCGGTGCGGTTCTTGAGCGTTTCCACCATCAGTTCGGCGATATGCGCGCAATCTTTTTCTTTGAACCCGCGCGTCGTTATGGCCGGAGTGCCAAAACGTATGCCTGAAGGATCCATTGGCTTCCTGGTGTCATCCGCGATCGAGTTCATGTTCAGGGTCATTCCGACCTCGTCGAGAACCGTTTCCGCTTCGCGTCCGCCAATTCCAAAAGAAGTATAGACGTCCGCCAAAAGAAGGTGACTCGAGGTCCCGCCCGTAATAAGCCGGACTCCCGCTGCCTTGAATACTTTTTCCATGGCCTTTGCGTTCTTTAGAATTTGCTTCGCGTACCCTTTAAATTTTGGCGATTGTGCCTCGCCGAAACAAACCGCTTTAGCGGCGATATTGTGCATCAAAGGACCACCCTGGAAACCGGGGAAGACGGCTTTATCGACTTTTTTTGCTATCTCCTCGCTTTCGCGAGTGAGTATCATGCCGCCACGCGGCCCCCGCAAAGTCTTATGCGTCGTAGTCGTTATGAGGTCAAATCCGTAATCGAACGGGTTTTTCATGGCGCGTCCCGCAATAAGGCCGGCGATATGTGCGGCATCCATAACCGCGAGCGCACCGACTTCGTGCGCGATATCCGCCATTTTCTTGTAGTCGAGTTCGCGGGGATAGGCAGAATATCCTCCCAAAAGTATCTTCGGCTTCTCGCGCTTTGCGACCGTGCGCATTTCATCATAGTCGATTTCCCCGGTCTCGACATTTTTCATCTTATATCGGACGAATTTGAATATTTTTGTCAGGTAGGTGACCGGATGCCCGTGCGTGAGATGCCCGCCGTGAGAAAGATCCATGCCCAAAACGGTATCTCCCGGCTCCAAGAGCGCAAAATACATCGCGACGTTCGCCGGAGCGCCGGCGTGCGGCTGGACGTTCGCGTAACCGGCCTTAAAAAGCTTTTTGGCGCGGTCTCTCGCGATATTTTCAATAATATCGGTATAGGTCTGTCCGCCGTAGTAGCGCCTGCCGGGGTAGCCTTCCGAATATTTGTTGGTGAAGATAGAGGCGTTCGCTTCTTTGACTGCGCGGGATACGTAATTTTCCGAAGGAATAAGTTCGATTCCTTCCGCCTCCCTTTTTTCCTCGCCGACGACTGCTTTGTAGACGGCTTTGTCCTGTCGCTTGATGAACGGATAATATTCCATAGGTATGAATTACATCTGATAATTAATTAATGCCGATCAGGCGCCCGTCCCGTGCAGTTTTTTATTATAGCCGCCGGCAACGGTAAGCTCCGCTTTTATGCCGGCATGCGGCTCATAGTCGTTGAGCTTCACGTGTTCCGGCTTGAATTCTTCCAATGAGCGGAATTTACGGGTAAAAGACACGGTCGGAAAGGCTTTCGGCGCGCGGCTTAATTGCTCCCGTATCTGCTGTCTATGATTCTCGTACATATGGTAGTCACCGAAGGTGTGGATGAATTCTCCAGGCTCTCGACCCAATATTTTTGCAAGAATGATAGTAAGGAGGGCATAGCTTGCGATGTTGAACGGTACGCCGAGAAAAATATCTGCCGAACGCTGATAGAGCTGGAGGTATACTTTGCCGTTTTTTATGTTGACCTGATACATGTTGTGACAGATAGGAAAGCGCGCGCCGGTGCCGGGAGCAGCCATGCTATAGAGATACTCGGGGTTCCACGAGGTTACGAGCGTGTTGTGCGCGTCGGGGTCTTTACGAAGTTCGTCGATTACCCAGCTTAGCTGGTCGACTTTGCGGCCGTCTTTGGAAGGCCAGCGTCGCCAGGATTCTCCGTATATGTGCGGGAGATCGCCGTGCTGCTTTGCGAATTCCGCATCATCTTTTATTTTTGCGATGAATTCGTCCTTGCTCATCTTTTCTTTCGGATGTTTTTCCGTATATATCTTGTAAGGGTAGTCGTCCCAAATATGCACGTCGTTGTCGACAAGATACTTGATGTTGCTGTCACCCGACATAAACCAGTACAATTCATGCAAGACGCCCTTCCAATAGACGCGCTTTGTCGTGAGAAGGGGAAAGCCTTCGGAAAGGTCGAACCGTATCTGTGCCCCGAAACGGCTGTATGTTTTTACGGACGTGCCTTTATCTACCTGCTCTTCGCCGCGCTCGAGTACGTCGCGCAGTAGTTCGAGGTATTGCTCCTCGGGATGTCTCGCGTTCGTTCCAGCGTGCAGGTGTGGTATGAGCATGTTATTTTTTTACTTTCCTTTTTTTAGCCTGGGCGAAATGCCGCCAGTTATCTTTTGCGAAACGGCCCGTCTTTTTGTAGTTTTGCCTCGGGGGCGACGTGAGCTTGGAAAAAGTGATCTGCGCTATCTCCATACCCGGGCGCAAAATTATGGGAATATTGCTCTGATTGGTTATCTCGAAGGTGATATTGAGAAAATGTCCCGGATTGATGATGCCTGCGGTATTGTGGATCATGAGCCCGATACGAGCGAGGGAAGATTTCCCGCCGACCTGTATCAGGTAGTGGTCGGAACCGAAAAATTCCTTCGAGAGGCCGAGCACGGAGACGCCCGGGTGCAATACGAACGGGTCATCGTCCCGGACTATCTTTTCGAGCGTCTTCGCGTAAATCTTTCGAGAGGGATCGACGAAGTGCGTACTGCTCGCCTCGTTTTCGATGAATTTATTGCCCAAAAGAATGTCGTAGCTCGCTGGTTGCAGGCGCCCTTCGTCGTAGGGCGTAAGGGTAATCTCGCCCTGCTTTATAGCTTCATGGATGTCGGTGTCAGATAAGAACATACGTCATTCTATCGTAAAAATTTTCTCCGTACCGTAGTAGTCGGACCAATTCTTGTTGTAAAACTCGAACATCCGCGAAAGCCGGTCCTGCTGCAATTCTTCGACGCCTAACTTCTCCATGAGTTCGTCGATATGTTCTCGGGCCTCTGGAATGGCGGATCTTTCCGTCACGATACGCTCGAATTCCGCGAGCCAGCCGTAGCCTGCGTTCCTATCGAGCGTGACATTAGTGCCTTCACAGATATACTCTTCGCGTTCGCGGGACCATTTCGCCTGATACTCGTAACCCGACTGTTGAACAAGCTCATCGAGCTCTTCGAGGGACATATTGACGGGCTCTTCGAATTCTAGACGCGCGATTCCGTTCGAGCTCGTCGTGTCGTCCACGGATGCTTTCACGACCAATAATATTTCTCCGTCCCTGTCTCGGGTCCGAACCGACGCGTCTTTTGCGCGTTTTACGATATCGGTCAGCCGGTTGGCC
>JADMIO011413757.1_pt1 | contig 12281 bp, 8 predicted proteins | sample 8958161 | NCBI WGS metagenome assembly JADMIO01 (sample SAMN16585339, study PRJNA669376) | soil metagenome | isolation source: Crop rotation soil | place: USA: Cullars Rotation, Alabama | collected 2011 | reverse complement strand
CGCAGGAGCTTCGACCAGGCCGGTTTCTTTTGCAGAAGTTTGCGCGCGTCCGCTAACGTCAGGAAGTCCCTTCGAACCGCCGGGGCCTTCAATGCGACACGCGGAGGTTTGTCGAGCCAACGGCGAATTCGATCGGCCATGTAAGGACCGACCCCGTGCAGCTCGGTTAGTGGCCGGTCCTGGGCAACCAGATCAGCGGCACTTTGCGGCCAAAGAAATGCACTCCGGGCGGCCCGGCGATATGCTCGAACCAGGATTCCGGTTTCGCTCTCGGATTGACGGGCCAATAATTCGGCCAGATCTGCGTTCGACAACATTCAAGAGTCCCTGCCTTCTAAATCAACAACGCGTACGCCCTCCGCGGCGGTCCGCTTTAAGTAAAGATCGCTTAAACGTTTTGTGATTGGACCCACTCTGCCGCCGCCGATAACCCGATCATCGATCTTCACTACGCCAGCGAGCTCACCCATGGTTCCGGTGCAAAAAACCTCCGCCGCGGTGTAAGCGTCTTCGAGCGACAGGTCTTTCTCGGCACAATGAATCTTCTCGACCGCAGCAATCTCGATCACGGTCGCGCGAGTAATGCCCTCCGGACAAGCTACGACCCGACTGGTGACTAATCCCCCGTCACGGACGAAAAACAAATGCGTCGCGTTCGTCTCCGCGATGTTGGCATCCATGTCGAGCATCAAAGCGTCATCCGCGCCCTCGTTATTCGCCTCGATCTTGGCCAGTATCGAGTTAAGCAAATTCGCGTGATGAATTCTCGGATCAAGAATTTCCGGCGGCGGACGCCGAATGCGACTCGTGATCAGTGTCAGCCCGGTTTTCGCATAAACCGGCGTCTTGTGCTCGGCCAGGACAATCAACGTTGGCCCGCTTTGATTGAGGCGCGGGTCCATTCCGGAGGTAATCTTCACACCGCGCGTCAGCGTCAGGCGGATATGAACGCCGTCCCGCATTTTGTTAGCCGAGAGAGTGCGTTTGAGTTCTTCAATGATTTTATCCCGTGACGGAACCTCCGCGAATGACAGCGCCCGAGCCGAACGTTCCAGGCGATCCAGATGTTCGTGCAGCTTGAAGATTCGCCCATCATATAATCGCAGGCCTTCCCAAACTGCATCTCCTGCCTGGACTGAAGAATCGAACGGGCTAACACCCGCTTTGTCCCGATGCAGCAACTCTCCGTTGATGTTGACGATCAGATCGCGATTTCGCTCATCGAATTTCTGCAACATGGCTCTGATTTGTAGGACAACTGCTCCGGTTGCAATTCATATTAGCCGGTTGGCGGAGCACCTGCCCTACAATTTCTCTAGCCGTAACCGACGCTGATAAAGTCGCTCGTAAGATTCCCGACAGCGCTCGTAAATTTCGAGTAGATGTTTCGGAATTTCGACCGTTCGTTGCCGATAAAGTCGGAATGATGTCGATCTCGCCACATCGTCGTACCAATATTTTGCCCAAACTCCGTCTGTTTCCCGGAGACCAGGCGGCCAGGAAAGCATCGATTCCTGGAAATCCACTCCGATCGAATCGCACAACAGGCGCAGCACCTGTTCCGGGCTCTCCAGCACATCTCTGACATCGATCACCGTCTGCTGTCCGCCAAACGAACTGACCAAATCAAAGATTTCTGCCTGCTGAACGAATCCGAGATCTTCGAGCGATGGATTTTCACGCCTCTTAATATAAGAGGCAATCACCTCGCCCGGGTCCCGAATCAGAAAACAGTTCGTCAAACCGCGAATCCAACCCCGGTCGATTTCCGGCAGCAGATGGTGCGTCATCTGTTTTTGATAAAAGATCTTCCTGCCCCCTGGCACTTCAGACCCGACAAGTTCTTGAACAACCTTTCGCCAATCGGTTTCACCGGTGGCCACGATTTCATCCGCTCCGGGGTGATTCTTTCCGGTCGCCTTCAGGAAATAAGCGTAGAAGGGCTCGTCAATGACAACGGTGTCGGAACGGTTGCCCCATGAGCGCATCATCGCGGTCGAGATGTTGCGCGGGCCCGACCACATCGCGAAGCGAATCATGGATGCGGTTCAGCCGAAGATGATCAATTGAATCGTCTCCGGCAACTGTTGAGCAACATTGGTGGCAACGCTCCCACGAAGCAGTTTGGTCATCGCCGAGCGCTGAGTGGCGCCGATCACAAGGTAATCGATTCCGAGTGTCGCCGCGAGATCGAGGATGGTCGTGGCAGTGTCTTCACTAACGGCGTACACCGGTAGCACCGAAATATTTTGCTCGGCCCCCAGCTTGATCATGTTCGACATGATTGCTGCTGCCTCCGGGTCCTCCTGCCATTTGGCGCGACTGGAAATCGTCGGCCCGCCTCCATAGAAAACGACAATCTCCTTAACATAGAGAACGTAGAGGGATGCTTTGCGCAGTTTGGCCTCCTCCAGGGCAAATCCAAGGACGCGCGTGATCCCACGTGCCGCCACCATGATTTTCTGGCCTTCTTCGAACCGGGTCTGCACGTGGAGAGCGAGATCCGGAGTCACCATCTCCGCCACCTTGCGCGTGACGGTGAGCGTCTTTAACCCGGCCAGCTTGTGCGAATAAGCCCGGAACCCGAGACCGATGCCGAGCACACACATGGCGAAAAACAGTGCGTCCGGTTTTGTCTTGGCGATGGTGAGCTCGACGGCGGCAAGCACGAGAAATGTCGCGCCCATGATAATGCGCTCGTGGGCATGCAGACCGAGTCGCTTGTTAAACGTGCAGGCTCCGAGATTGACTGCGATTGCCCCCACCACACCGATCGCGTAAAGGCCGGCCAGCGCTTCGAATTGCCGGCTGATCGCGAGAACCAGGACCGGAATAGCGACCGCAACAACAAGAGGAATACCGGGAACACCATGTCTGTTTAACCGCGCAAATTGCGCAGGCATCTCGCCGTCCTGGGCCATCATGTAGATCACCCCGATCAACGCGACAATTGCCGTGTTGACCGCGCTAATGAGAAGGAGACCGAAGACCACACCGACAAAAATAGAGAAGGCGTGTCCAAACCATGGACCTCCGACCAAAGTCGCGTAGTGCTCGCCGAGATAGCGAAGCATATCTTCCTTATGTTCGATCAAACCCGGCGCCAGCGATTTTGGCAGTGAAAGCATTGCCCAACCGAGCAGCGCCGTTCCCACGACCACTTCGATTGCCACGGGCAAAATTGCTTTGCTCGCCGTGCGCGTGACCTTCGGTTCACCGGATTCCGAGCCGGGATCGAGTTTCATTACCCCGGTGAGATTGGCGATAGCTTCAACGCCGCTCAGGGCAAGGATCACCCCAACAAACTGAACCCAGACCGTGCTTAGATTGGTATGGCGCGGCTCGAGGTGCGCCGTGCTCAAATGATTCGCGCTAAACACCAGCGTGGCAGCGACCACAATAACCGCTGGAATAGCGAGCCAGATCGAAACGCTACCGCTATGTTTCGGCCCGAAAAAATTCAGGACCCCGAGAACCACGATCACTCCAATTGAAACAATCGGAGCGTATTGACTGGGAACGCCGAGATAGGTCACCCCGGCCCACCCGCTCAACGCCGCGGTCACAATAAAATTTGCGATTAACAAAAGAGCGCCGACTGACGCCAAAAAGCGGCTTTGTTGCCGGGCAGCGGAGTACACACCGCCGCCGTCGGGAAAGTGAGCGCAAATAATGATGTAATTGAATGCGACGATCGCGGTCAGAACGCAGACCGCGATAATAATCGGGAACGATGAGAAGCCCGCCGCCACGAAGGCCAGGCCCAGTACGTAAGCCTTGCTGGTACCCCAATCCCCGTAAAGCAGCGCAGCGGCACGTTTCCAATCAACATTGCGTGGCCGATGCACGCGGGCACTTGCGTCGGAAATAAGATCGGCCATCGCTATGCGCCCTGACTGTTCCGGTGCGTCTACTCGATGGCAAGTTCTTTCTCAACCGGTCAGACTTCTACCCGCGCTCCCAACTCGACAACTCCATTTGGTGGCAGGCAAAAATACGAGGTGGCATCCCCGGCATTGCGCGTCATCCAGGCAAACAAAGAGCCGCGCCAGGAGGAAAGGCCGAGCTTGCTGGTAGCGAGAATTGTTTCGCGGCCAATGAAATATGTAGTTCGCATTGGCTCCACCCGAAGCTCCACTTCCTTCAAATTTGCCAAAGCCCCGGGAACGTCGGGCTTTTCCATGAAACCAAAATGGACCTGAATCCGCCAGAAACCGTTCTTGAGCTTCTCAATCGCCACGCGGTCTCTGGGATTCATAAGATAGGGAACCTCTTCCGTTCTCACGGTCAGCAGCACCACGTGTTCGTGCAATACCTTGTTGTGCTTGAGATTGTGAAGCAATGCCAATGGGGTGCCATGGCGATTGCCAGACATGTAAATCGCCGTTCCCGGCACGCGACGAATCCCCGATTCCAATCCGGGCAAAAAATCATCGAGCGGAAGGCAAATTTCGCTAATGCGGCCCCTGAGAACCTTGCGTCCTTTTCTCCAGGTAAGCATGAGAAAAAGAATCAGGGCCGAAACGAGAAGCGGAAACCACCCGCCGTGAGCAATCTTGAGCATGTTCGCGCCGAAGAAGGCGAGATCGATTGTGATAAAGAACGCGGCAATCACCAAAGCGATGGGTGCCGGCCAGTGCCAGCGGGACCGGGCAACGACATAAAACAGAATCGTGGTGATCAACATCGTCGTCGTGATCGCGACGCCATACGCAGCGGCAAGATTGCTCGATGTTCGAAAGCCCAGAACCAGGGCGATGCAGGCAAGCATCAAACCCCAGTTCACCAAGGGCACGTAGATCTGGCCGATAATCCGCGCCGAAGTGTAATTCACTTTCAAACGCGGGCTGTAACCCAGTTGAATCGCCTGCATCGTTAACGAAAAGGCGCCGCTAATAATGGCCTGTGATGCGATCACGGCAGCCGCCGTGGCGAGGACCACCATCGGATAAAGCGCCCACGAGGGTGACATCCGGTAAAAAGGATTTATCGCTGATTCGGGCCGAATCAAGAGAAGCGCCCCCTGCCCAAAATAGTTCAAAGTCAGCGCCGGCAAGACGATAGCGAACCAGTTGAAACGAATAGGCGTCGTGCCGAAGTGCCCAATGTCGGCGTAAAGCGCCTCACCCCCCGTGACCGCCAGAAAAACAGCGCCCAGCACCACAAACCCACTGGTGCCGTTGTTCACAAAGAAATTGAAACCGTGGAGTGGATTTATTGAAGACAAAACTTCCGGCGCCCGCGCAATTTGATGAACACCGAGGGCACTGATCGCGGCAAACCACAACAAGGTGATCGGGCCAAATACTCTGCCTACTCTGGTCGTGCCTCGCGATTGGAAGAAAAACAGCACAATCAAGATCACGATGGCGATTGGCACTACGTAGGGATCGCAAAGCGGCGTGGCGACATGCAACCCTTCGACTGCGCCCATGACTGAGATCGCCGGGGTTATCATTCCATCGGCGTAAAGCAAAGCCGCGCCAAACAAACCCAAAAGCAAAAGGTACTTGCCCCGTCGTCCTACGTCGCTCACCAGCGTGGCCAGGGCGAGGATCCCACCCTCTCCGCGATTATCCGCTCGCAGGATCAGGCCCAGATATTTGACGGAAATAATCAGGAGGAGAGACCACAGAATCAGGGACAAGACTCCCAGCACATTTGCCGGAGTCGGGGGGACAGCGTGCACGCCGTAGAAACACTCGCGCAAGGCATAAAGCGGACTCGTTCCGATGTCGCCGTAAACAATCCCAAGACTGGCCAGGCATAACAGCGCCAGTCGTCCTTTGCTCTTTGTGGACGGCGCCTCCGCCGACACCGGCGGCAAGGTCTCCTCTGGGGCGGTTAAGGTTGGGGGCCCGGAATTCACTTTCTGGAGAAGTTTAAGCAACAAGCAATTCCGGAGTAGTTAAAACGGTACTAAAATCGGAAGAGATCGATGTTGCACCTCCCGGGATGCGCTACATTGGGGGTGTGCTGGAAGCATCCAGTTCGCGTCGCATTAGAAAGGTGCCCTTATCGGAGCCCTCGATAGGCCCAAGTGTAAATGAGCAGGACCCGACAACACCTTCTTTCGCGCCGCTCAAGGAATATCTCGCCGCGGTCGGTGGCGTGGCCTTGCTAACCATTGCCTGCTGGCTGTTAACCCCGTTAACCGGCTATGGATCGATCTCCCTCATCTATCTTCTCGGCGTTCTCCTTGCCGGAATGGTGCTCAATCGCGGCCCGGTATTGCTGGTCGCTGGGTTGAGCGCGATTGCCTGGAATTTTTTATTCATCCCGCCGCTGTTTACATTGCACATCGCGAAGCTCGAGGATGCCCTGACCTTCGCGACCTATTTCATCGTGGCAATCACGGTCGGTAGCCTCACGTCGCAGCTGAAAGCGCGCGAGCACCTCGCGGCCCAGATTCAACTCTCACAGGAGTCGGAGCGGCTCCGCAAGACATTGCTCGACTGCGTCTCACACGAACTAAAAACACCTCTTGCTGCCATTGCCGCTGCCAGTCAGGAGCTGGCACGGCCGGGGCTCAATGCATCCGATCCGCAAATGTTTAAAGAGCTGACTGGCGAGATCCGCGATGGTTCCCGGCGGCTCAATCGGGTGGTGGACAATCTTCTCGACATGAACCGGCTCGAAAGTGGAGTGGTTCAGCCGAAGCGCGAATGGTGTGATGTGCGCGAGTTGCTGCAATCGGCCATGGAAATCGAGCGCGACTCAATCAATGGGCGGGAAATCAAAGTGGATCTCCCCGAAAATATTCCCCTCGCCTTTCTCGATCACACGCTCATCGAACAGGCGGTGGCGAAGCTTCTGGCTAATGCCGGCAGCCACACACCTTTCCGCTTGCCTATCGAAATTGATGCTGAATATCAGAACAATTACCTGATCATCTGCGTAAGCGATCGCGGGCCCGGACTTCCCCCGGAAGAAGCAGAGCGCTTGTTCGAAAAATTTTACCGCGCGGATAGCCGCAGGGCCGGAGGCCTCGGGCTCGGCTTGTCGATCGCACGAGGGTTTGTCGAAGCCCATGGCGGAAAACTCACTGCCGAAAACCGCGATGGCGGGGGCGCTCGGTTCGTCATCAAGTTGCCGGTACGAGTCACGAAGATGAACGATTTTGAATCTGACTCATGAAACCGGCTCGCAGCGCTTTGATCATCGATGACGAAAAACAGATCCGTCGCCTCCTTCGAATTGCGCTGGAAGGAGCCGATCATCAGGTTTTCGAGGCCGAAACGGGACAAGCCGGCCTCAGCGAGATCGTCCATCGCCGGCCCGATGTTGTTCTGCTCGATCTTGGCCTTCCTGACATGGAAGGTGTAAAAGTATTGCGTCGTCTAAGGGAATGGTCAGATGTACCGGTACTGATCTTGTCGGTCCGAGATGATCCCGATGAAAAAGTCGCGGCCCTCGATGCCGGTGCCGATGATTATGTAACCAAACCGTTCGATACCGCGGAGCTATTGGCCCGGGTTCGTGCATCGCAGCGCCGTTCTTTGACCGAAACAGGCGAGCCGATTTTCAATTCCGGGCCGCTTTCGGTGGATTTCGCCGCTCGCCAAGTAAGGCTCGACGGCGAGGAGATCAAGCTGACGCCGACCGAATACTCCTTGCTCCGCGTGCTGGTTCAAAATGCCGGCAAAGTCGTAACGCATCGGCAATTGCTTCGCACCGTTTGGGGAGAAAAAGCGGAAAGCCAGGCGCAATACCTTCGCGTGTATGTTACCCATCTGCGCAAGAAACTGGAACCAGATGCGAACTCGCCCCGGCTTATTAAAACGGAAGTCGGAATCGGCTATCGGCTCGCCTCTGATCGCTAGCAGAGTCCCAGCTTCCGTCGGCGCGTTAATGATCTTTTAGCACTTAAACGCCCTTTTTTAATTATCTCTCCGGCCCGATTCGGAACGACGCTAGAGATGTGAAAGCGATCGTAATTGTTTTCGTTGGGCCATCCCCTGCAACCAACGCAGAATGCTCCAGCGTTCGCCGAATTGACTGGCGCCCGGAATCGCATGCGCGTCATGAGGAGGCGACCCCGCCGTTTTGGACCTGGTTCATCGAAAATCCGAGGCGCCATTCACCATTCTTGAAAACTGAGCCTCGCCCGCAAGCCGCACGCTAGGATTAGATCACCACGCGAATCGGCGCATTGGGCATATGTGGCGGGTTTCATCTATTTCTCTCCTATCGATATCTCTCTGCTTCACTTGCCTGTACGCGGAGAACGATTGGTTTGGCAGCCGCATTTTGAGGGCCGCGGTCAATGATTTAACAACGCCTGCGTATGTCCCTCCCTCTTCCGATGCTTCGCCGCATCGACGGATTCCACCGGCCCCGTTCGATTCACCACCATATCCAAGCGCTGACTGGCAGATTGGTGGAACCCCGATCATTGGTGATCCGGAGGACCTGCCACCGTGGCCTTTGATGGAGGCGATCTATGCCGGACACGAGGGCGAAGCATGGAAGAAAAATCGAATACAGATTTATGGCTGGGAGGATTTTTCCTGGAACATCAGCACGTCCACAGACTCCTCGCGCGGCCCAAATGGCAATTTCCCGGTGATTTACGATCTCCGTCCCAATCGGCTCGAACAGAATCAGTTTGTCCTATACGTCGAGCGGATACCCGACGAATTCCAAACCGATCATATCGATTGGGGCTTTCGGATATCCGCCGTTTATGGCCTGGATTATCGATTCATGATCTCTCGCGGGCTGTTCAGCGATCAGCTCCTCAAAGATAACGCCTACTATGGCTTCGATATGCCGATGGTGTACCTCGATTTTTACATCCCGCGGATTTTCGATGGAATGAATGTGCGCATAGGCCGCGTCATCTCCGAGCCGGACATCGAAGCGCAGCTCGCACCGAACAATCTCATGGCCAGTCACTCGATCGTTTACGGATTCGACAACTATACCCAAACCGGAATCTTCACGACGACTAAGATCAACGATCAGTGGACGATTCAAGCCGGCATTTCTAACGGAACCGACGTAGCACTCTGGCAAAAGGATCCCGGCAATCAACCTACTGGCACGATCATGATCCAATGGACATCCCCTGATCAAAAGGACTCGCTCTACGCCGGAGACAACGCATTTAACAATGGCACGTTTGGCTACAACAATCTTCAGCAAATCGTCGGAACCTGGACGCACAAGTTTAACGAAACAGTCTACACCGCAACCGAGGCGCTCTACATGTACATGAACGATGCGAAAACGCATCCGACTGACGCGGTGCCATTTCAAAGTGGATCATTTCCGGTGAAGTCAGGTTATGCGCCGGAATGGGGAATCCTCAATTATGCAATGTTTCGTATTTCGCCGGCGGCATTTTTCACGGCGCGAAATGAATTTTATAACGATGTTGTTGGCAGCCGAACCGGACGCGCGACTTCCTACTCCGAGCATTCGATTGGTGTCACCTGGTGGCCGGACAAGATCGTTACGTTGCGTCCCGAGCTGCGCTTCGATCATTCCTACGACGTGGCCGCGTTCGATAACGGCACCCGGCGAAATCAGTTCATCGCGTCGATGGATTTCATCATTCACTTCTAATGATTCCAACCAGCGTTAAACGTCCCCGTAACGTCGACTGGAAACGCGCCGCCGCGATTCTTTACGGCGACTGGGGAACCAGCAAAGCCTACGTCATTGGTCTCGCCTTTGCCGTCGCCGGCTACGCTTCGTTCTGGCTCATCGCGCTGATGTGCGTGCTAACCGCGCTGGTTGGCCTCAACTACATTGTCATCTGCCGTCTTTATCCGGACGGCGGCGGCGTTTACGCAAGCGTGCGACATCGGAGCGAAGTGATCTCCATTGTTGGCGCGTTTCTCCTTATCGCAGATTACCTGGTCACCGCGGCCATCAGCGCGCTTTCCGCGTTTCAATATCTCGGCGTGCCGCACCCGGAAAAATTCGCGGCGATATCGATTCTATTTATTGGTTTACTTAATCTGCTCGGCCCGAAGCAAACCGGCGGGCTGGCTTTTTTGATATCGGTGCCGACGGCAATCGTTGTCCTGGTGCTTGCCCTCTTCAGTTTGCCGCATATCGGGGAAGCGATCGGACATCTGCAACCGTTGCGCGGGACGTTCAGTCAAAACTGGGCCGGCTTTGTTGGGATTGTGCTGGCCCTTTCTGGTGTGGAAGCAATCGCCAACGCTACCGGCGTGATGAAACTTGATCCTGGCAGCACCGACGCGAACCCATCGGTCGTGAGGACTTCCACGCCGGCCATCTTGATTGTCATGATCGAAGTCTGCGTGTTCACCGCGCTGCTCGGATTCGCCATGCACGCGCTCAGCGGATTGCAGATCGTCAACGGCGACGTCAACGGTCCAGGCGCCGAAGGCGTGCGCGATTACATGCTCCGCTATATGGGCCAGATTTTTGTCGGCGGCGCGCTCGGTCAGATTTTTGCCTTCATCATTAGCATTGTCTTTGGATTGCTTCTGCTTTCCGCCGTCAACACTGCGATCGTCGATCTCATTGCGATTCAGTTCTTGATGTCGCGCGACCGCGAGTTGCCGAACATTTTCCAGCGCCTCAACAAATGGGGCGTACCCAGCGCCGGAATGCTGCTTGCCACCATCGTTCCCGGAGTACTCGTCCTCATGGTTAAGGACATGGCCGGCCTGGCCGATCTTTACGCTGTCGGTGTGGTCGGCGCCATCGCCACCAATCTCGGCGCCACGTCAACGGATCGGAAGTTGTCGATCAAGAATTGGGAGCGCGCGCTGATGTTCGGCACATTCATCGTCATGGCCGCGATTGAAATGTCGCTGCTTATCGACAAGCCGAACGCGCGCTACTTCGCTGTTACGATTCTTGCGGTAGGTTTGATCCTGCGCGGCTTGGTGCAGGAACGAAGAATGAAAAAACACGCTTCGGTAGCCGTTGATGATGAACATGCTTCCGGTTACCGCGCAGCTGTTTCACTTTCCGCCGCCAATAACCCAGCCGCGCCGGTCACGGTCTGTGCCATTCGCGGAACGGGGCGAACTCTGGATTTTGCGCTGCGCGAATCACACGAGACCAGACGCCGCCTCTATCTGCTCTTCGTCCGCGAACAGCCTTTCATGACTGAACAGGATGCGAAACGCAAATGGCAGGATGACCCCGAAGCTTCGCGAATTTTTGCCGAAGCAGAACAGAAGTCCGCTTCTAATCATCAGCCGCTATTTGCTTATGCTGTCAGCACATCGGCAGCGGAAACGATCGTCGATGTTGCCGCAACCCTCGGCGCTTCGCGATTGATACTGGGCGCACCCAAACGTAACGCGTTAATTAATCTGCTGCGCGGCAACGTCATTCGCGAAGTTTCAAGTTCGCTGCCCGAAGAAATCGATCTGCTTGTTTACGCCTGACCGGAAGTTCACTTCCCCAGTTCGTACAAATACTTCACGAACGACATAATCGCGCCGTCGAACCCCTGAATCTTCGGATTGGCTGATTCGATGACATAGTATTCGTCCGGCGCGTGGGCGCCGCTGCCGTGACCGAGACCGAAATGTCCGGCGGCGAGCTTCAATGGCTCACCGGTGAAAACGTAACCTGGGTAGGAGCCGGCGTTACGCGGCCACAGCATTGGATCGATATCGAATTGCTTGTAGGTCGCGAGCTGCGATTTAATCAGCCCGGAATCCGCAGAAGTGCTCGTGGGATCGTAACCACCGGTCATGTTCACTTCGATGTCGCCAAAGCCTCTCTTGGCCAGGTGCGCTTTCAGCGCTGCCAGTGCATCTGCCGCTTTCATATCCGGCACCAGTCGCATGTCGATTTTGGCCACGGCGCGATGTGGCAGGATGGTTTTTCCGCCGGTGTAACCGCCGACCAGACCTTCAATGTTTACCGTCGGTTGTGATTCAAGGCGCTCGTTCGCCTGTTGCCAGGGAAGATCGTCAATCCAATGTTGGGTGCTGAATTGTTTCTTGGCCTGCGCTTCATTCCGCACTTTGGACACTTTTTCGATCATTGCCTTCTCTTCAGCGCTCAGCGGCCGCGGTGTTGGATAGTTGTCGATCTTGATCGTGTTTCCGTCCTCCGACACCAGCGTGTTCAGCGCGTGAATCAAATGCCAGGCGGGGCTATCAATCATCGCTTTAAGCGATGAGTGGATGTCTTTCCCGGGACCGCGTCCCCATTTCTCACCGCTCGACACCAGTTCAAGCTCGATGACTCCTTTTGAGCCGAGGTTCACCGTGACCACTCCATCCAAGTCCTGCGTTGCCGACGGCATAAACACGCCGGCACATTTCGCCAGCGCC
>JADMIO010950824.1_pt1 | contig 12281 bp, 16 predicted proteins | sample 8958161 | NCBI WGS metagenome assembly JADMIO01 (sample SAMN16585339, study PRJNA669376) | soil metagenome | isolation source: Crop rotation soil | place: USA: Cullars Rotation, Alabama | collected 2011 | reverse complement strand
CGCCGCGCTCGAAAATGGAAATGATTTTGCGCGAAGCCGTGCTTGAGCTGGCCGAAAAATTCCCGTTTGCGCGCAGGCTCGTCAATTCAGGCCGGCTGTCGACGCCGCATCTGCTCACCGGCTATTCGCTGCAGACGCCGTCGCCCGAAACGACAGGCATTGCCGTAGGCGCGCCCTGTCCAGATGCGCCGTTGGGCAAAAACTGGCTGCTGAACGAACTAGGCGGCGATTTCACCGTGCTGGCCTGCGGTTTTATGCCCGATAAAAAAGCGGGCGGCATGAAATACGTCACGATTAGCGAGCAGGACAGGCTGGCGCTTTCGCGTTATGGCAAGGGCGTGACCTATCTGGTCAGGCCCGACCAGCATATATGCGCAAAATTTTCACGCTATGATGCAAAAGCAATTCAGAAAGCGCATGCGCGCGCCTTGGGAGAAAAAACATGACACAGGATTTTGGCGGCGACCGCCTGGGAACGAAAGGCGATGATTTATACGCAAATCTGATCGCTGCGCATGAGGGTTTAAGTTTCGAAGACAGCGCTTCGCTGAATGCGCGACTGGTTTTGATTCTTGCCAATTATATCGGCGACATCAGCGTGCTGCAAAATGCACTGCAGGAAGCAAGACGGGCCTGAAACAAAAAGCGCGCCGACAAGGCGCGCTTTCCGCAGTTTTTGAACCAGCCTACAATGTCAGGAGCAACAGCTGCCGCCCTTGCCCATCAGGCATTTTGACAGCGGGATCAGGTTATAAACGCCTGCCGCGCCGACAAGGATGTAGACGATTTTCGCCAGCTGCGAGCCGGCACCGAAAATCATGTCCACGAGGTTATATTCCCACAAAGCCACGAGACCCCAGTTGATTGCGCCAACCGTGATCAGAATCCAGGCTATAAGATTAACCGCTTTCATTCTTTTCCCCTTTCAAAGGCTCCCCCTCCAAGGGGTCGTTGAACTATTTATACGAAAACCGCTGAAATGCCTATGCTGATAAGGCTGCTATGCACGTGATTGCTTTGGATAATGGGGGAAACTACGGCAAAACTTTAAATTTTGCCGTTTACAGCGGCGCAAGAACCTGACGAGGCAGAAGTTATTGCCGCCCGAACCGCCAGCCGTAATAGGCAAGGGTGCCTGCAACAATCGTGCCCGCCCAGCTGGCCCACATGGGAATTGCCGTGCCGTCGATGACGACTGCCCAGCCCTGCGTGATCCTCCATAAATGCAGCAGGGCGACCAGCGTGAATACGATTGCCGCCGCTAGCGTAAATGTTTTCTGCTCCATGATTTGTCTCCGTAAGTTCATCCTGCGCTTTGCTATAAACAAAACGCCATAAATAAACTATCCTATTTAATCAGGTTGGGATCGGCTTTTATTTTTCCATCAACAATCGTGATGACGCGATCTGCGGCCGAAGCCATGCGCGTTTCGTGCGTGACCACGATGATGGCGCGGTTGTGCCGGTGCGCCAGTTCTTTGAGGATCGCCTCGACATTGCCGCTGGCGGCCGAGTCCAGATTGCCGGTCGGCTCGTCGGCCAGGATCAGTTGCGGATCGTTGCCGAGCGCGCGGGCGATGGCGACGCGCTGGCTCTGCCCGCCGGAAAGCTGGCGCGGCAGCTTGTGCGTCTGTTTTCCCATGCCGAGATCCTCGAGCAGGCTTGCGGCACGCTCGCGGATTTTCGCTTCCGGTAGACGGCCGAGACGCTGCATCGGCAGCATGACGTTCTCGAGCGCGGTAAACTCCGGCAGCAGAAAATGGAACTGGAAAACAAAACCAAGCTCGGCCAGGCGAATGTCGGCGAGCTTCTCGTCATTATAGGAAAAAACATCTTTTCCATGCAGCCAGATGCGACCGCTGGTCGGCCGGTCCAGCAGGCCGAGCAGATAAAGCAGCGAAGATTTTCCCGAACCGGAAGGGCCCGCAATCACCACGAATTCGCCGCGCTCGACCTGCATGTTCGCATTGTCGACGAGCGTGACCGTCACCTCGCCCTCGAGCTTGCGCGTGAGGTGATCGGTCCTGATGATGACTTCGCTCATGTGCCGCCGCGCAGGATATCGACCGGCTGCACGCGCGCACCCTTGCGCGCCGGCAGCAGGGCGGCGATGGTTGCGGAAACGAGCGCGAAAGCGGCGGCGATGGCAAATTGCGGCCAGCCCCAGTCGAGCGGCATCGAAACGATTTCCGTGCTGCCCGGCGGCTTGAATTTCACCTGCATCAGCGTCGTCATCATTGCCATGCCGAGCGGCAGGCCGAGCAGGCATCCGAACGCGCCGAGGATCAGGCCTTGGATGACGAAAATCCGCTGGATGTCCTGGGCATGAAAGCCCATCGATTTCAGGATGGCGATGTCGCGGTGCTTTTCCATCACCACGGTCGAAATCACGTTATAGATTCCGAACGCCGCCACGATCAGCACGGCGCTGACCACCGTATACATAATCGTGTTGCGGATGGTGATGGTGTTCAGCAGGTCCTCCGACTGCTCTTGCCAGGAAATGCTTTTGTAGCCGATACGGCTCTCGATCTGCGCCGCCATGTCGTAAGCCTTGCCGGGATCGGCAAGTTTCATGATAATATTGTTGACGCGGTTCGGGCGATCGAGCAGCGCCTGCGCGCGCTTCAGGCTGATGAAGCCTTGCCTGTCGTCGTAGCTGGCGCGACCGGTGCGGAAGATCGCCAGAATCTTGAAACTGCGCACCTGCCCGTTCGGCGCCGCCACCGTGATGTTCTTGCCGATTCCCAAAGACAGCTTGCGCGCCAGCTCGGCGCCGATGGCGATCCCGTCCGGATTGGCGATCAGCTCGTCGAGCGATCCATCCTGCATGTAATTGTCGATCGTCGTCACGGTCTTTGCTTCTTCCGGAATGATGCCGCTCAAATTGATTCCGAAATCCTTGCCGGCAAAGCTGACCAGCGCCTGTCCGTCCAGCGTCGGCGAGGCGGTGACGCCTGGGATGGAGCGCAGGTAGGCGAGAATCTGCTCGTAACCGCGGATGCCGCGCGTTTCCGTTTCCGGCTTGACGCTGCGGATACCGACGGCACCATCCTTGTAAACCTCGCGCACCGGCTGTTGCTGCGAATTGCGGTACTCGTCGACGATGGTGATATGCGGCGAATTGTCGACCAGCCGTTTCATGAAATCGTTTTCCGAGCCGCGCATCAGCGACGAAATGGTAAGGAAAAACCCGACGCCGAGCACGATGCCGAGCAAAGAGACGAAGCTTTGCCGCTTGCGGGCAAGCAGGTGCTTGAGCGCGATGGCGAGTAGCAACCGCACTAAGAACCTATGAGCTTGATGCGAGGCGCGCTTCCCTCTTTCAGCCCGCGTTCGGGGCTGACGACGACGAAATCATCCGCGGTGACGCCGCTTAATATTTCTGTCTGCTGCGGCCCCTTGGCGCCGACGGAAACGGCCTGCTGCGTTAATTTCCCCCGCCTGATCACCCAGACCTTGTCGCGCGTCACCGCTGAAGAGGGAACCAGCAGCGCATCGTCCTTCTCATAGGCGATGATGTTGGTTTCCGCGGTCATGCCGACGAGCAGCGGCGTATCTTCGGTGAAGACAATCCGCACGCGATAGCTGCGCGCCACCGGATCGCCCTTCGGCGTGATCGCCTGCACCTCGCCGTGGAAAATTTTCCCGGGGAAAGCATCCGCGCGGATCAGGACTTTCTGGCCCGGCTGAACGAGATTGACGTCCTCCTCGTCCACTTCCGCAGAAATACGCAGCGGCGCGCAACACGACATCCAGAACACCGGCTGATTCGCCGGAATCATCTGCCCGACCTCGCCGTCGCGGCGCAGGATCCGCCCATCGGCCGGCGCCAGCAGTTTGGTGTAGCTGATCTGCGCTTCCAGCGACCGCGCCGCCGCCTTGGCGGAATCAAGCGTCGTCCTTGCCTGATCGAGCGTGGCTTTTGCCGCATAACCCTGCTTGGCAAGCTGGCTCTTGCGGTCAAAATCTTCCTGCGCAAAAGCGGCGCGCGCCTGCAGGTCCTTCAAGGTCTGCTCGAGGTCGCTGCTCTCCAGCTGCGCCAGCACCTGATCTTTTTTGACATCGCTGCCCTCATCGACATTCAGCGTCAGCAGCCGCGCGCCGACGCGCGAGGCGATCGGCATCATCACCGTCGGCTCGACCGTGCCGGTGGCATAGACCGACTGCACCGCGTGCCCCAGCTGGGGATGGATGACCTCGATCCCTCCCGGCAGCCGCCACCAGCCGCCGATCAGCAGGAGAAGCAGAAGGCCTGCCACCAGCAGGGTTTCCTTGAGGGGGAGTTTTCTCATGAACGCTCTATAGCTTAATTCCATAATTATATGAAATGAGGCAGCATTATGGGGAAGGCTTCTCACGCTTGCGCGATTGACAGCCGGATTTTTACGCCATTAATACAAACATGCGGCCACAGCCCCTCAGCCAGCAAAACCTGACAGCCGCCCTGCAAAACTTGCCGGGCTGGAATTTGAGCAAAGATCGTGCGGCCATCTGCAAAAATTACAAATTCAGAAATTTCAGCCAGGCTTTCGGCTTCATGACGCGCGCGGCGTTAATCGCGGAGAAAATGGACCATCATCCCGAATGGCTGAACGTTTATGACCGCGTCGAGGTAACATTGGCGACGCATGACGCCAAGGGCGTTACCGAACTTGACTTGAAGCTGGCGCGCGAAATGGAGCAGCTTGCGGCCGGGCATTGACCGAAACAGTAATCACGTTTTATTTTGCTTGCAAAAACCTGCTTGTTTCTTTCTGCAAGAAGCGTATGGCTTTTCCTGCAAGGAGACAATCATGACCAAAAAAATCCCGGAAGGCTTCCAGACAATCACGCCGACGCTGGTGATCGACGGCGCTGCAAAGGCGATCGATCTCTATAAAAAGGCGTTCGGCGCGAAAGAAGAAGGGCGCATGAGCTGTCCCGATTCAAACAAGATCATGCACGCCATTCTCCAGATCGGCACCTCCAAGCTGTTCATCATGGACGCCAACCCGCAAATGAACGCGGTGCCTTCGGTGACAAGCTTCTACGTTTATCTGTCCGATGTCGATGCTTCCTTCAAACAGGCGAAACAGGCGGGCTTGAGCGAAATCGTCGCCCCGCAGGAAATGTTCTGGGGCGACCGCATGGGCGCGCTGAAAGACCCCTTCGGCATCAAATGGACGCTGGCCACACATGTGCGCGACGTCTCGCCGCAGGAGATGGAAGAAGGCCGCAAGAAATTCATGAGCAAAGCTGCGTAATCGAACCGAACGCCGCTTAAAAAGCCTCGCCTTGCGCGGGGCTTTTTTGTTATGCGTTTGCCATGTCCCGTTACGTCAATCCGCGCACGCAGAGAACCTGGCCCGTCGAGACGCCGCTCTGGGCGGCGCCGGATGACGGCGGCTATCTCAATTTGACCGAAGGCAAGGGGATTTCCGCAAACGAGATCGACACAAAAGAAAACTCGCTCTGGCGCTACCGCGCCGCCCTGCGCGGCATCGATGCGAATGTGAAATCTCTGGGCGAGGGTTTCACGCCGCTGGTCGATGCGGCGTTCGGCGGCAAAAACATAAAGCTGAAGCTCGACTACCTGATGCCGTCCGGCTCGTTCAAGGACCGCGGCACCGCGGTGATGCTGAATTACCTAAAAACACGCGGCGTCGAGTCCATTCTTGAGGATTCCTCGGGCAATGCCGGCGCCTCGATTGCGTCTTATGCCGCTTATTTGAGATTGCGTTGCCGCATCCTCGTTCCCGCAAGCGCGCCGCAGGGCAAGAAGGTGCAGATCAAGGCGGCGGGCGCGGACATGATCGAGATCGCCGGCACGCGCGAGGATGTTACCGACGCGGCGCTCGCCATGGCGAAGGAAATTTTTTACGCCAGCCACAACTACCAGGCTTTCTTTCTCGAAGGCACCAAGACGCTGGCGTTCGAATTATGGGAGCAGCTCGGCTTTGAAATCCCCGATGCCGTCGTCGTGCCGCTGGGCCAGGGCAGCAATGTGATGGGGCTGCATATCGGTTTCAGGGAGCTGCTGGCGGCAAAACAGATCAAACAACTGCCGCGCATTTACGGCGTGCAGGCCGCCAATTGCGCCCCCTATTTTACGACCTATCAAACGGGCGGCGAGACTTTCACGCCAATTGTGCCGCAAGCCACCGTCGCCGACGGCATTGCCAATGCAAAACCGGTCCGCCTGCGCGAAAACCTTACCGCCATGCGCGAAACCAATGGCGCCTGCCTTGCGGTTGCGGAGCAGGAAATCATCGCCGCACATAAGGAACTATGCCAAAGCGGCTTTTACGTCGAGCCTACTTCCGCCGCCGCCCTGGCCGGCTTCAATCAGCTTAGTCAGCAGGGCAAAATAAAAAATAACGAGACAGCGGTTCTGATCCTGACCGGGCACGGGCTGAAAGCGACGGACAGGATTCAGTCCTTATTGCCACAATGATGGCGGAGAGAGTGGGATTCGAACCCACGGTACGGTTTCCCGCACACACGCTTTCCAAGCGAGCGCCTTAAGCCACTCGGCCATCTCTCCTTTAACCTCTTGTGATGTAACGGCGGCTTGCGTAAAACACAACCATGATCCGTTTCATCTGCAAGGCCCTGGGCTTCATCCTGCTGGCGGTGGCCGCCATGTTCGCGGTCATCGACGGCACCAAGTCGATCGCCAAGGAGCACCTCACCCTGACCTCCTTCGGCGATGCCTGGAAAGACGTCCATCCCGCCTCGCTGCTATCCACTCAGCACACACTCGAAGGGCTGGCGCCGTTTTTATGGAGCCCGCTGATGACCACCCTGCTTTGGGTGCCGGCCTCGATCGTGATTGCGGTGGTTGCCTTTATTTTCCTCAACCTTGGCATCGCCGGGCGCAAGGCCTATCTATAAGACATGGTGATCAGCTCAACCCGCATGCCGCAGCATGACAAGGCCCTGCCCGGGCGCAATTCCCCGATTCCGACCGCGAGCGAACACGCGGTGCTGCATCGGCCGCTGCAAGGCCCTTATCCGGAAGGCTATCAGAAGGCCCTGTTCGGCATGGGCTGTTTCTGGGGCGCCGAGAAAAAATTCTGGCAGCTTGGCGACGGCATTTACATTACCGCTGCCGGCTATGCGGCAGGCCTGACGCCGAATCCAACCTATAAGGAAGTGTGCAGCGGCCAGACCGGGCACAACGAGGTCGTGCTCGTCGTCTACGACCCGAAAAAGATTTCCTATGAGCAGCTGCTGAAAACCTTCTGGGAAAATCACGACCCGACGCAGGGCATGCGCCAGGGGCCCGATATCGGCACGCAATACCGTTCGGGCATCTATACGTTTACGCCGGAGCAGAAAGCTGCCGCCGAGCAGAGCAAAAAATCTTACGAGGCGGCGCTGAAGGCCAAAGGCTTCAGCTTTATCACCACCGAAATTCTCGACGCGCCCGAATTCTATTTCGCCGAGGATTACCATCAGCAATACCTGCATAAAAATCCAGCCGGCTATTGCGGCTGCGACGGCACCGGCGTTTCCTGCCCAATCGGCATTGCTTGAGGCGCTTTCAGCACCGCAATACATTGCGCCGGCATGTCTTTCAACAGCAGCGGCTTGCCCGGCGGCGAGGGCTTCGGGAAACGCACGCTTTCCTTGAACCAGTAATCCAGCGCCGCGCCGCAGCCGTCGCCTGCCGGAATTTCGGCGCGCCTGCCGCACGGATTCCCGGCCGGGCATTTCAGCGCCACGTGAAAATGATAGGTGTGGCCGAACCACGGGCGCAGTTTATGCAGCCATGATTTATCGCCCTTCTCCATCCCGCACGCAGCCTTCTTGATCGCCGCATTGACGAAGATACGGTCGATCTCGTTTGAAGAAGCTGCCGCCCGCAACATCGCCAGCTGTTGCGGCGTGAAGCGGTCGGGATAAACGCTCAAAAGATCCGGCTGCACCATGTCGGTGGCCGACATCTCCTCGCGCTCCTCATTGGTGAGAGGCCGGTCCGACGGTGCAGGCGTGAGCCAGATGTCGGCCTCCAGCCCCAATTGATGCGAGGCGTGACCGGTCAGCATCGGCCCGCCGCGCGCCTGCGCCATGTCGCCGATCAGCAGGCTTGGCCAGCCCGCGCTTTTTGCGCGCGCCGCCAGATCTTTGATGTAAGCGATGAGCTTCGGATGGCCGAAATATCTTTTTCGCGACAGCCGCATCACCTGAAAGCCGGGCCCGTCCTGCGGCAGGGCTTCGGCGCCGGCAAGGCAGCCCTTGCCGTAAGCGCCGATCGCCTGCGGCTTCAGTTTCGCCGGACCGGCGACCTCGAAAAAGAGCTTGCGCGCCGCATCGGCAGGCAGGCTGGCGAGCGCGGTTTCGCGCCGCTGCGCCTCCTCGGCGGAATTCTGCTGCGCGTGAGCGGGGACAGTGAAAAAAAGTAAAGCGAAAAAAAGAACGCAAGCTCTATATTCCCTCCCCCAGAAAGGGGGAGGGTTAGGGTGGGGGTTGATGATCCCTGAATCAGAAATCAACCCCCCACCTGACCTCCCCCCTTTCTGGGGGGAGGAAAAAGTGGGAGGCAGTTCAGAGGTCAACTGATCTTCTATGAGTTATATTTACTCAAGCGTGGCCGATGCCGCGGTTGGTTCCTGAAATCATCCGCGTCAGCACGCCGTCCTTGCGTACAATGCCGTGATAAAGCGCGAAAATAATATGAAAGCTTGCTAAGCCCGCGAGCATGAAGGCCAAAACGACGTGCCAGTTCATGATCTTCTCGCCGAACTCCTTGTTCTCGGCGACCAGCGGCGGCAGCGTGAAAAACCCGAAAAAGCTCGGCGGATGACCGAGCGCCGAAGTGCCGATCCAGCCCAGCAACGGCACGGCGATCAGCAGCACATATAAAATGTAATGCACCGCCTGCGAGCCGATTTTTTCGATTTCGGGCAATTGCGGATGCGGCCCGGGCGCGCCGTTGATCAGCCGCTGCAGCGCGCGCAGAATGACGATGATAAAGACCAGAACGCCAAAGGATTTGTGCCAGAAAAACAGCTCGCCCTTGCCGGGGCCGTTGGGCACGTTGACGGCGATGATCGCCAGCGGAATGGCGATCAGCACGGCGATGGCGGTTGCCCAATGCAGCAGGCGTGCAAGAAAGCTGTAACCGATGACGAGAGGCTGGGTCATGGTGTTTCCCTTCGGCGTCAGGTGATTTTAGTGACTTTTTTCCCTTTTCCTACCTTCCATTGCGCCTGTCCACCCCTTACATCAGTTTACGGGCCAAGACGTGCATAGGATTGAGCATGACGCCTTTTAAATTATCGCCTGCCGAAACCTGCCGGCTCGACGTCGAGCGGGCGATCGGCGAATTTCGCATGAACCGGCCGGTGATCATCGCCGACGGCGAAAATCATGCGCTTGCCTGGACGACAGACCATTTCTGCGAGAATCTGGCGGAGATGCTGGAAAAACGGGCCGCAGGCCCGCCCCGCTTGGCACTGACGCGCGCACGCCTGAACGCGCTCGGCATCGCGCGCAAGCAGGACGGCACCATCGCCTTGCCGAAGCTGGATGAGCGCCGCATCGCCAGGCTCAGCCTTGAGGTTGACGCGCGCGCCGATGCCGTAGCGCAAAATGCGAACGCAACCGACCTTGCCGCGCTTGAACTGTCGCGCCTGAGCCTGCTCACGCCGGCGGCCATCATCGTGCCCATCGACGAAAAACTGGCGGCCGAATTGCCTTATCTGCAGGTAGAGGCAGGCGACATTCCCGCCTACCGCGAGATGCAGATCAGGGATTTGCGCATTGTCGCGCGTGCGCCCGTTCCACTTGAGGAGGCAAAAGACAGCGAATTCGTGATTTTCCGCGGCGGCGAAGGGCTGCGCGACCAGGTCGCCGTGATTGTCGGCAAGATCGACGTCACCAAACCCGTTTTATTGCGCATGCATTCGGCCTGCCTGACCGGCGACCTGTTCGGATCTTTAAAATGCGACTGCGGCGACCAGCTGCGCGGCAGCGTGCGGCTGATGGCGCAGGCCGGCGGCGGCATTCTGCTTTATCTGGACCAGGAAGGGCGCGGGCATGGCCTCGCCAACAAGATGCGCGCCTATAAATTGCAGGCGCAAGGGCTCGACACCTATGAGGCCGACGAGGCACTGGGTTTCGGGCTCGATCAGCGCCGTTTCGATTTTGCCGCCGAGATGCTTAAATTATTGGGCGTCAAACATGTGCGCCTGCTCACCAATAATCCGGAAAAAGCCGAAGCCCTGCGCAAGTCCGGCGTCAAGGTCGAAGACGAGCGCCTGATCGGCCGCATCCATGACCAAAACGTGCGCTATCTGAACGCCAAACGCGACAAGGCCGGGCACAAATTCGCCGCCAACTTGGTAAAGGTTTCGCGCGAGTAAAACTCAACCGCTCATTCCCGCGAAAGCGGGAATCTCCAAAACAAAAGCATCATTTTATGAGACCCCCGCTTTCGCGGGGGTGAGCGGAAGCTAGGCCAGGCTGTAAGCCGCGGCCTTGATGCTCAATTTGCTCTCGGCAAACAGCTTCTCAAGTTTTTCGGCATCGATTTTGCCGTTCATTGAAATCTCCTTGCGGTGAATGCCTTGCGCAATGAAAAGCGCATCGATGCCGTAGGCGTTGGCGCCCGTGATATCGGTGGCCAGCGCATCGCCGAGGGCAAGAATTTCGCTTTTCGAAACAGCGCCGCCGCAAGCCGCATCGATTTTCTTTTGCGCTTCCCGGTAGGCAAGCAGCGCTGGCTTCCCCGCCCAATAGACCTTGCCGCCAAGGTCTTCATAACGCTTGGCAATCGCGCCGGCGCATAAAAAAAGCTCACCGCCGACATCGACGAGGATATCCGGATTGCCGCAGACGAAGGGCAGCCCGCGCTTGATCGCTTTTTTCAGGTCCGGCACATAACTTTCGAGCGCGCCGGTATCGTCGTTGAAAAAGCCGGTGCAGACGATGGCCTCGGCTTCGTCAAGCCCGGTGCGCGCGTAAGGCTGGTTCTCATAAAGCGGCGAGTGGCGCTCGGGCCCGATGTGGTAAACCCGCTTCACATTGAGCGCGCGCACCTGCAGGATGGCGAGCTCGCCCGAGGTGACAAGCTCGTCATAAACGCTGCGCTGCACGCCCTTGCGTTTGAGCAACGCTTCGATCTGCTGCTCGATCTGCGGCGAATTCGACAGCAGCACCACCCTGCCCCCCTGTTCGCGGTATTGCGTCAGCGTCTCGTTCGATTCCGCGTAAGCGGTAATGCCGTCGTGCAGCACGCCCCAGACGTCGCAAACAAGGGCGCGGTAATGCAGCAGAAACGGCAGGCATTTATCGAGAATTTCCATGCGAGCTTTCTAGCAGAAAAACTGACGACGGCGGGGGTCGAGAGAATCGCGCAGGCCATCGCCGAGCAAATTGAATGCCAGCACCGCCAGCGCGATCATGCCGCCGGGAATGAGCGCAAGCGACGGATCGCTCGCCATGTAAGTCTGCGCTTCCTGCAGCATGCGCCCGAGGCTCGGCTGCGGCGGCGGCACGCCGAGGCCGAGATAGGAAAGGCTTGCCTCCGCCAGCAGCGCCATCGCCAGCTGGATGGAAAACTGCGTCACCAGCACGCCGGCGCTGCCCGGCAGCAGATGTCGCAAAATCAAGCCATGCCGCGTCTGCCCCAGCGCCAGTGCCGCGCGCACATAATCCTGGGACAGCAAGGAGCGGATCAGGCTGCGCGAAATGCGAAAGAAAACCGGAATGTTGAAAATCGCAATTGCAATGACGGCGTTGAAAATCGACGGGCCGTAAAGGCTGGCGAGCAGGATGGCGGTCAGCAGCGCCGGAAACACGAAGACAAAATCGGTGGCGCGCGCAAGCAGTTTGCGCAACGGCAAAAAATCGGTCAGGGCGGCGACGTAACTCAAAACCATGCCGATGCAAGCGCCGAGCCCGACGGCGGAAAAGGCGATGAAAAAGGAATTCTTCATGCCGGCGAGCAGCATGGAAAAAACGTCGCGCCCGAATGCGTCGGTGCCGAGCCAGTGCCGGTGATCGGGCGGCGCCAGTTTTGCCGGAATGTTCATCGCCGAAGGATCGTAAGGCGTCCAGACAAGCCCCAGCAGGCTCAAAACAATAATAAGAAGGGCAAGGCGGGCGCCCCAGGCAAGGCTTGCGGATTTGCGCGCGGTTAGGAAAAAAGCATTCATGCCGTGCTTTTTCCTTCCCGCAGGCGCGGATCGACGGCAAGCGCCGCCATGTCGATAAGAAAATTCACGGCCAGCATGACGGCAATGAAGATAAAAAGCAGGTTCTGCACCAGCGGCAGATCGTGCTGGCTGACG
>JADMIO010075658.1_pt1 | contig 12282 bp, 13 predicted proteins | sample 8958161 | NCBI WGS metagenome assembly JADMIO01 (sample SAMN16585339, study PRJNA669376) | soil metagenome | isolation source: Crop rotation soil | place: USA: Cullars Rotation, Alabama | collected 2011 | reverse complement strand
GCGCCCTGGCGGTCGCGACGCCGAAACGCTCGCCGCTCGCGCCCGATGTGCCGACGATGGACGAAGCCGGCATCGCGGGATTCACCGGCGGCACCTGGTTCGGCGTGCTCGCCCCGGCCAGGACGCCCCAGCCCGTGATCGAACGCCTCAACCGCGAAATATCCGCCATCCTGAAGGCGCCCGACGTCGTGCAGACGTTCAACGAGCGCGGCATCGAGCCGGTCGGCAGCCGCGCGGCGGAATTCCGCGCGTTCATCGAAAGCGAATCGAAACGCTGGCTCAAGGTCGCCCAGGACGCCGGCGTTAAGCCGGAGTGAAAACGGAAGGCGGGAGGGGCAAAAGCCTCAGGCGCTTCAGAGCTTTTTCGCCTCACACCTCCCGCCTCCCGTGAAAGAAGCATATGCGCACTGAACGGACTGTTCTCACCAATGCAACGCTGATCGATTGCGTCGACCCGAGACCCGCCGCGAACGCGTCCGTCGTCATCGAGAAAGGCCGCATCGCCGAAATTCTGCGCGACGGCCGGAAGCCCGCGACCGGGGATTCGACGGTCATCGATTTGAAAGGCGCGTATCTGCTGCCGGGCCTGTGGGACGTGCACATCCATCCCGATTACCTGTCGCTCGCCGACATGCCGCTGGCCGATCAGGTGACGCTGTTCGGCCATCGCCTGATGGCCGCGCTCACCGAGTCGGGCATTACCGGCTTTCGCTGCGCCGGCGCGCACCACTTCATGGACGTCGCGTGGAAGCGCGCGTTCGATTCCGGCCAGTACGTGGGGCCGCGGGTATTTGCGTCCGGCCACTTCCTGACGACCACCGGCGGCCACTTCCTGACTTCCGGCCACGCGCTCGAGTGCGACGGCCCGTACGGATTCGTCAAGGCGATCCGCGAGCAGATCAAGAACGGCGTCGATCACATCAAGTTGAATCTCTCCGGCGGCATCATGGGCCCGCCCTGGGACCTGCACAAGCATTCGTTCCTGCTCGATGACGAATTGAAAGCGGCGTTCGACATCTGCAAGTTGCGCGAATTCCGCGTCATGGCGCACGCCACGAATCCGGCAGCAGTCAAGCACGCCGTGCGGCTCGGTGCGCACAGCGTGGAGCATGGCTACATCATGGACGACGAGTGCATCGAGCTCATGCTGAAGCACAACACGTGGTACGTGCCCACGCTCGCGATCAGCCACCTGACGCCGGAGCAGGTCGACAACGACTGGGAGCGCGCGTGGGTGAAGCAGCGCAATATGCTTGTCTCCCACTGCTGCCGGGCGGACGCGGCCTCCGACGAGCACGCGATGTGGTTCACGAAAGCGCTCAAGGCCGGCGTGAAAATGGCGCTCGGCTCGGACATCCGGCCGCTGAAAGATGCAGGCCTGCTCGAAATGGGCCTGTGGGTCAAAGATGGCGCCACGACCTGGCAGACGCTGCTCGCGGCGACGAAGCATGCTGCCCAGGTATGCAATGTCGGCGACGATCTCGGCACGGTCGAGAAAGGCAAGCTTGCCGACCTCATCGTGGTCGGCGGCGATCCGCTCGCCGACATCAACAACGTGCGCAAGCTGCAGCTGGTGCTCAAAGAAGGCGTCGTCGTCTCGGATAAACGAGCGGCGTAGCGACCATGGCGCAATGTCCCGGCGAGGCGGTGGACGTTGCGTGGAAACTGCGGCGCTACGAGTACCGCGATGCGGACGCCGCAATCCGCGGGCTGCGACGCAGATGCAAAGACCTCTCGGCCGACGATGCGCGTCATGCGCTCGACATCGCGAACCGAACCATCGAAGAGGCGATCCGCATCGTCGAGCCTAGGGACGCAGCCGAGCTCAGGCAATACCGGACACGCAAACCGAACGGGCCGGACGCCGAAGAGCGGGTTCGTCTCGAGCAAGCGCTGGTTTCGGCGGTTCCCGGCTGCAGCCCCGAAGCGGCGCAGCGTGCGCTGCAAAGCGCAATCATCTACCACATAATCTGAACCGGATCGCGCTCCGGCAAACCTGAACGTGAAAGCGCCGCTTGCTCAAAACAAGGACTGGATTGCATTCGCGGAAGCGGTCAAACCGGAATTTTCGCGCTGCACGTTCCAGGCGCGACTCATCGCGGCGTGCGGCGGCGCAGAAGACATCGCGTGGGCAGTCTTCTTTCATCACGGCGGCTCATCGCTCGAATGGCTCGAGTCCGAAATTCCTTTTCTGGAAAAGTCGCGGCCGCGCGATCTGATCGAGCACGGCAGAAGCGACCGCGTGCGCGAGTGCCTGTGGAAGACGCCGTGACCTTCGGGCAGTCGCTCAAATGAACAGAAGCGATTCTGCGAACATCCGCGAAGCGACGCCCGCCGACTTCGACGCCATCTGGCCGATCTTCCACGAGATCGTTGCCGCCGGCGACACTTACATCTATCGGCGCGACACTACGAGGGAAGATGCGTTCAGGCTCTGGATGGAGACACCGCGCCGCACTTTCGTCGCGGAGGACGGCGGCAGCATCCTTGGCACGTACTACATCAAGACCAACCAGGGCGGCGGCGGCGATCATGTTTGCAACTGTGGCTACATGGTGTCGTCCACCGCGCGCGGGCGCGGGCTGGCGACGGCGATGTGCGAGCATTCGCAGCAAACCGCCAAAAGCCTCGGCTACAAGGCCATGCAGTTCAATTTCGTGGTCTCGACGAACGAAGGCGCGGTGAGACTGTGGAACAAACTCGGGTTTGCGACGGTCGGTACAATACCGAAAGCGTTCGCTCATCCCGCCCGGGGATACGTCGACGCTCTGGTCATGTACAAGTGGCTCGAACCATGAATATTCGCAAAATCGCAGAGCTGATGTCCGGAACCGACTCGGAGCGCCGCAAGAAACGCGATGCGCTGATCCGCTCTCAAGACGAAGCGATCGCGGAGCATCTCGCGCGCGCATACGAGTCGGGCGAGCTGCAGAGCGCCGAGAGCTTCGGCAAGCCCCTCAGGGAACCGGAAGGCTACCGCGAAACACCGGGCGAATTCAGGATGCCGTTCAAGATTCTCAAAAACGCGGGCGTTACGCCGCCGGAGATCGAGCTCTTTCACAAGCGGGCGGCGCTGCGGCGGGAGCTCGAGCTGGCGGGTACCGACCCCGCGCGCGACACGCTGCGGCAGAAACTGAGCGAACTCGAGCAGATAATTGCACTGCGGCTCGAAGGAATGCGCGTGAGCGGCAAGCTTTAGGATCAAGCGAGCGAGAACCCGTTCCCTCCCGACCTTCGCCTTGAATCAAACCGTCATTCTGGCGAAAGCCGGAATCCATTGAGTAACAAGCAACCGGTTGCTGGATTCCGGATCACGTCCGGAATGACGAAGCTGCTCAGGATCGAGTCGGGAATAGCGATGCCGGTTCCGGCTCGGTCCGCAATGCATGCCTTGGGTTGAATCGTCACTTTTCGCCGGCGACGAGATACGCCCACAACGCCGCGACCTGATCGGGCTTCAGGACGTCGCCCCACGGCGGCATGTTGCGCACGCCATAGGTGACCGAGTTCACGAAGCGATCGCGCTCGTCCCGCGGGAACGTCGCGAGGTCGATCGCCCACGGCGGGTTTTTCATGTTCTCGCCGTGGCAGGTCGCACAGTTCGACGCGTAAATCTCGGCGCCTTGCCTGACCTGCGCCGGCGGAAATTGTTGCGCGACAGCGCTCGTCCCTGACAACGCGAGCGCAGCGACTACGACCGAAAATCTACGGCCGGTCATTTCAATCCCGCTTCAGCGCGAACGTGTAGACGTATCCGCCCGCCGGAACGGTATTGCCGAGTGCGCGTCCGGACACGGCGCCCCCGCGGCCGGACAGCACGGTCACATATTGCACGCCTTTGTGCGTATAGGTAATGGGCGGGCCCATGATGGCGGAACCCGTCTTGAATTGCCAAAGCTGTTGGCCGGTGTCCTGGTCGAGCGCAACGAATTCACCGGTCAGCTTGCCCGTAAACAGCACCCCGCCATCGGTGGCCAAATTGCCCGCAGAGCTGCCGTATTCCTTGAGCGGCACCCTCCATGCAGTCTTGCCGGTGAGCGGATCGATGGCCATGTGATAGCCGGCCGGGTCCGGAATTTTGGAAGTCGAATCGATTCCAATATAGCTCGAGCCGATCGTGAGCTTCACGTCGACAAATTTCATTACGCGGATATATTCCCACGAATTCAGGAAAATCAGACCCGTTTTCGGGTTGTATGCGGACAAGCTCGCATTGGTCGCATGCCGCGGCAGCAGATCGATGGTTTCGCCTTTCATCGCGCGCTCGAGCAAATCGGTCAGCACGGGGCGGCCGGTGTTCAGATCGATCGACTTGGCCCAGTTCTGGTTGACGAAAGGATGCGCCGCGATCAACTTGCCGTTGGTGCGGTCGATCACGTAGAGAAATCCGTTTTTGTTGACGTTGAACAGCACCTTGCGCGGTTTTCCTTCGATCCGGACATCGGCCAGGATGCTTTCGGCCGTGCCGTCGAAGTCGTAGCTGTCGTTAGGCAAATACTGGTAGTGCCAGACCAGCTCGCCGGTTTTCGGCCGGATCGCGAGCAGGCTTGCCGCATACAGGCTGTCCATGCCCGCGCGATATTTCGGGTTGTACGGCTCCGCGTTGCCGGTGCCGATGTAGTACAGGTCGAGCTCGGGGTCGTACGAGCCCGGCTGCCAGGTCGCGCCGCCGCCGTACTTCCACGCATCGGGCAGTTTGTCGTTCGGCCACGTTTCCGAGCCCTTCTCGCCCGGGGCGGGAATGGTGTAAGTGCGCCATAGCCGCTTGCCGGTCTCGGGATCATAGCCGTCGATGAAACCGCGCGCTGTGCGATCGCCGCCTGCCATGCCGGATATCAATACGCCGTTGGCAATGATGGGCGCCACGATACCGACGTAGCTTTCTTTCCATTCCGCGAACTTTTCCTTCCAGATTTCCTTGCCCGTTTTCATGTCGAGGGCGAGGACATGACAGTCCACGGTCGTGCGATACAGCTTGCCGTTGTAGATCGTCGCGGGACCGCGCATGAGCACGCCGGTGTTCGCCATGCGCACGACCGCCCGATCGTAAGTGACCGGCGTGCGCCAGATCTGCCGGCCGGTCTCGACGTCGATTGCGTACGTCCAGTTGCCGTTCACGACGTACATGACGCCGTTATATACCGTCGGCTGCGCCAGCTCGCCCTGCTCGTTCGAGGTGCTGAAGCTCCACACCGGCGTGAGTCGCTTCACGTTCGCTTTGTCGATTTCCTTCAGCGGGCTGAACATCTTGAGATCGTTGCCCATGCCGAAGGCCAGCACGTTGTCTGTATTCGACGCGGAATTGATTTCATGAGTGCCCGGACCTGCGCAGGCTCCCGAAAACAAGGCGCACGCCAGGACGATGAGTGTTCTTTTCATGTTGGTCTCCCGGTTTCGAACCAGCTTAATCGTCCATCAGGGCGAACGTCCACACCATGCCGCCGGCGGGAACGCTGTTCGTGATGAAGCGCCCGGCGACGCTGCCGCCGCGCCCCGACAGCACGGATACGTACTGCCTGCCTTTGTAGGTATAGGTGATCGGCGGCGCATTCACGCTCGAGCCGGTCTTGAACTGCCACAGGCGCTGCCCGGTGTCCTGGTCGAGCGCGATGACTTCGCCGGTCAGCAGGCCGGTAAACAGAAGGCCGCCGTCGGTCGCCAGCATGCCCGCCGAACTGGCGAAGTCCATCATCGGGATCTTCCAGACAACTTTGCCGGTCAGCGGATCGATCGCTTCGTGATAACCGGCCGGCTCGCCCGGCGGCACCGCCATCGTCGATTTCATGCCGGTGAAGTCGCTGCCCAGCACGAACTTCGGATCGACGTATTGATACGTGCGGGGCAGGTTCCACGTATTCACGTAGACAAGGTTGTTTTTCGGATTGATCGCCACCAGCGTCGCATTGGTGCCGCGCGAGGGATACAGCACCACCTCCTCGCCCTTCTTCGCTCGCTCCAGCAGGTCGGTCAGCACCGGACGGCCGGTTTTCATGTCGATATGCGAAGCCCAGTTGACCTTCACATAGGGGTTCGCCGCGATCAGCTTGCCGTTGGTGCGGTCGATCACGTAGAGAAATCCGTTCTTGTGCGCGTTGATGATGACTTTGCGCTTTTCGCCATTGACGGTGAGCTCGGTCAGCTGCGCTTCCGCCGTCGAATCGAAATCGTACGAGTCGTTCGGAATGTATTGGTAATACCACTCGATCTTGCCCGTCTTCGGACGGATCGCGAGAATGCTCGCCGTATACAGGCTGTCCTGCCCGTCGCGATAGGCCGGGTTATACGGTTCGGCATTGCCGACGCCGATGTAAATGAGGTCGAGCTCGGGATCGTACGACGCCGATTGCCAAGTCGAGCCGCCCCCGTATTTCCATGCGTCCGGTCTCGACTGATGCGGCCACGTTTCCGAGCCGGGCTCGCCGGGCGCCGGAATCGTCCACGTGCGCCACAGGCGCTTGCCGGTCTCCGGATCGTAGCCCTCGACGAAACCGCGCGTCGTGGTTTCGCCGCCGCCCGTGCCGTTAATGAGCACACCGTTCGCGATCATCGGCGCGACCACGCCCTTGTAGCCTTCTTTGTAGTCGGCGTACCGTTGCTTCCAGACTTCCTTGCCGGTCTTCAGATCGAGCGCAAGCACCTGGGCGTCGAGCGATTGCCTGAACAGCTTGCCGTTGTAGATGGTCGCCGCACCGCGCATGAGGGCGCCGCCGCCGGAGACTCGCAGCGCGCCGCGATCGAAGTTGACCGGCGTGCTCCAGATCTGCCGGCCGGTGGCAAGATCGATCGCGAACGTCCAGTTGCCGTTTACGACGTACATCACGCCGTTGTAGACGGTGGGCTGCGACAGGTCGCCCATGTCGTTCGACGTCGAGAAGCTCCACACCGGCACGAGCTTCTTCACGTTCGACTTGTTGATCTGCTTCAGCGGGCTGAACATTTTCATGTCGTAGCCCATGCCGAACGTCGTCACGTTGTCGGTGTTGCCGCTCTTGTTGATTAGATCGCTCGCGGTCTGCGCGTTGGCGAACGCGCAGCACGAACACAGAAATGCCGTCAGCAGTACCTTCATGGTCGCTCCTCCCGGTGGGCGTTTTTAATACGGTCGATGCCGCAATGACGCCGCGGTGACGTGGCTCGATGTTACGTTATACGCAGCGACGCTTCAATGGCCGCGCGCATCGAGCTCCGGATAATGGCGGAAGATTCCCTGCTCGTTGAACGCGAGCCGGCGCGGGGACGCAAGATAAGCGGCGATGCGCGGCTGCGCCGCCACCCGTTGCGACAGCGCGGCGAGCAGCGGATATTTTCGGCCCGAGCGCGCCATGGCGTTCGGAAACGCGTAGCCGAGACCCTGCATTATCTGAAACAGCGAAAGGTCGACGTACGAGAGCCGGCTGCCGACGAGCCAGCGGCTGCCGCGCGGATTGAGTTTCAGGACGCGCTCGAAGTAGCCGAGATACTTCGGGATTCGCTCGCCGCGAAATTGCGCCGCGTAGCGCCTCGCTTCGCGCTTCTGCTCCTCGTAGTAAAGCGAGGACCCGACCGGATGGTGCGTGTCGTGCGCTTCGCCGACGACGTCCGCAATGGTCAGCTGCAGCTGGTGCGCCCACAGCCGCCCGCCTTCGTCGTTTGGCGCAAGTCCGTGCCGGCCGCCCAGATACAGCAGTATGTTCGCGGTCTGCGCGATCACGAGCCTGCCTGCCTTCAGGTACGGCGGCGCGAACGGAGGGGTGGGATTGTCCGCATTGTCGAGGCCGCGCAGCATCGCGCTCATGCCCTTTTTGCCCATACGCGCGATGTCGTCGTACGCGGCTCCTGCCTGCTCGAGCGCGAGCCGCACAAATTCGCCGCGTCCGGGGATCGTCGGCCAGTAATACAGTTCGTAGCGCATGACGGCTTCTCCGCAGCCAGGGCCCGGGATAATTTTAAGCGCCCCGCTGTCGAACGACCGTTCGGCCGGAAAACGCGGGCACCGGCCCGCCCTGCTAAAATGCGAGCCGTTTCGCGGCACGCCCGGGCGCAGCCGCTGGAGAAATCACCTTGAATTTGAAGTCATTCCTGAGCTGGATGCTGCCCTGCCTCGCGCTGACAAGCGCGGGCGCGCTCGCGCAACCGGGTGGCGACCTGGCGGCGCTTGAAGCTTCAGCCCAGCGCGGCGATGCGGGCGCGCTTTACACGCTTGCCGAGATCTATCGGCGCGGCGAAGAAGTCACCCGCGACATTGGTAAATCGAACTCCCTGTATTGCAAGGCTGCCGCGCGCGGCAACGTCGATGCGCTTTTCGAGCTGGGCAAGATATTCGCTTCAGGCCGCGAGATGCGTCCGCAGGAAGGCGTGGGCGCGCTGCTCATCAACATGGCTGCCGAGCGCGGCCACGAGCGCGCGCAGGAGCTGCTGCCCTACATCAGCCGCGGTGCGGGCGCCGCTCTGCCGGCGTGCTACAGCGAAGAGCTCGCGCTGATGGCGGCGACGGCAACAGCCGCCACGCCCGGCATGCGCAAAGATATCGAGCTGCTCGTCAAGCAATGGGCGCCCGAATATGCAGTCGATCCGGAGCTCGTCCTCGCATTGATCTCGGTGGAGTCGCGTTTCAATACGACCGCCGTATCGCCGAAAAACGCGCAAGGCCTGATGCAGCTGATTCCCGCGACCGCCGTCCGCTTCGGCGTGAAGAACACGTTCAACGCCGTGGAGAATCTGAAAGGCGGATTGTCCTATCTGCGCTGGCTGCTCGCGTATTTTCAGGGCGACGTCGCGCTGGTGCTGGCTGCGTATAACGCCGGCGAGGAAACCGTGGAACGGTATCGCGGCATTCCGCCGTACCGGGAGACGCGCGACTACGTGAAGCAGATTACGGCGATGTACAGGAAGGCCACTCATCCCTATCAGCCCGAAATCGCAAAGCCATCTGCCGTGATAGGACAAATCAAGCGCAGCACTTGATCCGGCCCTACTCCGGATCGGAAGAGCGCTCACCAATCAGCGCAAATAAGCCTTGCGCGATCCGTCCTCGAAAAGCTCGTCGTCGCGAACGACTTTGCCCTGTTCGTCGAGCTCGCGTTCGCGCGACGCCAGCCCCTTCGCGTCGAAATAGCGTTCGCTGCGCAGGCGTCCCGTGGTGTCGTAGGTTTTATGAATGCCGGCGGCGATGCGTGAGTTGCGTTCCGCCATGACGTAGGTGCCCTCGAACGCAAGCTGGCCATTGTCGTGATAGCGCGTCGAACGTTCTTCGGCGCGTCCGTTCGCCGTGATGAATTCCTGTTTTTCGCGCGGGTTGCCGTTCAAATACCAGCTCTGGTCGAGCGCGAGCGCTGCGCCGCGTTCCGTCGGCGCCGCCCAGCGGCGCTCGCGGACAAGCTTGCCGCTTTCGTGAAAGTCTTTGACTTGCGCCGGAAAGGTGTCGGGGCCGTTGCGGCCCGCGACTTTGACGAACCGGGATTCGCTGCGCAGGACGCCGCCGGGGAAAAACACTCGGCGAATTTCTCCCTGCTCCGTGAATTCGTATTGCTCGCGCGGCTTGCCGTCTGCAAAAAGCGATTCGGCATTGCGCAATTGCCCGGCTTCGTAGCTCTGAAGTGCGCGCGGGCGGTCGTCGTTCCCGTACAGCGTGACCTTCGACGGCCCCCTGCCGCTGAAGCCGCACCACTCCGCATCGTTGGCATGCGGCGCCAGCAGCGGCCGGCTGAAGCAGTGTAATTCGGAAAGCTGGCCCTTGGGCGTGAACTCGGCAACGGCTTCACTCCGGCCCGCCTCATTGGAAAAGCTGACTCGTTTCAATTGCCCCGATGGATACCACGAGCGCGCGATGCCGACGGTGGTGCCGTTGCGCAGCGTCTCTTCTCTTAACAGCGGATTGGCGGCGCCCGGCATCGCGGCGTACTCGCGCGCCAGACCTTCGCGGTTGCCTTTCTCGTTCACGCTGTATTCGCGCTCGAGCACGCCGGCCTTGTAATAGCGCACGATGCCCATGAAAACGCCGTTCCGGAGCTCCTGCTCGCGAACCACCGGCCCGCCGTCGTCTTCGCGGCAACGCATGAGTCCCGTCTTGCCGGCGGTCGTGCTGCCATTGGCAGGATTGACGTGCTGGCCGTTGAGCTCGCAGACCTGGATCGCATGCGCAAAGCTCGCGAGGAAGAACGAACCTGCCAACAGAACGAGAAAGCGCTTAACTCCCATCGATCACTCCGCAGAAAGCGAGCCCGGACGGCTATATCAATTTAACCAACTGCTTCCCGAAGTTTTTCCCGTTCAGCAGCCCGATGAATGCCTTGGGCGCGTTCTCGAGTCCCTCGACGATGCTTTCGCGATATTTGAGCTTGCCGTCGTGCACCAGCGCGCCGAGTTCTTTCAGCGCCGGCTTCCACAAGTCCAGGTGATCCGAGCAGATGAAGCCGCGCAGCTGGATGCGATTCACGAGGAACGACCGGACGTTGCGCAGCGCGAGCGCATCCGGATCGTTGTAACCGGCGATCTGGCCGCACAGTACGATGCGCGCGAATGCATTCGTCTGCAGCAGGACCGCGTCCAGCGTGGCGCCGCCGACGTTGTCGAAATACACGTCGATGCCTTGCGGACACGCCGCTGCCAGGTCGGCGCCCAGCCGCCCAGCCTTGTAATCGACGCACGCGTCGAAACCGAGCTCCCTGACGACGTAATCGCATTTCGCTTTTCCGCCCGCGATGCCGACGACACGGCAGCCTTTGAATTTCGCGAGTTGGCCAGCGGCACTCCCCACCGCACCACTTGCCGCGGAGACGACCACCGTCTCGCCCGGTTTCGGCTTGCCGAATTCGTTGAGCCCGATCCATGCCGTGACGCCAGGCATGCCCACGGCGCCGAGATATGCAGAAATCGGCACGTACGCCGGGTCGATCTTGCGCACGCCGCCGCCATCGGACAGCCCGTATACCTGCCACCCCGTGCGCGTCTCGACGAAATCGCCGACTTTGAACTTCTCGTGTCTCGACTCGACGACTTCGCCGACCGCGGTGCCGACCATGACTTCGCCAACCTCCGCTTTCTTTGCGTACGACTTCGCCTCGTCCATGCGTCCGCGCATGTACGGATCGAGTGAGAGATAATGCGCGCGCACGACGAACTGGCCGTCCTGCGCGCGCGGGATTTCGCTCTCGACCAAACGAAAGTGGCTTTCTTCGACTGCGCCCTTGGGACGCGCGGCCAACAGCACTTGCTGATTTTTCACGGGCATTCTCCGGCTCGGTCCACTGCGCCGCACGCAACGCGTAGTAGAATGAAAGTCGCAAGCATATCAAGAATAAATTCCCGGAGCTCACATGGATCTGCAATTGACCGGCCGCACGGCGCTGGTGACCGGCGCCTCGCGCGGCATCGGGCGCGCGATCGCGCTCACGCTCGCCGACGAAGGCTGCCACCTGCACCTCGCCGCACGCAGCGCCGCTGATCTCGATAAGGTGCGCGCCCAGATTGCGCAGAAGCACAAAGTCAAAGTGGAGTGCCATGCGCTCGATCTCGGCATCTCTGCGAACATCGCGACGCTGGTCAAGCACGCGGGCACCGTCGATATTCTCGTCAACAACGCCGGCGTGACGCCGGCCGGCGAGCTGCTGGAGATCGACGAAGCGCAGTGGCGAGCCGGCTGGGAGCTGAAACTGTTCGGATACATCAATCTCACGCGTGAAATTTACCGGCGCATGCGCGAAAGAAAGAGCGGCGTCATCGTCAACGTGATCGGCGTCGCCGGGGAGCGCTTGCGCCAGAACTACATCGCAGGCAGTACCGGCAACGCCGCGCTCATGGCGTTCACCAAGGCGCTCGGTGGCGACAGCATGGACTTCGGCATCCGCGTCGTCGGTATCAATCCCGGCCAGGTCGAGACCGACCGGCTGCGCACGCGCCTCGAGAAGAGGGCACAGGCTGAACTCGGCGATCCGTCGCGCTGGAAAGAACTTCTCAAGAACCCAATGGGCCAGCCGAACGAAATTGCAGACCTCGTCGCGTTTCTCGCTTCTCCCCGTGCTTCGTTCATCAGCGGCACGGTCATCACGGCGGATGCCGGCCGCGCTTCGCGCCATACCGACTGATCGATGGTTCGTTTTCTATTCCCGACGGCTTTGATACTCGTCAGCGCGGTCGTCCACGCGCAGGCTTACCCGTCGAAGCCGATCCGGCTGATCGTGCCGTACCCGCCCGGCGCCGGCACCGACATCATCGCGCGCACGGTCGGCCAGAAGCTCGGCGAAACGCTCGGCCAGCAGGTCGTCGTCGATAACCGCGGCGGCGGCGGTGGCGTCATCGGCGCCG
>JADMIO011096083.1_pt1 | contig 12284 bp, 9 predicted proteins | sample 8958161 | NCBI WGS metagenome assembly JADMIO01 (sample SAMN16585339, study PRJNA669376) | soil metagenome | isolation source: Crop rotation soil | place: USA: Cullars Rotation, Alabama | collected 2011 | reverse complement strand
CCGCCATATGGCCCCCGGGATGAGCGATTTCGGCGATCCGGCCATCGAGGACGGGTGTTTTGCGCCGCGCCAGATCGGCTCGGATATCAGATGGAATTTCGTGGCCATCCGCCAAGACCGTCAACGCGTCGGTCCAATCGTGGAACAGCTTGACTTGATTGTGCGAATGCGGGCCGGACCAGACGAGGCCCCAATGCTGGCCGGCGACTTCAAAGCCGTCGCAATAGGGGCAGGGCACGATGGACTTGCCCCAGCCTTCGGCAAAGCCCGGAACATCAGGCATCTGGTCGGCGACGCCATAGCTCAGGATCAGGCGGCGCGCCGCAAGGCTTTCGCCATCGCCGGTGAGCACGGAGAAATCGTCGATGGCGCCGGAGACGCTGTCGGCCCGGGCATTGACCAGCCTGATGGTGGGATAGCGCGCCAGCTGCTGCCGCGCCTCGGCCAGGATGTCCAGCGGTGGCTTGTGATCGTGGCCGAGCAGGCCATGCGAGTGGCCGGCGAAGCGGTTGCGCGGCTGGCCGGTATCGAGAACGGTGACCTTGCGGCGGGCACGACCGAGCTGCAGGGCGGCGGCGAGACCGGCAAAGCTCCCGCCGATGATGATGACGTCATCCATGATGGTCGGCTCCGTGGTGTGGTCGGGCTGGGTCTGGCTTGCACATTTTAGACACTGCATGGTATCGTAATTGAGGTATTAGGATACTGTCAAGTACTGGAATTGTCGTGACCGGAAACAGCCGGGGCCGGCGCGGCCGGCCCGCCAACGAGACGCTTGGCCAAACGATAGTCGACGCCGCGTACGAACTCTTCGTGGAATTGGGGTTTCATGCGACGACATTGGACAAGGTCGCCCAGCGAGCGAAGGTGTCCAAGCTCAGCATCTATCGCCACTTCGAGAACAAGGAGGCGCTGTTCAGCGCGGCCATCGCGGCCCGCTGCCATCAGTTTGCACCACGGGCCCTTTTTGAAGGCGTCGACGGTTCGGCCGAAGATCAGCTCATGGCGGTGGGATCATCCCTGCTTCGCACGCTGTTGAGCGCGGACGTCCGCAGTGTCGAAGCCATGATCATGGCGGACAAGACGAATCAAAAGTCGTTAAGCAAGCTCCATTACGAAGCCGGCCCCGCCCATGTCATCGCCCAAATCGAGGCCCTGTTGCGTCAGTTGCACGCCAAGGCGGTTTTGAACGTGCCCGATCCTCTCCGGTCAGCCCGCTTGTTTGCCGCGCTTTTCAAAGGATCCGACCTCCTGATTATCGCACGCTTCGATGAGGCGAGAGCAGAGCACGACAAGGAAATCGAATCCTATTGCCGGTCCGCCGTCGCCATGTTCATCGCCGCGCACGGTGGCAATCGAAATTCTGTTCCGCCACCAGCCGCCCGGTCCACTACGCAGGCGTAGCCGGGAAGCAGCAGCAGACGGCGGAAATGGCGCGCCCGGAAGGATTCGAACCTCCGGCCCTCAGATTCGTAGTCTGATGCTCTATCCAGCTGAGCTACGGGCGCGCGAGAGGGGCGACATAGGAGCAAGGGCGGCGGCGCGCAACCCTGTTGCGGGCATGGCGGGGCGCGCATAGGAGCGAAGGCCATGGCACGGCCGCTCCCCTTCCCCCCGCTGCTGCTGGCGGGCCTCGCGACACTCGCCGGCTGCGCCGCGCCGGGCCCCTATCCCTCGCTCGCGCCGCGGCCGATCGAGAAGGCGCTGGGCGAGCCCGGCGTGCCGCCGACGGTCGCGCCGCTCCCCGACGATCCGGCAGTGGCCGTCCGCGTCTCCGCCTTTCTCGACGACGCCCGCGCGGGGGACCGCGCCTTCCGCGCCGCCCTCCCCGCCGCCGAGCAGGCGGTGAAGAAAGCGGGCGCGGTCGGCTCCGACAGCTGGATCGAGGCGCAGCAGGCCGTCTCCCGCGCCGAGACCGCCGAGATGCAGACGACGCGCGCCCTTGCGGACCTCGACCGTTATTCGGTGGACCAGGCTAATGCGAAAGCGTTGAGCGCCGGCGACCTCGCACGGCTGCAAGCCGCGACCGCCGAGGTCCAGCGGCTCGCCGAGGCCCAGCATGCGGAGATCGTGCGGCTGCAGGCGGCGCTCAAGACGCCCTGAGGCTTCGCCCGGCTTCCTAAACCCGTTCGCCCCGAGCGAAGTCGAGGGGCCAAGCCGAGCGAAGCCGAGGCAACCTATTCTCGGCTTCGCTCGAAGGGGTGTCTCGACTTCGCTCGACACGAACGGGTGGAGGTTTAAGGCGCTTACGTCCCCACCGCCTCCACCGCCTCACGATGCGCCCGCCCCAACTCCACATAAAAATGCACCCCCGCGAGGTTCATCGCCTGCTCCTCGGGTGACAGATCGCGCACATATTTGGCGGGGCGGCCGGCCCAGAGCTGGCCGGCGGGGATACGCTTGCCCGGCGTCAGCATCGCGCCCGCGGCGAGCATTCCGCCGCTCTCGATCTCACAGCCGTCCATGACGATCGCGCCGAGGCCGACGAAGGCGCGGTCGTGGAGGATGCAGCCATGGACCATGGCGAGATGGCCGATCAGCACCTCCTCGCCGATGATCGTCGGGTGGCCGGCTTCGTGGCCCGGCTGCGGCGAATCGACGTGGAGGACGGTGCCGTCCTGGATGTTGGTGCGCGCGCCGATTCGGATGCGGTTCACGTCGCCGCGGAGGACTGTATTGTACCAGATGCTCGCCTCCGGACCGATCTCGATATCGCCGATCAGCTTCGCGCCTGGCGCGACGAAGGCGCTTTCGTCGATGCGCGGCGCCTTGCCGCGGAAGGTTATGAGGGTCGGTCCGTCCATCGTCATCGTCCCATTACCGAGGGCGGCACCCAGTTCCGCCAATTTTCCAGCAAAGGCAGGATGCTGGCATGGTCGTCCGTCCAGCCGGCGAAGCCGGGCCGGCGCCGCAGCGGCCACCACAGCCAGCCGTCCTGCCCGCTCGCCTCCTTCAGCCGCTCGAGCGCCCTGGGATCGCGCGCCATCGCGATCCAGACCGAGGCGCTGAGATTGTGGACATGCTCGAACGGCTCGGGCTGGTACTGGAAGATCGCGCCCGTCCAGCCGTCCGCCTGATGGGCGGCGAGGACCGGCTCGAGATCGAGATAGCGGTTTGAGATGTGGACGAGGAGCAGGCCGTCGGGCGACAGGTCGCGGGCATAGACGGCCATCGCCTCTTTGGTGAGGAGGTGCATCGGGATCGCGTCGGACGAGAAGGCGTCGACGGCGATGATGTCGAACGAACCGGGCGGCTGGCGCGAGAGGCTGAGGCGGGCATCGCCGAGGATCACCCTGGCCTGGGGCGCGCAGGCCGGAAGGAAGCTGAAGCGGGTGCGGGCGATCCGGACGACAATCGGGTCGATCTCGAAGATCTTCATGTCCTCGCCCGGGAAGTAATAACAGGAGAGCGTCCCCGCCCCGAGCCCGACGATCCCGATCCGCGCATTGGGGCCGTAGAGGACGGGCGCCGAGGCGAGGGCGTGACCGACGCCGGAGCGGCGGGCATAATAGGATGTCGGCTCCAGCGCCTCGCTCGGATCGAGATTCTGGACGCCGTGGAGGGTGGTGCCGTTGGCGAGGGTCCGCGATAGCGGATCGGCATGGTCGCTCACCGTGTAGATGCCGAAATAGGAGCGCTCGCGTACGCCGGTGGCGCTCTGGTAGAGCTTCGACCAGCCGCCATAGCTCATCATCAGGGCGAGCAGACCGAGCAGGAACAGCGGCGGCCGGCCGACGAAATGCATCGCGATGACGAAGATCGTCAGGCTGCCGAGCAGCGCCCGGCCCGGCGTGATCCAGCCCATGAACTTCATGTCGACCAGGACCGAGACGATCAGGGCGAAAAGGGCGAGTATCCACATCGCCCAGGATGGGATCCGGTGGGCCCAGGGAATGAACGGCGCCTGGGGTACCAGCAGGGCGGCACCGAGCAGCAGCAGGGGATGCTCATAGGCCCAGTCGAACACGCTCGGGGCGACGATCGCGCAGAAGATTCCGCCCAGCATCCCGCCCACCGCCATGGCGAGGTAGAAGGCCGTCGAGCGCGCGGCGACGGGCCGCAGGCGGTAGAGCGCCGTATGGAGCGCGACCGCGACGGTGAAGAGCAGGATCAGGCCGATGCTGGCGCTGAACAAGGGCGTGTTCGAGCCCTCGGTGAAGGCGAAGCCGCCGCCGATCAGCAGGAGAAGCGGCGCCAGCGCGGTGATGAGGTCGGCCGGTCCGCGGCGGTCGGCGAAGGCGAGGACGAAGCTCAGCAAATAGAGGCCGAGCGGCACCACCCAGAGCAAAGGCACGGCGACGATGTCGGTGGTGAGATGGGTCGTCGTCGACAGCATCAGCCCCGAGGGCACCGCGGCGAGCGCGACCCAGCAGAGGATGCGGCGGCCCGAGGGCGCTTCCCCGTCCCGCACCGGCGCCTCCTCGATCCGGTCGCGCGGGATGGTCAGCGCCGCGACGGCGACGAGCAGGACGAGGAGACCGTAGCCGGCGGTCCAGACCAGGCTCTGCTGGCGCAGCGTCAGCAAGGGCTCGAACAGCAGGGGATAGGAGAGAAGCCCGGCGAAGCTGCCGACATTCGAGGCAGCGTAGAGCGCCCAGGGCTCGCCTCGGCTCGTCTCCATCGCATACCAGAGCTGCATCAGGGGCGCCTGCGCGGAGACGACGAAGAAGAGCGGACCGACCGAGACGATCAGGAACCAGGGCGCCCAGAGCGCCGGGCTGGCGTCGGCGGGGAGGGTCCAGCCGGTGAGCCCGATCGGTAGCCACAGGGCCGCGAGGGCGAACGTGCCGAGGTGAATGCCCGCCTGCAGCCTCGGCTTCAGCCGGGCGAGGAAATGCGCATAGGCATAGCCGGCGAGCAGAAGCACCTGGAAGACGAGCATGGCGCTGTTCCAGACCGCCGGCGCCCCTCCGAGGCGTGGCAGCGCCATCCGCGCCACCATCGGCTGGGTCAGGAAGAGCAGGAACGAGCCGGTGACGATCGTGGCGATGAAGAGCGGCCGGACGAGGCGCAGATTCGCGGGCGAACCCGCCTGCGCCTCGGCTCCGGCTTCGCTCACTTGGCGAGGAGCCTTGCCGCCAAAGGCGCGTGGTAGGTGAGGATGCCGGAGCAGCCCGCCCGCTTGAAGCACATGAGCGTCTCGAGGACGAGCGCCTCCCGCTCCCCCGCCCCCGCCGCGGCCGCCGCCTCGATCATCGCATATTCGCCGGACACCTGATAGGCGAAGACCGGCACCTCGAACCTCTCCTTCACCCGTCGGATGATGTCGAGATAGGGGAGGCCCGGCTTCACCATGACCGTGTCGGCGCCCTCGTCGAGGTCCATCGCTACCTCGCGCAGCGCCTCCTCGGCATTGGCATAGTCCATCTGGTAGGTCTTCTTGTCGCCCTTCAAGAGGCCGCGCGAGCCGACGGCGTCGCGGAACGGGCCGTAAAAGGCGCTCGCATATTTGGCGGCATAGGCCATGATCTGGACGTTGACCCGCCCCTCGGCCTCCAGCGCCTGGCGGATCGCGCCGACGCGGCCGTCCATCATGTCGGACGGCGCGACGATGTCCGCCCCGGCGTCCGCTTGTATTAAGGCCTGTCGTACCAGGACGTCGGAAGTGACGTCGTTGATGACGTAGTTTTCGTCGTCGATAATGCCGTCATGGCCGTGGCTGGTGTAAGGATCCAGCGCCACGTCGGTGAGCACGCCGACCTCCGGCACCTTGTCCTTGATCTCCCTGATCGCCCGGCAGATCAGATTGTCCGGATTCAGCGCCTCCGCCGCGTCGTCGCTCCGTAACGCCTTGGGTGTATTGGGAAAAAGCGCGACGCAGGGAATGCCGAGATCGCGCGCTTCCCGTGCCCGCTCGGCGATCCGGTCGACCGACCATCGCGAGACGCCCGGAAGGCTCGAAATGGGCTCCTCCGCCCCCTCCCCCTCGGCGATAAACAGAGGCCAGATCAGGTCGGCGGGGGTCAGGACGGTCTCGGCAACGAGGGCGCGGCTCCAGGCCGCGGAGCGGGTGCGGCGCAGGCGGGTGGCGGGAAAGGGGGCGAAGCTCATCGCGCCGCTAGTAACGTGCGCGCGTGGCGCTGCAAAGCCGCAGGGCGGATCGCGCCGGGCCCTTCCATTACTTGAATGTAATGAAAATCGGTGTCACTCTCCGCAGGGTCGGTTGGGATGAGTCTGAATCCTCTTTCGTGGGAAAGGAACAGGCAATGAAGCTGACGAAAGCGATCGTCTATCTGGCGTCCGGCGCCATGCTCTCCGCCCTCTCCGGCTCGGCTCGGGCCGCGCCGCCCAATCCGGTCCTCTACATGACCGGCTCCGAATATTATTCCGCGGGCGGCAAGAACTGGGTCCGCCATCGCTACGACGTGTTCAACAAGGACCAGTATCCGGCGGCGATGTTCGCGCAGGCACCGGCCTTGCCGCCCTGCGGGACCAACACCAAGGCGTCGCGGAGCTGGGTCGACTTCTTCGATTCACGCGGGAAAAGGCTTTACGGCTTCTGCGCGCTCGGCAGCCCGAACGACCTCGGCTCGATCTGGTTCTCGACCGAGGAAGGCACGATCCCGCCGAGCTACGTCTACATCGTGATCACCGACCGCCAGACGAACACCCAGTACAAGTCCAACCTGGCGGACACGACGCTCTAGCGCGGGACACTAACCGGCCGGATTGAATCGCCCGCCAGGCTCGGCGTCGGCGATCGCTTCCTCGACGCATTCCTGCGGGTCGACCGGCGGCCCTGCCTGCATCCGCGCCTTCCGCCAGCCGCCGTGGAGATAGAAGGCGATGGCGAGCGCCATGTTCGAGAAGGAGCTCACCGGGAAGCTCAGCCAGAGCGCATCCGCTTTCAGCCACGAATAAGTGCCGAGCGCGAAGCCCAGCCGCACCGGATAGAGGCCGATGAACAGGATGACGAGCGGGCCGACCACCGCGCCGTTGGCCCGTACCGTGCCGAACAGGACGAGGGTGACGCCGAAGAGCAGGAAGCTCCAGGTGACGAGGATCTGGATGTGCTGGGCGATCGGCAAAGCCGGGCTGCTGCCGCCGAGGAAGAGCGCCAGCGCCGGCCGGTCCGCCACCGCCAGCAGCAGCACGAGGACGCCGGTGATCGCCAAAGCGAAGACGATGCCCGAGCGGGTGATCGTGCTCACCCGCTCCCATTTGCCGGCGCCGATATTCTGCGCGACCATCGCGCTCACCGCCGCGCCGAGCGCCATCGCCGGCATCTGGAGGTAGGTCCAGAGCTGCATGGCGACGCCAAAGGCCGCGGTCGTGTCCACGCCCTCGCGGTTGACGAGGCCGAGCAGGGCGAGCGCCGAGGAGGAGATGACGATCATCTGCAGGCCCATCGGCGTGCCCTTGCGGACGATCGTCTTCAGCAGCGCCGGGTCGGGCAACAGGTAGCGCAATTCCGCCCCGCGCAGCCGCAGCGGCAGGTCGCGCGCGTAAATGTAGGCGAGGAGGCCGAACAGGGCGACGTAATTGGCAATGACGGTGGCGGTCGCCGAGCCGGCGATGCCGAGCCGCGGCGCCGGCCCCAGGCCGAGGATGAAGACCGGGTTCAGCCCGCTGTCGAGGATCACGGCGAGGATCATGAACCAGAGCGGCGTCATCGCGTCGCCCCCGCCGCGCAGCGTCATCATCAGCATGACGAGGATCATGAGCGCCGGCATGGCGATGAAGATGACGCGCAGATAAGCGAGCGCGAACGGATAGGCGCCGGCCGGCGTGGCCAGCAGGTGGAGCAGGGTGGGCGCGAAGATCCAGCCGATCGCGCCGATCGCGAAGGACACGACGCTGAACGCGCCGATCGCCGTCCCCAGGACCCGCCGCGCCTGATCGATGTCGCGCCGGCCATAGGCCTGGCCGATAAGGATCGTGGCCGCCATGCCGAAGCCGAAGACGAAGGCCATCAGCAGGAACATGACGATATTGGCGTTGGACGTCGCCGCCAGCGCATCCTCGCCGAGGAAGCGCCCGACCCAGACCGCGTTGATCGACCCGTTTAGCGACTGGAGGATAGAGGAGCCCAAAGTCGGCAGGGCGAAGGCGAGGAGGGTGCCGGCGATCGGCCCGGACGTGAGATCGCGCTGGCGGGGGCGACCGCCGGCCGGTCCGGGTCGTGCTGGTGATTGATCGGCCATGATCCTCCTTAGCTCACCAGCCTCCGCTCGTCCCGAGCGCAGTCGAAGGGCGCTGGCACGGACTCAACACATGCGCCCCTCGACTTCGCTCGGGACGAGCGAGAAGGGATTAGCTCAGCCCAGACGCTGCAGAGCCGCCCGATAACGCTCCGCTTCCGCAGCCCGCTCCGCATGGTCCGCCCGCGCTTTTTCGACAGCCTCGGGTTTGGCCCGCTCGACGAAGCTGGCATTGCCCAGGCGCGCGGCCAGCGAGTCCCGGTCCTTCTCGGCGGTCTCGACGGCCTTGGCGAGGCGGCTGCGCTCGGCGGCGACGTCGATCACGCCTTCGAGCGGGAGGAGATAGGTAGCCTCGTCCACCACCAATTGCGCGGCGGCTTCACCCTTCAGTATCAGGTCGCCATAGACCTCTATATCGTGTTGCGAGCCATCACGTAGAACGACCGGCAGTTGGCCGGACCCAATCACTGCCGTATCTACGCGGGCCAGCCTGCTGATCGCTGGACCATTTCTGAGTATACGCTGTCGGAGCGATGGGTCTTCACTGTCGATCGCTACGTGCAGTCGGGCCACAGGAGGGACGTTCAGTTCACTTCGAACAGCCCGAATTTCCGAAACGAGCCGGACCAGCCATTCGATCTCCTGCCCAGCCTCGGGATCGAGCGCGCGCGCGTCGGGCATCGGCCATTTGGCGAGGATGAGCGGGTAAGGCCGCTCGTTCGCGCTCCACAATTCCTCGGTGACGAACGGCATGAACGGGTGGAGCACGACGAGGATCTGGTCGAGCACCCAGGCGGCGACGGCGCGGGTTTCGGCCTTAAGCCCGTCCTCTTCAGGGGAGGGGTTGGGGTGGGGCTGTGCGCTTTCGGAAGCTCCGGAGCGGGTCTCGCCCGTCTCCCCCACCCCCGTCCCCTCCCCTGAAGGGGAGGGGCTTAGGATCGGCTTGATCAGCTCCAGATACCAGTCGCAGAAAGTGTCCCAGACGAAGTGGTAGATGGCGTTCGCGCTCTCGTCGTAGCGGAACTCGGCGAGGCTGAGGTCGAGCGCCTGGACCGTCTTCACGGTCTCGCCAAGGATCCACTTGTTGACCGGCAGGGTCGCGGCTGGCGGCTCCAGCGAAGCGGAAGCACCGATGCCGTTCGACTGGCAGAAGCGGGCCGCATTCCAGAGCTTGGTCGCGAAGTTGCGGTAGCCCTCGACCCTCTTCTCATCCAGTTTGATGTCGCGGCCCTGGCTCTCCATCGCGGCGAGCGTGAAGCGAAGGGCATCGGCGCCGTAGCGCTCGACGAGGCCGAGCGGATCGACCGTGTTGCCCTTCGACTTGGACATCTTCTGGCCCTTGGCGTCGCGGACCAGGCCGTGGAGGTAGAGCGTCTTCCAGGGCTTCTCGCCCATGAAATGGAAGCCCTGCATCGCCATGCGGGCGTCCCAGAAGAAGATGATGTCGAACCCCGAGATGAGGACGTCGTTGGGATAATGGCGCTTCAGCGTCTCATTCTGCTCAGGCCAGCCCAGCGTCGCGAACGGCCAGAGCGCCGAGGAGAACCAGGTATCGAGCACGTCAGGATCGCGGCGAAGGGCAACGCCCTCGCCCGCCTGGGCCTGCGCCTCTTCCTCTGTCTCGGCGACCCAGGCATTGCCCTTGTCGTCATACCAGGCGGGGATCTGATGGCCCCACCAGAGCTGGCGCGAGACGCACCAGGGCTGGATGTTCTCCAGCCAGTTGAACCACGTCTTCTCCCACGTTTTCGGCACGACGCGGATGTCGCTTGAGCGCACCGCGTCGATCGCCGGCTTCGCGAGCGTCGCGGCGTCGACATACCATTGGTCGGTCAGCCAGGGCTCGATCACCACGCCTGAGCGGTCGCCATAGGGGATCTGGATGACGCGGTCCTCGACCCGCTCGAGCAAGCCTTCGGCCTCGAGCACCTCGACCACGCGCTTGCGCGCCTCGAAACGGTCGAGGCCGACCAGCTCCGACGGGATAAGCCCATCCGCCGTCTGCACGACGCGCGCCTCGGCATCGAACATGTTGAGCATGTCGGTCGTCCGCCAGCCGGCGCGCCTGCCCACTTCGAAATCGTTGAAATCGTGTCCCGGCGTGATCTTCACCGCGCCTGAGCCGAGCTCGGGATCGGCATGCTCGTCGGTGATCAGCGGGATGAGCCGCCCCGTGATCGGATGGCGCAATTTCTTGCCGACCGAAGCGGCATAGCGCTTGTCCGAGGGATGCACCGCGACCGCCATGTCGGCGAGCATCGTCTCCGGACGTGTGGTGGCGACGTGGATGAAGCCGCTGCCATCCTCGAACGGATATTTGAGGTGCCAAAAATGGCCCTGCACCTCCTTCGTCTCGACCTCGAGGTCGGAGATGGCGGTGCCGAATTTCGGGTCCCAATTGACCAGACGCTTGTCCCGGTAGAGCAGCCCTTCGCGATAGAGCTGAACGAACACCTTCGTCACCGCGGCCGAGAAGCCCGGATCCATGGTGAAGCGCTCGTTCGCCCAGTCGCACGAGGCGCCGAGACGGCGGAGCTGGCGCGTGATCGCGCCGCCCGACTGGGCCTTCCAGTCCCAGACGATGTCGACGAACTGCTCGCGTCCGAGGCTCTGCCGCGTCAGCCCCTGGCCGGCGATGGTCCGTTCGACCACCATCTGCGTCGCGATGCCGGCATGATCGGTGCCGACCACCCAGAGCGCGTCCTTCCCCAGCAGCCGCGCGTGGCGGACCAGGACGTCCTGCAAGGTGATGTCGAGCGCATGCCCGATATGGAGCGAGCCGGTGACGTTGGGCGGCGGGATGACGATCGTGAACGGCTCCGCCTCCGGCCGGTCCGGGCGGAACATCCCCTCGCCTTCCCAGCGCGCATACCAGCGCGCCTCGATTTCGGCGGGGTCGAAAGTCTTGGGAAGCTCGGTCATCCGGCTGCGCTTAGCGCGCTCAGTTAGACTTACAAGCCAAGAGCATCAGACACACCTTGGCGCCTAAGGATGCTCATGAGATCGGCAGGGACGCGTGCGCGTTGCACGAAGGTTTCCCCTCCCTCTCTGAACGCTACCAACTCCGGGTCGCCAGTCGAATTGTCGAAAAAATAGGCACGGTCCGAATGCATGCAGAACCAACGCATTTGCCGAAAGGAGCGAAGACGCCTCGACCGAACCTTGCTGTCGGGCACCATATGACCCCCCTCCCGCACCCGAATTGCTATGCGCTCCCGTTGCAGGTCCGCCGACCTCAGAAAAATGTAGATCAGCCGAATTTCGAAGCCTCTCAGCCGGGCGCGCCGCACCAGGTTACGATATTTCCCCGTCGATAGGACGGTCTCGACCCCGACGGTCTGATGAACTTCTATCGAGCTTTCCAGCCAAGCTTGAATTCGATCAAGCGCCGTACGATTAGCCGACACATTCTGAAGGCCTTCAGCCTCCGACAACCGTTGCGTTAAGAGGTCCGGGTTGATGATCCAAACCGAGCCGCCCCAGCCTTCAATGTCGGTTCGGCCATAGAAGGAACTCTTCCCCGACCCATTTGGCCCGGCAATGATCCACAGAACAGGCTGTTCAGGCTTGCGCGGGCTCGGCAGCACCCTGCGAACTCCGTCGGCGCGACCTTCGTATGCTGCGAACATTCGAACGGAACGCGGCCAACAGATCTTGGCCGAGCGTGTCGCTGTCCGCCTTAACCACCTTGAGCTTCAAGGTGGCGCCGTCAGGCGCACGCACTGTCTTGGTCGGCAAGTCGCTGGGGCGAACGGCTCGGCGTTTCATACTAGTCAGATAGACAGTGCGGGGGTGAAAAGGAAGGCTTGTGGCGATCCATTTTGCCTCCCTAGACGCCTTTGCCGGTGATCCGCGCGACCTCACGGGCGACCATGGTCTCGACGATCTCGGGAAGGTGGGTGTCGAGCCATTCCTTCAGCATCGGCTTCAGCATCTCGCGCACCACCGCCTCGAGCGGCCCGTCGCCGGCGGAAGAGAGGGCGAGAGGCGCTTCGCTCCGCTCCCGAAGGGCCGACAAAGCGGCGAGCGACTGGCGGCTCGCCGCCGCGGCATCCTCGGACACGAGCGGGGAGGCCGGCTCACCGATCGGATCGCTCAGCTCCAGCACGTCGTCCTCGGGCGGCGGCGCCTCGGCGGGGCGCG
>JADMIO010941475.1_pt1 | contig 12284 bp, 13 predicted proteins | sample 8958161 | NCBI WGS metagenome assembly JADMIO01 (sample SAMN16585339, study PRJNA669376) | soil metagenome | isolation source: Crop rotation soil | place: USA: Cullars Rotation, Alabama | collected 2011 | reverse complement strand
AATACCGCCGGTACCAAGATCATCAACAACATGATCTGGGGCGCGGCCCCAAGTTCCGCCGGGACCAACCCCGAGGCCCTGAGCTACGTCCGCGACTACAGCTCGCCGCCCCGCGGCGCCCGCCAGATGGTGGCCGAGAGCGACTACAACGCCTACTGGCGTTCATCACCGGCGGTCCCGGGCAGCCTGGCCGTCTGGTACCTCCCGGCGCTGACGCGGTATGCCGGAATCGCCCAGTTCCGCTCCGGAACCGGATCCGAAGTCCATGGATGGGAGACCGTCGGTGCCGTGGCGTCGCCATTTGTAAACGCCCCCGCCGGTGACTACCGGCTGGTGACGGGAAGCCCCTACATCCGTGCCGGCAAGGCTCTGCTTCCGGCCGAAGCGGCGCTCCTGGGAGTCGCCGCGGATGCCCGCCCATCGATCGGCGTGCTGCCGTGGCCGGCGCCTCCCACGCGGACCGCGTCGTGGCTGGGTGTCGGTCTCTCTCCACAAACCGTGGTGCAGGGCGGTGGCGTGCAGGCGACGGCCCTGGTGGGCGGTGATCAACCGACCGGCACCGTGACCATCGTCACCATCGATGCCCACGTGGTCGGCTCGGGAACCCTCTCCGCCGGGATCGTGCGCGTGACCTTTCTGACCGGGACGCTCACCCCGGGATCACATCAGATCGTGGCCATCTACTCCGGGGATGCACACAACACAGCGTCGGAATCGCCACCCGTGACCCTGCAGGTCACGTCGCGCTGATCACAAACCCACATCCCGGCCGGTCCCCCGCATCCCTCCCCGTGCCGCGGGCCGGCCCTCGCCGGTGAACCGGTGGGTGGCAACCCGTCCGGGGATGTTGCGGTTGTGGCCGCGGTGAGCGGGCGGAGGCACTGCAGCACCGGGACCGGTCGTTTCCGGCGCCGTGGGTGCGGTGACGACATCGCCGTCGCGCTGGAACACCCCGGGCCGGGTTGCGCGCCGGACATCTCCTTCGCGAATGCCCATGTACCAGGCCACCGCCTCAGAGATGTTGCCGATCACCAGGGTATTGAGCAGGAACAGCGGCAACAGCGACACCCCGAGCAGCGCTCCCGCGCCCAGGTAGGCGTGTTCAATCACCCAGCCTGCAACCCGGGAACGCTGATTGAGCCAGTCGTCGAAAAAGCCGGGGATGGAGAACCGTCCCTTCTGCTCCGCGCGCTGCACCAACCACCGCTCCCACTTGGGAATGTGATGCGAGGTGGGCGCGGTTTCCATGGGATGCTGGGGTGCCGGTCCGATCTCCAGCGGCTGCCGGGCACCGGGCCGCGTCCAGTAGGTCCAGTCCCGATGCCACCACTGCCCCGGTTGTGCATGTGGCGAGCGGTGGGCCACCGCGCGGCCAAACGTCACCACCGACGGAACTTCGCCGATCAGCCAGGCGAGAGCAAGCACCGCGCCCGGCCCCATGCCCAGTGCCAGCGCGGTGGGAAAAACGATGGCGTCCACCACCTTTCCCGCCCACGAGGTTCGTTCCAGCAGGAAGTCGCCGGGAAAGCGCGGGATGGCGCGCAGGATCCGGCGGCCGACGGGCGCGTCCGAGGGAGGCAGCCGGTGATAGGCCCACTCCCAGGCGCGGCGGAGTGCCGAGCCGGGGGCGGGACTCTGCCCTGGGGAGTCCACCCGCTCACCGTATCCGGGCCTGCCGGACAGTGAGCGGACGAGCTCCCGATCATCCGTACGCGCCCTCCAGGAACGGCGCCCGCCGCGCCGCCCTGGGGACAAGTGAGAGAACTACCGCGGGGCCAGGACCGGCAGTGGGGTGTGAATCAGGCCGGTGACGGGCGCCCGGGTGAGGGCCGGCTTGCGACTGGGGTTCCAGACCAGATGGGGACGGATTGAGTACGCCCGGCCGCGGACCTCGAGGTTGGCGATGTCGGTGGTGGCGCGGAGGATCTCCACCCCCGCGTGGCGACGGATCAGGTCGGTCAGCCGTGCCTCCAGCGGGGGAAAGACGAGGGAGGGGTAGGAGGTCATCCGCATCAGCAGGAGGGTGGGGTCGCGGTCCTCCACCATCAGCGTCACCTGGAAGGTCACCGACGAGGAGGAGACAACCTTCCACGACTGCTGCCAGGTACCGATCCGCTTGGGCCCCACGCACAGATGCGCGAGCGGCACCTGGAGCGTCCGCTCGCCGAGTGCCGACGCCACCGCATTGACAGCGGCGGAGATTTCGAATGCCAGGTGGTGCGCCATCCATGCAACCAAAGCGTCACCGCGAATCGGCGACCCATCGATGCCGCGTACCGTGACCACATACTGGTCGTCTGGCCGTTCCCGCCTGCTTTCCTCCGCCTGATTCCGCCGAAAAATGGCCGTGATGAAGCCGAACATGCCGATAAAGCTCCCCGAAGACAATCGCTGTATGCCCATCACCATAGAGAAGCCCGTCGCACATTCCCGTGATCCCCACGTGACAGGGGATCAGATACCCCCGCCCCCGTGTGACAACCAACCCCCCCCCCGCAAAGCTCAACAGACCGGCCGATTTGGACACGTACACGGAAGGCGAGGAGTGTCGGGAGATGTTCCGTAGGGAGCGTTAAGCCAAAGGCAGCGACCGGAGGGATCTCTCCCGATGCTCAGCGCCGACATTGAGCGGTTAACGAAAAATCGGCCGGCTCTATTGAGCCGGCCGACCCGGAGAGCTTGGGACTGCCGACCCGCTCCGAGGCTCCACCGGTCTCCCGCAGCGCATGTGGCGCAGAAGTCCGCTCGAGGCGTGGCCGGCAGTTTTTCGTGTGGTGAGGTCCCCTCCGTCGTGGGATCTGGAGCCGTGGTGTCGGCTCATCTGCTCAACGGTCCAGGCGGGGGAAATACAACGCGCCCCCGGTCACCGCGATGAGGTCGTGACCAGGAATCCGATCCGCAGGCCGCAGGTCTCATCCCTGGAGGTCAGGAAACCCGCCCGATCGCCGATGGCCCCGATTGGGTGAACCACAGCTTGTTGTCGGGACCAAACACGATGTCCTTGGGGCTGCCGCCCGGTCCCAGGTTCTTGAACGTGGAGACCTCGTGAGTCACCGGATCCAGCCGGTACACCGTGGATCCGATCAGGCCACTGGTCCAGATGCCGCCGTCGGATGCAATCGCGCATCCCCAGAGCAGATCGCCGACCTTGTACTCGTGGAAGACGCCGGCGGTGGTGACCGACGCGAGGCTCGTGCCCTGGTATTCCGAGAACCAGAGCGTGCCATCGGCGGCGCGGGCCAGCTGAATGGGGTGGGTATCTGCGGTCGGAACCGGGTAGCGATGCACGAGGGTTCCGGTCAGCGAGAGGGCGCCGATGTAGTTCCTGCCATCGGCGAACCAGATGTTTCCGTCCGGCCCGGGAATCGGAGAGTCGGGAAGAGATCCGGAGCCGGTGGAGTAGTGCGAAACCGTCGCCATGTCCTTGGTGATGGCACCGATGCGGCCGAGCCACAGTTCGGAGAACCACATGCGGCCATCCGGCGCGGGCGTGAGCCGTCCGATCTTGGCGCCGGGGGTGGAGACCACCACCTCCGTGATCGCTCCGGAGGTGGTGATGCGGGCGATCTTTCCGCTGTTCTGCTCGGTGAACCACATGTTGCCGTCCGTGCCCGGAGTGATTCCCACCGCCGAGGCATTGGCGGTGGGGATGTTCCATTCGTTGAGCACGACACCGGCGGTGTTCATCCGGCCGATGCGATTGGCCGACCCCTCGGTGAACCAGAGATTGCCGTCCCACCCGGTGACGATGGAGTGGGGTTCCGCGTTCTGAAAGGGCAGCGGGAACAGCGTGAATCTGCCGCAGATTGTGTGGGGGGCGGCGCACGGATCGGCGGCACCGGTCGGTGACCCGGCTGCAGGCGCGGTGCCGCCCGGAGTCCGGCCCCCGGTGGGCGCCGCGGAGACCCGCGCCGATGGCGTGGAGGAATGTGGCGCCGGCGTGTGGGTGAGCAGAGCGGTCGGCGAGGGGCCGGGGATGTTGCGCACCGCCGAGAGGCCGGCGACACCAAGTCCGACCGTGGTTCCGGAGGCCAGCAGCAGCACCAGCGCAGTGCGCAGCGGCATGTAGCGCCGCCCCCGCGGCCGCTCGGGGTCACGCCATCGGTCGGCGCCCGCCGGTGCATGGAAGTCGTCAATCACCGACTGCAGACGGCTTTCGAACTGCTCGTCGCTCATTCCGGGACCTCAACCAGCTCGCGCAGGCGGCGCACCGCCCGGCTGCAGGCGATCGATGCGTGCTTTTCCGACAACCCCACCAACGGTCCGATGTCGCGAAACGACATCGCCGCGCCGTACCGCAGACCGATGAGCTTGCGCTCCCGCGGCTTGAGGCTCGCGAGCGCATCGAGGAACTGCTGCTTCTCCTCGTTGAGGGTGGTCACCTCCTCGGCGTCGGTCTCCTCGGGGGGCAGCTGGGTGAGCGACGCCCAGATCCGGCGCCAGACCTTCTGCCGGCGCAGCTGGTCGGTGGCCAGGTTCTGAGCAATCCGGAACAGCCAGGGCCGGATGCCCTCCGGGTCCGGGGCCACCCGTTCGTAGGCCTTGTAGGCGGCGATGAAGGTATCGGCGGTCACGTCTTCGGCCGCAGCGGGATCTCGCAGCAGGACCATGCAGAAGCGGAAGACCCGGTCTGCGTAATCCCGGTAGATCTCATCGAAGGTCGGCTGGGGCGAGCCCACTTCGTCTCGGATACCTCGGCCATATCTGCGCAACGGACGATCGGGGGCAATACAACACGATCCGGCGATCCGTGATCGGGAAGTCACGGGACTGTCGGCCGGGGGCCGGGGATCAGCCCCGGGGCTGGCGTTCCCCCGGGTCGGCTCCGCTGGCCAAGACCGCCTCGCATCGGGAGCGGGCCAGCTCAACCGCCCGCTCGGAGCTGTCGGCCCCCACGAAGTGGCATCCCGCCTGAAGGGCCGCCACCGCGGATGAGCCGCTCCCCACGAAGGGGTCGCAGACCACCATCCCCGGCTCCACGCTGCCCGTCAGCATCCGGGCGAAGACCTCGACCGGCTTCTGCGTCGGGTACGCGGCGCCGTGGAGTCGCTTCACCGGCCAGACGTCGCGCAGGTCGCGGCGGCTGAGCTTTCGCTTTCCCTTGGAGGCAAACATGATGGTCTCGTGCTGCCGTCGGAAGTAATGACCCATACCCACGTTGATCTTGTCCCAGACGATCAAATTCTTGACGTTGAAGACCTCGCGCACCACCGGGCCGAGCGTCAGCAACGAGAAGCTGTCAAACATGATGTAGATGTGGCGGTCGTCGCGCAGCACCCGGTTGCACTCGGCGAGAAACACCCGGTAGGTGTCGGGGTCGTCGGAGAACTCGGTAAACCACTTGTCGTTGCCCGCCTCTCCGTAGTGGCCGACGATGCGCCCGTGACCGAACTGCATGTGTTGATTCATGCCTGAATACGCAGGGTCGGTGACGATGCAATCCACGCTTTCCGACGGTAATCCACGGAGAAATTCCAGACAGTCCCGCTGCTGAATGTCGTGCGTCAGAGCATGTGCGGAGCGGGCAGGAATGGGCTCAGGAAGCATCAGGAGGCCAATGTAGCCTACCTGTGGGTGCTTCTCCCGGTGAAGTTTCCGGGGCTCTTCTTGGAGGCGTTCAGCAGCCCGCACTGATAGTTGCCGGGAGCGGCGTTTTCCAGGGTGGTGACCGTGGCCGCCGATCCACCCGCAATCTGTTTCACGGTGGAGGGGATCACATTGCCGGACGGATCATTGATGCCGATGAAGTACTGCACCGTCGAGGGACCGGGAACCGTGAACTGACAGGTGATGGTGCCGGTGGAGTGGGTGGTGAAGCCGAACACACACCACCACTCCTGCTTCACAGAGCCGTTCTGCCCACAGGTGGGCGCGGCTGCCATATGGCCGGAGTAGTACTGGGTCACAACCGGCCAGGGCGTGGGGACCGGTGTCGGGGGCGCCGTGGGCGGCGCTGTTGGCGGCGCAGTGGGTTCAGCGGTCGGGTGCGCCGTCGGTGCGCTGGTCGGCGGGGTGTTGCCGCCGCCCGGGTTCTGAGCCGGGGCAGAACCGCCCCCCGAAGAGCCGGTGGAGCCCGGGCCCGAGGGTGAGCCCCCTGCAGGCGATCCGCCACCGGAGGAACCCTGGGTGGAACCCGGAACCGTGGCACCGCCCCCGCCCTTGCCCTGATTAACCGGCGCGCCGCCACCTCCGGTGGCATGGGGCGTGGCCCGCACTCCGCTCTCCTCGATATTCACCGCGGTGGAGGTCTTGTGCACCACCATGATTCCGGTGGCGGTCAGCCCTGCGATCAACAGAACCGTGATCACGATTCCGAGCCGGAGACGCCCGCCCCCGCGGGTCATCATCACCGCGGTCTCGAAATCATCCTCAACCGGCGCCGGCAGGGGGGGTGGTACTGCACCAACCTGTGCGCGCTCCTTCCAGCCGGGGGAAGTGGCTGCCGGAGACCCCTCTGTGGATGACGGGGCCTCCGGCGAGCCGGCGGGTCTCTCCTTCCAACTCGTCGCCCCCATGTGACCGGCGTCCACGGTGGACGGAATCACAAACGGCGACGGCTTCTGTTTCTGATTGACCTCGTGCCAGCCCTTGGTTGGCACGCCGGTCTCCTGCAGCCCGGTCGGGGGCTGCCAGTCGAGGCCGGACTGGACCGGCATTTCGGCGGGCGTGGATGACTGGGAGACGGCCTTCTTGGTGATCTTCTCCACGCGGATGGGGCTGTCGCGTTCCACCGCCTCAAAGGCGAATGAATCGACATTGGCCGCCGTTGCAACTGGCTGATCTTTGGACTCTGTGGTCGCAAAAATCAGAAAGTCGCCCGATCCGTCATCCACGTTCTCGACGCTAGGGCTCCCCGATGATGGAGGGGTGACCGAGGTGTCGCGAAGGTGTTGAGGGGGCCGGAGCCGCTGACAGACCTTCTGTCACTTTGAATCCGGCTGCTGTCACAGATCGTCTGACCCTCGCCGGGGCCCTCCGCAGCTCCGGCGGGTCAGGCCTGAGATTCCCCGGTGACTCGACGGTCATCGGTCTGGGGGAGCGCCGTACGACGACCCGGCCACCGGGGGAATCCAGAAGCCAAGCTCGAACCGTGGGTGGCGATGTCGATGACCTCTCTCCGTGTCACTTTCATCTCCGCTAGGCTCGGCCTGACCGGCCGCAGGAGCCTGCCCGCTCCATGCAAGAGTTCAAGACGCCGGAGCGGCCGGAACTCCACGCCCGTTTCTCAGCTGTGCTGAGTCCATCACGGCAGCAGCCACCAATCGCACATCTCAGGGAGCCAGTCATGGAAATCGCAGTTCTCGGGTCCGGCATGGTCGGTCAGGCCCTCGCCACCGCCTGCTCCGCCGCCAGTCACAAGGTCACCCTGGGAACCCGCGATCCCGCCAGTGAGCGGCTGGTCGCGTGGAGTGCGGAATCCGGCGTCCCGGTCGCCACCTTCGCGGATGCCGCCGCCGGTTGTGAGTTGGCGCTCCTGTGCACCAAGTGGGAGGGCACCGAAAACGCACTCACCCTGGCCGGCCACGACAACCTCCGCGGCAAGGTGTTGATCGACGTCACCAATCCTCTGGCGCCCAGCGACAGCGGAGTTGGCCTCGCACTGGGACACACCGACTCCGGGGGCGAGCAGGTTCAGCGGTGGATTCCCGACACCAAGGTGGTCAAGAGCCTGAACGTGCTCAACGCCAACTACATGCTCAACCCGGCTGCATTTCCGGTTCCGGCACACATGTTCATCGCCGGAAACGACGACGGCGCCAAGCAGACGGTCAGGTCGTTTCTCGAAAACTTCGGCTGGATCGTCGACGATCTGGGCGGAATCGACGGCGCCCGTCTGATGGAACCGCTGGCCATGCTCTGGATTCGGGTCGCGGTTCCCAAGCAGCAGTGGAACTGGACCTTCATCCCGGTGACCGCAACCGGCTGACGGCGGTCAGGAGCGCGGCGGCAACTCCTCGGACCAGGTGGTGTCGCCCCAGTCGACGTGCCCGGAATCGCCGGGAAACACCAGATCAGACGGGGGCGGCCCGATGTCGTCGTCAAAGGCCGAGACGATGAAGCGCCCCCGCTCTTTGGTGTGGCGCACCGACCGCAACACCAGAACGATGAGACAGAAGATGCCGGCACCGGCCGCCACAACCACCGCAGTGAGGGTGCCGGCGAAGTCCACCTGCGCTCAGTCCAGGCGCCGGAATGCCAGGCAGGCGTTGTGCCCGCCAAAACCGAAGGAGGTCGAGAGGGCCACGTCGATGTTGGCTTCACGGCCGACCTTGGGGACGTAGTCCAGGTCGCATTCTTCGGAGGGGTTCTCAAGATTGATGGTGGGGGGCACGAACCCGTCCCGCATTGCCGAGACCGTGATCACCGCCTCCAGCGCGCCGGCCGCCCCCAGCAGGTGTCCATGCATCGACTTGGTCGAGGACATCGGAATGCCCTTGGCCAGATCGCCGAAAACGGTCTTGATGGCGCGGGTTTCGGCGGCATCGTTCAACTGGGTTGAGGTGCCGTGCGCGTTGATGTATCCGACGTCTGAGAGCTCGTGGCCGCCGCGCTTGAGTGCGCGCTGGACGCAGCGCACCGCACCGTTCCCGTCCTCCGGAGGGGCGGTGATGTGGTGCGCATCCGCGGTGGCTCCGTATCCGGAAAGTTCGGCGTATATCTTTGCGCCGCGGGCGCGGGCGTGCTCCAGATCTTCGAGCAGCAGAATCCCGGCGCCCTCGCCGATCACGAACCCATCGCGGTCGCGGTCGAAGGGACGGGATGCGTGCTCGTAGTCGTCATTGCGCTCCGAGAGCGCCTGCATGGCGTTGAAGGCGCCGACGCCGATGGCGCAGATGGCGGCCTCGGTTCCGCCGGCAATCACCGCCGTGCAGTCACCGCGCTTGATCCACTCCGCGGCCTCGCCGATGGCGTTGGCACCGGAAGCGCAGGCCGAGACTGCGGCAAAGTTGGGACCGCGGGCCCCGAGATCCATGGCGATGACCCCGGCCGGCATGTCGGCAATCATGGTGGGGACCGTGAACGGCCACATCTTTCCCTTGCTGTGCAGATGCAGGCATTCGCGCTCCAGCACCTCCAGGCCGCCAACACCGGAGCCCACCAGCACGCCAACGTCGTCGGAGATGGGGCCGATGTCCAAGCCGGAGTCGGTCACCGCCTGACGGGCGGCCACGATTGCCAACTGCATGCAGCGGCTGGCGCGGCGCGCCTCCTTGTGTCCAAGGTGCGCGGCGGCGTCGAAACCGTTGATTTCGGCGGCAAAGTGGGTGGAAACCTTCGAGGAATCGAACTGCGTGATCGGCCCCACACCGCTCTTGCCGTCGCGGCAGGACTGCCAGGTGGAGGCCACATCCAGGCCCAGGGGTGAAATCGCCCCCATGCCGGTGATGGCAACGCGAACTCCGTTCTGAGACATCAGCCTGCCTCCCCCATCGGTACCGCCGTGGGTGCGCCCAACGCGTGGTACCCGCCGTCGACATGCAGGACCTCACCGGTGATGGCGCGTGAAAGATCCGAGAGCAGGAAGACGGTTGCATCCGCAACCGGCGCGTTGTCGGCGGAGTCCCAGGGCAGCGCGGAGCGCTCGGTCCAGAACTCCTTGAGTCCCTTGAATCCGGGGATTGATTTGGCGGCCATGGTCTCCAGCGGTCCCGCCGCCACCGCATTGACCCGGATCCGCCTGGGACCGAGGTCGCGCGCCAGGTAACGCACGATCGACTCGAGTGCGGCCTTGGCGGGGCCCATCCAGTCGTACAGCGGCCAGGCATAGCTGGCGTCGAAGGTCAGGGTGACGAATGCGCCGCCGGAGTCGGGAACCAGCGGAGCCAGCTCCGCAACCAGCGTCTTCATCGAGAAGCTGCTGACGTGGAAGGCGGTGGCCACCGACTCCCAGGGGGTGTGCAGGAAGTTGCCGCCGAGGCAGTCCTCGGGAGCGAAGCCGATCGCGTGGACAGCCCCGTCCAGGCCACCCCAGTTCTCCCGGATCCAGGCGGCGACCGCCTGCGCATCCTCGGGCTTGGTGGCATCCAGCTCGAGGACCTTGGGCTCGGGGGAGAGGCGCTTGGCCGACTTCTCGGTGAGGCTCATCGCCCGTCCGAACGAGGTCAGCACCACCTCGGCTCCGGCTCGCTGACAAGCCTCGGCGATGGCGAACGCAATCGACCGGGGCGTGAGCACCCCGGTGATCAGGAATCGCTTGCCCGCCAAGAGCGGCATGGTCTCGCTGGTCACCTCTGTTGTGTAGCAGATGCCACGGAGCCGCCGTCCGTTACGGGGCGGGGGGTGAAGCCGTCTGTATCAACTCCAGCATCCGGCGATGCCAGGTGGGGCCGCCGGCCAGGACGTCGCCGGAGCGGAGCGGCCCGTCCGGGTCACCGTCCCAATCGGTCACCACCCCGCCCGCCTCGCGGACCAACAGGATTCCCGCTGCCAGATCCCACGGCCCCAGGTTCAATTCGAAGTAGCCGTCCCAGACCCCGGCGGCCACATGGCAGCAGTCGAGTGCCGCCGAGCCGAGACGGCGGATGTCCTCCATGGTCGCGATCGCCCGGTCCAACACCGGCAGGTAGCGGGAGAGCAACTCCCGCCGCCGAAACGGGAGTCCCGTGACTGTGACGCCCCGCCCCCCGTCGTCGCGCACGGCAAGCGGGCGGCCGCGGCCGTCGCGCGCTCCGGCCCCACGGGCGGCAGACCACACCTGATGCAGCGCCGGTGCGGCCACCGCGGCGGCCACCGGCTGCCCCTCCTCCAGCAATCCCACTGAGACTCCGACCGCCGAGCTGTAGCCGCGCAGAAAGTTGGTGGTGCCGTCGAGGGGATCGACCACCCACAACCGGCCGCTGTCGCTCATCTGCCCGCCGGTCTCCTCGGCGAGGATGGCGATCTCCGGGGTGCGCCGGGCCAGCACCGCAAGCACCGCCTTCTCGGCGGCGACATCCACGGCGGTGACGTAGTCGCCCTCGGATTTGGTGGTGACCTTGAGCCGGTCGTCGCCGTCGATCCCGGCGCGCACCACCTCAGCCCCGGCGTGGGCGGCCTCCAACGCGACGTCGCGCAGCTGCTCATGATCCATCGGCCCCACCCTAGTGCGTCGGCCTGGGTGGCCGGTCCCCACCTCTATATTGGGAAGGCCCCCGTCATGCCCGCAGGAGAGCGACATGCCCAACTCCGGTCTCGATCGATTCGTCTCCCGGCGCGACTGGCTGGACCGCCCAGCCGGCTTCACCCAAACGGTGGTCGGCGGCGTCTACGGCGTCCTCGGCCCCCCTGGCCGGTTATTGAAAGATCTTGCCCACGGAACCAAGCTCCTTGGCCATCCGCTGCATCCGGCCCTGACCGATATCCCCATCGGCGCCTGGGTGGTGGGCCTGGTTCTCGACCTGCTGGCGCGCAACTCCAGCTCCATCCCGCCGTCCGCGGGAACCGTTGCGCTGCTGATCGGAACCATCGCCGCGGTGGCGGCGGCGCTCACCGGCTACACCGACTTCCACGAGACCTTCGGACTGGAACGGCGGGTGGCATTTCTGCACGGCATCACCATGACCACGGTGACGGTGCTGCAGGTGATCTCGCTGGTGATGCGCGCGGGGGGCGAGGTGCCGGGCGCCGCGGTGGCGCTGACTGCGATTGCCGTCGCCCTGACCTGTCTCGGCGGCTGGCTGGGCGGTCATGTGGTGTTCGGCTTCGGAACCATGGTCAACCGCAACGCCTTTGATCACGCCCCCACCGACTTCGTGGATGTCGCCGCCTCGGACGAGGTCGCAGAGGGAGCGCTGAAGGCGGTCGACGCCAAGGGGACGTCGGTACTGCTGGCCCGGAGAGGCGGCCGCGTGTGCGCCATTGCCGCCACCTGCAGCCACGCCGGCGGACCATTGGCCGAAGGAAAGTTCGAGGGGACGGTGGTCACCTGCCCCTGGCACGGGTCGCGCTTCGATGTCTGCAGCGGCAAGGTGAAGCAAGGCCCGGCAACCTTCGCTCAGACCCAGTTCGACGTCAGCGAGGAGGGGGGCCGCATCTCAGTGCGCGCCGCCTCGCCCCAGTGAGGAGCGTGGAATGAGCGGCGTGCATACCCACGGAGCCCATGGCTCGGTCGACATCGACGACGACCACGACGCGCTCCGCGCCCGGCCGCGCACCCTCACCGAGGCCGACCGCGCACGGTTTGAGGGGTACCTCTCCGAGATCTTCGTCGCCGCCGGGATGGACGTCGATTCACCCGGCACGCTGCGCACCTTTCCAGCACAGTGGGATCCGAAGCTTGGAATTCACGTGACTTGAAGTCGCGG
>JADMIO010833591.1_pt1 | contig 12286 bp, 8 predicted proteins | sample 8958161 | NCBI WGS metagenome assembly JADMIO01 (sample SAMN16585339, study PRJNA669376) | soil metagenome | isolation source: Crop rotation soil | place: USA: Cullars Rotation, Alabama | collected 2011 | reverse complement strand
CTTTCCCGGAAATGGTGGATTTTGGTGGGTTCTGGTGGGTGCTGGGAGGGAGAGCGGGTGGAGGATGGGAGATGGAGGATAGAACACTGAAAGGGCCATGGGGCGATAGGGGTAGAGGGCCAGAGAAAAAAGATGGGACGGGGTTTGGGCGGGGATTCTCTGGGGGATAAGTGATTGGGGCGGCGCGGGTTGGAGCGAAAATGGGGGGAGCTCGAACCGAGTCCCGAACCACGTCCCGACCCCGTCCCTTTTGGTACCTTCTTGGTACCGGCGGGGAGGAGATCGATGACTGAGCGGAGGGCCCACCGATGGCGATCCGTGGGCTTTGGGAGAGCGATCGGGTGTGAAAGGATAGGGACCCCCATGGCGGGGGGTATTGTACCATACTTAAGCCGAACTTGTCAATGGAAATCTGGCGGGATTTTGGCATTCATGCCAATGAGCGCGTGATGTCCCTTTGGATTCTCCCGGATTTGTCAGCGCCGGGCGAAAAAAGATGCGCGCGCCTGGCGTCGGCGATGAAGGACAATGAGGCCGCCCAGGGCAAGCAATGAAAGCGATGGCTCGGGGACTTGGAACGCCATGAAGGTTGGTCCACTGAGGTTGCTGGCAAAGGTGGAACTTACACCGGATGTGAACTTGGTGATGGTGTTGGTCCCGTAGTTTGCAACGTAGAGGCTTCCGGTGTCGTCGAACGCCACATCGGTGGGCCCGGAAGTGTTGTGTGTGAAGAGGGAGACGGAGCCGCTTGGCGTGAAGCGCGCGATTGTATTGAAATCGTTGATTGCATAGCCGGGATTGGCGACGAAGAGGTTTCCGTTTTTATCGAACGTGACGCCTTGGGGAAATCCGACGCCGCGGTCGGACCCAACGGCGAATGTGGAAGCCACGCCCGCGGGAGTGAACTTAACGATCGCAAATGCATCGGCGGTCGAGACGAAAAGATTTCCGGATGGGTCAAAGGCCAGATCCACCGGAGTTCGCATGTTGTCACCGGCTGTGAACATGGTGGCATAGACGGATCCGACGCCTTGAGGGGTGAACTTCATGATGGAACTCGACAAATGCGCAGCGACGAAGAGATTGCCGGCGGAATCGAAAGCCATTCCTTTCGGGCCTGAGACACCGCCTGCAAACACCGATGAAGTTCCATCGGGTTGAAATTTCCAAATCTGACCCTCCGTGAAGCTGGCGACGTACAACGCTCCCGCGCTGTCGAATGCAAGCCCGGACGGACTGTCGATCGAAGTGGTCACGATGGACACGTTCCCGCTCGGACCGATCTTCAGGACCTGATCGACCGTCGTGTTGGAAACGTAGAGATCGCCTGCCGCAACACTCCTGTGCGCGCAGAGGCAGACCGCCAATATTACAGCGAGCGCAGTTCGTTTAGACCGATCACCCATGGCTCTCCTTCTGATTCAGATGCCAGCATTTTACCACAACTGGAGTAGGAGGGATGGGGTCCTTGGGGTTATTCCTTCAATCCGCTCATGGAGATACCGCGGATGATGTGGCGGGAGAAGATCAGGAAGATGAGGAGGATGGGGGTGGTGCAGATCACGGAGGCGGCGAGGGTTAGGCCGTATTCGGAGGCGTAGCTGGATTGGAAGAGGGCGACGCCTACGGGGAGGGTGTATTTGTCGACGGAGTCGAGGAAGACGAGGGGGCCTAGGAAGTCATTCCATGAGCCGACGAAGGTGAAGATGGCCAGCGTCGCGAGGGCGGGTTTGCTCAGGGGGAGCATGATGTTCCACCAGATTCTCAGTTTGCTGGCGCCGTCGAGCATGGCGGCTTCTTCGAGTTCTTTGGGGACGGCTTTGAAGAATTGGTGGAGGAGGAAGACGCCGAAGGCGCTAGCCGCCGCGGGGACGATGAGGGCGAGGGGCGTGTCGATCCAGCCGAGTCTGCTCAAGAGGAGGTAGACGGGGACGAGGAGGATTTGGCCGGGGACCATGAGGGTGGCAATGATGATGGCGAAGACGTATTTCTTCCCGGGGAGATTGAGGCGGGCCAGCGCGTAGGCGGCGAGGGAGTCGACGGTGAGGACGAGGAGAGTGACGGAGGTGGAAATGAAGATCGAGTTGCGGAGCCAGAGGAAGATGGGGATTTCTTCGGGGGTTTTGAGGACGTATTGATAGTTGTTCTGGACGCCTTCGCGGAGATTGTGGGGGAGGATGGAGTCGAACTTGATGATTTCGGATTCGGGTTTGAGGCTGGTGATGTAGATCAGCGCGACGGGGGCGACGAAGAGGAAAGCGGCGAGGATGACCGCGACTTCGATGAGGAGGAGTTGGAGGCGATTTTCTTTCATTGAAGACTCATTGCACCACGGAGAACACGGAGGAACACGGAGAAAAGATTGATCCGCAGATTGCGCAGATTTCGCAGATTAAGAAATGCGTTCGACGCCTGTTTTCTAATCTGCGCAATCTGCGAAATCTGCGGATGATTTTCTTTCTCATTTTTCTCTCAACAGACGGAACTGGATCACGGAGAACGCTGCGATGAGGAGGAAGAGGATCCAGCTCATGGCGGAGCCGTAGCCTAGGCGGTAGTTGAGGAAACTCGTCTGGTAGATGTATTGCATGAGGACGAGGGTGGAGCGTTCGGGGCCGCCGTTGGTCACGATGAAGGGTTGCCCGAAGACTTGCCAGGCGCCGATGATGTTGAGGACGATGACGAAGAGGAGGACGGGCTTGAGCATGGGGAGGGTGATGTGCCAGCAGCGAAGCAGGGGCGTGGCGCCGTCGATGGCGGCGGCTTCGTAGTAGGCGTCGGGGATTTGTTTGATGCCGGCCAGGAGCACGACGACGGGGCCGCCGAGGGTCCACCAGAGGGTCATGAGGACGATGGATTTCATGGCGAGGCGCGTTTCGGTGAGGAAGTGGATTTCGGAAAGGCCGAGGCGCGCGAGGAGGGTGTTGAAGAGGCCGAACTGGTCGGCCAAAAACCATCGCCAGAGAATGCCGGCGACGGAGATGGTGATCATGGTGGGGATGAAGATGAGAAGGCGATAGATGTTCTGGCGGCGCTCGGTGGTGGTGCTGATGCCGAGAGCGATCAGGAGCGCGAGGGTGACGGTGAGCGGGGAGGCGAGGGCGACGAAGCGGATGGTGGCCCACAGGGCTTTGCGGAAGTAGGCATCGCCGCGCGTGCCGTCGGGGTTGGGGGTCCAGAGGGCTTCTGCGTAGTTGTCGAGGCCGACGAATTTGGGGGGCTCTTTGGAGAGCATTTCGTAGCGGAAGAAAGAGAGGCCGAGGCCGAAGAGGAGCGGCAAGATGAGGAAGACGAGGAAGAGGGTGAGGTAGGGGAGGAGGAAGCCGTAGCCGAGCCAGTCGCGATGGCGCCGAGGAGGAGAAGAAATAGCCACAAAAGGCGCAAAAGGCGCAGAAGAATTCAATTCTTTCTTCATCATCGCGCGTCTCCCAGGTCCCAGCCTTGAGTGCGGTAGCGGTCGACGACGCGCTGGACTTTTTGCTGAGCCTGCGCGAGGGCGCGGTCGGGGGGGAGCGTGCCGCGGAGGGAGAGCTCGACGGCGAGATCGAACTCGGTGAGGAATTCGAAGACGAAGGGATTTTTCGGCAGGTAGGCGATGTAGGGGATTTGCCTGGCGAATTGGGATTGGGCGTAGAGGGCGCGAAACTCGGCGCTGTCGCGGAGGGATTTGCGGACGGGGACTTGGCCGGCGGCGGCCCAGGTGAGGGAGTGGTCGGAGAGGAATTTCACGAGGCGTTTGGCGGCGGCTTCGTGGCGCGCGTCCAGGCCGGCGCGGAGGACCATGCTGTGGGATTCGCCCCAGGCGGCGGGCTCGATGCCGAGCTGCGGGACGGGGGCGGCGCCCCAGTCGAGGTCTTTTTGGCGCTTCAGTTCGGGGAGCATGTAGATGCCTTCGAAGACGATGCCGACTTTGCCTTGGCGGAAGCCGATCCAGGAATTGAAATCCTGGGGGGCGGGGACGAGGTTTTCGGAGATGAGGTGACGGGCGAAATCGAGGGCCTGCGCGTTTTGGGGGAGATTGAGGGAGGGACGCGTGCCGGTGTCGTCGAAGAGTCGGCCGCCGAACTGGCGGACGAGGGTGTAGCAGTTGGTGCGTTGCCAGGTGAAGACGAAGCCCCAGCGTTTGGACTGGGGGTCGCGGAGTTTGCGGAGGGCATCGATGAATTCTTCGCGGGTGCGCGGGGGCTGGGGGTTGCCTTGGGCGTCGACGATGCCGGCTTGGCGAAAGAGCGTCTTGTTGTAGAACATCCCCAGCGGGTGGACGTCGAGGGGGACGCCCCAGTGATGACCATTGCTCACCAAGTTGGCGAGGATGTTGGAGTCGAAATCGCTGGGGTCGAGTTGATTTGAAGCGGTGCCGAACATGTCGTCGACCTGGCGGACGAAGCCAGCGGCCATGAAGCGTTTGAGGGCGTAGGAGTGGGAGATAAATACGTCGGGTGCGCGGCCGCCGAGGCCGGCGACGAAGAGCTTGTTGTAGTAGGTGCCCCACTCCATGCGCTGCATGACGACGTTGATGTCGGGGTTTTCGGAGTTGAATTGCTTGACGAGGGCGAGCATGGCGCGGCCGTCGGGGCCGGTGAAGCCGTTCCAGTAGCGGAGGGTGACGACTTCGTGATTGTCGCGATCGCAGCCGGAGAGGGTGAGCAGCGCGAGAGCAAATGCGATGACGAGTTTTGCAGAGGTGAGGAAGGTGCCGCGCACTGGGGGGAGTATCGGAGGTGTCACGAAGTGATGTCAAGAAAGGACGGGAAACTGCGCGGTTCGGGGATTCGCGTGGATGGGTACATCCGCGCGAGTCAGACAGGAGTGTCTGACCTACCCCCATGCAGACGTGACGAACTTCATTCCAGACGCCCTCACCCCAACCCTCTCCCGGCGGGAGAGGGAGAAAGAGCCGTATCAGGCGTTGCGAAGGGCGGTGTCAAGATTGTCGGATGCGGGTGTGTCTTCGGTGGGCGTGTTGCGCACGGGGGATGGTGGGGGGCTGACTTGGAGTTCGACCATTTCGCGATATCTACCGCTGGCGCGCATTAACTCGTCGTGGCGGCCCATCTCGACGATCTTGCCTTTTTCGAGGACGACGATGCGGTCGGCGTGGGCGATGGTGCTTAAGCGATGCGCGATGACGAAGCTGGTGCGACCGGTCATGAGGGCGTGGAGGCTGGACTGGATGAGGCGTTCGGATTCGGTGTCGAGGTTGCTGGTGGCTTCGTCGAGGATGAGGATGCGGGGGTCGGCGAGGATGGCGCGGGCGATGGTGAGACGTTGGCGCTGGCCGCCGGAGAGTTTGACGCCGCGTTCGCCGATGACGGAGTCGTAGCCTTCGGAGAAAGACGAGATGAATTCGTGGGCGCTGGCACTTTTGGCGGCGGCGATGATTTCGTCCATCGATGCGCCGCGCCGGCCGTAGGCGATGTTTTCGGCGATGGTGCCGTCGAATAGGAAAGTGTCTTGTTCGACGATTCCCAGGAGTTGTCGATAGCTTTCGATAGTGATGTCGCGGAGGTCGGTGCCGTCGATCTTGATGGAGCCGGCGGTGGGGTCGTAGAAGCGGGCGACGAGGTTGCAGAGGGTGGTTTTGCCGGCGCCGCTGGGGCCGACGAGGGCGATCATTTCGCCGGGTTGAACGTCGAGGGAGATGTCTTCGAGGATGTTGCCGCCGGAGCCGGGGTAGGAGAAGGAGACGCGATCGAGGGTGATGTGTGCCTGAACGCGGTCGGGGTTAATGGTGATCGCGCCGGTTTTGCTGGGCATTTCGCGGGGCTCGTGGAGGAGATCGAGGACGCGATCGAGGCCGGCGAGGCTGGTTTGCAGTGCGGATGCGCTGCCGGCGAGCATGGCGATGGGGCCGAGCAGTGCGCCAAGGTAGGCGAGGAACATTACCAGGTCGCCGACGCTGAGGGCTTGTTGTTGCGTGATGAGGCCTTGCTCGACGCGATGCATGTCGGAGAGGACGCGCATGCCGCCGAAATAGAGGAGGAGAGCGGAGGCGAGGGGGATGAGTATGGACCAGGCGACGTCGATGCCGCGCATCCACCACCAGGCGAAGATTTCCTGGCGGGCCATGAGGGCGTTGTTGGTGCTGAAGGAACCGGTCTCGTAGCGTTGACGGGAGAAGGAGCGGACGACGCGCATTCCGCCGAAGGCTTCGGTGGCGTGGGCGTCGACGTGCTGGCGGGTGGAGCGGATGTCGCGGAAGAGGGGGCGGATGCGGGCGATCCAGGTGCGATGGGTGAGCCAGACGGTGGGCAAGAGAGCGAGGGCGCCGAGGAGGAGTTTCCAGTCGACGAAGGCGAGGACCATCAAGCTGAAGAGAAGCTGGGTGATGGCGCGCGTGGGGTTGATCATCATGGAGAAGATCAAGTCGGCGATGCTGCTGGCGTCTTCGCGGAGGATGGAGGTGACGCCGCCGGACTTGAGCTCGTAGACGCGGTGGAGCGGCAGGCGGACGGCGTGTTCGAAAACCAGTTTTTTCATGCCCACCTGCATGCGCTTGGTGACGCGGGTGGCCTGCCAGCGGGCGGCGAGGCTGATGAGCTCTGAGGCGGCGGTGAGGAAAACCATTGCAGCCGCGACCCAAAGCAGGATTCCCTGGGGGCCGGGGCGATGGTCGACGATCCACTGGGGGACGTGGCGGGGGAGGGGATGATTGTTGAGCACGTAATCGAAGACGATTTTCGTGCCGTAGAGCGGGAGGACGCTGAACATCGTGGCGATGCTGGCGCCGATCATGGCGATGATGATGGTGAGGCGATGCTCGCCAAGGAGGGTCCAGAATTGCCGGAACAAGGTCAGCGCGGAGCGCGAGCGGCGTTTCTTTTTTTCTTCCGAGTCGGCCCCGACGTTGGAGGTTGCGCCGTGAGTTCCTAGCGACGCGGGCGAGATTTCGCCTTGCTGGCGGGCGCGGCGCTGCTTGAGCTTGGCTCGGTAATCGAGATAGCGTCGTCGGCTGGATCGCGGCGCGGAAGGCATGGCCTGCAATAATACGCGATGAATGAGGTGGCGGCGATGAATTGCATGCGCGTCCGATAAAGGATAGATCAGTCCGCTGAAGTGGAATTCAGCGCTGAGGAAAAGATCGATCGCCGCGGTGATCCGGCTTACGTGGATCGGTGCATCAAGCATATCTCGGACGAAGAGTTGATTGGCGCGATGGAGGTGGGACAGTTTTCGCCCGAGCGCGGGGCGGACGTTTATGACGGTTGGGCGGAATATTGGGGCGAAGTGGCGGGAGAGCGCGGGAGGTTTCTCGGTGAGGGCGATCTGCTGATGCCGGCAGATGAGGCGGCGAAGTCGCTCGCGCGTCGGCGCGATGAGATCGTTGCGGCGGCGGAGCAGATCGTGAAATACAACATTACGGGGTGGGGGGATGTGACGATCCAGCACGGGCCGGTGGTGGACTTCAATGCGCCGTATGGGCGCAGCGGGAAGTATGGGTTTCATTACTGGTTCTGGGGGCGGGCGCTGACGCGGGCGTTTTTGCTGACGCGCGATGAGAAGTATCTGGCGAAGTTTGATGCGCTGTTCAACAGTTGGTACGAGCAGCGAGATAAGGTTGTCGGTGAGATCGAGGGGCTGGATCCGGTTTACTACGAACTTGGACTGGGAGTCCGCAATCGGGTTTTCTTTGAGTACTACTGTTTGCCCTTCGAGAGGCGATCGCGACAGACGCACGAGCGGATGCTCAAGACGCTGCTGGGGGCGGCGCGGTGGTTGTATCAGGAAGAGAAGCGGATGTATCGCGGGGGGAATTGGCAGATCATGGGGTCGTTTGGGATGGTGCAGATTGGCTTAACGATTCCGGAGTTTACGGAGTCGGGGAAGTGGGTGGAGCTGGGGGTCGATCGGCTGGAGAAGCACGCGGAGAATGATTTTTACGAGGATGGGTGTCACTCGGAGCGCGTGCCGTCGAGTTACAGCTTGGTCGCGTATCGCGATTCGAGAAATCTGGTGCATCTGCTGGAAGCATCAAAGGAGCATTCGCGGTTGGCGGAGGGGACGCGCGCGCGGTTAAAGCGCATGCAGGATTGGTTCGCGGCGATCTTGCCGCCGGATGGGTATTTGCCGGGGATTAATGACGGGAGCCGGGCGAAGATGCCGGCGGGGATTTTGGAGGGGCCGGCGTGCACGACTTCGGTTCATCTGCCGGCGTCGGGGTTTACGGTGTTTCGTGGGGGTGAGATGTACATGCTCATCAATCACGGGCCGAGTGGCGGGGGGCACTCGCATGCGGATTCGCTGAGTTTTGAGCTGCATGCGTATGGAAGGCCGCTGGCGATCGATTCGGGGATTGGGTTGACGTACGACGATCCGAAGCATGTGCCGTGGTATACGCAGTCGGTGGCGCACAACATGCTGACGGTCGATGGGGCGAACATCGATCGGCGGCAGGCGGAGGGGAGGGATGTGGTGTTCAGTTCGGGGAAGGTGCTGGATTACTTCGCGGCGACGCATTACGGGTATGCGGCGAGTAAGGGGGTGAATCATCGGCGGCATTTTGTGTTTGTTCGGCCGGGGGTTTTTTTGATTTACGATGAGGTGGACGGGGAGGAGGGAGGGAAGCTGGATTGGCATGTTCATCTGACGAAGGCGGCGGGGAAGTTGGTGATGATTCCTTCTGGGGAGGTGGCGGAGCGGCGAGCAAAGGGGGTCGCGTCGGTGTTGGGGATCGAGGGGTACGAGGGGACGCACGCGGAGATCGACTGGGTGACGTACGAGAATTGTCCGCGGCGGTTTGCGGTGTTGATGCTTGCGTACGAGAGGGAGCGGCCGACGGTGACGCTGCGGACGGTTTCGCAGGATTCGAGAGGCTCTGACTTTCTTATTGAGTACACGCATGGGGATAACGATCGCGTGCTGATCGGCCGGCCGGGGATGACGATGGAATCGGAGGGGCTGAAATTTTCGGGGGCGTGTGCGGTCGTGCGGAGACGAGGGGATTCGAACACGACGTGGGCGGCGAGCCATGCGCTGACGCTGGTGGTGGATGGACGGTCGGCTATCGAATCGCGGCTTGCGGTGACAAAGGATGGGGAGATCGAATGATCGCTCGCGTGTTGATCGCTTTGCTGTTCGTGGCGTCGCACGCAGGTGGTGCGAATCTGGTGGTCAACGGCGATCTGGAAGAATTGAACGAGAAAGAGGTTCCGGCGCATTGGATGGCGATCACGTTGTGGGGAGCGGAGGCGAAGTGGAGGCCTGATGAGACGGTGGCGCATTCGGGGAAGCGAAGTTTCCGGATCGAGGCGAAGGAGTCGACGCAGACGTGGCTGAGGAGTGAAGCGGTGCATGTGGGGCCGGGAGAACTGGTGCATGCGTGGGCGTGGGTAAGGATGAAGGATGTGTCGGTGAAGGGTGGGGGGCGCGTGACGATTATGGCGGAGTTCACGAACGCGGATGGACGCACAGAGCAGTTCGACTATTTTGCGGATGCGGTGGTGAAGGAAGGAGAGGGCGATTGGCAGAAGGTGGAGGGGACGATTCGCGTCCCGCCGCTGGCGGCGACGCTGCGCCTGCGGCTGGGGTTTTTCAATGCGGCGGGGACGATCTGGTGGGATGATGTGGCGCTGAGTGCTTCGTCGAAGATGCCGATGCACCTTGATTTGAAGTCAGAGCGAGTGGAGCCGGAGATGGGGGGAGTGCCGGTGACGCTGATCAACCGTGATGGGCGAACGGATCAAGTGGTGCTCAAGGCGACATTGAAGGGAGAGCGGGTCATACGGGCCTATGCGCTGAGCGGAGAGAAGCTGCAGCGCGTGATGATTCCGTTGTCGCTCACGCAGCGCGGTGAGAATCTGCTGCGCGTGATGCTGTACAAACGGGACGGCGAGGAGCTTGTTTTCGAGGATAAGCGCCAGATCACGATTCCGCCGGCGATCGTGCTTTATCCGGCGATACCGACACACTGGGCGAAGGAGGATGGGGCGGGAAGAATAGAAGGGGATGTCGATATTGCGGTGACGAAAGCTGAGCGGGAGAGCGGCGCGCTGACGGTGACGCTCAGTGACAAGAGCGGGAAGGCTCTCGCGACGAAGTCGGTGCCTTCGGTTGAAAACGGCATGAATCGGTTTGCTCTGGAGGCGCCAGAACTGCCGGAAGGGGAGTATCTGCTTAAGGCGGAGTTTCGCGCGCAAATAACGAAGGGCGGGGAGACCCCGCCCCTACGAGCGGAACAATCATGGTCGATCATTCCGCGGCGGTTGGCGCGGGTGGTGCTGAACAAGGACGGCTATCTGGAGCACGACGGCAAGGCGATTTTTCCGCTGGGGATTTTTAATGGCGGCGGGAAGATGGAGGAGATGGCAAAGGCGGGGTTTACGGTTTCGCACAGTTACAACGACATGGATGTGGAGATGGATCAGCGGCCGCCGGATCAGAAGGTGAAGGGGTTCCTGGATCGCTCGCAAAAGGCGGGGATGAAGGTGCTGATGCTGGTCCCGCGCGAGTGGGTGTTTCATGGGGACTGGGAGAATTTTCGAAGACGAGTGCGGATGTTTCGGAATCATCCGGCGCTGCTCGCGTGGGATGAGGAAGAGGGGATCGCGCGCGGTGACATGTCGCAGAAGGAGCTGGCGAAGATGCGGCAGATCATCGCAGAGGAGGATCCGAATCATCCGCTGATGGTGGGGGATTCGCGCGATCAGATTTTGAAAGTGCCCGATCGGGCGAATTTTTTTCCGCTGAAGCAGATGGATTTGGGGATGTGGTGGTGGTATCCGATCCCGCTGAGCGACGGCGGCGATACGGGTGATGCGCTTCAGGGAGAGGAGAAAGTGAAGTCGATGGAACTGACGCCGCCGTCGTTCTTAACGTTGCGCAATACGGACAAGCCGATTTGGGTGGGCGTACAGGCGTATAAGAAGAATGAGAAATCGCGATATCCCAATCCCACGGAATACCGGGCGCAGGCGTACATCGCGATCATTCACGGGGCGAAGGGGTTGATGTGGTATGCGGGGAGCGTGGAAGGCGGGTTGTATCTGGCGCCGGAGGAGGGACGGTGGGATTATCTGAAGACGCTGGCGGGGGAGTTGAATGGGATGGCGGATGTGTTCATGGCGCCGAGCGGCGACGCACCTTCGGTTTCACCAAAGGACGCGGCGGTGAGTGTCGCGTTGAAGCTGTTGCCAGATCGGCAGGTGATTCTAGCGGCCAATCTGAGCGCGAGGGCTATCGATATTTCAATTGCATTACCCGCTGCCCGAGCGGCGGTTGCGAGAGTGTTGACGGAAAACCGCGAGGTGGGTGTTGTCGACGGTCAACTGAAGGATCGATTCGAGCCGTACGCGGTGCACGTGTACGAACTGAATAGGCGATGAGAGCTTCAGGCCGGCAGGGGTTCGCCGAAGACGATGTACCAGTTTTGCTCGGCGTTCTTGTGAAGTTTGGCTTCGCCGAGCAATCCTCCACAGTAAGACTTGAGTCGATCAACCAGCGCCGTCTTGTCCGCTTGGGGCAGTAGCTGCCGCAGGTCGTCCCGGTCCTTTGGACGGGCGCTGAATAGTTTGCTCAAGAGCACATCCATGGGATCGACCAGCGACACGTCGATCTTTCCGAATCGTCCGAATGAGCGCAGCCGCTGCTCCCATCCGCTGGGTAGGTAGTGCGATTGAAAATGGGTCAGGCGCAGGCCGTATCGCTGCGCGAGCGAGTCAAGCAACGCATGCTCGGAGCGAACGTCCGGCGGGATCTCGTCAACGACGTCAATGTCTTCGGTTTTCCGCGAGAGATCGGTGACGAGCATGAGCGCGATCGATCCGCCGACGGCCAGCGAAGCGTGCTGCGGAATCTGCGAGCCGAGCTCACGGAGGAACTGGAGTACGGTTTCTTTCTTCGTACTTTCCATGACGCGATGGACCAGTGAGGGAAATCCCACATCGTCGCCCAAGTCGGCGCTAGCGAGCGATTCGAGATGATAATCGAATAACCAGGATTGGAAACGCTGGACCGGCCATGCGCGCTGGATGGCGCGAATTGAATCGCGGATCAGCAACCGCGTGCGGAAATCGAGGTCGTTGAGTCGAACCTGTTCGACGACGGAGGCCGCCAGTTCGCTGGGGTCGATGTACTGTCGATCGAGGGCCAGGGACCATAGGGATGTAACCTGCGGCATCCAGCATCATTGTACCACCGGTTTTCGTCGGTATCCTTGCGGCCGCAAATGCGACCCATCATTGACGCACATCTGGATCTGGCGTGGAACGCGCTGTCGTGGAATCGGGATTTGACGCGGAGTGTGGGGGAGATTCGGGAGACGGAGCGGGGGATGGGGGATTCGGGAAAG
>JADMIO010361828.1_pt1 | contig 12287 bp, 10 predicted proteins | sample 8958161 | NCBI WGS metagenome assembly JADMIO01 (sample SAMN16585339, study PRJNA669376) | soil metagenome | isolation source: Crop rotation soil | place: USA: Cullars Rotation, Alabama | collected 2011 | reverse complement strand
GGGGGACGAGCAATTGGCTTTGGCTATAAATGAACCGGGGGAAGTGGTGAAGCGTGGTCAGGGCGAAAGCGCGCAGCAAATAAATCGCGTTTTGGTGTCAGAGGTCGTGAAGCACAATGGAACGGACATAACGATTCTCGATATCAAGGAGCTTTTTCCCATTGTCATTCAAGGTCGCGAGCGCAGGCGCCGCCGGTTTTAGTGCGAACATACCTCGCATTGTCGAATCTCCTCGCCAGTAGTTAGAATCCCATTCACCGTAATCAGGATTTGGTTGGCAGTAGTTTCCTCCGCAGGGTACTCCGTCACTCATGCCTTGTTACCGCATGTCCCATGCACGATCAGGCGTTCACCATTCTCGACTATCAGGAGCTGTTGGCGTTGGTGCGCCGTGGCGCGCAGACGCCGATGGGTTGCGCGCGACTCGACACACTAAAACCACTTGAAGACATCGAGGCACTGAAAAACGATCTACACGCGGTATTGGAATGCGTTTCGTTAAGAACTCGCGGCGTCATTTGGAGTTTCAATGAACTTGAAGACCCTGCAGAACGAATCGCGTTGTTGCGCGTCGAAGGCATAGGTCTGGAGCCGTCCGCGATCTTGTCCCTGGCAAAAATCTGTGAACAGGCGATGGCTGCACGCGGCTCTATACTGGCAGAACGCGACGCCTCGCCAATCTTGTGGACGGTGGTAGGAAAGATTCCCACCGAACTCAACCGGTTAATTGCGCACATCGCAAACAAAATCCTGCCCAGTGGTGAAATCGATGATCGCGCCAGCCCAGAGTTGGGACGGGTTAGACACGACATCAGCGTGCTGCGTTCGCGCATCTCTCGCACGCTGGAAACCATCATGCGGCGATCGGGCGAAGCCATCCAGGACGAGATCGTTACCCTGCGAAACGACCGCTTCGTCATTCCAGTCAAATCGGATCATCGCGCTCGAGTGAGCGGTGTCGCCCACGGCTATTCGTCATCCGGCGCCACAGCTTTTGTTGAGCCGTTGGAAACAATTGATGCGAACAACGAACTGCAATCGCTGCATGAAGAAGAAGCGCGCGAAATAGCTCGAATACTATTTGCCTTGACCGAAGAATTACGCCTGCAACTACCGGCGATTGACGCAGCAGTTAAGGCGGTAACAGAACTCGATTTCATAAACGCGAAAGCGGTCTTTTATCAAAGATTCAATTGCGTCATTCCCGAGGTGGAAGTGGCACAGACTTCAGTCTCTATTTCTGAAGCACCACCGACGGAAGCCGGTCCCAGTCAATTGAAACTTGTTGATGCGCGACATCCTTTGCTCGAAGAGAATCTTCGCGCGTCGGGCTCGATCGTGGTCCCGGTTTCTTTCTTTCTCGATGATCAAAACAACACCATGATCATCTCGGGAGCCAACGCTGGCGGTAAGACAGTTGTGCTCAAAACAGCAGGGCTGCTTTCGCTGATGGCCTTGTCAGGATTGCCGGTACCTGCGCGCGAAGCCCGGTTTCCTTTTTATGCTTCCGTGCTTGCTGACATCGGCGATCATCAATCGCTGGCAGCTAATCTTTCGACTTTCACCTCGCACGTTGCCAACATTTCGAAAATGATTGGGTTGTGCCGGGCGCCGGCGTTAGTCCTGCTTGACGAGGTAGGTACCGGCACGGATCCCGAAGAAGGTTCGGCGCTCGGCGTAGCTGTTGTCGATCACTTTCGAAAAGTTTGTCACGCCCAGGTTATGGCCACCACTCATTACAGTGGATTGAAGATGTATGCCGCGAATGAAGCGGGAGTGCTCAATGCGAGCGTTGAGTTTGACGAGAAAACACTGCGGCCGACATACCGCTTGATTGTCGGCCTGGCTGGCTCTTCATCAGGACTCGAGATTGCGAGGCGTTTCGGTGTGCCGGAGAAAATCATCGATGTCGCTTTACTTGTGGTTAAGGATTCGACGCGCCAAGCCGCCGCGTATCTGCGGCGCATTAAGCGGGAATCGGAAGAGGCTGAGATTTTGCGCCTTGCACTGGAAGAGGAACGCGCGGCAGTAGCGGAAAAATTTGCCTCACTCGACCGCACCGCAGCCCAGCATGAGCGGGAACGGGAGCACATTTTTCAAGAGAAGCTGGGCGCGACTGTTAGCGAATTTGAAAACCGCGCGCGCGAGCTGGTGGCCACCATTCAGGACCGTTCGGAACGTCTGAAGGTTGAGCGGGAAGCTCAGCGACGCGTGTCTGAATTAAAACGTGAAGCACAACGCGCGACCAGTGCCGGCGGCAACCGGGAAGCAACGTCGGCTGCGCCTGTCAGCACCAGTGGGCGCGGGGTTCGTGTGATGCGCGATGGCCTCGTAGTCAAGAAAGAAAAGGAGGAGAGCCGGACTGCCGAGCAGGAGTATGCACCGGCAGCGCACACTGAAATTTCAGTAGGCGATAAAGTGAAGCTTCGATCGTTCGGTTCGATTGGAATAGTCGACAGTATCAAGGGCGGCGAAGCTCAAGTGCGAGTAAAGTCTGTCCACCTGCGCGAGAAATTGGAGAATCTTGAACGGGTTGAATTGGCGGCCGCGCCGAAATCCAAGAGTGAAAAATTTTCCAGTCTGCGGGAAGCAAAGAGTACTGAAGTTCATCTGAAACCTTCACCGGAAAGTGCCAGAATGGAACTAAATGTGATCGGGCGAACCACGGATGACGCGGTCGCTGCGGTGGACAAGTTTTTGGACGAAGCTTCACTTGCAAGTTTGAGTCAGGTGCGCATAATTCACGGGCACGGAACCGGGGCGTTGCGTCGGGTGATTACCGAAATGCTTAAAGATCATCCGCATGTCGCTCGTTTCCTTGCCGCACCTCAGGATCAAGGCGGAACTGGTGCAACCCTGGTCGAGTTAAGACAGTAACAATGCGTTACCCCCAAACATTCATCGACGACCTCAAACGTCAGACGGACATCGTCCGCGTCATTCAGGATTACGTCCAACTGAAAAAGAAAGGCGCAAACTGGATGGCCTGTTGCCCTTTCCACAAAGAAAAGACGCCATCGTTTTCCGTTAGTCCCACCAAAGAAATCTTTTATTGTTTCGGGTGTCATAAGGGGGGTTCTGTTTTCAATTTTGTGATGGAAATAGAGCGCGCTTCTTTTCCGGAAGCAATAAAAATAGTTGCCGACAAGATCGGGATGCCATTGCCGAAGTTGGTTGACGACAGCAGGTACGAGGCCAAAAAGGCAGAGTCTGATCAGGTCATCGAACTGAATAAGTGGGCGCTTGAATGGTGGGAAAAACAACTTGAGTCAAGCGCTGAAGGAAAAATCGCGCGCGATTATTTGAAGCAGCGTGAGATTAACGATGACACTCGCGCCACTTTTCGTCTTGCTTACGCGCCGGACAGTTGGGACGCGCTTTCGGTTTATTTAAGGCAAAAAGGCGCCACTCAGGAACAGATCGACAAGAGCGGGCTCGTCGTCAAGAAAGAGGAAGGTGGGTCTTATGACCGGTTCCGCGGCCGTTTGATCTTTCCGGTCTTCGATATTCAAGGCCGGCCGATCGCATTCGGCGCGCGGACACTGACCAATGAGGATGCCAAATACATTAACTCACCGGAGACTGCGGCTTACGTCAAAGGCCGGAATCTTTTTGGGCTGAATTTGACTCGCGATGAGATTCGACGCCAGGGTTTCGCCATTCTGGTTGAAGGTTTTCTGGATCTGATTGTGCCGTATCAGTTAGGTGTTCGTAACGTTGTGGCGAGTTTAGGGACCGCGCTGACTGCTGATCAAGTCAAATTGTTGGGCCGGTTTGCCCGCAAAGTAGTCGTCAATTATGATGGCGACCCTGCCGGCGTTCAGGCCGCCAAGAAAGCGATTGCAATGCTGTTGGAGGAGGATCTCGAAGTAAAAGTCCTGGTGCTTCCCGACAATTCCGATCCGGACGAGTTCATCAGGAAGTTCGGCTTCAGCGAATATCAAAAGCAACGCGGCGAGGCCCAATCCCACATTCAATTTGTGATCGATCAAGCAGTGCGCGAGCGAAACCTTCACCGGCCTGCTGACAAAGCTGACGCGGTCGAAGAAGTGTTGCCTTATATTCGCGCCGTCCACAGCCGCATTCAGAAACGCGAGTATTTCGACATCGCCATGGATTCGCTGCGAATCTCTGACGCATCGTTGCGCAAGGAATTATGGCATTCGTTGCGGGTCGGTAGCGAAAGAGGCGCGACCGAGCGAAAAATAATTCGACGGACGCAGGCCAAGCCTACTGTTGCGGAAGAACAACTACTGGAACTGCTGCTTGCAGACGAGCAGTTGCGTCATGACTTTCTTAAACGACTCGAGCCGGCGGACTACGACGACTTGCCCACGGCGAGCATCTTTCGCGCGCTCCTCGAAAGTGAAAGACTGGGCTGCGCGGTGGACTTCGATTTCTTGAGCCGGAGCACTGAAGGCGATCCTGCTGCGGATATTCTACCGGCGTTAATGATGAGCGCCCCCGACGATAAAGGTGCGGAACAATCCGAGCCGCGTGAAGTGCTGGCGCAACGCTGCATCGATGCTTTGCGCTTGATGCAAGTCGATCGACAGATCAGCGATCTCAGCTCAGAAATTGCGGCTGCCGAGCGAAATGGCGCAACTGAATTGCGCGATCGATTGGCAACCGAGCATCTGGAATTGGCGAGGCGTCGCGGTGCGTTATTGCCTAAGGCGCAGGCGATGCAAACCGGATAGCTGCAGAGCGGTAATCCGTAAGACTTTCGCAGGGCGAGTTCTCTCACAACCTCAGTTGGTGATGGTTCCCGGGGTAAATAATTGAGTACCGAAGAAAAAGATCGTGACGATGTAATGGAGCGTCTGCTCGAACTGGGCGGCGACAAAAAATATCTCACCTTCGACGATCTTAATCGCGAACTTCCTGACAGTGTTGTTTCACCCGATGACATCGAAGACGTCCTGCAAAAACTCGAAGGCTCGAACATTGCCGTCGCTGATTCTGACGAACGTTTGATCGAACAAGCCGGAGCTGTCGCTGCTGATGGCGATGATGGCCTCGATCAGGACGTAGAGCTGGACTTGTCGGCCGGGGCGCTCGAGAAAACAAATGATCCGGTCCGTTTGTATCTGCGCGAGATGGGCGTGGTGCCCCTCTTGACCCGCGAAGGCGAGGTGGCAATTGCCAAACGAATTGAACGAGGCCAACTCAAGACCCAAAAGGCCATTTCGCGCTCGCCGATCGCGGTGAGGGAAATATTGAAGATTGGCGAAGAACTAAACTCAGGCGAGCTGAATATTCGCGACATCGTGATCTTTTCCGAACAGGCAGAATTGAGCGGCGATGAAGATAAGGCTGAAGAATACAAAGCCTGGACCATTGAGGGAATTCAAAACATTTGCCAGATCTTCAAGCAAGGCTTGAAAGACTGGGAAAAATTGCGTGTCGAAGAAAAAGCCAATCGCGGAAAGAAAAGCAAAAAAGTCATGCGCCTGAGGCGAAAAGTCGCGCGCATGCGGCTTGAGATCGCATAGGAAATGGGAAGGCTAAACGTGACCGAGCGGGCGCGCCAGCGGCTGATCAACGCGATTCGTGCGGTCCAGAAGGAAGTACGTGATGCTGAAAGAGAGATAGACAGCTTCACCGAAAAATTGCATAGGAAGCGAATTAACGTCGAAGATCAAAAAGAATTCAAAAAGCGGATAAGCTCTGCGAAAAAGCGCTTGCAACAAATAGAAGTCGTACAAAACATCAGTCCAGTTGAAATCAAACGTTCACTGCAAGCCATTATTTTGGGCGAACAACAAACCGGTCAGGCCAAGCGCGAATTAGTTGAAGCCAACCTTCGTCTGGTCGTGTCGATTGCGAAGAAGTACACGAACCGCGGACTGCAATTTTTGGATTTGATTCAGGAAGGCAACATCGGGTTGATGAAGGCGGTCGACAAATTTGAATGGCGGCGCGGCTATAAATTCTCGACTTATGCAACCTGGTGGATTCGGCAGGCAATAACGCGGGCGATTGCCGATCAAGCGCGGACCATTCGCATCCCGGTCCACATGATCGAGACGATAAATAAGTTGATCCGGACGTCGCGAGCTTTGGTTCAGGAATTAGGACACGAGCCGACCAGTGAAGAAATTGCTTTCAAGATGGACATTCCGGTGGCGAAAGTGCGCAAGGTTTTGAAAATTGCCCAGGAGCCGATATCGCTCGAAACTCCGATTGGAGAAGAAGAGGACTCGCACCTGGGAGATTTCATTGAAGATAAATCAATCCTAAACCCGGCGGATGCTGTGGTTGCTTCGAACTTGCGCGAAATCACAGATGAGGTCCTGGCTACGCTTACACCGCGCGAAGAAAAAGTAATCAAAATGCGCTTTGGACTGGGCACAACCGGGTCGGAACACACGCTCGAAGAAGTGGGACAGCATTTCGCGGTCACCCGCGAACGCATTCGGCAGATCGAAGCTAAAGCTCTTCGCAAGCTGCGCCATCCCTCACGCTCTCGCAAACTCAAAGCTTTTCTTGAGAATACACAACACTAAAAAAAAGCGCCTTGCATGGCGCTTTCTTTCGGAATACCGCTGATTTACTTTTACTTGAAAGTCAGAAAGTTAGTGCTCTTTGCGGTGTAATCAAAGTTGTATTCATAGGTGTAGCCAGGAAACTCTATTGGCTTCACAAACTGAACGTTAACTTCGATGCGATTGTCCCGCTTAGCGGGCGTTATCACGGCGTTGGGCGGAACACCGTATTCAGGCGCGCTCTTCACTAACTGGTCTCGCACCCACGATTCTTCGTAGCCTTGCGTCGAAGCAACATCCACATTGTGTTGCATCAAGTCTTTGAATAAGTAGGCCTGGTAAGCGACCGGGACATATAAGTATCCGATGTAGGCAACGCAGGCGATGATGGCCATCACGATTACAAACTTCAGCCGCGCGCTACCGCGCTCATTTTTCCTGTCGTTCCGGTTCATCGATTCATCCTCTGTTCAAACCCTTCCGAGTTCCAACGCGTCGCGTATCGAAGTCCTCAGAATTGTTGGCTGGATGTCTTTCCCAGTAACAAGCCGGGGTTTGCCTATTCGTTCAAGCAAAACCCATTGCACAAAGCCACCTGTGCGTTTCTTATCCAGCGATAACGCGTCGATAATAGCTGCGACGTTCAAATCCTTTACATTGGGAAGCCGTCCACAACGACGCACGCCCTCGCGAAGTAATTCTAACTCCGATTTATCGAGCAGTCCTAGATTTTTTGACAACTCGCCTGCTGCCAACATTCCGTGGCCCACAGCTTCGCCATGGCGAAAGCGCCGATAGTTCGTTAGTTGCTCCAGGGCGTGGCCAACGGTGTGTCCGAAGTTAAGAACTCGCCGTGACCGAACATCGCTGCGACTTTGATTTTCTCGTTCATCGCCCTTCACAATCGAAGCCTTAAAAGCACAGTGCTGCGAAATGAGAATTTCAAGCTGCGGGGACGGCTTGATTGATTCGCTTCCAGCAATGGCGAGATAGTCAGAAGTTAGTCGAAACAGCTTGCGACTTGCGATTGCCCCCTGCTTTATGCACTCACACCAGCCGGCGGTGAGTTCGCGCCGGGGCAACGTCCGAAGAGTATCAATGTCACTGATGACAGCGTTTGGCTGATGGAAAGCGCCAAGTCGATTCTTACCGGACGGCAGATTTACTCCAACCTTGCCGCCGATTGAAGAATCAATTTGTGCAAGCAGCGTCGTTGGAATTTGCACAAACGAGACACCGCGTAAATATATCGCGGCGGCAAAACCGGCCAAATCGCCGACGACCCCGCCTCCCAAAGCTACTACACCGTCAGTGCGTTCCAAGCCGTGTTTAGACAAAAAACGAACGGCTTGTTGAGTAGTAGAGAATGATTTGTAGGCTTCACCATCGCGCATGAGCCAGGTGGACACGCTGAAACCTGCGCCACTAAGACTTGCCGATACGGCGGACCCGTAAAGCTTAAAAACTTTCTTATTGGATATTAAAGCGACCCGGTGAGCTGATGGACCAAGAGTCGATCGAATCAATTTTCCGGACGTCAAAAGGAGATCGCTGCCAACACTGATTTGGTATTTTCTCGCTTGGGCGGGAATGCTGACTTGCACTTGCTGCAATGACAAATACTCCTTTGAACGACGACGAGATGCGGCATCGCTATCACTCCGGAGTTGACATCTTAGCACGCGAGTTTTTGTTATTTGTGGGTCTTTAGAAAAGCGAATGGACGCGACAAACGTGGGAGTGCGTCGCGTCCATTCATATTCGTGGTCACTGTCCTCACCCCAGCAACCACTTGAGACGGAGGATCCACCAACCGTCTCTCTTGCCCCACAATATACATCGCAACGCGCATGCCGTGCAAGATTGTTTTCCTACGAGATTAGCGATCCGTAGATTTACCGAGATTCTCGATAATGCTAGGAAATTTGATGAAAAACGGGTCCGTCACCGGCTGCGGCAACCATGTAATTGTTTCAAAATTTAGGCGTAAAATCTTTACGATTGCGAGTACGCTAGTCAGCCGAGAACGCGCTCAATTTCAGCGGCGAGTTCACTCGCAAAATCGTCTATCTGCGTCTGACTCTCACCTTCGAGCATCACTCGTGCCAGCGGTTCTGTTCCCGAGTAACGCAGCAATAAGCGGCCGCGTGATCCCAGTGCATTTTCAATCCGTTCGCTCAGTCGAGTAATTGAAGGGACCTGTTCGAACGGCAGTTTTTCCTTCACCCTTACATTGACTAATACCTGCGGAAAAATCCTGAGATCGGCCGCCAACTCGCGCAAGGAATGTTTTTCATCGGTCATCGCACGCAACATACTTAGCATTGTAATCAGGCCATCACCGGCAAGACTTAACTCCGGCAAAATGATATGTCCGGACTGTTCCCCTCCCAACGAAGCGCCTTTCTTTAAGATCTCATCCAGAACAAACTTGTCTCCCACGTCCGTGCGCACCAGGCTCATTTCCCGCGATTGCAAGGCGAGTTCAAGTCCGACGTTGCTCATAACCGTAGCGACTACTGTGTGATGACTAAGACGATTCTGATTGTTGAGATAGTTCGCCAATACCCACAAAGTTCCGTCGCCATTCACTACATGGCCCTCAGCATCCACGAACAGTGCGCGATCGGCGTCGCCATCGAACGCAACACCCAGATCAGCGCGTTTTCTCAGCACCTCACCCTGCAACTTTTCGAGGTGGAGTGAACCGCAATCGAGGTTAATGTTTCGGCCATCGGGTGAGTTATTGATCGCGGCTACGTTTGCGCCAAGTTTGGTTAACAACGCCGGACCAAGAGTTGAAGCGGCGCCATTCGCGCAGTCAACCACAACCGTAACCTCTGAAAGCGAAAGCCCGGCGCCAACTTCATTAGTTAAGTAATCGAGATAAGCTTCGCGCAAGGGTTCAGCTTCTGGCGAAGTAAAAGAATCGCCGGCAGCGATTGATATGGAATTCGCGAGACTGCTTGCGGAAAAAATATCCTTCTCAATCAACCGTTCCATTTCTTCGTCGAGCTTCCTGCCTTGCGGAGCAAACAATTTGATACCGTTGTCTTGATAAGGATTGTGGGACGCACTGATCACGATACCGGCGTCCGCTCCTAACCACCGCGCGAGATAAGCAACTCCAGGAGTTGTGATCACACCGGCTGACTTCAAACTAGCGCCTGTTGAACTAACTCCGCGAGCCAACGCCTGCTCGAGCCATGAACCGGACTCGCGTGTGTCACGTCCGATTACAACGAGCGGAGGGCGTCCCAGCTTTGCTTGCAAGTGTTGCGAAAGTGACCTGCCAACGGTCTCAACTGTCGAGGCATCGAGTGGAAATTTACCCGCCTCGCCGCGCATTCCGTCAGTTCCAAACAGTTTTTTCATCAGGGGGAAGGGGGTTAGTCGACCAGGAAAGGATGCAATGAGTCATGCCATCGTCGGTCTCTTGCGACTGCGAAAGTGAGGTGAAGGTCGTTGCGTTTCTTCTCGACGATTTCTACGCGAATATCGACAGTCGGATCAATCACGTCAATCTTGGGATCGGGGATATTTATAGCTACGTTTGACAAGTTAAATGCTTCTTTCCTTCCCTCCAGCAAAACGGTTTCGGTTGTCGCCTTATGCAGGGCACCAATTCTATCCACTGGACCACGAACGCGGACTTTCGCAGGATTCACGGCAACGTTAGAAACTTCGTAGCCCTCGGGAACTGAGCCTTCAAACTTAACTTCTACATCCAACTGCGTTTCCACGCGGGGCTCAAGCCGAATGGGAATCGTGCTTGGATGAAATCCTTGAACCGTTACTCCGTCCGGCAAGTCCATCTGGACGCGGTCGCGCGAAAGGCGCACAATTCGTTCACCGGATTTCTGATCGCTGATATCTACAGTCGCTACCAGACCCCGCGGGCTGATCTGGTCTAGTTTGGAGGGACTACCATTAAGCACAACTTCAATTGTTGAAGGAAGGTCGTTGCTGATCTCCAAGCCTTCATGTCTAAGAAAGTTGACCTGGACATTTGAAACACGCAGGGTGACAGGTTTGTTTTGTCCGGTGACGGCCAACCAAAGCGCAAGCGTAATTACCAACGCCAGAAGCTTCAGTCCCCATTCTTCCAGAAACACTCTGCGGAGTAACCGTTCTAAAGTAGACGGAGGCTTGGGCGTGGCAACTACATCTTCATCGTCGTCTGTATCCTGAAAAGGCATAATCGTATCGATTAAACTGAAGCGATCTCTTCAGTCTCGCTCTCGGCCGTCACCGCTTTATCGTGGTGTTGTTCTTTGTCGCGTTTAGGTGAAATATCCAAAGCCGCCGAAATGGCAGCGCGCAACTTCGGCGCGTCGAGACCTCGTTTTATCTCACCGTGTTGCACTACTGAAATCAAGCCTGATTCCTCTGAAATGACAACGGCAACAGCATCCGTATCTTCAGAAACTCCCAGTGCTGCCCGGTGACGTGTGCCAAGTTCGCGCGAAAGCCGGGGGTTCAGTGTGAGCGGCAAGAAGCAAGAGGCTGCGGCCACTCGATGCCGGCGAACGATCACCGCACCATCATGCAAGGGCGATTCAGGATTGAAGATGCTAATGAGCAGATCGTAGCTCAGTTCTGCGTCGAGCTTAACGCCGCCATCAATAATATTTTTTAGCCCGATATTGCGCTCGATGACAATAAGGGCCCCGGTTTTTGTTGAAGAAAGTGTGGTGGCCGCGAGAATAATCTCATCGTAAACGCCTTCGCCAAATTGCCCGCGATGGCGTTGGCCAAAAGGCACACGAAAGCGATTGCCGAAGGATATCAAAGCCTGACGAATCTCGTTCTGAAACAGCACGATGATCGCCACACCGATATAAATCAAGCCACCGCGCAGTATAAATTCCAGGGTTGCGAGGTCTTCTTTGACGGCGAGCCAGTAAAGGAGGGCAAATGCGCCGATGGCGGCGGCCATCGGCTCGGCGCGAGTACCGCGAACCAATTTCAACACTGCATACACAAGCAAGAAGACAAGAATAAGATCCGCGATGTTTCGCGGTTCACCGAGCCTTCTCAGATACTCCGTGTATGGCAGTAGTAAAAGCATCCGCTTAGTCTGAAATTCCGGATTTGAGTTTTGCGATTCAGCAGCAACAATTTATTTTCACCAAACCCGAATCCCAAAAACTCCTTGTTCGTTCAGCCGACGCGCTCTGGTACAGCACCTTGAAGCGAGTTATGACTCTTCCGCGCCGTTTCGAGAAAAATGATTTTCACCTTAGGCTCAGCCTCTTGGATCAATGTCTCTATTTCCTCGTTCGTTCTTTCTATTTCGTCAGTCATCAGCTCGTCGCGCAGATTTACATGAGCATTGACTAAAATCTGTTTCGGCGCCAGATGCATTGTGAGCAACTCAACTACCTTCACCACATTTGGGTGACTCTCAATTGCTTCCCTCAGTTTGCGAACCGTCTTGGCACTGGCGGCTTCGCCTAACAACAACGCGCGCGACGTGCGAGCCAGAACAAAGGCCACGATCGCGAGCACTACGCCAATTAGAATCGATGCCAAGCCATCCCAGTAGGCGCCTCCGCCGGGCCCCGCGTGGTGTTCAGTCAAGTACAAACCGGCCGCCGCAATCACGATGCCCACCAAGGCAGCCGAATCTTCAAACAACACAGTCTTGGCGGTCGGATCTTTGGATTCACGCAGATAAGCCAGGAATGACAAGTTCTCCGACCGGGCTTCTTTAGCTTCCTGATAAATCGCCAGGCTGATCGACGCCGTCTCTAACAGGAACGAAAAGGCTAACACCGAATAAGCCCACGCAAGTTT
>JADMIO010792876.1_pt1 | contig 12288 bp, 15 predicted proteins | sample 8958161 | NCBI WGS metagenome assembly JADMIO01 (sample SAMN16585339, study PRJNA669376) | soil metagenome | isolation source: Crop rotation soil | place: USA: Cullars Rotation, Alabama | collected 2011 | reverse complement strand
CTTTCCCGAGTACGCCGAGGCGGTCGTTCACGAGACGCTGCGGCTGCGGCCGCCGATCCCGATCGTGGCGCGCCGCGTGGTGAACGAGCCGTTCATGCTCGGCTCGCGGGAGATCCCCGTCGGGGTGATGATCGCGCCGTGCATCTTCCTGGTGCACCGGCGCGCCGACCTCTACGGCCCCGACCCGTACGCGTTCCGGCCGGAGCGCTTCCTCGAGCGCGCGCCCGAGACCTACTCGTGGCTGCCCTTCGGCGGCGGCATGCGGCGCTGCATCGGGGCGAGCTTCGCGGTGCTCGAGATGACCACGATCCTGCAGGCGGTGGCGCGGGCGGTGCGGCTCACGCCGGCGGGCGGCGAGGCACACGAGCGGATCGCGCGACGGGCGATCTTCCTCGCCCCGAGCCGCGGCGGCCGGGTGCAGGTGGACGAGTGCCCCGCCGTGGCCGAGCCGGACGCCGCGGTGGCGACGACGACGGCCTAGGCGCCGGCGTTCTCGGGAAGCTCGCTCAAAACGTCGAGGCGGTCCTCGAGCCCCACCGTGCGCAGTATCCGCCGCGGGACGCCGTCACCGGACACGATCGTCAGGCGGCGACCGGCCTTCTTTGCGCGTCCGTCCGCGTTGATGATCATCGAGAGGCCCGTCGAGTCGATGAAGTTGACCCTGCGCAGGTCGAGGAACAGCCGCTCGGGGGCACGCTGCTCGACCTCGATCAGGCGGCTCTCGACACCCGATGCGCTCGAGATGTCCAGCTCGCCGGTGAGCTGAACGTGGATGCCGTCACTCCGCTCGGCCGTCTCCCACCCCACGCTCATCGGGGCGACATTAACCGAGTCTCGGTCCGGCGCGCCCCGTCCCCGACGAATGTCAGGCGCAGTTGGGCCACGGAGCCGTACCGCGTTTGCGGTAGAGCCTCAGTGCTATCCGGTCCTGCTTCGACTCGCTCGCGGCAGCGGGGTCGCCCTTGCCGCCGGCTGCCTCCCACGTCGCCTGGTCGAACTGGAACTTTCCGCGGTAGCGGCCGCTGCGCGAGACCGCGCGAGGATTGCCGCCCGACTCGCACTGGGCGATCTTCTGGAGCTCGCGGGGAAGCTTGACGTTCGACCCGCCACCGCTTCCGTTCGACGAGCCGCCGTTCGAGGGGGCCGAGCCGCCGGTCGCATATCCGGACCCGCTTGCGCGGATGCCGAGCCTGCGAAGCGTGGCGGGGCCGGCGACGCCGTCGGCGGAGAGGCTGTGGCTGCGCTGGAAGCGCTTGACGGCGGCGCGCGTCTCGTTGCCGAAGTAGCCGCTCACCGGGCTCACGTGCAGCTTGCGCTGGAGCTGCTTCACGGCCGAGCCCTTCGAGCCCAGCTGAAGCGTCCCGCTCTTGCTGCCGCTGGAGCCCGATCCGCCGGTGGACGCCGCGAGCGCGACGCCGGCAGACAGGACCAGCATCGAGAGAGCGGCCGCGATGAGGAGTGTGCGCGCCCTGAAGCGGCGGCGGCGCTTGCGGCCCGCGGCGGCGCGCCGCTCGCGCGAAGCGCTGAGCGACTCATGCCAGCGCGCGTGCGCAGCAACGTCGGAAGTTGGGGTTGACATCGGAACCTTTCTCTTTCTCGCGCCTACGGGGTGAGCTGACGGGCTCGCGCTGAAAGAGCTGCGCTACGCCGCGCTGATGGCGGCGATTCGCCCCGCGGGCCGGTCGTCACGGATGACTCCCGACCCAAGTGGGTCCCCCGTTCCCCGCCGCATGACGGCGGGAACTCGGCTGGTTACTTCTATAGAGGTAAGCAGATGATCGGCAGAAATGACGCGCAACTCAACATCGCGCGTCGCGCTCGGTCTACCCCGGCAGGACGCCACGTCAAACCCGAAGCAGTCCGAATACCCCGGTCGACTGTCCCTTTTGGCTCCCCTGGGGGCCAAAAACGGACAGTCGCCGCGGGTAGCCGGGGAGGGGTCAGGCCGCTGCGCTCACCTCGGCCGGCCGGGCCGTCTCGAGCAGCTCGGCCAGGATGCCCACGATCAGCGAGTGCGTGCCGCTCGACTCGAGCTTCTCGCGGTCGCGCACGATCTCGTCGGCCATCGGCACCGGCAGCTCGCGATCGATGACCTTGGCGCCGATCGCGCCGAGCACCTTGCGCAGCTCGGCCTGGGCCCAGACCGCGCCGAACATGCCCGTCGAGGCGCCGATCACGGCGACCGGCTTGCCCTTGAGCGGCGTGTCGGCGAGCGGCCGCGACACCCAGTCCATCGCGTTCTTGAGCACGCCCGGGACCGAGTGGTTGTACTCCGGGGTCGCGATCAGCACGGCGTCGGCCGCGGCGATCCGCTCCTTCAGGTCGGTCACGGCCGCGACCTGCGACTTGTCCTCGTCCTCGTCGTACGGCGGGATGTCGCGCAGCCCGTCGTAGAGCTCGAACTCGACCCCGGACGGCAGCAGGGTCGCTGCCGCCCGGAGGAGCTCGGTGTTGTGTGAGTCCCGGCGGAGGCTGCCGGATATGCCGAGCACTCGCATCTTGCTACGCCTGCGCCTTCGCCAGCTCGAGCTCGACGATCAGCGTCACGTCGTTCGCCAGCGCGAAGCCGCCCTTGGGGAGCGGGGCGTTCCACTCGAGGCCGAACTGCGTGCGGTCGACGACGGTCTCGAGGTTGATGCCGACCTTGGTGTTGCCGGCGATGTCCTCGTGCGGGCCGACCAGCGAGCCGCGGCCGGTGACGGGGTGGGTGTTGCCCTTGATGGTGAGCTCACCGTCGACGACCAGCTCGTCGCCCTCGAAGCGCAGGTTGCGGGCCTCGTAGCGGAGCTCCGGGTAGTTCTCGGTGTCGAAGAAGTCCGGCGTCTTCAGGTGGGCCGCCAGGTTCTCGTCCTTGACCACGATCGAGTCGGCGTTGACCGTGCCGACCAGATGCGCCGCGCCGTCCTCGCCGACCTCGAGCGTGGCGTCGAAGTCCTCGAAGCGGCCGCGGAACGTCGCGACGACCATGTGCTTCACGGCGAAGCCGGCGCTCGAATGGACCTTGTCGAGCTGCCAGGTGCCGGTGGGGATCTGCTGCTCAGTTGCTACAGACATTTCTTGCCTCCGTTGAATGCTCGTGACCCGGGGCTCTTGCCCTCAAGGTGGTTGCACGTGCAACTGTAGCACACAACCGGACCGGAGTCCGGATGTCATAATAGGCGCATGGAAACGCGTGAGTTGAACCTCATACCCGGGCCTCAGGCGCTTCCAACCGCCGACTCCGAGCCATGCGAACGCGCCGACGCGGCCCGCAACCGGCGCCGCATCCTCGCCGCGGCCGCGCGCCTGTTCGAGGAGCGGGGCGTGGAGCAGGTGTCGATGGAGGCGATCGCGTCGGAGGCGGGCGTCGGCAAGGGCACGCTCTTCCGCCGCTTCGGCGATCGCGCCGGCCTCGTGTACGCGCTCCTCGACGAGCGCGAGAAGGCGTTCCAGGAGGCGCTGATCCGCGGCGAGCCGCCGCTCGGCCCGGGGGCGCCGCCGCTCGAGCGCCTGTCCGCCTTCGGCCGCGCGCTCGTCGACCACCTCGAGCTGCACGGCGACATGCTGCTCGCGGCCGAGACGGGCGGGCGCTGGATCCGCTTCAACGCGCGCGTCTACGCCATGTACCGCGCGCACGTGGCGATGCTCGTCCGCGAGCTCGACCCCCGCCTCGACGACGGCTACCTCGCCGACGCCCTGCTGGCCCCGCTGGGCGCGGACATCTTCCTCTACATGCGGCGGGCGCGCGAGATGCCCGTCGAGCGGATCGCCGAGGGCTACGACCAGCTGCTGCGAAGGCTCTTCGGAACCTGATGGTGCAATCGCGCTGGCGGCCGACGCCGCTCCAGCTGGTGCAGGTCGTGGTCGGCCTGTGGATATTCGGGATCGGCGAGGCGCTGCTCGTGGCGAGCGAGCTCGGCAACTCCCCGTGGACGGTGCTCGCCGAGGGCGTGTCGAAGCACACGCCGCTCTCGATCGGAGGCGCGACGCTCGCGATCGGGGCCGCGGTCCTGCTCTGCTGGATCCCGATCCGCGAGCGGCCCGGCGTCGGAACCGTCTTGAACTCGATCGTGATCGGCATCTCGATCGACGTGACGCTCTCGCTGCTGCCCTCGATCGACGCGCTCGGGGCACGCTGGGCCTCGATGCTGTGCGGGATCGCGGTGGTGGGCCTGGGAAGCGGGATCTATCTCACGGCCGCCCTCGGCCCCGGCCCACGCGACGGCCTGATGACCGGCCTCCACGCGCGCAACGGCTGGCCGCTCGCCGCGGTGCGAACGTGCATCGAGCTGACCGCGGTGACGATCGGGTGGTTGCTCGGCGGAACGGTGGGGGTGGGCTCGCTGCTGTTCGCCCTGCTGATAGGCCACGCGGTGAGCTACTCGGTGCGAACACTGCAGCCGCACGCCGCGGCGGGGCGGGCGCCGGCGTAGCGCGCACCGTGCTGGATTAGGCGGCTATATGCCCGCTAAAGCAGCACTGTGACGATTCAGCGGCGCCCGAGGAACGCTTCGAGCCGCGCCCGGAGAGCGCTCATCTGACCGCCCACATTGAGCGCGTCGAGAACGAGCTCGCCCTGCTTCTCGTCCAGCAGCAGCTCGTCGCGGCTCCCGCGCAGCATCCGCAAGAGCATGACGCGCTGATCGTTGTTCGGGTCGATGTTCGCCTCGACCGCCTCGGCCAGGCCGCGGCGGCTGTTCTGGTCGAGGTCGACCTGCAGCCATTCGTGTTGAACGCTCATGACCGTGAACCTAGCGCACGGGAGCCGATCGACTACAGCCCGGCCGCCCGCAGCCCCGCCGTGACCACCGCGGCGATGGTCACGCCGGCGATCACGTTCGCGCCCTTCCAAAGCGCCACACCGGCGACGGCCACGCCCGCGGTGTCGGCTCCCACTGCCAGCCGGTCGCCGTCCGCGAGCGCCGCGGTCACGACAAGCGCGGCCAGCAGCGCGGGCGCCATCAGCGAGATCACGTCGGTGAACCAGCCCGGCAGGTCGCGGTGCCCGAGGGCGATCGGCCCGAATGCCTTGATCGCGGCCGTTACCACGGCGCACAGCCCGATCAGCGCCCATGCGGTCCCCGGCGTCACGACGTCGAGCGCGTCCCGCGCCGTACCAGCCCGGCGAACGCGGCCACGCTCGCCACGAGCACGGGCAGGCCGGGCGGCGCGATCGGCACGAGCACGAGCGCGATGAGCGCCCCGAGAGCCGCCACCCCACGCGCCCGCTCGCGCCGCATCTCCGCGAACAGCAGCGCCAGGAAGAAGGTCGGGTAGATCGCGTCGAGGCCGAACTTGCCCGGGTCGCCGAGCACGCCGCCGCCCAGCGCGCCCGCCACCGAGCCGAGCACCCAGGTCACGTACTGGGGCGCCGTCGAGCCGAACAGGAACCAGCGGTCGAACGTGCCGTCGCCGCGGCTGGCCATCGCCCACGAGGCGTCGACCACGGTCTGCCCCTGCGCCGCCCGTTTCGCCGCTCCGCCCGGCAGCGACGGCCCGAGCGCGATCCCCATCGGCAGGAAGCGCGAGTTCATCAGCGCCGCCGCGCCCACCGCCGACGCCACCCCGCCGCCCGCCGCGATGATCGACACGGCCGCGAACTGCGCAGACCCCGCGAACACGATCGCCGAGAATGCGATGGTGGCGACGATCGAGAAGCCGGAGTCGCGCGCGAGCACGCCGAACGAGAGCGACAGGAGGAAGCCCGCGGCCGCGAAGGGCAGGCCCGCCCGGACGCCTGCCCTGAATCGAGTTCGCGCGCTCTCGCCGTCCACCCGCCGGAGCCTAACCTCCGGCGGACGCGCTACTCGGCGGGCTCGAAGTCCATCTGCGGCGGCGGCTTCGACACGAACTCCTCGAGCGCGTCGCGCCCGCCGCCCACGACCGGCTCGCCATGGGCGAACAGCAGGTGCTCGAAGCTGAAGTCGCGCTCGAGCAGGCCGCGGCACGCGTCCTGGATCCCCTGCTTGGTCTTGGCCGGCTCGTCCATCAGGCTGTCGGGCACGATCATGAGCGGCGCGCCGGGCGGCCGGACGACGGCATCGGCGAACGCGTACGCCCCTCCCCCGTGCGCGATCGCGAAGGTCGAGTCGTCCGGGGAGATCGCGTTGGTGATGATCGCGGTGATCCCCGGCGCCACCTCGTCGCCGTCGCCGAAGCCCTCGACGCGCCGGTCGCTGCCCTCGAACTCGTGCAGGCCGGGCGTGCTGGCGTGAACGGTCAGGCCGAAGCGCTCGACGAACTCGTCGCAGTGGCGGTAGTGGTGCCGCGTGCTGAGCAGCGCCCGTCGAGGCTGCTCATGGCCGTCGAACCAGTCGAGGCCCTCCGCCGGAAGCATCGGGTCAATGACCACGCCGGCCGGCTCGACGTAGTAGGAGCACACGTCCATCTGGATCCGCTCGTGGAAGGCGGTCCAGTGGAAGATGCCGGGCGCGATCTCCTGCATCCGGGCGCAGCCTACTAGCGCGCCGGCTACCGCACCGCCTCCGGCTTCGGCGCGTGCCCGTTGTGGCTCGACGCCTTGCCCGGTGCGCGCTTGCGCCGGCAGATCACCTCGCACAGCTCGTCGAGCGCCCGCTCGAGCCCGTCCATCAACGACCACGTGTCGCCCATCAACTCGCGGTCGGCCACGAGCCCGAAGTCGACGTGGTCGCGGTAGCTCATCACCGTCATGTTGAGGCCCACGCCGTCGGTGACGACGCTGACCGGGAAGTTCGCCTGCAGCTGCGCGCCCGCGAGATACAGCGGGTCGCGCGGCCCCGGCACGTTCGAGATCACGAGGTTGAGCGGGGGCGCGAGCCTGCCGCCCAGCTCCATCGTCAGCCGCGACGCCCGCGCGTGCACGGCGGGCGGGATGAAACTGGTCGCGTCGGTCAAGAGGTCCGCCGGCAGCGCGCGGTGGCGCTCCTTCGCGCTCTTCAGCGTCTCGTGGGCCTTCAGCAGGCGCTCGCGCGGGTCTTCGACATTGGTCGGGATCGGCACGATCATCATCGACACGCGGTTGCCGTAGGTGCCCATCTGCTCCTCGGTGCGGACCGACATCGGGACCATGGCCACGAGCGGGTCGGCGGGCAGCGCGTCGCGGTCGATCAGCCAGTCGCGCACCGCGGTGGCGCACAGGGCGACCACGACGTCGTTGACCGTGATGCCGAGCTCGTTCTTGAGCTGCTTCACCGCGTCGAGCGAGAGCGACCCGAACGAGAAGCTCCGGTGCGCCGAGATGCGCCCGTTGAACGGCGTGCGCGGCGGCCGGGCGGTCGTGGTCTCGAGCACGCCGGGATTGCGCGTGCCGGGGAGCATGCCCCACGCCTTTGTCACGGCCTTCACCGCGGTGGGCCCGCCGGGGATGGCGCCCACGCCTGGGAAGTCGCTCAGGTTGGGCACGACGGTCGGTATCGAGCGGACCATGCGCAGCGGCTGACGCGGCAGGCCGAGCAGCCCGCGACCCAGCATCTCGAGATCGCTCGGGCGGCGCTCGCCGCGCTCCGCGGCACGCTCGTCCGGGGGCTCGATCTCGCGGCCCTCAGGGCTGACGTCGAGCAGCGTCCCGAGGATCTCGTTGCCGGAGACGCCGTCGACGACCGAGTGGTGGATCTTCGTCAGCAGTGCGAAGCGGCCGCGCTCGAGGCCGTGGATCAGGTACAGCTCCCACAGCGGCCGCGCGCGGTCGAGCGGCCGCGCGAAGATGCGCTCGATCGTATGCGCGAGCTGGCGGTCGTTGCCGGGCGGCGCCACCGCGGAGTCGCGGATGTGGAAGTCGATGTCGAAGTCCGAGTCCTCGATCCAGTACGGATGGTCGAGGCCGAGCGGCACCTGCACCAGCTTGCGCGTGAACGGCGGCAGCAGGTGGAGCCGTTCGCTCACGAGGCGACAGATGTCCTCGTGCGTGATCTCTCCCCCGGGGGCGGTGGACGGGTCGTAGACGGCCAAGCCGCCGACGTGCCCGTACGTCTTGGGCGACTCGATCGCGAGGAACTGCGCGTCAAGGCTCGTGAGCTGCTGCATGCGTATCTCCCCCCGGTGTTTTGCGGGTCCTCCTCGAGCCGTTCCCGGTACGGCCTGCCCCACACATGGGAGTGCTGCGCCCGCGGTGGTGGCGGGCGCCCGCGCGGCCTGAGAAGCTCGGCGTGCGGTGTTCGAGCGACTCGACTTCATCTACACGCCGAGCGACGACGTTGCGGCCGACATGGAGCGGCTCGTCTCCTCGCTCGGCGCAACGGTGGGGTTCGCGATCGAGCGCTTCGGCACGCGCGTGGCGATGGTGCGGCTCGCCCCCGGGCCGCCCGACCTCCTGCTGAGCGAGCACCTGGACGGGTCCCGCCCGGTGCTCGTGTACCGCGTCGAGTCGCTCGAGGATGCGGCGGCCGAGCTGCGCCGGCGCGGGCTCGACCCCGGCCCGGAGCTCGGCATCCCGTACGGGCCGATCCACTCGTTCACGCTGCCGGGCGGGCACCGGATCGCGATATACGAGCTGACGCGGCCCGAGCGGGCGGCGTCGCTCGAGGGGCGGCGCGACTTCTAGGCGGTCAGCTGGCGCATCAGCCCGACGATGTCCGTGAGGCCGCGGTGCTCGGCGATCCGCCCGTCCTCGATGCGCACGATGTCGATGCCGGTCACCGAGACGCTTCGGCCGGTGGGCGCCACGCCCATCAGCTCGCCCTGGTGTGTGCCCGTGAGTGTCGTGGCCACGGCGACGCGGTCGCCATCGGCCACGAGCTCGTCGATGCGGACGGCGGCATCGGGGAAGGCGTCGTGAAACATCGCGAAGAACTGCCTGACGCCGTCGACCCCCGGCGGGAAGCCCGGCGGGTTGTTGTGGCTCACGAAGCCGGCCGCGAAGAAGCGGTCGAGCACATCGACCGAGCGCTCGGACAGGAGCGCCTCGTGCAGATCACGGATCAGGTCGGCATTGCTCGTGACCGGACCGACGGTACCTTGGAAGGCCGTGCGCGTCGAGCCGTTCGAGATCGCAGTCGAGGACGAGACGCTCGCCGACCTGCGCGCGCGCATCGAGGCGACTCGCTGGCCGGACCAGCTGCCGGACATCGGCTGGGACCAGGGCGCCGAGCTCGGCTACCTAAAGCGGCTGCTCGCGTACTGGGCGGACGGGTTCGACTGGCGCGCACGCGAGCGCGAGCTGAACGCGCTCTCCCACTTCCGCGTGGAGCTCGACGGCGTGCGCGTGCACTTCGTCCACGAGCGGGCGCGCGGCGGCGACGCGCCCGGCATCCCGCTGATCCTCACCCACGGCTGGCCGAGCTCGTTTGCCGAGTACCTCGCGCTCGTGCCGCTGCTCACCGATCCGGGCGCGCACGGCATCGACGGGCCCGCCTTCGACCTGGTGATCCCGTCGCTGCCCGGGTACGGCTTCTCCGAGCGCCCTGCTCGCACCGGCGTGACAACGCGCTACACCGCGGGCCTCTGGCACCAGCTCATGCGCGAGCTCGGCTACAGCCGCTACGGCACCGGCGGCGGCGACTTCGGCGCCGGCGTGGCCTCGTACATGGCGCTCGACGACCCGGAGCGCGCGATCATCGGCCTCCACCTGACCAACCTCGAGCTCGACCCGTACACCGGCCCCGGCTCACGCCCGCTCTCGCCCGATGAGCGCGCCTACCGCGACCAGGTGAGCGCGTGGGACGCGGTCGAGCGCGGCTACAGCTCGATCCAGTCGACGAAGCCGCAGACCGTCGGCTACGGGCTCACGGACTCGCCGGCCGGGCTCGCCGCGTGGATCACGGAGAAGTGGCGCTCGTGGACCGACAGCGGCGGCGACCTCGAGTCGAACCTCTCGCGCGACTTCATGCTTACGCTGCTCACGCTGTGGTGGGCCACGGGCTCGGTGACGGCGACCCTGCGCGACTACTACGACAACCGCTGGTTCGCGGAGCGAATCGGGCCGCAGGACCATGTCGACGTGCCGACGGCCGTCGCCGTGTTCGCGAACCAGCACGTGCACGAGGGCGACCCGCCACGCGAGTGGGTCGAGCGGCTCTACGACGTGCGCCGCTGGACGCCGATGCCGCGCGGCGGCCACTTCGCCCCGGCGGAGCAGCCGGAAGCGGTCGCGCGCGACATCGCGGCGTTCTTCGCCGGCCTCGAGCCCTGAGCTACTTCAGGACGCTCAGCCGGCTGAAGAGCCCGGCGTGGTCCGAGCTCCAGAAGCCGTTCACGGGCTGCAGGCCGAGCACCGACGACTTGACGAGCTTCACCTTGTTCGGCCGGTTCGTCATCACGTGGTCGACCTTGTGGTCGAAGTCCGCGGCGCTGCCGCCGCCGGCAGCGGTCAGGACGTCGGCGTTCAGGCAGCAGCCGAGCGGGTTGCTCGTCGCGCGCTCCACGAAGCCGGCGCCCGTGAGCGCCGCATAGGCGAGGCCGTCGCCGGGCTTGACCTCGGTCTTCGTGTCCGAGTTCAGATCGCCCAGGAGGATCACCGGCAGCTTGCCCGTCGCCGGCCCGCCCGACGCGAACAGCTCCTTCGCCTGGGCCTCGCGGATCTGGCCGTTGCCGACGTCGGTGTTCTTCGTCGTGTGGTTGCTCGCCTGGTTGTCGAACGCCTCGAGGTGCGTGTTCACGAAGTGGAACTTGCGGCTCTTGCCAACGCTCGCGTCGACCGCGGTCCAGCCGCGCGTCACGTTCACCTGGACACCCGCGGGCCTGACCTGGAGCAGGGTGTCGAAGTGGCCGGCCTTCGCCTTCGCCGTCCGGACCTTCGACTTGCCGCCCACGCGCGCGAGGATGGCGTCGCGCATGGTCAGGCGACCGTTGATCTCGCTCCCGAACTGGCAGCCGGGCGCGGCCGTGGAGCGGTCGCCGTCCGTGTTGGCGAACACCTCGAAGTCGAACTCCGGCTGCGAGATCACCACGCGGTAGCGCTTCTTGCCCTTGTTGAGCTGGCGCACGAGCAGCGCGAGATAGTCGTAGCGGACGGTCGTGGCTTTCGGCGGGAGCGGGTTCTCGGTGCACGGGCCGGTACGCCACAGCGCCGCCTCCTGGAGCCCGACGAGGTCCGGCTTCTTCGCCTTGATCTCGGCGGCAAGGCCCTTCGCGCGCGTCGCGAAGTCGTTGTCGTCGACCTGCTTGAGGATCACCCCGGCAGCGTCGACGAGGCCCTGGAAGTCGCTGGCCTGGACGCCCGGCGTGAGGTCGGCGCCGAGGTAGACGTTGCGCGTCAGCACCTTGACGGGCTTCGGCTTCGGCTTGGCGTCGGCTGCGGCGGGAGCGACGAATGCGGCGGCGATGAGGGCGGGCACGAGGCCGCGCGAAAGTTGGCGTAGAGGCATGCAGCCGAGCTTATCCACGCGTCCGGCGAGCGGCGCGATGATCACGCAACCGCAGTACTTTCCCGGACGTGCGGGGAATCTTCGCCTGTGTGCTCGCCCTGGTCGTGTGCTCCCCGGCGAGCGCGGCCAAGATCGACGCGGGCGTGGGCCGCTCGGACGTGACCCCACCGACCGGCTTCGCGACGATGGGCTACGTGCGCTCCGACGCCGTCGGTCGCGGCCAGCACACGCGTCTCTTCGCGCGCGCGATCGTGCTCCGCCAGGGCGGCCGGAAGCTCGCGCTCGTGACCACCGACCTCGGCTTCGTCCCCGGCGGGCTGCTCGTCGAGGTCGCGAACCAGGTGAAGGCCCGGGGCTTCAGCGAGCGGAACATCATCATCCAGGCGTCGCACACGCACTCGGCGCCGGCCGGCTACGCGAACTTCCAGTCGGACAACTTCGTGGCGCCGACGATGGGCACGCCGACGGAGTTCAAGGTCGCGGGCGACCCCCAGCTGTACGGCTTCCTGATCAAGCGCGTGGCCCTGGCGATCAAGCGCGCCGACAGCGACCTGGGCCCGGCGCGGGTGGCCTGGGGGCGCTCGCACCTCGAGGGCGTGACCGACAACCGCTCGCTCGAGGCCCACCTCGCGAACTTCGGCTTCGACCTTCCGTACGGGACGGGGCGCGTCGACCAGGATCCGAACGGCTACGTGGGGACGATCGACCCGCATGTGGACGTGCTGCGCGTCGACCGGGCCGTGCGCGGCGGGCGCTCGGTGCCGATGGGCGCGTGGCTCGACTTCGCCGACCACGGCACGATCAACCCGTTCACGTTCGGCGTCTACAACGCGGACCATCACGGGCCGGCGAGCCGCATCTTCGAGCGCGCCGTGCGTCGTGCCGGTCACGTGCCGCGGTCGCGGGAGGTCGTGGGCGCGTACGGGAACGGCGACGCCGGCGACATGACGGCCGCCTTCCGCGGGCGCGGGCCGGCCTTCGCCGAGCACGTGGGGCGCGCCGAGGCGAAAGCGATGCTGCGCGCGTG
>JADMIO011113653.1_pt1 | contig 12289 bp, 8 predicted proteins | sample 8958161 | NCBI WGS metagenome assembly JADMIO01 (sample SAMN16585339, study PRJNA669376) | soil metagenome | isolation source: Crop rotation soil | place: USA: Cullars Rotation, Alabama | collected 2011 | reverse complement strand
GGTGCCCGCCGGTTCAACTTTCGCGGGCACTTCCAAGCCAACGCTCAGCGCGACTGCCTTGGAAACGTCCTTGTAGATTTCGGGCGACCATATCGGGCCATTGACTTTCAATTCCACGTGCAACGGCGACCGTTCCGTCAACGCGATGGTCAAATCGTAAACCGGCGCGCCGATGGGTGAATCGGGTTTCTCTGTCGCCTGCACTTGAAAATGTTTGGCATCCGGCAGGCGATGTTGTTTGGCGTAGAAGATTTGCTCGGCGATATCGGCCACGATGGTCTGCACGATGAATTGCGATTCATCTTGAAACGGGGTTTTGAAATAACCACTCGTTGCCACGGTGGGCTCGGGCGCCGGTTCGGCAGAGGTGCTTTCAGAGGATGCTTCGGGGGCTTCTTTGGAAGACTGATTGCAGCCCCCAAAGATTACCAGCAATAGCAATAGCGGAAACGTTTTCCAAACTTGTTTCATGTGCGTCCAGATTTAAGACGTTATCACTTGTAAAGGAATACTTGGTCTGCGCTTGTCCGCAGGCGTTTGATTTGCATCATTACCAGCGTGAGCCAGTCATTTCACGACCATTTTTCCGGTGTGGCGAATCGTTATGCCGATTTCCGGCCTCATTATCCGGCGGCGTTGTTTGATTATTTAGCAACACTTGTGCCGCAAAACTCAGTGGTCTGGGATTGCGCGGCGGGAAATGGACAGGCGAGCCAGGATTTGGCAGCGCGGTTTGCGAAAGTCATCGCCACCGATGGCAGCGCGGAGCAGATAGCATCGGCAAAACCGCATCCGAAAATTGAATTTCGCGTGGCGACTGCGGAGCAAAGTGGATTGCCGGACAAATCCGTGGCGCTCGTCACCGTGGCGCAGGCGTTGCATTGGTTTAATTTCGACCGTTTCTACGCCGAAGTGAGACGAGTGCTGACGCCCGATGGCGTGCTCGCGGTGTGGGCTTACGGCGTCAACATCGTGGAAGGCGAGGGCGTGAATGATATCGTCCAAAATTATTACGAGAACGTCGTTGGCCCTTACTGGCCGCCGGAGCGAGTATTGGTGGAGCAGGGGTATCGCACGATTCCATTTCCGTTCACGGAAATCACGCCACCGCAGTTTCGGATGGAGACGAATTGGACGCTGCCGCAATTGGTCGGTTATTTCAGCAGTTGGTCGGCGACGAATCGTTACATCAAAGCCAACGGGAAAAATCCGATTGAACCGTTGACGGTTGAATTGCAACGGGTGTGGGGAGATGTGAATGCGTCGCGGAAAATTTTCTGGCCACTGACAGTGCGAATTGGGCGAGTGTTTTGATTAACCACGGATGAACACAGATAAACACGGATACGAATCAAACAAAGGCGAGGCCGAGTTTTACGGCGGCGTTTGCACGCGGTAATAACGCCCGGTGGAATTAGTCAACGCGCCCGAATCAATGACCTGCAAATTCCCGTTCGTGCCCGGCACGTTATTTGTGACCGTATTCCAGACACCTGCGGGAAGATTGCTCGTCCACTGCACGCGATAATTGGCCAGGGGCAGGCTGCTGAAGCTGACTTGCATATTTTGATTGGTCGGTTGAATGCCATTGATGCGCGGGGTCGCAAGCGATTGTTTGACTGCCTGCAACAGCGGATCGCGTTGTCCAGCGGGCTGGAGCGGTCGATACGCGCTGCTAAGTTCCCAAATCATCACGCCGCCCAAACCGCGATTGCGCGCAAAGCTTACCTTCACTTGGCAAGCGTGTTCATCATCATAAGAGATAAACTTGTCATTGGCCGAATCGGTTTCGTCGATACTCAGATATGCGGCCTGTGCGGCGCTGTCCCAATGATACCGGTTCGTCTGGTAATACGTGTTCATGATGGTATCGAACGTGACATTGCCCGTTGAAGTCGGCGCGCTCGTCCACGATTGACGCGGTAGCGCCGCGCCTCCAGTCGGTGTCCCTGAGCCGCCGCTCCACGTATAGCCGTAAAACGCAATGCCAATACCGAGTTTGCTGGGTGACACGCCGCCGTTGATGAATCTGGTCACTGATTCGTCGGTCGAAGGCACCAATCCGTGCGTGCTCGGAAACGTTTGTCCGCCGTTATAAAGCGGCGCGTTGAACCACGTGATCCAGCCCGGATAAGCGCCGGACAGGTCGTAGGTCATAATGTTGATTTGATCAAACTTGCTCTGCAACGAGGCATACATGTTGTAATGCGCCGTTGGCGAATCGCCGAAGGGCGGATACGCCGCCGCTGCCACGGTCAGCAATTTGCGGGGCGGGTAATAATCGAGGTTGGTGCGCAGCACATTCACGAGGTTGGTCCACTGCGCAAAATCCGTGGAGGGCAGGGGTTCCCAATCGAGATCAACGCCGTCGTAACCGCGCGAGACCATGAAATTCACGATGTTGGTAACGAACTTGCCGAGATTGGCCGGGCTGGTCGCGCCTTGAAAGCCGCTTTGACTGTCTGCGCCACCCACGGAGAACAAGATCTTTTTGCCAGCCGTATGGGCGCGGGTCACGGCATCGCTGGAGTTGGACGGCGTCAGGCTGTTGACGGTGCTGTTCAGCGTGCCGTCCGTGTTGGGCACCGCAGAAAAATGGATGACATGGCTCAACGCCGTGTAATCAACGTTGGTGGCTGCAAGCGTTCCTTGCGTCCAACCGGGATAATATCCCGTGCTCCAAAGGTCGGCGCGAGCCGTGAAACTTTGGAGCGCGCCAGCGATGAAAAACATCGCGGCAAAATTAAGAAGGATTGGGGCGCGGGGATTCATGGCATTTCACGTAACACGACTATTTCACTTCATCAACCATTTAGGCAGTCCCCTAAATTAGGGGCTCTCACCATTACGGGCTTTTAACCCCTTAAAAATGCGGCCGGTAAACTGCGCCTTAAAATTACGGGTCCAATCGCCCATACTTCCGGATCTCCGGCCAAACCCACGCCACAGCAATCACTACGAGAATCGTTCCCACGCCGCCGGTCACCACCGAAAGCATCGCCCCTGTGATAATGCTGTTCCCGATGGCCGGTCCGAGCCAGTGGGCTACGGTGCCCGATTCGAATCCGCCCAGTTCGTTCGACGTGCCAATGAACAAACTATTCACTGCCGACACGCGCCCGCGTTTCGAGTCCGGGGTCAGAATTTGCACCAGCGTTTGTCGCACCACGACGCTGATATTGTCCGCGGCGCCGCAGAGGAACAGCATCGCGAACGAGAACCAGAACCATTTCGAAAGCCCAAAGCCTATCGTGCCGATGCCAAAAATCGTCACGGCCCACAACATGGCGCGGCCGGCTTTTTCCAGCGGCGGCCGGTGCGCCAGCACAAAGGCGCTGAGGATGGCGCCACAGGGGATGGCGGCCAGCAAAATTCCCAGGCCGCGGGGGCCGGCATGTAAAATATCCTTGGCGTACACCGGCAACAGCGAAGTCGCGCCGCCCAACAGCACGGCAAACAAATCCAAGGTAATGGTGCCGAGGATGATCTTGTTGGAGAAAACGAAGTTGAATCCGACCAACATATTTTTGAGGGTTAGTTTCTCCCGCACGGCGACGATATGTTGCTGGCGCACCAGGCCAATCAAGGTGCAGCAGGTTAATAGCGCGCCAACGTTCAGCGCATAAATACTCAGGGCATGGTGGGTCAGCTCAATGATTTTGCCCCCTACTGGCGGGCCGAGGACGGATGACAAATAAAACGCGCCCGTATTCCACGTGACGGCACGGGTAAAAAGTTTGCGTGGGACCAGTTGCGGCAGGAACGAAGTGCTCGCCGGCCACAGAAAAGTCCGCGCCGACCCGGCGACAAACAGACAGGCGTAAGTCCATCCCACTGGCGCTTGTAGTTTGGAAATCAGAAGCAAACCGAGGCTGGCCACGGCGGCCACCAGCGTCATGACCATGATGATTTTGCGGCGATTGAAGTTATCCGCCACGTGCCCGGCGGGCAGTGTGAACAGGATCATCGGGACCATTTGCGTCAAACCCACGTAAGCCAGCGCCATCGCCGAATGCGTGCGTTCGTAAAGCTCCCAGCCTACCGCGACCGTGAGCATCTGCTGCCCGAATGACGCGGCCAGGCGTCCGATGACATACAACACGAAATCCCGATTGTGCAGGACGGCGTATAAATCGCCCCGGTTGTCGGGAGGGGGAACCAAAACCGGTGTGTCCGGAGTTTCCGCGTCGTGCATAACTTCGCGCGGAGAATGTAATGGGTTTTCGCGCCAGGTCTAGCGCGGGCCGTCTTTGGACTTTAGACCTGAACTGAGGCGACCGCCGGGGTGGGAATCTTCGGCGTCTTAGGCTGCACGTTGGGAACGGCCGGGCCTTCCGCCTGTTTGAAATGAACCTTGGAACGCAGCAACAACGTGCCGAACAGCAAATCAGCCAGTGGCAGCACGACGTTGAAATTTTTGCCCATGTAGCGATGGTGCAACAGGTGATGGCCGTTGAGGCGGAAGAAAATTCCCGAGCGTTCGACGTTGCGCTTGCGCGGCAGGTGCATGCACCAGTGCATGTATTCATACGCGCCGTAGTAGGCGGCGCAAGCAATGACGGCGCCGACGTAGAAACCCCATTGCCCCCAAATCCAAGACGTGATGAGAAACGGCACTGTACCAATCGCAATCAATACCGGACCATTCCACCACGCCATGGGGATGGTTTCTTTGTCGTGCTCGTTGATCAAATGGTAGGTGTGGTCGGCCTTGAAAATGTGGTGATGGATCAGCGCGTGGCGTTCGAAGGGATAACGGAATTTCCAGACTGGTTTGTGCATCACGAAACGGTGCACCGCCCATTCGCATAACGAAGCAACAATGCATGACGCGATGGCGCCTATCCCCGCCCAAAAAATAAATGTGTTCATTTGACTAAAACAAATCAGCCTGCTCCCGATCAATCGTTGCGGTCGCAGGCGAAATTAAGTGTAAAAGATGACATATTTTCCCGTTCCGGCAAGCGCCTTTTTCATTTTTTTGATAATTTCATTTAAGCGAATGGATTGCAGCGCAAAGAATTACGTTGTGCTGGCACTTTTTGCCGGAAAATAATTGTTTTGGCGTCCGACCTGAATGTTTCGGCAAAACCGCACTACCGCTGGCCGTGGTTTGTGTTGGCGGCATTTATTCTCGGTGTGGTGCTGGCTATTCTGTGGCTGAGCGCCGAAGTCCGCCGCATGAAACGGCAGCGCGATTTCACCTATCCGGCATCAACGAACCCCTATCCGGCATCAACGAACCAGTTAAATAAGTGATTGGTTAAATGAGTGATTGAGGGGCGGGCCAGTTGACTCATTTAACTTATTTAACTCATTTAACCGGTCACTTCTTCTCCGGCTGTTGAATCGGCCAAAGCTTCGAATCCGTTCGCGCATTTTTCATCACCGCTTCAAGCTTCGCCACGACTTCGGGATTTTTGTCCGCCACATTTTGTTTTTCGCCGGCATCGGACTTCAAGTTGTAGAGTTCCAACTTCGCCCCGGCTTGCGGGCGGATCGCCTTCCAATCATTTGTCCGTATGGCTTGTGCGAAACCGTTCTCATGGGATTCCCAATAAAGGAAATCATGCCGGTTCGTCTGCGTCTTGCCGGTCAACGCCGGCAGGATGGAAATGCCGTCCCCGTTCGCGGGCGGCTTCGTGAAGGCGATATCCGCAACCGTCGGCAGAAAATCCCACGCCGCCCACGTAAAATCGCTGACCTGTCCCGGCTTCACCCGGGCCGGCCAGCGCACAATCATCGGCACCCGCAAACCGCCTTCGGTCAAATCACCTTTCCCGCCGCGAAACGTACCGGCGCTTTGGAAAAATTTCGCGTCCACGCCGCCGTGGCTGTGCGGCCCATTGTCGCTGCTGAAAAAAACCACCGTGTTGCTGAAAATGTTCGCTGCTTGAAGCGCGGCCAGCAGGTGGCTGACGTCGCTGTCCATGCGCGAAATCAATGCCGCCTTGCGCCGCTCCGCCTTGGGCCATGATTCGGAAGAGTAGGGCGCTTCGGTTGGAACCTCCATGACGAGATTCTGCCCCACATCGCGCGCCGCGCGCGGACTCGGATAACTCAATACGAGAAAGAACGGCCGATGTTTGTTGAACTGGTCAGGCTTGTTGTTCTTGATGAAATTCACCGCCGCTTCGGTGAACAGGTCCGGCATGTATTGCCCCTTTTTCCCGCCGCTGTTTTCGGAGAATTGCATCTGGCCGTCAAACGCGCCCAACACCTTGCCGGGGTCATAACGCCAGATATATTCCGAATAATAATTTTCGCCTTCGGCGTCGGTGAGGAATCCCGCAAATTCATCAAACCCTTTTTTCTGCGGCACGCTGATCGAACCCTGCGTTGCGAGTCCCCATTCGCCCACCAGCCCGGTGCGATACCCCGCCGCCTGTAACACCTGCGCCACCGTGGTGTCGTCATCCTGCAACCCGGCATCCGGTGCATTGCCGCGCAAACTCAGGTGCCCTGAATGTTGCCCCAGCATCAGCGCCGCTCGCGCTGCCGAATCCGCCGGACTGCCCGCGTAATAGCTCGTGAACCGGATGCCCTCACTGGCGAGCCGGTCCAGATTTGGGGTGGCGAATTTCTTCTGCCCGTAGCAACTCAAATCGCCGCAGCCCAAATCATCCGCCAAAATTAAAATGATGCTGGGCCGGCGGGGGATGGCCGGCGAATTGGTGATGACGCTATTGGTGATTGGATTTTGCGCCCAAGTGTCAGGTAACAACGCCAGCAGTGCTACCAGAAAAACCGCCATCCGCGACCCACGCCCAAACAAAACAGCTCGATTCATAATAAGTTTAGAGCCCTAAATGTTGGGCAATGCCAGCCGCGCCGTCCAACGAAATCGCCGGAGCGTTTGGGACGGGGGTGGGTTGGTTTGATTTGGTTTGATCCAGTTTGATTCCTCCCCGCCGTCGCCCCAAATTATCCGATAAAATCCGGAGCGCCGGTTCATTTGGTCTTCTCGCTCCCATTCTTACTCATACTCACAATCACCTTCGATGCTGGGCGTCGGTTCCATGTTCAATATTTCTGCCGGCTAATTTAGTTTCTCGCTGGATAAAAGCGGCGCTAGGAGCTGTCGTTTTTTAGCGTGAAGCATTCCGTCTTTTCCCTTCGGTCCGTTTCAAGCTTGTCGTTCAATGCTGTTTTACCGTTCGTGTCATCCGTGCCATCCGTGGTTAAAATCCCTTGTTTTAAGCCGTTAAAACGCAATTTTCCCCGCTGCTTTCTCCGCGGTTAGTCCTCAATTTTGATTACAAATAAGTGGTTGTAGCCATCGCCCAAACGGAAATAGTCTCGAATCGAGCCAGACAACACACAACCGATTCCAGTTTCAACCTCCATGAAATTAAAAACCAATTTCCTGTTTGCCGTGGCGCTCGCATCCGGGCTCGGCTGGTCCACGGCTGACGCTGCCACGCGCACTAAAGCGGACAACACCGATGACCTCATCCTGGGCACGAGCTGGAGCGCCGGTGTGGTTCCGACTTCCGCTGACACCGCGCAATTCGACAGCACGCTCACCACGCCGCTCGTCGCCGCGCTTGGCGCGGACACCAATTGGACCCGCATCACTCTCGCCAACGACCTCGCGGTCGACGTTACCCTCAATGGCGCCAACAAACTGGGCTTGAGCGATCAGAACACGCCCATCTCGTTTGGCAGCGGCACGGCGACGCTGACCGTTAATTGCGATTTGGGTATCAACACCACGACCTTCCCCGCACCGCCTACTGGCCGTACCGCGACCTATAACGGCACCATCAGTGGCGTCAACAACACCTGCTTTTTCCGCAACAACCAAGGCACCGTTCAATTGGCCGGTACTAATACCACTCGCATTGGCAGCGCCATGCGGATGGAGAGTAACGGTCCCAAGGTCGGCATCGGCGCCAGTTCCATCGGCGACCCGATTGCGTCCGGGCCGTTGGGAACCAATCAACTGCAATGGAACGGCAGCGGTGGCGAAATCTTCGCGTACAACGGAGATCATACCTTGGGTAACAGTCTGCAAATCTTAAACGGCCCGATGATTGTCACTGGTTCGAACTCGCTCACATTTTCCGGCACCGTGGATTTCAGCGGCGGCGACCGGGAAGTCCGCGTGGCAGGCACCGGGGCATTGCGGTTCACCGGCACTTTTATTTCTACAGCTTCGTTGGTGAAATCCGGCCCGGGAAACTTGGAACTCGGCGGCACCACCACGGCCAATTTCAACAACGGCATCAAACTCAATGGCGGCGTCCTCAAGCTGCTCACCGATGATTACATCCCGGATGGCTCGGGAAAAGGTTCGGTCACCCTGACCAATGATGCGGTGGTATTCGACCTCAACGGGCACAGCGACACAATTAATGGCCTCGCCGTCGCGGGTGGGTCGCCATCGGCTTCCTTTGTGGACAACACCGCGACGAATACGACATCCACGCTTACCGTCGGTGCGGGCAATGCGATTTCCACCTTCAGCGGCACCATCCAGAATACCGGCACGGGCGCGAAACTAAACCTCGTCAAAATCGGCACCGGCACGTTCACGCTCGGTAACGCGAACACCTACATTGGCACCACTACCATTAACGCCGGTACGCTTACTTTGAATGCCAGCGGTACAATTGCTAACTCTCCGCTCATCACCATGGCGAGTAACTCCACGTTTAATGTCACTGCGTTGGGCGGCTTCACCTTGGGGGCAAGCCAGACCCTGGTTGGTAGCGGCACGGTTTCTGGTGTCACGAGCATCGATGGAAAAATCGTTCCCGCCGGCAGCAACACGGTGGGATTGATCACATTTGGTAGCGCGCTCACGCTGAATGGCACTGCGGTTTTGGATATTAACAAAGATAACACGCCGACAGCCGACAAAATCAAGGGTAACAGCACTGTGGCCCTCGGCGGCACACTGGTCGTGGTGAACAGCAGCACGACACCGCTCGCCAGTGGCGATACGTTCGACTTGTTCGATGGCACGCTGTCGGGAGGTTTTGCAAATGTCGTTTTGCCTACGCTGGACTCCGGTTTGAGTTGGAACACAGCCAATCTGGCCGTGAACGGCACCGTCGCAGTCGAGGGAGTTGGCAGCACGCCCCATCCGGTGATCGGTGGCGTCACGATGCCGGACGCATCGAATTTTGTCATCAGCGGCACGGGAGGAACGTCCGGCGGCTCATTTAGCGTTCTGGGTTCTACTAATCCCACGGCGCCGCGTTCAAGCTGGACGCTGGAGGCTTCGGGAAGTTTCGGCGGCAGCGGCGAATTTACCGTGACCGTTCCCGTGAATCCAGCTGACGGGCATAAATACTATGTGATTTCAGTACCGTAAGGCGGGCAGGTCGCACAAAAACACAATTATGAAAATCGTATCTCCCAAAATGTTGTTCTCGTTGGCGTTCGTCGCTGCGAGCTTGATCGCGCGTTCTGTCGTTGCTGAAGACGCGCCCAAGGACATCGTCATCAGCAAATTCGACAACGCCGCCGAAATGAACAATTGGGAGGCTTGGTTTGGCGACCTCTCGCCCAAGGTCACCTTTGATCCCGCTGTGGACGCCGAAGGCAAAACCAATTCCGGCGCGTTGAAGGTCGTTGTAAAATTCGACCAGGCCGCTCCCAGCGACAATCAATTCTCCCTGCGCGCGGCGCTCAGCGGTGATGGCGCGCTCGATGCCAAAGTCGTGGACGGCGCGCAATACCTGAACGTGCAGTTGGATTTCCTGTGTGCCACCAATTCCGCGATCCGTGCCTCTGGCGATATGGGCGTTCTGGACGTGGGCTTGGTGGCCACAGATTTTTCTCAGGTTTGGTTTCCGGGTTACACTGTTTCCAAAAAAGAGGGCTGGCAGCATCTTAACCTAAAGCTCAAAGCGCCCGCCCCTCCCACCGGCGACCTCGCGCACATCGGCGGAGTGGTCATCAAGATGTGGGCGGACGACCCGAAATGGGGGCTCACCGGCACATCCACGTTTTGGGTGGACAACGTGAAGGTGATTGCCACGCCTGCGCCCAAAAAAGAAGTAACGAGTTCGCAATGATTTTCAAAGCGGCGCCAAAGCCGCCTTATTCCGAACGGCTCTCGAGTTTTGGGTGGCGTGATTTTGCGCGGAGCTCTGGACTGGGCGCGTTCTCCACCGTTTTTGACGTCAAAGTTTCTTGACACTTTCACTCCCGGCAAGGCTGCCGGCCTTTGAAAATTTTTCCATTCGGCAAAATTCCTTTGCATTTTGCCCTATTCCCCCCATTGTTTTGGGAGACATGTTGGACCCTGGAGAGCAAACTTCATCATCCGGTCCGCGCCGCCGCAGGCGCGGGGGCCGGGGACGTGGACGCGGACGTCGTCCACAACAACCAGCACCCGCAGCAGGCGCTACGCCGGCAGACTCGGACGCGGACCTTCCGCCCGAGGAAGTTTCCGCTGCTGAACCAGCCGCCGAACGCAAGCCGGTTCATGCGGCACATACACCTCATCCGCCTCGCGAAACGCTCCGCGAAAGCGATCCGGCCAAGTCCGCGATCAGCCAGGCGATCGATGAAATCATGCGCATCGTGGATTCGCTCAAGCGCGCGCTCGATCAGATGGAAGAGGTGCTGGAATTGACCGAACTCGCCGAGCGCCAGAAACTTGGCGACGAGCGGGAGATTGAAAGTTTGCGCCGCGCCCTGCGGCAATTTCAGCAGCCGCGCAGTTTCCGTGGTCGGGAAGAGCAGGGGCGTCGTCCCCGAGGCGAGGAATCGCGCCCGCGCGCCGAAGAGCCGCGCCGATTGTCGGAAGAAGAACCACCTCGCCGGTTTGATGCCGAAGAAGACGGCCCGCGCGATGAACCGACCACCAGCGAGGAATTTTAGCTATCGGAGCCCGGTCTTTGATCCGGGCTCGTCACTTTGGTTTTGAAACGCGCTGGCTCAAGAGCGCGGCGCTTCATCTCTAAAGTGCGAATTCCATTTGCGCTGGCTTCGAACTGGATTTCTTTTCCGGCGCTGGCTTCGACCCGGTTTCAATCCGCACCGTTTCGCCTGCCCCCAAGAAATGCAGCCAACACTCTGAAACCGGCCGGCTATAAATCCGTGACAGCGCTTGCGCATACAGTTTGAGCTGCGGTTCGTAAATTTTTTTCTTCGCGTCCAATTCCTCGGGCTTTACCTGGTCCGTCTTGAAATCCAGCAGCCAGATTTCACCCGGCAACAATACCACCAAATCCGCGCCGCCCTGGATGATGACGAACTCCTCATCGGGCACTTCGGGATTCATCAGCGGCAACTGCAGCGCCCGCAAATCCGCCGCACTCATGCGCGCCGTGAACTGCATCTCACGGTGCACCGTATCTGTTGTTTGTTGGCGCACGCGTATGCCGAGATCCGATTGCCAGAAACTTGCCAGCGCCGTGAAGTCCAGTGCTGCCACCTCATCGGCTGACAACGTTCCGGCCTCCCGCAGCCGGCCGGCTTCATTGCGCAAATCCAGTTCCGTGGCCGTGCGGTCCAGCGCCACAAATTGCAGGAACATGTGATGCGCGGTTCCAATTTCAGCTGCGTTGAGTTTGCCCGGACTCGTCCGGCGCCCGCTGCCGCGACCCGCGCGCAAAAATCGAAATGCCGGCGCCGCTTCCGCGTCAACCTCCTCGGCGCGCCGGCGCAACACCGTGACGGAAGTCTTCGCCGGTTCCGTGGTGGCGGCGGCGTTTGCATAACGGCGTGCCAGCAGTTGGCGCAATTCAACAAATTCCACCTCGGTCGGCGGTTTGATTTCTGCCTGAGCCTCTGCCGCTTTATCGCCGTGCAACGCAAAACTCGCGTCGAGGGGATCATCAAATTTCCAGCGTAAAAGGGCATTCGCGCCTTCACGCTCGCTCGACCAATTTTCCGGCACGACCGCGTGCGTAAACCACAGCCGCAGCCAGTCGAGGATGTTCTGCGCCTTGACCAAGGCGTGGTTGGTGACAGGAAATGCCTTTTGCCAGCGCGTGATCTCTTCCTTTTTGCCCGCTGTGCCCGTGAGAATGAGCGTGTCCCGCGCGCGCGTCAGCGCGACATAGAGCAGCCGCATCTCTTCGCCCAGCAACGCGCGCCGCTCGCGTTGCGCCGCCACCCAATGCACAATGCTCGGATATCGCCGGCGCATCTCCGGCGGTAAAACCTTCGGGCACAAACCAAATTCTTCGCTCAACAGGATGTCATTGCCGAGATCGCGCAGATTGAACCGCGTGCCCAGTCCGGCCAGCGCCACCACCGGAAATTCCAGGCCTTTGCTGGCGTGAATCGTCATCAGGCGCACGGCATTCTCCGAGTTCAACACCGC
>JADMIO010970617.1_pt1 | contig 12290 bp, 10 predicted proteins | sample 8958161 | NCBI WGS metagenome assembly JADMIO01 (sample SAMN16585339, study PRJNA669376) | soil metagenome | isolation source: Crop rotation soil | place: USA: Cullars Rotation, Alabama | collected 2011 | reverse complement strand
GCCGCGACTTCAAGTCACGTGAATTCCAAGCTTCGGATCCCACTGTGCTGGAAAGAGGTGACGGTCCGGACGATCCCGCTGCCGGGCGGCACCTCCCACGTGGTGCTCGGCTTCCCGACCGTGGACGCGGCGGCGAAGGCGGGGCTGGCGCTGCGGTCGGCCGACGGGGTGGCCGGGTGCGACCTGCTCGACCAGCGTCTACTTGCGCTGGCCCGGTCGCTCGGCCCGGCCGACCCCGTCGTCCCGCAGACGGTCGGGGCGGCCCTCGCGGTCACCCTGGAGGGGGAGACGGAGCGCCAGGCGGAGAGCCTGGGGCGGGCGGCCGTGGACCGGCTGCGGGACGCGCACCGGTTCGTCGTCCTGGTCGCCCCGAGCTGCGGACCGCCGGCCGCGGACCTGGTCGGGCGGTTCCGCGACGCGGCCGTCGGGCTGACCGCGCTGGGCTCCGGGCCGCGGCCGGTGCCGTGCGTCGAGGACGTGGCCGTCCCGGCCGAGGAACTGCCGCGGTTCCTCGCCGACGTCCGCGGGCTGTTGCAGCGGTTCGAGCTGACCGGGTCGGTGTACGTGCACGTCCTCGCTGGGCAGGTCCACACCGGGCCGTTCGTCGACCTGGCCGACCCAGCCGACCGGGCCAAGCTGTGGCCGCTCGCCGAGGCCCTGCACGCCCGGGCGCTGGCGCTGGGCGGGACGGTCAGTTCGCAGCACGGGACCGGGCTGGCCCGGACCCCGTGGGTGGAGAAGCAGTCCGGCCCGCTCATCCCGGTGTTCCGCGAGCTGAAGCGGATCTTCGACCCGAAGAACATCCTCAACCCCGGCAAGATCGTCGGCCCCGACCCGAGCCTGCCGGCGTGGCCGCTGCGGACAGTCGGCAGCCGGCAGCCGGCAGCCGGCAGCGGTGCGAAGGCGGATCGCCCGGCCGCGGAGCCGGCCCGCGTGCCTCTGCCGGCGACGCAGTTGGTGTGGGACGGCGCCGACCCGGGGGCGGTGGCGGCGGCGTGCAACGGCTGCGGGGACTGCCGGGTCCGGTTCCCTCCGGAGCGGATGTGCCCGGTGTTCCGCGCCACCGGGGTCGAGGCGGCCACCCCGCGGGCGAAGGCGAACCTGATCCGCGGGCTGGCCGGGGGCGGACAGCTCACCACCGACGAGGCGCGGGCGGTGGCCGCCCTGTGCGTCAACTGCAAGATGTGCCGCGACGAGTGCCGGGCGGCGGTGGACGTGCCGAAGCTGATGCTGGAGGCCAAGGCCGCCCACTGGGCCGAGCACGGCCTCGATCGCGCCGACTGGGGCCTGGCCCGGGTCGAAGGCGTCGCCGCCCTGGCCGGCACCTTCTCGTTCACCGCCAACGCCATCCTCGGCAGCCGGGTCGCCCGCTGGGTCCTGGAGAAGCTGTTCGGTCTGTCGCGGCGGCGGGCCATCCCCCGGTTCACCCACCGCACCTTCCTCCGCCGGGCGCGGAAGGTTGGCCTCACCCAGCCGCCGCCGCCCGGGGCCGGCGGCGTGCCGAACGTGGTCATCCCGGGCCCGGACGCGGCGAAGTTCCGGCTCGACGGCGGGCCGGGTCGGAAGCTGGCGTACTTCGTGGACACCTACGCCAACCACCACGACCCGCTCGTCGCCGAGGCGGCAGTGGCGGTCCTGCGGCTGCACGGGTTCGAGGTCCACGTGCCGCGGCGGCAGAGGGGGTGCGGGATGGCCCCGCTGGTGATGGGCGACGTGGAGACGGCCCGGGAGGCGGCCGCGTACAACGTCCGCACCCTGGCCGGACTCATCCGCGAGGGGTACCGGGTGGTCTGCACCGAGCCGACCGCGGCGCTGGCCCTGACCCAGGACTACCTGTGCCTGCTCGACGACCCGGACGCCGAGCTGGTCGCCGCCAACACCGTCGAGCTGACGGCCCTGCTGTGGGGTCTGCACGAGGCCGGCGAACTGCGGACCGACTTCCGCCGGCTGGACGTGACGCTGGGGCACCACGTCCCCTGCCACGTCAAGGCGTTGGGCGGCATCCCGGCCGGGCCGCGGCTCCTTCGGTTGATCCCCGGGCTGCGGGTCCGTACCATCGACGTGAGTTGCTCCGGCATGGCCGGGGCGTGGGGCCTCTTGGCGGCGAACTACGAGACATCTCTGGCGGCGGGCCGGCCGATGCTGGAGGAGTTGGACCGGCCGGGAGTGCTGCTCGGCTCGACCGAGTGCGGCGGCTGCCGCATCCAGATGCAGGACGCCGGCGGCAAGCGGACGCTCCACCCGGTGCAGTACCTGGCGCTGGCCTACGGGCTGCTGCCGGAGTTAGAGGCCCGGCTGCTCACGCCGCCGGGGAAGCTGGTCACCGACTGACGGGGTACGGCGTGGCCGAGACGATCATCTCCGTGAAACTCTTCGCCCGGCTGCGCGACCTGGCCGGCGGCGCCGAGTCGGTCCCGGTCCCGATCGAACCGGGGGCGACCGCGGCGGACCTCCGCAAGCAACTCACCGAGGCGTTCCCGGTGATGGCGCCGCTCCTGGTACACTCCCGGGTGGCAGTGGACCACGAGTTCGCCGACGACGGAACGCTGATCCGGCCGGACGCCGAGGTGGCCCTCATCCCGCCCGTGAGCGGGGGGTGAGCCGGTGTTCGTCGCCTACTCCGACCGCCACCGGCTGCACCCGACCGGCCGCCGCATCCCCGGCTACGGCCGCAGCTACCCCGAGACGCCCGACCGCGCCGAGCTGATCCGCTTCGCCGTCGAGGCGGCCGGCCTCGGCCCGTGCGCCCCGCCGACCGACTTCGGTATGGGGCCAATCGAGGCGGTCCACTCGGCGCGGCTGCTCGACCACCTGCGGACGGCGTTCGAGGCGACCCGGGGGGACGCCGACGGCAACGACCCGTACATCCCGCACACTTTCGCCGTCCGCGGCCGCCGGCCGCACGCCGACGCCGCGCCGGGTACGTTCGGGACGCTGGCGTTCGACACCGGCTGCCCGATCTTCAAGGGGACGTGGGAGGCGAGCTACTGGGCGACGCAGGCCGCCCTGACCGCCGCCGAGCACATCCGCACAGCGGGAGGAACCGCCTACGCCCTGGTCCGGCCACCGGGTCATCACGCCGGGCCGGACTTCCACGGCGGGTTCTGCTACACCAACCACGCCGCCGTCGCCGCCCGGCACCTCCAGCGGTCGTCCGGCGGCCGGGTGGCGGTGCTGGATATCGACTACCACCACGGCAACGGCACGCAGGAGGTCTTCTACTCCGACCCGTCGGTGTTCTTCTGCTCCCTGCACGCCGACCCGCGGACGGACTACCCGTTCTACTGGGGCTTCACCGACGAGCGCGGAGATGGGGCGGCCGAGGGGACGAACCTGAACGTGCCGCTGCCGCCGCAGACCGACGACGCGGCGTACCTGAAGGCGCTGGACGGGGCGCTGGCGGCGGTCCGCAAGTTCAAGCCGAAGTACCTGGTGCTGTGCGCCGGCTTCGACCTGATGGAGGGCGACCCGGTGCCGCGCAACGGCGGGTTCCGCATCACCGCCGACGGGCTGAGGCGGATCGGCGAGCGGGTGGCCCGGTTGGAGTTGCCGACGCTGATCGTACAGGAGGGCGGGTACAACTTGGAGCGGCTCGGCGAATATGCGGTGACCCTGCTGAGGGCCTTGACGAGGGGTTAACGTGCCGGGCACGCCTCCGAAGCGGCTCTCAGCCGGATGCTGGCTCCCGGTCCTATTCGTCGTGGGGGTCGGCCTCGCCGGGGTAGTCAAGTTCGGACTCTGGCTGACTACCCCGAAGCACCGGCTTGTCGCACGGTGGGACCAGACGGCCGACATGCGATACGGGAATTCCGGGGTGTACGCCTTGTCGGTCTGGGAGAGGGAGACGGGGCTGGATCAGATCGACTTCACCCACGATAGCAGCCGGCACGACATCGCCGTCGGGCGGATATCCCCGGCGGGGACGCTTGACCCGCCGTCGGTCCGGCTCGACTACTACTTCGTTGGCAACCGGGACAGCGGGCGGGTCTCGGATCTCATAGCGTACCGTCAGGTCGAGTGGACCGCCGACGGCGTGACGTTTATCGACGGCGACCGGCGGCTGTTCATTCCGGCATCGGATTTCACGAAGTAGCACCGCGATGATCCGCCTGACCCATGAGCCGATCGACTACCACGCCCTCACCGAGTCGGTGCGGTCGCCGCACTGCGGGGCCGTCGCGCTGTTCCTCGGCACCGTCCGCGACCTGACCGGCGACCAGGTCACGGAGTTCCTCGACTACGACGCCTACCCGCCAATGGCCGAGAAGAAGCTCACCGAGATCGAGGCCGAGGTCCGCCGCCGCTGGCCGGTCGGCGACGTGGCGATGGTCCACCGGCTCGGCCGGCTCGGCGTCGGCGAGGTGAGCGTCGCCGTGGCGGTGAGCTGCCCGCACCGGGCCGACGCCTTCGCCGCCTGCCGGTACGCCATCGACGCCCTCAAGGAGTTGGTCCCGATCTGGAAGAAGGAGAACGCCCCGGAGGGGACCGGCGAGTGGGTCCACCCGGCGGGAGGGGACCAGCCGTGACGCCCGAGCTGCCGCGCGTTTACCTCGTCCGGCACGGGGAGACCGAGTGGTCGAAGGCCGGCCGGCACACCGGCCGCACCGACCTGCCGCTCACCCCGGCTGGCGAGGCGGCCGCCAGGCAGATCGCCGCCCGGCTCAGCGGCCTGAGTTTCACCCGGGTGTTCAGCAGCCCCCGGATCCGCGCCCGGCGGTCCGCCGAGTTGGCGGGCTTCACCCCCGAGATCGACCCCGACCTCGCCGAGTGGGACTACGGCGACTACGAAGGGCTGACGGCCGCCGAGGTCCGCGCCCGCCGGCCCGGGTGGGTCGTGTTCGACGACGGCGGCCCGAATGGCGAGTCCCCCCAGCAGGTCGCCGAACGGGCGGACCGGGTCGTCGCCCGGCTGAAGGCGCTGTCCGGGGACGTGCTCGACTTCTCGCACGGTCACTTCCTGCGGGTGCTGGCGGCCCGCTGGGTGGGCCAGCCGGTCGGGTTCGCCCGGCACCTGCTGCTCGGAACCGCCGCCGTCTCCGTCCTGGGGTTCGATCACAACAGCCTGGACCAGCCGGCCATCGCGTTGTGGAACGACGCCCGGCCGGCCGGCGGGTAGACTGGTAAGCATGGGCATCCGCCTCCCGCTCACCGGCGACGCCGGCCCGGTTCTCCGGGATACCTTCGGCCGCGCCCACAACAACCTCCGGGTCTCGGTCACCGACCGGTGCAACCTCCGCTGCACCTACTGCATGCCGGAGGACGTCACCTTCCGCGACAGGTCCGAACTGCTCACCTTCGAGGAGATCACCCGCTTCGTCCGGGTGGCGGCCGGGCTGGGCGTGGACAAGGTCCGCCTCACCGGCGGCGAGCCGCTGCTGCGGCGCGGCGTGCCGGAGCTGGTCCGCATGGTCGTCGCCGTCCCCGGCATCCGGGACGTCGGGCTCACCACCAACGGCCTACTCCTGGCGAGGCAGGCGCGGGACCTGTACGCCGCGGGGCTGCGGAGGTTGAACGTGTCGCTGGACACCCTCGACCCTGGCCGGTTCCGCGAACTGACCCGCCGGGACGGCGTCGAGCAGGTGGTCGAGGGGCTACTCGCCGCGAAGCAAGCCGGATTTGACCCGATCAAGGTGAACGCGGTGGCCGTCCGCGGGTTCGCCGAGCACGACGCGGTCCCGCTGGCCCGGTTCTGCCGGCAGCACGGGTTCGAGATGCGCTTTATTGAGTACATGCCGATCGGGGCGGAGCCGTGGGAGCGGGCCAAGATGTTCCCCGCCCACGAGCTGCTGGAGTTGCTGGAGCGGGAGGTGGCGCCCCTGGTACCGGCCGCGGACTACGACCCGTCGGCTCCGGCGATGGACTTCGACTACGCCGACGGCGGCCGGGTCGGGGTGATCGCGTCGGTGTCCCGGCCGTTCTGCAAGCGCTGCAACCGGCTGCGGCTGACGGCCGAGGGGAAGCTCCGCAACTGCCTGTTCGCCCTGGACGAGGCCGACGTCAAGCCGCTGCTGCGGACCGCGGCCCCCGACGACGCGAAGCTGGCCGAGGTGATCCGCGCTACCGTGTGGGCCAAGTGGGCCGGGCACCAGATCAACTCGGCGAAGTTCGTCAAACCCGGCCGGACCATGCACGCCATCGGCGGCTGACCCGCTGGCCCGCCGGCCCGGCTCCGGCTATACATCTCACCGCCCACACGTCCGCCCGTTCCCGTCGCTGCCGATCGAGGAGCTTCGCCATGTTCTACCGCGCCCTGGGGGCCGCCCTGGTCCTGGCCGCCGCCGTCGGGGTGGTGGCCGCCGCCGACCCGATCAAGGTCGAGCTGAAGGAGTTCAAGTTCAAGCCCAAGTTCGAGGGCACCCCCGAGAACCTGTTCGGGTACGACGAGGGCGAGGGGAGGCTGTTCTTCCTGGCCCACGGGACCGGCACCGCCGAGGTCAAGGTCCCCGAGGACGGCGAGTACACGCTGACCGTCAAGGCGTCCTGCGACGAGGCCAAGAGCGAGAGGGCCAAGATCCGGGTGGCGTTCGACGACACCGAGGTGGCCAAGGAGTTCGAGCTGAAGGCGACCGACGCGAAGGAGTACCCGTTCACCGCCAGGCTGAAGAAGGGGACCCCGAAGCTCGCCATCGAGTTCCTCAACGACGACTTCAAGGAGGGCGAGTACGACCGCAACCTGTACGTCTACGAGGTCAGGCTGGAGAAGAAGAAGTAGCCCCCTGGCGGTGGGCCGGGTTGGTGGGACAGCATTCCTGCCTGCCCCACCAACCCGGCCCACCACCCGCCCACGACAGCGCGCTGCCCGCTCACATCCGCTGCGGGCCCCCGTTTCAGCCGGTAGGCCCGTGCCTTTTCCCCCGCGTCGCGGAAAATCGTCCGAAGGAATCGCCCGGCCCGCGGAACTATCCCCGCGACCGACGCGCGACGGAGCCCGACATGTCGTCCAACCCGCTGGCCCTGCTGCGGGCCGCGCTGCGGGGGCCGCCCGCGGCCCCGGACAGTGACGCCGAGCTGCTGGCCCGGTACGTCGCCGCCCGCGACGAGGCCGCCTTCGCCGCGCTCGTCCGCCGGCACGGCCCCATGGTCCTCGGCGTCTGCCGCCGGCGGCTGGGCAACCGCGCCGACGCCGAGGACGCCTTCCAGGCGACGTTCCTGGTCCTCGCCCGGGACGCCGCCCGGATCGGCAACCGCGCCGCGCTGCCGGGGTGGCTGTTCCGGGTGGCGCACCTCGTCGCCCTCAAGCAGCGCGCCCGCAGCGCACGCCGGCCCGCCGAGCCGCTGGCCGAGGAGCCGGCCGGCGCGGCGGACCCCGAGGCCGAGGCCGCGACCCGGGAGCTGCGCGCCGCCCTCGACCGGGAACTGGCCGCCCTGCCGGACAAGCTGCGGTCGGCGGTGGTGCTGTGCTGCCTGGAGGAGCGGAGCAACGCCGAGGCCGGTCGGCTGCTCGGCTGCCCGGCGGGGACGATCGACTCCCGACTGTCCGCCGCCCGGCGGAAGCTCCGGGCCCGCCTCGCCCGCCGCGGCTGGGCGCCGCCGGCGCTCGCCGCCCTGGACGCCCTGCTCCGGCCACCGCCGGCGGACGCCGCGCTGCTTCAAGAGCCCACGGTCCGGGCCGCGGCCGCCTGCGCCGCCGGCGGCCGGGCCGCCGACCCGGTTTCCTCCCTCGCCGACGGAGTCTCCCCGATGGGCCCCGCCAAGCTGAAGTCGCTCGCCGCCGCCGGGATGTCCCTGGCCATGCTCGGCACCGTCGGGCTGGGGCTGCTCCACGCCCCCGCCGACGATGCCGCGAAGCCGGACACCACCGCCGACGCCAAGGCCGACCCGCCGAAGCAGGGGGCACCCAAGGCGGAGGAGAAGCCCGCGGCGGAGGCCCCCCCGCCGCTGAAGGACGAGGCGGCCGTCCGGGCCGCCCTCAACCGGCCGGCCCAGGTGGATGCCAACGGCCTGAGCCTGCTGGAGTTCCTCGACCTCCTGTACAGGCAACACGGGGTCGTCGCCCGGTTCGACATGGCCGCCTACGTCCGGGCCAACGGGCCGCCGGACTTCCGGCCGTACGAGGCGAAGGTGAACCTCCCGCTCACCCGCGGGATGTCCGTCGCCGACATGCTGACGGAGGCCCTGTCCCAGATCGGGTCCCCCGGCGGCCCGGAGGCGGGAAGCCCTCTCGCCTTCACCTACCGCGTCCGCGGCAACCAGGTGCTCATCGTCCCGGCGTACATCCCCCCGGTGATCCCCGGCAGCGGGGCGAACGTCGACCCGGGGGCGATCGCCCCAGAGGTCGATCACCGGCGGCTGCTCGAGCAGATCGTCGGCGAGCCGGTCAGCCTGGCCATCGACGCGCAGCCGCTGGCCGAGGCGGTCCGGGAGCTGCGTAAGCTGACCGGCGCGAACATCGTCATCGACAACCGGTGCCGGGACGACGCCAAGCAGCCGGTGTCGGGGTCGTTCAGCGACGTGCGGCTCCTGACGGCGCTGACGGTCCTGGCGGACATGTGCGACCTGAAGCCGGTGGCGATGAACAACGTGTACTACGTCACCACCCCGGCGAACGCGGCCAAGCTCCAGAAGGCAGTCAACCGCGACCTGTTCGGCGAGCCGCCGGCGTCGGCCCAGGTCACGACCGTGCCGGCGGGGTTCGTCACCGACGGGTACCAGTTCTTCCCCCGTACCGCGGACATGAAGCCCGTGGACCCGGCCACCGTGTTCGGCTTCAGCGCCGGCGGGGCGGGCGGCAATCTGCCGCGGCCGGTGCCCGCCCCGGCGCCCGCGCCGGTCCCGGAGAAGAAGTGACTCCGCGTCGCCGCGGCTACGCGGGGGGCCGGGCAACTTGGGGTAGCCCCGGGGGGGGAAATGGCGTAAGAGAGCGGGTTGGATACCTGTGCCCCGGGCGACCGTCGCCCGCCCGGCCGCGGAAAGGACGTCCATGCGCCGGCCCGACCCGACCCGCATCCACCCGACCGCCGTCGTCTCCCCGGACGCCCGCCTCGCCGACGACGTCACCGTCGGCCCGTTCACCATCATCGAAGGCGCCGTGACCCTCGGCCCCGGGTGCAAGGTCGGCCCGCACTGCCACCTGATCGGGCCGCTCGCGGTCGGCCGCGGCAACCGGTTCCACGCCGGGTGCGTGATCGGCGACGAGCCGCAGCACCTCGGGTACAAGGGCGAGGCCACCCGGACCGAGATCGGCGAGTCGAACACCTTCCGCGAGTACGTCACCGTCCACCGCGGCATGCCGGTGGCCGACGGCGCCCCGGGGACCGGGGTGACTCTGATCGGCAATCACAACCTGCTGATGGCCAACGCCCACGTCGCCCACGACTGCCGGGTCGGCGACCGCATCGTGTTCGCCAACGGGGCGGTGATCGGCGGGCACGCGGAAATCCACGACGGGGCGGTCCTGTCGGGCAACTCCGCCGTCCACCAGTTCTGCCGGGTCGGCCGGCTCGGGATGCTCGGCGGGACGTCGGCGGTCAGCCAGGACCTGCCGCCGTTCTGGGTGATCCAGGGCGGGATCAACGAGGTTCACGGGGTCAACATCGTCGGAATGCGGCGGGCCGGCCTCGCGACGGCGGAGATCTCGGCGATCCGCCACGCCTTCAGGCTGCTCAACCGGTCCGGGCTGACCATCCCCGCCGCGGTCGCCGAGCTGGAGGCCGCCTACCCCCAGGTCCCGTCGGTGCGGGTGCTGATCGACTTCCTCCGCACCTCCAGGCGGGGGGTGTGCCTCAGCCGCGGCAAGCGCGACGACGCCGACTGACCCCCTCCCCGACCCGGTGGCACGGATGCTCACCCGGTTCCACACCGACTGGTCCGCCCTCCCGTTCTCGTCCCGCCTCGCCGTCGCGGCCTGGGCGGTTCTCCTGGCCGCGGTGGCCGGCCGGGTCGCCGTCTCCGGCCCGCACTCGCAGACGGTGCTGCCGATCTACCTGACCGCCGGCCAGCGGTGGGCCGGGTCCGAGGACCTCTACGACCGGCCGGCGGGGTCGGACGTGTACCGCAACCCGCCGGGGGTGGCGGCGGTCTTCGCCCCGCTCACGCGGATTCCGCCAACCGCGGCGGGGCTACTTTGGCGGGGGATCGGCGCCGGCGTGTTCCTGCTGGGGCTGTGGCGGTTCCGCCGGGACGCGGTGCCGGAACTGTCCGCGGAGCGGGCCGGCTGGATGTTCGCGCTGTCGGCGGTGCTGGCGCTGTCGTCGCTAAACAACGGGCAGGTGAACCTGCTGCTGGCCGGCGCCGGGCTGAACGGGACGGCGGCGGCCGCCCGCGGGCGGTGGTGGCAGGCGGCGGGGTGGTTCGCCTTCGCCGGGTGGCTGAAGGTCTACCCGCTGGCGGTCGGACTTCTGACCGTGGTCGTCGCTCCCCGTCCGCTCGGGCCGCGGCTGCTCGCGGCGACGGCCCTCGGGTTCGCGCTGCCGTTCGCCTGGCAGGACCCCGGGTACGTGCTGGCGCAGTACCGCAGCTTCCTCACTCACGTGGGCGGCGACGACCGGACCTACGCGGCCCTGGTCCGGGTGCCGGTGGACTGGACGGTCGTCCCGCGGGTGTGGGCCGGGTGGGTGGTGCCGCCGGGGGCGAAGGCGGCCGTGTCGCTGGCGGCGGCGGCGGCGGCGGCGGTTGGACTGGTGTACCGGCGACCGTCGCCGGTGCTGGCGCTGGTGCTCGGGTCGGTGTGGATGACCGCGTTCGGGCCGGCCACGGAGGTGAACACCTACTCGGTCCTGGCCGGAGTGGCGGCGTACCTGGCGGTGGCTCCGGGGCCGCGGGGGGTCTGGCGGGCGGCGGTCGGCGGGTACGGGCTGCTCGCCGCCTCGGTGGTCCGGTGCGCCTTCCCGGAGGACTGGACCTTTCAGGTGCTCGGGCCGCAGGCGGCCGGTGCGGTGCTCCTGGGGGCGGCGGCGCTGCTCGCCGACCGGAGGCGGGCCGGCCGGCCGTTCGTGTGGGGCGGCCGGGTCGCTCTACGGTGGCGGAGCCGGATGTCGGCGCGGCCCGGAAACGAGACGGCCGCGGGGAAACCCGCGGCCCGGTAAGCTCACCCGGTCAGTTCAGCGGAGCGGGAGGGATTCGAACCCTCGATACGGTTTCCCGTATACGGCATTTCCAGTGCCGCCTCTTCAACCACTCGAGCACCGCTCCGGCTCGCCGTCTGCCGGACACCGGCCGGGCGGACCGGGTTCGCCGCGGCCGATCACGACCAATCCTATCGGCGCCGCCGGAGGGCGACAACGGCCCGTCGGGCGCGTCAGGACGGCTGGCGACAACACTTGCCGTCTCGTCGCCCTCTCGTTCCCACGCTCCGCGTGGGAACGTGCCTTCGCCCGCTCCGCGGGCCACCCCCCGAGCGGCGCGGGCGCGCCTGCGGTGATTCGGTAGCTCCCCGTCGGGTTCAGGCCGGCGACGCGGAGCGTCGCGGAAGAACGTTCCCACGCTCTGCGTGGGAACGAGGAAGCAAAGAAGATGGGGAATTACGACAGGGCCCCCGGGATCGGTCGCCCCTCGGGTAACAGCGGCACCGCCCGGCCCTGGCGGTCGTGTAGCACCGCCTCGGCGTCGATGCCGAGGGCCGCGTAGACGGTGGCGGCCACGTCGGCGGGGGAGTAGCTCGCGGTCGTCGGGTAGGCCCCGTTCCGGTCGGTGGCGCCGATCACCCGGCCGCCGCTCGCCCCGCCGCCGGCGAAGAAGATCGACCCGGCCGCCCCCCAGTGGTCGCGGCCGCCGGCCTTGTTGATCCGCGGGGTGCGGCCGAACTCGGTCAGGAACACCACCAGCGTCTCGGCCAGCCGGCCGCGGTCGGCGAGGTCGGCCAGCAGCGCCGCGAACGCCCGGTCCACCCCGGCCAGGTGGTACGGCCGCTTCGCCATCTCGCAGACGTGCGGGAAGTTCTGCCCCGGGGCGTTGTGCTGGTCCCACAGGTTCCCGTACTCCGGGTCGTACCCGTAGTCCACCATCACGAACCGCGCCCCCGCCTCGACGAGTCGCCGGGCCAGCAGGCAGCGGGCGCCGATCTTAGTCCGCCCGTACCGGTCCCGCACCGCCGGCGGCTCCCGGCCGAGGTCGAACGCCGAGCGGACCTGCGGCGACGACAGCATGTCGAACGCCCCGCGGTACTGCGCCCCGACCGCCGAGGCCGAGTCCGCCGACCGCAGCGCCGCGTCGAGCCGGTCCCGCAGCGACCGCCGGCCGGCGAGCCGGGCGTCGTCGAGCCCGGCGAACGGCGTGACCCCCTGGCGCGCGAACTCCTCCTCGGCCGCCTCCTTCACGCCGGCGGTGAAGTCCTCGTTCTTCGCCTTCCCGCC